>Ga0190293_1000255_pt1 | contig 18640 bp, 19 predicted proteins | sample 48693001_MG_FD_161671 | JGI IMG/M metagenome (GOLD analysis project Ga0190293, IMG submission 161671) | Hydrothermal vent microbial mat bacterial communities from Southern Trench, Guaymas Basin, Mexico - 4869-30-0-1_MG | ecosystem: Environmental > Aquatic > Marine > Hydrothermal vents >...
CGAGGAAGTACATCATGATCGACAGACCGTCGACCATCCATCCCCATTCGAGCGTGAGGTTGCCGATCTTCGCGATCTCCACCTGACCCTCGTACACGATTCCCTGGGTGGCATTGAGCACGAACAGGACGGTTCCATACACGGCAACGAAGCCGATGGACAGCTCAGCCATCAGCCACCCCTTGAACGGTGACTTCTTACCGAAGAACACGATCAGGAATGCCGTGATCATCGGGATCACAGGGATCAGCCATGCCCACTCGACGAGAGGGCCGCCCGTGATGCCTGGCACGATCGCGTGGCCAGCCTCTTCAGCGTGGCCGCCTTCTTCCGTTGCGAGGATGATCTGGGGAAGGATGGTTGCAAGTAGATACATGCGCTAACCCTTCATCTCGTTGAGTTCGTCAACATCGGCCGTGTGGAGGTTGCGGTAGATCATGAGGATGATCGCGATACCGATGCCAACCTCTGCAGCGGCGAGTGCAATGATGAACAGGGACATCATCTGCCCTGCGTGGAGCTGGTCTGCAAGGTACGTGTCGAACGACACGAGGTTCAAGTTGACAGCTGCAAGCATCAGCTCAACCGAGGCAAGCACAAGGACAGCGTTCTTGCGGGTGATCACCCCATAGAGGCCTATAGAGAAGAGGGCCGAGGCAACAAGGACGAACTGGATGATCGTCATCGTTTGCCCCCGGTGTCGTCGCGCCGCGCAAGTGTGATTCCGCCGATCAGTGCTGCGAGGAGCACGAACGAAACAACCTCGAACGGAATGACCCATCGACTGAACAGCAGATTGGCGAGGTCCCGTGTGGACGTGGGCTCGAAGGGTTCGAGCATCGTATTGGAGAAACTGTCGATGGCAGCGTAAGCGATGACACCGAAGAGAACAAATGACAACAACGCCACAGGGATCCGGACCTTGATGGGGTGGCTGAGATCCGTCGTATCACCGAGCGGGGCTCTCGTGATCATGATCCCGATCAGGAACAGGACGATGACCGCGCCGATGTAGACGAGCACGACGGTCCAGCCCACGAACGGCGCACCGAGCATGAAGAACAGGGCCGCCGTACCCGCGAGTGCTACCACGAGGTACAGAACCGCACGCACGATGTTGTTGCTCGACACCGCCCGCCACCCTGCGAACAGGGTTGGCAACGCGATGATGAGAAACGCCCAGTTGGCGGTTTCTGAGAACCAGTCGGCAAGAGAAACAGTCATCATGTCTCGATATACGGAGGCTCAGGGACCGTGGCAAGCCACTCGGTCAGTTTCTGTTTGTTGTGGAGTAGATCAACAAGCGAGTACGTGCTGTACTCGTACTCCGGGGTCCAGTACAGCGCATCGAACGGGCACACTTCCACGCAGATGCCGCAGTACATGCACAGCCCGAAGTCGATGTCGAAACGGTCGAGCGTCGACTTGGTTCGTACCCGCCCCCCTGGTTTCGATGGAGCTTTCTCCTCTTTGTGCCCTTCGATGTAGATGCACCAGTCAGGGCATTCCCTGGCACACAGCATGCAGACAGTGCAGTTGTCGACGTCGAGTGAGATGACTCCACGTGCCCTTGGAACAGGGATCTCCTTGACGTCAGGGTACATCGTCACCGGAGCGCGTTTGATCATCGTCCGGAACGTCAGCCCCATGCCCTTGAGCAGGCCGACGAAGGGGAATCTGGGGGAAGGCTCGGTCACAGCACCACGATCGTTCCCACGGCCCGAATCCTGTGCAGCGTCGTTGTCAGACATCACAGCACCACCTTCAGGACCGCAATGACGAAGATGTTCGCCAACGCGATCGGGATGAGCCAGGTCCAGGCCAGTGACTGCAATTGGTCCTCACGTACTCGAGGCCAGGTCCAGCGGATCCAGATGATGAAGAACGCCAGTATCGCGATCTTGCCGAACAAGATGAAGGGCCCGAGGTAGTTCGCCATGTCTCCCGAGACTCCTGGGAAGCCGTACCCGCCGAGGAAGATCGTGGCCGCAATGGCTGACAAGCCAATGAGCGACGCATATTCGCCGAGGAAGAACATCGTGAACCTGATGCCGGAGTACTCCGTCAAGTATCCCATCGTGAGCTCAGACTCGGCGATCGGCATGTCGAAGGGGATCCTCGACAGTTCAGCCACGGCAGCGATCATGAAGATGACGAAGCCGATGATCTGGCCTCGGAAGATGAACGGTAGAGACACATCGAAGGACCCGACGGTGAACCACACATCGTTCTGCGCCTCGACGATCCCATTGAGTGACATCGTTCCAGCCTGGATGACTACCGCAAGCACTGCCAGCACCAGAGGAAGCTCGTACGCGATCAGCTGGGCGGCTGCGCGCAACCCACCGAGAAGCGAATACTTGTTCGCTGATGACCAGCCAGCCATCAGCACACCAAGAACGGACAGCGAGGAGATGGCGAGCACGAAGTAGACGCCAAGGTCGAGGTTCACAACAACGAGGTCTGGCCCAAGGGGGATCACAACGAAAACGGCGAGCGTCGACATCATCACGACATATGGGGCGAGTCCGAACACCGTACGGTCCGCCTTGGCTGGGGCAAGATCCTCTTTCTGGAGGAACTTTGCAGCATCGGCAAGCGGCGCAGCCCAGCCGTACTTCCCACCTGCGTAGTACGGGCCTATACGGCCCTGCATATGTGATCCAGCCTTGAGCTCAACGTAGATGACCACAAGGGAGAACGTCAGCACGAGCGCGAGCATGACAACAACCTGGATCACAAGCAGCAGCCAGAAGTTCATCGATCAACATCCCCGAGGACGAAGTCAAGCGAACCGAGAATCGCCACGAGGTCAGGCACGAGCTGACCAGGGAGGATCCACGGAAGGATCGTGAGGTTCGAGAACGACGTGGAGCGGATCTTGAGCCTGTACGGCATCTTGCCACCCTCGGACACGAGGTAGTAACCGAACTCGCCTTTCGGGTTCTCAGCTCGTGTGTACACCTGGCCAGGTGGAGCCTTGAGCACACGCGGGACCTTCGCCATGAGCGGCCCGGCAGGGATCATATCGATCGCCTGCCTGATGATGTTCGCTGACTCACGAATCTCGTCCTGACGGACAACGTACCTTGCGTAGCAATCACCGGTGTCACGGGTCACGACGTTGAAGTCGATCTGGTCATAGGTGAGATAGGGATCGTCTCGTCTGAGGTCGTAGTCGACACCAGACGCACGCAGGTTCGGACCGGTGAGGCCATACTCGAGCGCCTTGTCAGCGGGTATCACTCCAACGCCCTGGGTGCGCATCATGATGACCTCGTTACCTGTCACAAGGGTGTCGAGGTCATCGCAGATCTGGTCGACACGATCCATCGTCTCGAGGGTCTGCTTGAAGAACCCTGCTGGAAGATCCATCGACTGCTTCTTGGTCTGAGAGCCACCGCCATAATTCGGCTTGACTCCGCCAACCCTGGTGAAGTTCGGGTGGAAGCGCCCACCGGTGACACTCTCGATCAGTTCAAGGACATACTCGCGTTCACGCAACGTGTGCATGAGCGGTGTCGTTGCTCCAAGTTCGAGCGGGTACGAGGACATGAACACGAGGTGCGACGAGATCCTGGCAAGCTCCGAAAGGATGAGGCGGATCCACTGCGCGCGTTCAGGGACTTCAATCCCAAGCAACTTCTCCACGCCAAGGATGAAGGGAACCTCGTTCGCAAATCCAGAGACCCAATCGATGCGGTTCACGAGTGCCGTGATCTGCGCATACGTCCGTACCTCGGACAGCTTCTCGTAACCGCGGTGCATGTAGCCAATCACAGGCTCAACGTCGCGGATGCGTTCTCCGTCGAGGTTTGCGATGAGGCGCAGCACACCGTGCGTTGAAGGGTGCTGGGGGCCGATGTTGATCGTCATGTCCGGGGTCTGGAGTTCGACCGAAACGGCGACTTCTGAGCGGTGCATCATCTCGTGCGACGTCACGATGCACCCCCATCTGCGGCGGGCTCTTGATCCGGCTCAGGCATCGGCTCGACATCGACATCCCCTGGCCATGGCTTGACCTCTCTTGCGATCAACGGGTACGACTTGAGGAGTGGGTTGCCGACGAAGGCGTCTGGAAGATAGAGAGGTATCAGGTTGTCGTTCCCCACGAAATCGATCCCGAACATCTCGTGGGCCTCACGCTCGTGCCATGCAGCACCACCGATGAACTCGGTCAACGACGCGATCGATGGTTCGGACCTGTCGAGAACGGCCACGAAGATCGCAGCGTCGGCGTTGTGCTCGCGCACCGAGGAGAGGCGGCAGAGAACCTCGAACCGCTCGACCAGGGAGTCTGGATCCGCCACACCTTCACCGACCTCGGTCGTCTTGGACCAGTCGATCGCAGAGAGCCACGAGAACAACTCGAGATCCTCTCGTGCGGCCACGATCGTCTCGACCCATTTGTCGAGTTCTACGAAGACGCGCACCGTGTCGAACTCCACATCGTACCCGGTTGCCCCGAGCCTGTCCGTGAGGTCCGATGCGTACTGCTCGAGTGCACTCAGCTCGGTGGACTCGTCGGCTTCCGCAGTTGTGGGCTGGTCCGTCATTGATCCCCCTTCCACTTCACCTGGGGGTCTTCGCCCTTGATCTGGCTCTGGAGCAGGATGATCCCCTCGAGAAGCGCCTCTGGGCGAGGTGGGCACCCGGGGACGTAGACATCGATGGGGACGATCTGGTCAACGCCCTTCGTTACCGAGTAGGAGTCCCAGTACGGACCGCCTGTATTGGAACATGATCCCATCGAGATGACGTACTTAGGATCGGGCATCTGGTCGTAGAGACGCTTGATGGCAGGAGCCATCTTGTCAGTGACGGTGCCAGCAACGACCATAAGGTCAGCTTGTCGAGGTGAGGCAGGGAGCGGCACGATGCCAAACCTCATGAAGTCATACCGCGGTCCGGCAACAGCCATGACCTCGATGGCACAGCAGGCAAGCCCGAACTGGAAGTACCACAGCGAGTACTTCCGTGACCAGTTCAACAACCACGAGAGCGGCTTGGGCGATCCGAACTTGTCTATCACTCCCATCGCAGCACACCCTTCCTGATCGCGTAGACCAGGCCGAGGAGGAGGATCACAATGAACACGATCATCTCGGTGAGCGCCAACACTCCACGCCCGATGGAGTCGAAGAACTCGAGCTGGAGAGCCCATGGGAACATGAACACGGCCTCCACGTCGAAGATGAGGAAGAGCAGAGCGAAGATGTAGTAGCGGATGTGGCTCTGGTTCCATCCGCCACCGAGAGGGTCGATTCCCGACTCGTATGCGGTGCTCTTGGCCTTGCTCGGGTGGCTCGGTGCGATCAACTTCGAGGTCATGACTGCGGCACCGACAAGCACAGCGCCGACCGCCACGAAAATGGCGATCGTCACGTAATCGCCGTAGTACTGGTTGAGCACCTCGAAAACCCCTCGAGACTCGCCGGACGCCTGTGCGCGAACGGTCGCAATACTACAGGTGCGCGTGCACGACAAACAATTCATACAGCAGAACAGGATCGGCTCGTCTTGAATGCGCTGTAGCGTGGTCACATGCCAAGCAAGACTCATCACGCATACGACGGTTCCGGGCTTGTGAACCTGGTAGCTGAGCTCGAACACAGGATGACAGGATCGACTGTTTCTCCACGGCTCACGGACATATCACTTCCCGCCTTACATGAGTTGAATACCACGGTCCTCGTACTGTTCGACGGATTGGGAAGCCATCAGCTCTCCCATCCACACGCTCCCGATCTAGCTGCGGCTCACATCGGATCAGTCGACGCACCATTTCCGACCACGACCACGGTCAGCCTCGCGACAATCGCCACAGGCATGCCCCCTTCCCAACACGGTCTGATCGCCTATCAGCTCTGGAATCCGAAGGTTGGAAAGGTCGTCAACACCATCCATATGACGACGATGTGGGGCGAACGGATCGACCAGCGCCACGAGGATTTCCTGCCTGGCCCGAACCTATGGCGACGGCTGTCAGATTCCGGTATCGAGACGGTCACCATCCAACCCGATACCTTCGACCGCACACCATTGACCCGTGCGCTCTACACCGGTACGTCATTCGTACCGTACAGCACAACGACACAGGCGGTGGAACGGACCGTCTCGGCGGCAGGTTCCCCTGACCGTTTCGTCTTCCTGTACATCCCGCACGTTGACTTCGCCGCGCACGTTGCCGGACAGAGATCAGACGAGTACGCAGGCGCGATGAGCGAGGCCAACACTGTCTGGGCAGAACTCACCGAACAGTTGCCGCCCGATGTTCTCCTCGTCGGCACAGCAGACCATGGCCATGTCGACATCGCAGAGGCCAACAAGGTCAGGCTGTCGAAGGCAGATCAAGAGGGCCACATCCTCTACGGCGACGCCAGAGCCATGTTCGTGCGCGGCGATGGGGCGTCTCTCGCGTCGGGCCTTCCCGGGACGTGGGTTCCGTATGCCGATCTCGCAGGCATGTGGGGACCAGGACCGCTGCACGAGGCATTTGAAGAGCGCAGACCCGACGGGGTCATCTTCGCTGATGACGGCTACGCCATCTTCCATTCGAGAAGTAACGACCGCCTCATAGGACACCACGGAGGACTCACAGACGCCGAACGGCTGGTGCCAGTACTACTGAGAATGTAGAACAGAGAACGTACAACGTACAACGTACAACGTACAACGATTCTGAATCGGAAAGCGAGCGCAGCGAGCTATCAGCGAGGCGCCAGCTGAACCCATACGCGAGCGCAGCGAGCTCATACCGCGAGGCGCCAGCCGAGCCAATACGCGAGCGCAGCGAGCTCATACCGCGAGGCGCCAGCCGAGCAATCAACGCCCGGTATTCTCGATCGAGCCAGTGATATCTGTGAGGTCTGCGTTGTAGGCGAAACAGATGATGTTGGTGCCGCCTATCGGCCAGGATTCCTCGGTTGGGAAGTACCAACTGAAATCGTAGACGCTTGTCTCGTATGCCGTCCCAACGTATCCCTCGAACGCGTCGTAGCAGAGACCGTCCGCCTGGACGTGTACTGAGGCAGCACCGGGGTAGTCATCTCCACCGATGTCGTAACTGCCGTACACCTCATTGGCATGGGGGGATCCACAATCGACGTTCGGGATGTCGTCGGGCGTCACGAGGTCAACATCATCGTCCGGGTCATTGAAGCATGTGCCGGCAGCGAGTTCCAGCGGAACAAACGCCGCTTCGATCGTGGCGGGATCCTCGATCACGGTATCTGGCACACTCGGGGCATCAGACTCTGCGGACGAGATCGTCGTACTACTCGACGCACCCTGCTCCTCCGTCGAGGCGATCGTCGTTGTGCTGGGTGCTCCGTCCGTTTCAACCACAGCAGCGATCGTCGTCACCGACTCGATGGTGGCCTCTGTTCCGCTCGATTGAGCAGACCCATCATCTGGAGCAATCGTTGTTGCGGGGGCAACGAGCGTCGTAGACAGCGCCGTACCGTCGCCAGGAGAAGCAGTACTCGTGCACGCGGCAAGCACGAGCATCCCTCCGCCTATGGTGATCAGAAACTTCCGGCTGTACACATGCCCCCTGTTCCTGCGCTGCAGGTTACACGCGACAGCCAGAATACGCGGGCACGAAGGATTCACAAAAGCTATTGCACCTACGACCATAGTGCTAATACACTCACGCATCGCTACACATTTCTAAAAGGGGCAGAATGAAACGCTTGATTGCACTTGGCCTCGCCGCCGTTCTTGTTGCTGCGGCGTGTACGTCGACCAACGGCGATGGAGGCTCGATCACACTGTATTCGGGTCGCTCTGAGGATCTGGTGCAACCGCTGATCGACCAGTTCAGCGAGTCCACAGGTATCACCGTTACGGTCAAATACGCTGGTTCAGCCGACCTGGCAGCAACGATTACAGAGGAAGGAAATAGCTCACCTGCAGATGTCTTCTTCGCTCAGGATCCCGCGTCGTTGGGCACCGTGGCACTCGCTGGCCTCTTCGACGAACTGACCGACGATGTCCTCTCAAGGGTTCCGTCACGGTTCTCTGATACCAACGGAGCATGGGTGGGAATATCAGGCCGGGCCCGTGTTGTGGTGTTCGACTCATCGGTTGTTGACCCCTCAGCGATTCCGGCGACCGAAGATGGCTTCACTGACCCATCCTGGGAGGGTCAGGTGGGCATCGCCCCGACGAACGGCTCGTTCCTATCGTTCGTCGCAGCGAAGATCCTCACCGATGGTGAGCAAGCAACCCTGGCATGGCTCGAGGGAATGGCGGCCAACAACTCTCCGAAGTACCCGAAGAACTCCCCCATCGTGGCTGCTGTCAACGATGGGCAGATCCCCGTCGGGCTCGTGAACCACTACTACCTCCTGCGGGCCCTTGCTGAGAACCCCGAGTTGCCGGGTGACAACCACTTCTTCGAGGTGGCAACGGCTGGCGGACTCGTGATGCCTGCAGGCGCAGGAATCCTCAAGAGTTCTGACAGCAAGGACGCCGCTCAAGAGTTCGTCGAATTCCTCCTGAGCGAGCAGGCACAGGAGTTCTTCGCACAAGAAACGTTCGAGTACCCGCTTGTTCCCGGCATCGCGGCCAACGACCTGTTACCGCCCATCGACACCATCGAGACGCCTGACATCGACCTGTCTGATCTCGCCTCTGTCCTCGACACAGCTACTGACCTCGTCGCCCGAGCTGGCCTTCTGTGACACAAGCCGAGTCGATCGTCGAGATCGACATCGAGCCCGCGGGTACACCGACGGTGCCTGGGGGCACAACCGCAAGGAAGAACACCCCCTGGTGGTTGTGGGCAGCCGCAATCGCGGTACTCGCCCCTGTTGCGATACCTGTCCTGTTCCTGTTCGCAAGGGCATTCGAAGCGACGGATGCGGCATGGGACACGCTCTGGTCATTCCGCACGCTCAGACTCATCGGGCGGAGCTTCGCCCTGACGGCGCTCGTGACGATGTCAGCGACCGTCATCGGCGTCGGCGGAGCATGGATCCTTGCTCGCACAGACATCGCATTCGCACGCGTGTGGGGTGTTTTGTTCGCTCTCCCCCTTGTCGTGCCCTCCTACGTCCTCGCCCTCGCTTTCGTGTCAGCCACCGGACCTCGAGGTCTTATCGCAGACGTCACCGGGTTCGCCACACCTCACCTCATCGGCCTGCCTGGGGCATGGCTTGCATTGACAATCGCCACCTACCCCTACGTGTATCTGATCACCGCCGCGGCGATCACGAAGATAGATCCAGCGCTCGAAGAAGCAGCACGGAGCCTTGGCGCATCTCCTACACGTGTCTTCCGAACTGTCATTCTCCCCCAATTGCGGCCCTCCGTTGGTGCAGGCGCTCTCCTCGCTGCGCTCTACACCCTGTCCGACTTCGGAGCTGTTTCGCTCATGCGATTCGACGCCTTCACGAGGGTGATCTATGCCCAGTACTCGGGGCGACTCGATCGAACGCCCGCAATCGTGCTGTCTATCGTCCTCATCCTCATCGCTGGCGTCTTCATCTGGGGCGAACAACGCACACAGGGGAAGGGTTCATACTTCACACGGTCTGCGATGAGGCCGCCATCGCGCTACCACCTCGATACGGTGCAGCGCATTGGCGCAACCACAGCGCTGGGTGTAGCTGTGGGCATCGGTGTTGTCCTTCCCGTAGCCGTGCTCGTTTCGTGGCTGGTTCGTGGCACGGCCAGCGGAGCAGACATCTTCATTCCGTGGAGAGCGATCCGGGGGTCACTCACGGCTGGCTCGATTGCGGCCGTCCTCGCAATGGTGGGTGCGGTCCCGATTGTCATCCTCACGGTGCGGTTCGCGTCAAAGAAGACCCGCTGGATCGAACGAGGTGTGTTCACGATGTTCTCGCTCCCCCACATCACAATCGCCATCGCAGTCATCGCATTCACGATCCGGTACGCGACACCCGTGTACCAGTCCATTGTCGTTCTCGGCCTCGTCTATGCATCGATGTTCCTCGCTCAGGCCACATCAGCTGCCAAGGCGTCACTGCTTCAGGTCAATCCAGCGCTTGAGGACGCGTCACGTTCACTCGGCAAGGGACCGATCGCAACCTATTTCCGGGTTACGTTCCCACTCATGGCGAAGGGTCTTCTCGCAGGAGGTGCGCTCGTCTTTGTGACGACACTCAAGGAACTTCCTGCCACTCTTCTTCTCAGCCCGCCAGGCTTCACCACGCTTGCTGTAAGGATCTGGTCTGCAGCAGATGAGGGCCTGTTCGCCAGAGCAGCGGCGTCCTCGTTGATCCTCATCGGGGTGTCGATACTGCCCGTCTACTACCTTTCGATCAGATCGAAGGACAGCCTGGGCGTATGAAGGACATCTTGATATCTGCGAGCCGTCTTGGAGTCTCCTTCGGGGGTGCGGTCGCCCTCGACGACTTCTCGCTCGACGTGCCTGCAGGCTCCCTTGTCGCTCTTGTCGGCCCCTCTGGTTGTGGAAAAACGACGGCCCTGCGGGTCATCGCAGGTTTCGAAACACCAACCACAGGAACTGTCTCCATCCGTGGCGTCTTCGTTACCGGCGATGGCAAGGAAGTCCCGCCTGAGAAGCGCAACGTTGGCATGGTGTTCCAGGAGTACGCTCTCTTCCCTCACATATCTGTCGAGGAGAACGTCGGGTACGGTGTTCGCGGGGCGGACAGAGTCCAGCGTGTGCATGACGTGCTCAAACTCGTGAGCCTGACCGGGCATGGATCGCGGTTCCCCCACGAACTCTCAGGAGGCGAACAGCAGCGTGTAGCCCTTGCACGAGCCCTCGCCCCCGACCCAGATGTCGTTCTGCTCGACGAACCGTTCTCGAACCTCGATGCCCCTCAGAGAGAACGCATGAGGCGGGGGCTCCGCAAGATCCTGAAGGGCGCGGGGGCGACGGCGGTCTTCGTCACTCATGACCAGTCAGAGGCACTTGCGATCGCAGACATCATCGCAGTGATGCGTGATGGCAAGATCATCCAGACCGGCCGGCCTGACGATGTCTACGAAGCGCCCAAGAACCCATGGGTCGCCCGATTCCTCGGCGATGCACTCCTCATGCATGGGACGGTTGCCAACGGATCGGTTCACACGGCACTCGGCGACGTCGACACACCGTTGCCACCTGGGACTCTCGTTGATGTGATGGTCAGGCCTGAGTGGATTGCACCTCATGTGCGCGACTCCGGACCTGGCAAGATCACCGATCGCGAATTCTACGGCCATGACCAGCGGGTGGAGATCCAGCTTCCGGGTGGAGAGCTCGTCGAAGCTCTCGTTCCCACGCGCAATCGCATGACGGTTGGCGACCGCGTCAGCATCGAGCTCGTCGATGCGATCGTATATGAAAGAGCAGCTGACAGCCTTCTCTGATCCTCCCTCGGCTCCCTTGGACGGGGGGGAGGTAGCCGAAGCGCAGCGAGGTCGGAGAGGGAAGACCATGTTCTTACTCCTCCCTCGGCTCTTTGGACGGGGGAGGTGGCCGAAGCGCAGCGAGGTCGGAGGGGGAAGACCATGAGGGTCCACTTACCTCGCGTGTTTCTGGGCAGGGGTTCAGGTTCAGTGGAACTCACTCGGCTTCCCCCCTCTGACCCTCGTTCCTCGGCCCATCTCCCCCGCGAAGGCCGGGGGAGAAGTCAGAACTCCCTCTCCCCCTCGTTCCTCGGGGTATCGCTCCCGCGAAGGCCGGGGGAGGAGCCTGTCCCGGCGCTTCGAGCGGCGGCGATGCCGAGAACCCAGCCACCGATGCCCCAGACCATGGCAAGCAGATAGATCAACCCACCGATGACAGGGATGATCCAGATCCCAAGACGCCATACAGCCGCACCGGCAATGAAAGCTCCGAACAGCCCTCCCTTTCGCAGCAGGAGACGGTTCCCCAGAGCGGTCACGGCTGGGAGTGGCCCGATGATGAAGAGCGCGACCGCGATCAGTACGCCGATGATCGCGAGCGGTATGCCGACCAGGGTCATGGAGAGAAGAACGACCGTGATCGGCAGCACGATCACGGCACCGATACCTGCCGCGAGCGACTTGATCGGGTGCACGAGGACGCTTCCGGTCGCTCGTGCCGATGTTCCCCGCACGGCAAGCAGCACGACTATCCCCGCAACAAGGAATCCGAAGAACCCGACGATGTTCGCCAGAGCGAGGATGATCCCGTAGACGAAGTTGCTCTGGGCTGGCAGTCGAGTGAGTGTCCCCCCGATCGAAACACCCTCAGTTCCGCTTGCTTCTCGTGGGGAGCGGTACAACACGTCGCCACCCACAACAGCCTCAGGGCCGAACTCGAGTTTCTGGCTTGCTACGTCGACATCTCCGCCGACCTCCCCGTCGATGACCAACCGGAACGTCCGACCCCTGAGATCGCGCGAGACGGATCCCTCAACCCTTGCGGTGCCCCCGAACAACATCGCGTCCCTGTCGATAGACCCTGACTCGGAGATGACCACAGATGGCGCCGCGAGAAAGATGTCACCGGCAATGGTGCCCTCGATCGTCGTCCGAACGGCTACACCGTTCAAAGACCCGCCAACGGTTCCTGTCGGCCCGATCACCACGGAACCAGACGAGAACACGGTCACGGACCCGGTCACCTCACCCGTGATCGTCAGATCACCGGTGAAGATGGTCAGGTCTCCATCGATGACACCTTCGACCGTGCTGCTGACTGATGTGACGTAGACGTCTTCATCGACAACGTCCTCGGCTGTCACGATGTACCGGTCGGTCGTCACGAGAGCTGCCAGCGTCGTGAGCGACACCGAGGCGAGAGCGACAAGACCGATCAGCACCAGAGCAAGGCGTCTGATTGGCCCCCTGAGTCTGACCCTAGAGCGGGAGGGCGTCACGGACAACATCGAGGAGTAACCAAGGGAAAATGCCGAACACGAGAGTGACGGCCGCAGCGATGATCATGGTGAACCGGGAAGACAAGCTTGCCTCGAGCGGTTCTTCTTCGGACTCGGGCTTTGAGAAGATCAGCGCAACGATCTTGAAGTAGAAAGCGAAACCGATGACCGTCGTCAAGGTACCGATGATCACGACCCACAGATATCCGCCGCTGTCAGCCGAGACGAACGCCAGGATCTTGCCAACGAACCCTGCGAAGAAGGGCATGCCTGACATCCCCAACATGAGGATCGCCAACAGCCACCCAACCTCGGGAGACCGTCGTGCCAGGCCGCGCACACTCGAAATCGGAGCCGATGTGGAACCAGGACCTGATACAACTGAGACGACCGTGAACCCACCGATGATCATGAAGGCGTACGTCGCCACATAGAACCACATTGCAGGGATGCCTTCGAGGCCCCCAAGGAGGGAAGCAAGCAGGTAGCCGGTGTGAGCAACACCCGAGTACGCGAGCAATCGCTTCAGGTCCGTCTGGACAAGAGCCAGGCTCGTCCCGACGATCATTGAGATGACCGCAATGACAGCGAATGCGGGCGCCCATGTGTCGATCTGTGAGATGAGCCCACCGATGAAGATCCTTCCCAAGGCGGCGAACCCTGCGATCTTCACTCCTGCCGCCATCAGCGCAACTGCCCCGCTCGGAGCACCCTGATACACATCTGGTGCCCACTGGTGGAACGGTGCAGCTGAGATCTTGAAGAAGAGGCCCACGAGCATGAGTGCCATACCAACGAGGAGGATGCCCGGGTCTGTCAGGATCGTCGATGCGAAGAAGTCCCTGATGGAGTTCGCCCCGTAGATGGTGAGTGATCCGGTTGCACCGAACGTGAGGGCGACACCGTAGAGGAACAGGGCAGAGGCAAGGCTTCCGAGCAGGAAGTACTTCAGTGCAGACTCCTCGGAGTTGGCCCTGTCCCGCAAGAAACCCGCAAGGATGTAGAAGCTGATCGATGCCGTCTCGAGACCGATGAAGATCACGATCAGGTTCGGCGACGCGGCCATCATGTGCAGCCCGGCAACGGACAACAGCATCAGCGCCACGAACTCTGCAGACCGTTTCCCGAGGCGACTGATCAGGTCCCATGCACCGAGCAGAGCTGTGAACCCGACGAGTCCAAGGAGAATCGCAGCAAAGGCGGAGTAACCATCGAGCACCACCATCGGCGACCGCACGATCTCCAGATTCTGAGTGGAGAAGAACAACCCTCCCCCGCCGTTGGCCACATCCTGCCACTGCACAACGCCAACACCGGCAGCGATGATGAACGCTAGGCCCGCGATGGGTCCCCAGATCTTCACGCTCCGTCCGGCAACGACCGCTACGAGCAGAACGATGAGAGCCCCCGCGAGGAGGACTACCTCGAAAGCGACGGGTAGGAACGCTGTGTTCTCCATCAGCCCTCACCTCCTTCGTGGTCATCGGCGTCTTCCTCGCCGTGGCCCTCGGTGTCAGCTTCTCCGTGGTCCTCGACCTCGATCTCGCCGTAGTGAGGTTCCACAACTTCGCCTGTGGTTCCGAACTCGGGAACCTGATAATCGGTCTCGGTGGTGATACGTTCGAGGATCAGGTCGATCGATGGTTCAATACGATCGAATACCGGCTTCGGGTACACACCGATACCGATGATGAGCAGTACGAGAGGAACCAGAATCGCGAGCTCTCGGAAGTTGAGGTCCTTCAACGCTTCGACCTTTGGATTCGTAATCGGCCCTGTGAAGACGCGTTCATAGGCCCACAACAAGTAGATCGCAGCGAGAATCACACCGGAACCTGCGATGATCGCCAGAACAGGGAACGACAGGTACGAACCCATGAAGATCGCGAACTCGCCGATGAAGCCTGCGAGCCCTGGCAGACCTGCGGATGCGAAGGCAGCGAAGAGGAAGATGCCAGCGTAGAGGGGCATCACCGTCGCCACTCCACCGAATTCTGCGATCTTGCGCGTATGCATCCGATCGTAGATCATGCCGATCAACAGGAACAGAGCGCCCGTTGCGAGACCGTGGGCGATCATCTGGAACACAGATCCCTGAAGACCCTGGGTCGTCAAGGCGAATATTCCGAGCACGATGAAGCCCATGTGGGACACAGATGAGTATGCGACCAAACGCTTGATGTCTGGTTGCACGATCGCGACCGCAGCTCCGTAAACGATGCCGATCACGCCGAGCAATGCCATCCAGAACGCAAAGGCAACGGTGGCGTCGGGGAAGAGCGTGAGGTTGAACCGCAACAGGCCGTAGGTGCCCATCTTGAGCAGCACACCCGCCAGGATGACGGAACCGGCCGTTGGGGCGTCGGTGTGGGCATCAGGCAGCCATGTGTGGAACGGGAACAGCGGCACCTTGATCGCAAAGGCGATCGCGAATCCGGCGAAGAGCCACATCTGCGTGGAGCGAACGAAGTCCACGCCAAGCATGTCCTCGAAATTGAAGGAGGCAAGCGATCCTACTGCGTCGCCAGTGATCAACCCCAGTACGATGATCGAAGCGAGAAGGAACGCCGAACCGGTTGCGGTGAAGAGAATGAACTTCATCGAAGCGTACGCCCTGTTGTCCGATCCCCACAAGGCAATGAGGAGGAACATCGGTACGAGCACGATCTCGAAGAACGCAAAGAACAGCAGCAGGTCGAGTGCGAGGAAGACCCCGAGGACACCGGCCTCCAGGATGAACATCAACACCATGTAGGACTTCACCTTCTCGGTGACAGACCGTGAAGCAGCGATCGCGATCGGGAACAGCAATGCGGTCAGGACCACCATGAAGAGCGAGATGCCGTCGATGGCCATCCTCCATCCGAAACCGATGGAGTCAATGAACACGATGTTCTCCGCGAACTGGAAGCCGCCATCCGTGGGCACGAACTCCCACAGGATGTAGCCAGCTGCAACCAGTGGCAGAATCGACAGGCCGACGGCAACGGGGAATACGAGTTCTGTCCGACGATTCGGGAGGAATCCAACGATGAGAGCACCGACAAGGGGAAGGGCAACGAGGATCGCGAGGATCGGCATCAGAAACCCCCTCCGAGTATGAGGAACCCGATGATCAGCAGTATCCCGCCAATCGCAATACCAGCGGCATACCCGCGGACCCGGCCGGACTGGGTGGTCTTGAGTTCGTCGCCGAAGGACTCCACACCGTGGGCGATGCCTGTAGCTGCGCCGTCGATGATCTTCGGATCGACCGTGACTGCGAACCACTCAGAGACCCTCTTGCCTGGAGCGACGATCACTCTGCCGTAGACGTCGTCCACGTAGAACGCATTGAGGCCGTCCTCCCAGAATCCTCCCTCTTCGACCGGAAGATCCGCACGGTGATAGCGGTTCCACGACCAGGCGATCCCTGCGACCGCGATGATGAGCGCAAGCGTGGCGAGCATGACGATGGTCCCAATCGGCGGAAGCTCCGGATGGGGAATAAGGGCAAATGACGGTGCAAGGAAGTGATCGAATGCAAGGCGTGCCGGTGTGTTGAACCATCCGAACATCAGGGCGAACACAGCAAGGACCATGAGCGGAACCGTCATGGTCCACGTCGATTCGTGCGGATGTGTGCCCTCAGCCCAGCGTGGCTTGCCAAAGAACGTGAGCACCCACAGACGGGTCATGTAGAACGCCGTCAGGAGAGCAGCGAGCAGGCCGACAACCCACAGGATCAGCCATGGTCCTCCCCTTTCGAATGTCGCAGCGAGGATCTCGTCCTTTGACCAGAAGCCAGAGAACGGGAAGATCCCCGTGATAGCCAGCCAGCCAACGGTCATCGTGACGAACGTGATCGGCATCTTCTTGCGCAGCCCGCCCATCTCGCGCATGTCCTGCTCCCCTGCCATGGCGTGGATGACAGACCCAGCACCGAGGAACAACAAGGCTTTGAAGAACGCATGGGTTGTGAGGTGGAATACCCCGGCTGTGTAGGCGCTGACGCCGATGCCGAGGACCATGTACCCGAGTTGGCTGATCGTCGAGTAGGCCAGGACCTTCTTGATGTCCATCTGGGTAACTGCAATGACAGCAGCGAACAGTGCGGTCGCCGCTCCCACGATGGCTACGACGACACTGGTGGACGGTGCGAGTTCGAAGAGCACGGCAGAGCGAGCCATCATGAACACACCGGCGGTCACCATCGTTGCAGCATGGATCAATGCCGATACAGGAGTCGGGCCCTCCATCGCGTCCGGTAGCCAGATGTACAGCGGGATCTGGGCAGATTTCCCTGTCGCTCCGACGAACAGCAGGAGAGTGATCGCTGTGGCGACACCGGTGGTGAGGATCGCCGGGGCAGTCGTGAAGATCGTCACGAAGTCGAACGTGCCGAACGTCGCGAAGATGATCATGAGCGCTACGAGGAAGCCCCAGTCACCGATCCTGTTGACGATGAACGCCTTCTTCCCTGCCGCTGCCGCTGTGGGTTTCGCGAACCAGAACGAGATGAGGAGATAGGAGGACAACCCGACGAGTTCCCATCCGACGAACATGAGTGCGAAGTTCGATGCGAGCACGAGGATCAGCATGGATGCGATGAACAGGTTCATGTACGCGAAGAATCGTGCGTAGCGCGGATCACCGTGCATGTACCCAATGGAGTAGAGGTGGATCAGCGCGCCGACACCCGTGACGATCATGACGAGCAGGGATGCAAGAGGATCCCACAGGATCGCAACGTCTGCACCGAGCATCGGGATCCATTCGAAGTAGAAGACCGTTTCAGCGTTGGTGTTACCGAAAAGGAAGTCCACGGTCGGAACGAAAGCGATCAACCACGAGATCCCGACGAGTGAGAAGCCCAGCCACCCCGCGAGCGGTTCGCCGAGTCGTTTCCCGAACAAGATATTGATCAGGAACCCGACGAGCGGCAGTGCAACGATGAGCCAGAGATAGTCGACCATGTCTATCCCTTCATTTCTGCGAGTTCATCGACGTTCGCGCTTGAGCGTCTACGGAAGATGGCAACGATGATGGCAAGACCGATGGTCACCTCTGCTGCGGCGACGACCATCACGAAGAGTGCAGCGACCTGGCCTTCGATCAGGCCGAGATCCTTGCTCAAAGCAACGAACGTCAGGTTGACGGAGTTGAGCATCAGTTCGATCGACATGAACATGACAAGTGCGTTACGTCGGATCAGTACTCCACCGACTCCGATGGAGAACAATCCTGCTGCGAGGATGAGGTACCAGGTGACGGTGACAGTCACAGCGTCGCCTCCTCGTCCTTGGGACCGTGGTCGAAGTACGCAAGGGCGATTGTGCCGAGCGCCGCGATGGTCAGGAGCATTACGGTCGAGAGGAACACGATGGTCCACGTTCCGAAGAGTTCGTCTGCAACGTTCTCGATCGTGCCGTTGAGATCGGGAACCCCGAATGCGTCACTCCCCGTGACCCATGCCGTCCTGCCCGCAAGCACGATGACAGCGAACAATCCCACGGATACGACAGCGGTCATGACCTTCTGGCCCATGGTTACGGGGCCATACGCTTCAGGTCGATCGACACCGATCAGCATGATCGCGAACAGGAAGAGCGTCATGACGGCGCCCGCATACACGATCACCTGAACTGCAGCGATGAAGTGCGCATCGAGGGCGATGTAGAGCACCGCAAGGGCGAACATCGTTGATAGCAGGCCTATCGCGGCGTAGACGGTGTTCGAAGAAGTGACCATCACGATGGCGCCCACAAGGGCAACTGCAGCGAAGACGATGAAGACGATCAGTTCACCCATCAGGATCAGTCTCCTTCCTGTGT
>Ga0190293_1000256_pt1 | contig 18553 bp, 21 predicted proteins | sample 48693001_MG_FD_161671 | JGI IMG/M metagenome (GOLD analysis project Ga0190293, IMG submission 161671) | Hydrothermal vent microbial mat bacterial communities from Southern Trench, Guaymas Basin, Mexico - 4869-30-0-1_MG | ecosystem: Environmental > Aquatic > Marine > Hydrothermal vents >...
CTGCTCGACGAGCGAGGTGCTTGAGGACTCTGGCGATGTGGACGTCCGATTTCTTGCGGACGGCGGAAAGCGGATAAGGAGCGGTCGTTCTCCGTTTTCCGTTCTCCGTTTCCCGACCACACGTGAACAATCCGGGCTGGTACCGGTTTCTGGCCGTTAACTGTGAACCGTTAACTGTGGACTATGACTCCGGCTCCACCTATCCGCGGATCCTCTACGTACATCGTGATACGCACCTCGCAATACGTATCTTCCTTCTGTGACTGGTTTACAGAAGTCCTTCATCGTCGTCCTATCCATCATCACGGCTGCCGTATTCCTGTTCGTTGGCTGGTTGGCATTTGGTGACGAGATATCGAGCAGAATCGCAGGGAACGGTGCCGATACCGCGTCAACAGGGGCCGACAACACGATCTGGGCCGTGGGGGATTCGCTGATGGTTTCGGCAACAGCCGAACTCGAAGCAAGATCGTCAGACATCGTCATCAATGCCGAGGTAGGACGACGCATGGATCAGGGCATTGATGTGCTCGCAGCGATGCTCGGGGAAGGGAAACCTGAAGTGCTCGTCGTTGCGCTCGGCACCAACAACGGTGTGGTCGTCGACCAGGTGGATGAGGTGATGACACTCGCTTCGGGTGTTGACAGGGTCGTCTTCGTCAATGTATCCGTGCCCCGCCCGTGGGAGGTCCCAACCAATGCGGCGATCAGCAGAGGGATCGACGCATACCCACACGCGACGCTGGCCGATTGGAAGTCCGAGTCGCGCGACGATGCTGAGCTATTCCGATCCGACGGCTTTCACCTCTCCCAACAAGGGATCCAGGTGTGGGTCGATCTGATCATGTCAGAAGCGGCACGGTGACACCGCGTCGTCTACCGTAGAGACATGCCAGGATCACCTCCCCTCTCTACTCGTGGAAACGAACTCGCATCGCACTCACCGATGCCCGAATACATTGCCGAGCACTTTGCGCGATCTGCTGCTGTCGCCTCGGACGACGACTCTCGATACATCGGACTCGCCATCTCGGAGAACAAGCTCGTATGGGATCTTCTCGAGCCCATGTTCAACAGAAACCGCCACGTCGAGCAACGGTCCACGGGCTATGACAACATGGTCGGTTCAGAGCCCTTCATCACATCCATTGCGGCGTTCGCCTCTGATCATGTGTGGGGGAGGACCGTTTCTCCCTACGAGGTCATCGTCCTTGCGGGGGCGGGATCGATTCTGGAGACACTCTTCTACGTCATCGCCAACCCTGGCGAGGGGGTCCTTGTACCAACACCGAGTTACGCGGGTTTCTGGGCTGATCTTGAGACAAGAGATGAGCTCAGCATCATACCGGTACACACCGATGCCGGGAAGTCGTTCGCACTCACTGTTGAGGATCTCCAGGACGCCTACGACAAGGCTCCGGTCCCGGTCGCGGCCCTACTGCTGACCAATCCTTCGAACCCTACGGGCAGGATCGCTCCGACGAGCGAGATTCAGGCAGCAGTGGAGTGGGCCAGGTCCGTCGGCATCCACATCGTCATCAACGAGATCTATGCACTCTCGACCCACGGGAATACACCGTTCGTACCGACAGGTTCGATCGTGGATGCGCTCGAAGATGACATCCATTTCGTCTGGGGATTCAGCAAGGACCTCGCCGTAAGCGGTCTGCGTTGTGGCGTGCTCACATCCCACAATGACAAGGTCAGATCGGCGATTGCAGGCCTTGCCTACTGGTCAGTCGTATCAGGAGACACACAACACCTCCTCGATTCGATGCTCAGGGACGAGGCGTGGATCGATGGGTACATCACAACGATGCGGGCGCGCCTTGCAGACTCCTACAACCACACGGTGGAGGCGCTCGAGGCAGCTGGGATCCCCTTCGTGCCCGCGGATGCCGGTCTGTTCGTCCTCTGTGATCTGCGCGAGTACCTGGCCGAGCCAACGTGGGATGCGGAGCTGTCGCTGTGGAGGCGCATCGTCGATGAGGCGAACGTGAACCTGACACCAGGCTCTGCATGCCACATCCGTGAGCCTGGTTTCATGCGGCTGTGTTTCGCCGTCGAACCTGCTGATACCGTCGTTGACGCGGTCAATCGTATCCAGGGCGTACTCAAGGGTTGAGCAGAGCAGCAGGTTCGAACGTTGCCCGCGAGGTGGCGCGCACACGCACCGTTCCTAATCCTGGCACCGAAACCGTGCGCACAACCGTGACCATGACAGTTCGCGGGTTCCATGACCGGTCGACGGAGCACGTGCATGACACGAGTGTGGCGCCATTGGCCTGAGCGAACACAGCAGCCTCGTGGGCTGGCGTTCCCGACGCTCCGAAGGGGCGAAATGTGACGGGGGCTGCGGCGAGCGCGGCAGCATCTGCTGCACCCGCCGCCTTCGAATACGCACCGAGCGCTCCTCCGACCGATCCAACCGCCACCATCATCACGAGGACGAGGCCTATGAGCGCAGTTCCGATGGCAAGCGACCCTGATTCATCATTCCACGGCACAGCCTGCCACGGCATCATCGTTCGACGCGCATCGAAGCCGTCGCTTCCAGATCCACAGGGAACCCGCCGAACAGCGGCGCCGCGACGCTGTGACGCAGCGATATCGTCACGGTCGCCTTCGATCCAACGTTCGCTGGCCGCACAACCGAGATGCGCGCGTTCCCACCCTGTGCCCCAAGAGCGGAACGCGCTGCGTTGGCTGCAACTGCGGCATCTGGTGACGCTGCCGCTGCACGGGCACCTTCTCTGGCGGCGTGGAGGAGCTGGATCTCAGAACGCGCCACGACTGCCACCTCCATGATCCCGAACATGAGGACGAGCAGCAGTGGCAACACGAAGGCGAACTCGACCACTGCGGAGCCACGCTCGGACCCGACCATCAGCCGTTCGCTATCGAGATGACCCGCGACATGACCGTGTTGAAGAACGACGGGAGCATGTCGGTGGTCGATGCCCAGGCGATCAGCGCAAGTGCTACCACGGCTGCAGCGACCAGCACCAACGCGTATTCGGCTGTTGCCTGCCCAGCCTGTTCCTTCAGTTTCGACAACATGTGTTGCCTCCAATGTGTACGGCAGCATCCGGCTGCGATCGGTGGGAAGTCAGAAATTGACCTGACTGATACCTGAAAGGATCGACGGCACGACGGCGACCAGAACGAATCCGGGCAGGATCAGGAAAGCGAGGGGAAATAGCAGCTTGACGGGCAAGCGCTCGATCCTCTCACGTTCGGCGGCGGCCTCGACGGCACGGACCTCCTTCGCGAGATCAACAAGGCTGTCTCCCAGGCGTGCACCGGAGACCGCCGATCGCTGCGCCGCATCGAAAGCACGAGCGAACGGTCCAGCTTCGAGTCCGTGGTCGAGACCTGAATTGACACGGGAGACCGCCCTGTCGAGGTCACGTGCGAGAGATCCTCCGATCTCGCGTGACGCGAGCGATACCGCACCATGGAAGGGGAGGCCCGCTGTGGCCGCGAGTGAAACGAGGTCAAGCGAGACAAGAGCATCTTGGTTCCGCTTCGTGACAGCTTGTCGTTTCGCAGCGATCGCACGCCAGCGCCTCACAAGAACGAAGACAGCAACGGTCCCAACGCCGACAAGGGGATTGAGCAGCACACCACCACTTGCGATGAGCACGTACGCCCATGGTCGTGGACGCTGATGCCACCCGAACAGGCCTATCGCCACAGCTACCGCCGTCACGAAACTGACCTCGATGCCAGGACGAAAACCACGACCAGGCCGGCCACCTGCATCGCTGACCCAAGAGCGATCGAGGCAATAGCGATGGGGCCCCCATCTCCAGGCATGCCACGCAGGATGATCAGCCCGGCTGTCACGGCCAGGGGCACTGCACCCACGATCACCGCAGAGAACCGCGCCTGGGCTGTTGCCACACCCCGATGTCTCGAGAGATCCGCGATGTCAGTAGCCCGATCAGCAAGTGCGTGAAGCGTTGGAGCAAGCATCGAACCGGTGCTCTCCGAGAGCGAACATACAGCAGCGAACGTTGCGCCATTGTGTACGAGGGAAGGCTGAAGATCACGTCCGACCTGCGCCATCGGCGCGCCAGCATCACAGAGGCGCCTGGTGCGGACAGACACAACCCTCCTGTCTCCGCCGCGAATCACTGATCGCAGCGTTGATCCTGCAGAGACGGACGTCGCTATGTCACGGAGGAACCCGGCTTCATCGATCTCGTCGCTCTGGCGTTTTCTGCGGTGGACAACGAATACGGCGATGCCGACGGCAGCCAGTCCCAGTGGCAGGTTGACCGCCATCAACGCACCTGCACCGACGATCAACGGGGGAACACCGGCGGCCCAACCAGCGGCGACGAACAGCCATATCAGCATCGATACACCTGTTCGAGATCTTTCCCGTCACGCCTATGGATGGACCGCACGATGCGGCCATCATCTGTGCGCGCCATAACCACGACCATGCCAATAGCGGAGCGAACCTGGCCGAGGAGCGTCTCTTGTGGGACGTGCTCTGGGGCCATTGCACACATGGCAACCAGTCTGTCAATGGCTGCATCGGCATCGTTTGCGTGGATCGTGGACATCGAACCGGCATGCCCCGTGTTGAGCGCCTGGACCATGTCGAGAGCCTCAGGGCCACGGACCTCACCCACAACCAGCCGGTCAGGTCTGAGCCTGAGAGCATGACGCACCAATGTTCGGATGGTGATCTCGCCTGCGCCTTCGACGTTGGGTGGATGTGCCTCGAGACGAACCACGTGGCCTGGCAGGGACAATTCAGCGGCGTCTTCGATCGTCACGACTCGATCATCGGGGGAGATACTCGTTCCAAGGACGTTGAGCAGCGTCGTCTTTCCTGCACCTGTTGCCCCGGCGATGAGTACGTTCTCGCGCCGCTCGACTGCGCTGGAGAGCACTTCTCTTCCTGATCGCGAGATCGCACCCGACTCCTCCAACGCAGCCAGGTCCGGAACAACGTTCATGAACCTGCGGATCGCCACGATCGGCCCATCAACCGATGCAGGAGGGATCATTGCATGCAGCCTCGAACCGTCTTCAAGCCGTGCGTCGACCGCTGGGGATGCCCTGTCGATTCGCAGGCCCAGCGGTGCCACCAGACGCCTCACCATCGCAACGACGTCGTCATCATTGCGGAACTGGACGTTCGTGCGCTCAAGGTGCCCAGCGCGTTCGATCCACACATCGTCGTACCTGTTGACGAGGATGTCGGTCACCTCTGTGTCATGGGCAAGACGTTCGAGCGGACCGAGGCCGACGATCGCATCGACGGCTCTTGCGACAGCACCGGGGCCAGCCAACGGCGCTACCTCCTGGACGATCTCTTCGCCTGCACGTTCGAGGTGCTCTCGCTCAAGCTCGTGTGACGAGTCAACTATCCGTTCGATCAGCCTGTCGATGTCGGTCATGCCAGCTCCCATACGTGCTCAAGCGAACCGATCCACTTGTCTCGCCGCACAGGGACCTGACCAGACAGAAGCGACCTGACGGTTGCAGTCCGAGGTGCCGGGAGCACAACTGCACCGGGCTCAGGATCACCTCCAAGAGAGGTCCGTTGATAGATCGACAGCCGATCGGTTCGAATCGTGAACGGGTGGGGCAGGACAGGAATGAGTGAAACGGCCGCATCGGGGGGTGCTTGTGTCGGAGCACAGCGCAACACCAGGTTCGGCCAACGATCAGCGAGGGCGGCGATCACATCGCTGGCTTCACTCGGCGCAATGCCTCCGTTCCCCATCACCGCGATGCCGCTGCGCATCGGACGCAACTCAGCTTCGGTCGGTCCCCGCTGCACAAGCGACGCAAGGTCGCCGTCACCAGGCATCGGAGGGCCCCCGGGGTCCAGATCCACGACAAGCGCCGTACCAGCCTGGAGCGCACACCCAAGCGGCACGACAAGGCTCAACACGATATCTACTGGCGACCACACGGCAACGACAGCCATGGAACGAACCTCCACATCATCGGAGGGGAAGCCCCTTCACCGTACCGCGTCCGCCCCTGTCGTTTCAAGGGGTCTGATGATGAGGACACCGCCCCGACCACTCTTGCGTCCGCACGTGGACTTGCGCCGCTTTCGACGCAAGGGTGGGGATGCTCTACAATCGGCTCATGACCGAAGCTGCATTCTTTGACCTCGACAAGACCATCATCGCCGGATCGTCAACACTTGCGTTCGGGAAACCGCTGTACAGGCAGGGCTTCCTCGGACGGCGCACCCTCGCGAGGCTCGGCATTGCCCAGATCTCGTACATGCTCTTCGGGGCAGACGAGGACAGCCTCGAACGTGCACGAGACGAGATGCTCGACCTCGTCGCCGGATGGCACAAGTCTGAAATCGACGCGATGGTGTTGGAATCGATGAACGAGGTCATCGAACCGCTCGTCTTTGCGGAAGCGCTCTTTCTCATCGATGAGCACAAACGCGCGGGACGCGAGGTGTACGTGGTGTCAGCAAGCCCAGAGGAATTCGTCAGGCCGATTGCGAAAATGGTCGGTATCGATAGGGTGATCGCCACCAAGATCCGCACCGATGGACTCGGCCGCTTCGTTCCAGAACTCGAACAGTACGTGATGGGCCCAGGGAAGGTCGAGGCAATGGAGAGGGCTGCAGAGCGCGACGGGATCGACCTCTCGGAGTCATTCGCCTACACGGACTCCTTCTCGGACATGCCAATGCTGGAACTTGTCGGCAATCCCATTGCGGTGAACCCCGAGAAGGATCTCAAGGAAGCGGCCGAGGCGAACGAATGGCCGATCCTGGAGTTCCAACGCCCGGTCAGCGTCGGCAACAAGGTTCCAGCACCTCCGCCACAAGCATGGATCGCGGTCGGCGCGGCGGTAGTCGCAGGTGCTGCAGTGGCGTACGTCTTGAATCGCAAGAAGAGTACGTAGAGCAGAACACAGAATCTGTGCTCCGAAAGCGCAGCAGTCCGTTCTAGTGCTCGGCTTCCTTGACGGCCACGCCTTCGGCGCGGGCAGCTTCGATCTTCGCTGTTGTGAGCCTCGGTGCCGCATAGATGAAGAGCAGCACGTAGGCACCAGCGGCGAGCCACCAGGGCGAGCGGAGTGCGAGGTCCCGACTCGCCCCAGCGGCTTCAAGGCCTGTCACCAACAGCCCACCGAACGCAAGACCGATCGGCATCATGCCCCAAGCAAAGAACCGATACACGCTGTTGACGCGACCAAGGAGGTGGTCAGGGATGATCGTCTGGCGCAGCGATACGGTGATGACATTCCACAGAACGGCGGAGAAACTGAAGACCGCGAACATCGCGAACACCAGGGACCAATGAGTGGCGAATCCGATTACGAGGTTCGTGACAGCAGCGGCGATGAGCGTCAGGTACAACGAGGTTCCCGATCCAAGTGCTTTCGATATCTTCGGCGCTGTGACGCTTCCCAGGATGCCGCCAACGGCACCAGCCATGCCGAGAATCGCGAACGTGTAGGCATCCACATTCAACGATTCCTGGGCGAACAGGACGAGGGTTGCGAAAGTCACTGAGCCCAGCGCGTTCATGATCCCCAGGATGATCGCCATCGGCCGCAACAGAGGGTGCGCCCACAGCCACACCACACCTTCTTTGATCTCGCCCCACCAGTCGACCTTCTCGGGGGCTTCGTCCTCAGCGTCGCGCTTGACTCGATAGTCACCTGTGAGGAAGAATATGAGCGCTGCTGCAAGGACGAACGTGCCAGCGTCGAAGAAGAACGGAAGGGCAAACGCCACGGCGATCAGCACGCTTCCGAGTGGAGGACCGATGAACGAATTCGTGACCATCTCTGCGCCCCACAGCCGACTGTTCGCCTTCTCCAGACCATCATGCTCGACCATTGCGGGGAGGATTGTCTGGGCAGAGTTGTCGTAGAGAACCTCCGCGAACCCGTACAGAAGCGATACGGCGACGATCAAGCCATAGATCACCATGTTGTCAGACACCGCACCCTCCTGGACCTCACCGGGGTCGGGCAGCGACGACTGGTAGTACCACACGGCACCTGCTGCGAAGAACATAAGCACAGCGCGGAATGTCTGGGACCACCACATCAGCTTCCTACGGTCGACACGATCGGTGATCACCCCGGCGGGGAGCGTGAACACCAGCCACGGGATCCTCGATGCAACGGCGATCAGGGCGATAAGGAAAGCGTTTCGGGTTACGGCCGACGCAAGCCACGGCAGAGCGATCATGGTGACGCCATCACCGAGGTTCGAGATCACACTCGATGTCCAGAGCTTCCAGTAGTTGAGACCGAGCTTGACCTTGCCGACCTGTTCGGGTCCTTCGGTCGCTACCGCATCGCCCTCGACCTCAGGAACGGTCTCACTCATGTGTCCGGTCCTCTTCGCCGAAGGCTGGAAGGTCGGTCGGATAGACACCCGCGATGAATCCATACACGGTGCCGCCATCGCGTGGAAGTTCGATGAACTCCTGTGCGACCTCCATGATCCGTTCTGAGAATTCAACGGCACGCTCCATGGGGATTCTGGCAACCCTTGACGTGAACATGGGAAGCGGATGCTCCTCGTCGAGGGTTATCGGTTTCAACGCTTCATGGACGAACCAGAGAGGGTCATCAACCGTTGTGGGCTTCGAGAAGTGGATCGTTCGCCCCACCCTTCCGTAGTACTTCTCGGTCATTGCGCGGACCTTGTTCGTACGCACGACCCTGATCAGACCGGCGTCGTCAAGTACCTTGGCGTGATACCCGACCGTCCCCTTTGGCTTGCCAAGTGCGTCAGCCAACTGGCTGACCGTGGCAGCTTTCTCCAACAGCAGGTTCAGAATGTCCATGCGGGTGTCGTCTGCGACGGCTTTCATCTGGGCATTCGTCGAGGCGTTGACGATGTCATCGAGTTCGTAGTCGAGTACGTGTTTTGCGTCGCCTGCGTCGTCCGGTTTCGTTGTCACGATCATCCAATGGTCGGCTTTCAACGTATGTTCGACTATTCCCGACCATTTGTCAAGAGGGTGAAGAGGTTTTCAGTTCACAGTGAACAGTTGACAGTAAGAAGAACCATCCCCCGCCACCTGGGCGAAACCCTCCTCTCCGACTCTGAACTGACAACTGTGAACTGTCAACTCTTGCCTCCTGTACTCTTGCCCATTCACCATGACAAACACAACAACACCCTCAACTCTCTTTGACAAGGTCTGGGAGGACCATGTCGTGAATCGCACACAGGGCGAACCAGACCTGCTCTACATCGACCTGCACCTCATCCACGAGGTCACATCTCCCCAGGCATTCGAGGCTCTCCAGATCTCAGGGCGACCGGTACGCAGACCCGAACTCACTCTCGCCACCATCGATCATGCTGTCCCTACGACATCACGTGACGAGGGCATCAAGGACCCGCTCTCCAGGATCCAGATCGCAACCCTCGAAGAGAACACAGCTCGCAACAACATCCCACTCCTGTCCATCCGCGACGTCAGACAGGGCATCGTCCATGTGATCGGACCTGAACAGGGCGCGACGCAGCCAGGTGCGACGATCGTCTGCGGTGATTCTCACACGGCAACCCACGGGGCGTTCGGCGCCCTTGCGTTCGGGATCGGTACTTCAGAAGTCGAACACGTCCTCGCCACACAGACACTCCCCCAGACAAAACCGAAATCCATGGCGATCACGATCGACGGTGAACTACCCACCGGTGTGACCGCAAAGGATGTCATCCTCGCGATCATCGCCAAGATCGGGACCGCAGGAGCCACAGGACATGTCATCGAATACCGCGGCACGACCATCGAAACGATGTCGATGGAGGGCAGGATGACAATCTGCAACATGTCGATCGAAGCAGGGGCACGGGCAGGCATGATCGCCCCCGATGAAAAGACATTCGCCTTCCTGAAGGGACGCCCGATGGCACCGATTGGCGACGAATGGGATGCCGCCCTCGAACGGTGGAGGACGCTGAGCACCGATGAGGGCGCACCGTATGACACCGAGGTATTCATCGACGCCACTCAACTCGAACCGTACGTGTCGTGGGGGACGAACCCAGGACAGACACTGCCAGTCTCGGCGTCGATCCCGTCACCTGAGGACTTCAACGACCCGATCGACATCGATTCCACCGAGCGAGCGCTCGACTACATGGGTCTCGACGCAGCCATGCCTATCACAGATATCGAGATCGATAGGGTCTTCATCGGTTCATGCACGAACGGTCGCATCGAGGATCTACGAGAAGCCGCGGCCGTCCTTGAAGGGCACACCATCGCGAAGACCGTCACCGGATTGGTCGTTCCTGGCTCTGGTCTCGTCAAGCTTCAGGCCGAGGCGGAAGGGCTCCACGAGATATTCATGGCCGCAGGCCTCGAGTGGCGAGAGCCAGGATGCTCGATGTGCCTTGCGATGAACCCGGACGTACTCGATCCCCAGGAACGGTGCGCATCAACCTCGAACCGCAACTTCGAAGGCCGCCAGGGACGCGACGGGCGAACCCATCTCATGTCCCCCGCAATGGCGGCATCAGCCGCGATCACAGGCCACATCGTCGATGCAAGAGAGATGACGTGATGGAACCCGTATCAACGATCACAGGCATCGGCGCCCCGCTCCCACGAGCGAACATCGATACCGACCAGATAATCCCGAAGCAATTCCTGAAGCGTGTCGAGCGTTCCGGATTCGGAGAGTTCCTCTTCTTCGACTGGGCGGCGGACACCGAGGGTGAGCTCGACCCCGACTTCGTGCTCAACAAACCCCAGTACGCCGAAGCGGTCATCCTGGTAGCTGGACCGAACTTCGGCTCAGGGAGTTCGCGCGAACACGCCCCGTGGGCACTCGAGGACTGGGGTTTCCGAGCAGTCATCGCACCATCATTCGCCGACATCTTCGCCAACAACTGCACCAAGATCGGACTGCTTCCGATCGTGCTCACGGACGAGGAAGTCACCGCACTCACTGCGATCGCAGATGTGCCAGGGAACAGCATCACCGTGGACCTCGAGAGTCAGACGGTGTCCGCAGAGGGCTTCGAGGCTACCTTCGTGATCGACCCGTTCACGAAGAACTGCCTACTCAACGGACTCGACCACATCGCCCTCTCTCTCCAACACGCTGACGAGATTACGTCGTTCGAGGAGCACAGGCCGCGCTACATGCCCACTGTGCATCTCTAGGAGGTGCCGTGTACACACGCCAGGAACAGGCACAAGCGATCATCGGCAACAAGGCGAGACGCATCGCATCCATGATGCTCGGCCGCCAGGCATCCACAGGCACAGATTTCAAAGAGGCACTCACCGTTGAACGGATCGATCTTGTCGCCGAGATACCGAACGCGGACGTCCTGATGTCTCTCGGCCGCAATGTCGCTGGACCAAAGAACGGCTTGTACGTTCTTGAGCGCCCTGATGGCTTCACCGTGTACCTCCAGCACAACGGAGAACCTTACGAGGTCTTCGCGGGGATGCCCTTTGACGATGCACGCGATGTTGCCATTGACTGCCTCGTCATGATGAACGGGATCCCCTACCGGATCGACTGATCAGAAACCAGAAGAGGTACTCCGCTCTCCGCTCTCCGCTCTCCGCTCTCCGCTCTCCGCTCTCCGCTCTCCGCTCTCCGCTCTCCGCTCTCCGCTCTCCGCTAAGAATCATGCATGACCGAACCGGTGCAACCAACTTCTGAATTCTGGCGGATGGCGGATAGCGGATGGCGGTCGACGGTCTTCGGTCAGCGTCGTTCCATTCGCGACTTGATGACGCTGGCGACCATGAAGAACCCTCCTGCCACCCCGACGAGGGCAAGCGCGGCGGGGATCCACGAGATCGGATCGGTCGTGAACGCTCTGATCGCAAGCCAACCCATGAGTATCACGAGCGCAACGGCGATGATGAACTGACGCCAATTCGCGCCGTTGTTGATCGGGCAGGCAGGTGCACGAACCTGTACGACGATTCCGTCGTATTCCTCAGGGATCTTGGGTACGTCTTCCCATTGCATGGAGGAAGCGTACCTCGTATTCCGATCTCTCCCCCGGCCTTCGCGGGGGAGATACCCGAGGCACGAGGGGAGAGGGGGAAAACCGAGTCGTCCGACTCAGCTCGATCAAGTGCCCCAACGCGCACAACCAGAGTGGATCATCGTGGTCTCCCCCTCCGACCTCGCTGCGCTCGGCCACCTCCCCCGTCCAAAGAGCCGAGGGAGGAACCAGAACGGGCTTCCTAGGCCAGATACACCTGATCGCCCAGAGATATCTCCACGGGCAGTGTCGCGGTGTCTGCGGCAACGATGAAGCCGCGGCGACCATCGTGAAGATCTGCAAGCGGTTCCTCGATCTCTTCGAGCGGTGCAACGTGATCGAAACCGAGCATGAAACTCGTGAACTCGAGGCACGGTGCGGCGACCCGTGGGCGTTCAAGAAGGAGTTCGGTACCGTCTGAGGTGACCACCACCAAACCGGCTCCCAGGTCATCGAGCGTCAGGGCCGGACCGTCGACGATGATGTTCTCACCTGCGATTCCGATCGGTGCATCTCCGAAGCGCTCGGCCATCAACGCATAGTGACCGGTGAATCCAACCGACAACGGACGTCGCCCCCTGGCACGGCTCACCGGATGTGCCTTGTGGTGGGCGTCGACCGCCCAGACATCGCCGTACCAACCGACCATTCCCCATGCATCCACCGAAGCCTTCGGAACTTCCGCTATGCCCGTCGGGTCGTAACCGACCCCCTTCACCTTGATAGGGATCCGCTGGATCTGGATACGGACGATCTCACCGATCGGTTCACGTGCTGGCACGGTTCCTCGCTTCAAGTACATCGTTGAGCATGTCGGGGCGATCCGTAACGATGCCGTCGACACCGATATCGAGCAGTTCGCTCATGGGCTCAGGCTCATTGACCGTCCAGACATGAAGCTGAGCACCTGACTCGTGCACAGCATCGACAAGCTTCTGGTCGACAGCACCACCACGGATCTTCATGGGCAGCTGGTATGCGTCGACACCCCGCCTGACCGTGCGACCCACTCGTGAAGCCGCATACATCGCAACCGAAGCCGACGGCCCTGCTGCGGTTGCAACGCTTCCCTTGGTGATCCTTCGAAATCGTGCAATGCGGCGATCATTGAACGATCCGACGAGTGAACGGTCTGTTGCACGCATACGTGCGATCACCTCAGCAACGGCCCATTCGCTCCGCGGCGCCTTGAGGTCGATGTTGAAACAGACATCGGGGTACCTATCGAACGTTTCGTCGAGTCGCGAGATCGTCACGCCGGTGCCGCGACTCGGGAAGCTCTCACCATCTTCACTGAACCGGTATCCGGCATCAAGATGGCGAACATCTTCCCAGTCCCACTCCGACACCTTGCCGACTCCGTTCGTGGTCCGTTCGAGCGTCTCGTCATGGAACACCACAACGATGCCATCACGCGTCACCCTGACATCCGTCTCGACATAGACATATCCGAGATCCTCGATTGCACCGTCGAATGCCCTCCAGGTGTTCTCTGGCCACAGCAGCCGAGAGCCACGATGGGCAAGTCGAATCGGCTGCTCGTGTGCGAGATAGGGTCGCTCAGACATGCCCTCAAGGTTACCGCTCCCCACCCAGACGTCGGTCTCTTGGCCTTTAGCGTTGAGACAGACGATATCTCGTCTGTCTCAACGCTAAAGGCCAAGCGCGATCAGATCAGGATGCCTCGCTTGATGACCTCTAGCGGGAGGGCGCCAGCTGGCCGATAGGCGAGATGGACATGCGATGGAGCGTCGAGGATGACCAGGTCGGCGAGCATCCCTGGTGCAATGACACCCCGGTCATCGAGACCGAGAGCAAGCGCCCCGCCCTTCGTCGCCGCCCACACCGCCTCCTGAGTCGTGAGCCCAGCAGTGACAACCGCTAATGAGATGATGAGCGACATCGTCTCGATGTACGATGATCCAGGGTTGCAGTCGGTGGCGATCGCAACAGGCACGCCCGCATCCCACACCCGTCGTGCGGGCGGTGGAGGTGTTCCCATGGTGTACGACACACCGGGGAGCAGCACTGCAACCGTGCCGGCTTTGGCGAGGGCAGCCAGGTCCTCATCGGTTGCATGGTCGACGTGCTCGGCTGACAGCACGCCGAGTTCAGCTGCAAGGGCCGTTCCCCCGGAGCGGGACAGTTGGTCAACGTGAAGTCGAACACCAAGCCCGTGCGCCCTGCCCGCTTCGACGATCGTGCGCGTCTCGTCGAGCGTGAACGCCGCATCGTCACAGAACACATCGATGAACTGGGCAAGGGGTGCTACGCGGTCGAGCATTGGACCTGTGACGAGATCGACGTACTCGCTTCGGCGTTCTCGGTACTCTGGACCGACAACATGTGCACCAAGGAACGTAGGAATAAGATCGATTGGGGTGATGTCGTCGATCGCGACGATAGCTTCGAGCATCTTCGCCTCGGTTTCGATATCGAGGCCGTAACCGGACTTCACTTCAGCGGTCGTGGTACCAGACACGAGCATGTGATCGATCCTCGGCACGGAGGCTGACACGAGATCACCAAGTGTTGCTGCTCGGGTGGCTTCGACGGTCGAGTAGATCCCGCCCCCCGATTCGAGTATCTCTTCATAGGAAGCACCGGCCACGCGCAGAGCGAATTCATCAGCGCGGTCCCCGGCGAACACCACATGCGTGTGTGCATCAACGTAGCCAGGGATCACGGCAGCGCCGCCGGCGTCGATCGACTGGATCGCATCGGTGTCTGGGGGCAGATCCTCAGTCTTTCCCACCCAGGTGATGTTCCCCTTCGATGCAACCACCGCTGCATCCTCGATGATCCCCAACAGACCACCGTTAGCGGGGTCGTTGGTCACAAGCTCCCCGATGTGCGTGATGAGTAACTGCGATGTAGTCATTCGGATTCCCCTTCTTCGCTGACGGCTGATTCTTCCCGTTCTCCGTTGTCCGTTGTCCGTTCTCCGTCCCGACTGTGAACTGTGAACTGTGAACTGTCAACTGACTCCCGACTGTCAACTGTGGACTGTGAACTGTCAACTGACTCCCGACTGTCAACTGTGAACTGTGAACTGTGAACTTCCTCAGCCATCGGTATCACCACTCCTCGCTCCCGTGCCACCTCCAACGCTATCTCATACCCCGCATCGGCATGTCGGATCACGCCCATGCCTGGATCATTGGTGAGCACACGCTCGAGACGCTGTGCGGCCTCTGGGGTCCCATCCGCAACTACCTGGGCTCCGGCATGAATGGATTTCCCGATGCCGACACCGCCGCCGTGATGTACGGCAACCCATGTGGCACCAGACGCTGTGTTCAACAGAGCGTTGAGTATCGGCCAGTCTGCAACAGCGTCTGACCCATCCTTCATGTCCTCGGTCTCGCGGTACGGGGATGCAACAGACCCAGAATCGAGGTGGTCACGGCCGATCACGATCGGTGCGGAGACCTTGCCTGTTCGTACGAGTTCGTTGAACGCAAGGCCCGCCTTGTGGCGCTCGCCGTAGCCGAGCCAGCAGATCCGTGCGGGCAGGCCCTGGAACGCGACACGTTCCTCTGCCATGTCGAGCCACTTCATCAAAGGTGCATTGTCGGGGAACAGTTCTCTCAGAGCATCGTCGGTCACCTGGATGTCAGCTGGATCACCAGACAGGGCGATCCAGCGGAAAGGCCCCATTCCTTCACAGAACAGATCCCTGATGTAGGCGGGCACGAAGCCCGGATAGGCAAACGCGTTGTCAAAGCCTCCCTCGATGGCCTCACCACGCAGGTTGTTCCCGTAGTCGAACACCTCAGCCCCAGCATCCTGCCACCCGACCATCGCTTCACAATGCCTCGCCATCGAGTGGCGTGCGCGTGTGATGTACTCCTCGGGTTCTTCGGCCCGAAGCGCAAGCGCTTCCTCAAGGCTGTACCCCGCTGGCACGTATCCGTTCAGTGGGTCGTGGGCAGACGTTTGATCGGTCACGATGTCGATATCAACACCACGTTCGAGAAGCTCTGGGAACACGTCGGCCGCGTTACCCACGAATCCGATCGACACGGCTTCACCCTTTGCTTTGGCTTCGAACGCCCTGGCAACGGCGGAGTCGAGGTCGGGTGCGAACTCATCGAGGTACCCCGTCTCGATACGTTTCTCGATCCGCTGCGGGTCGACGTCAACGACGAGACACACGCCCTCGTTCATCGTCACGGCCAGCGGTTGGGCCCCACCCATACCTCCGAGGCCAGCGGTGAGCGTGATAGTGCCCTTGAGCGTCCCTCCGAATCGCATGTCCGCTATTGCAACGAACGTCTGATAGGTGCCCTGGAGGATGCCCTGGGTTCCGATGTAGATCCACGACCCTGCGGTCATCTGCCCGTACATCATGAGGCCAGCATCCTCGAGATCCCAGAAGTTCTGCCATGTCGCCCAATCCGGCACAAGATTGGAGTTCGCTATGAGCACCCTCGGTGCCATCTCATTGGTGCGGAAGCGACCCACAGGCTTACCCGACTGGATAAGTAACGTCTCGTCCGATTCCAGTTCCGTGAGGGACTTCACGATCGCATCGAACGCCTCCCAGTTTCGAGCAGCCTTGCCACGGCCGCCGTAGACGACCAGGTCGAGTGGGATCTCAGCGACCTCAGGGTCGAGGTTGTTCAGCAGACACCGCAGAACCGCTTCCTGGGACCACCCCTTCGTATGAAGAGCGGTCCCCGTGGGTGCAGTGACGATCCGAGCCCCTGTGCCGTAGGCGAATGCGGGTGCCTCCATGTCCGGAAGTTCGGCTACAGGTGGCGTTTCGTCGTCACCGTGGTATGCCTTCTTGCCTTCCTCGATGCTCTCATCGATCGTATCTGCAGCGCTTTGGGCTACATCTTTGGTCTTCTCCCAGGCAGCCTTGCGTGAATCCTCGGAACCTTCCCATGCCTCGGTTGCCGCAGCGGCGGCTTTGTTCGCCGTCTCGGAGAGTTTGTCCATCCAACTCTTCTTCTTGGTCATGTGCTCTCCTCATCGATCTCGCTGAACGCACCTTCGTTGATCAGTTCCGCTATCGCCATGATGTCGGGCCCGGGCGGCCGATCCTCTTTGAGGGGACGGCAGACCGTCCTGACAGTGTCTCTCACGGCAGCAGTGCCAGGTGCGGGTTCATGTGGGCGCTGTTCGACACCCTGGGCGCCACACATCAGTTCCACAGCGATCACCCGTGCCGTGTTCGTCAGGATCGTGCCCAGCTTGCGGGCCGCGCCCCACCCCATCGATACATGGTCCTCCTGAAGCCCCGATGTGGGTATGGATTCGACAGACGCAGGGTGGGACAGCACCCTGTTCTCCGCCACGATCGCAGCCGCCGCGTACTGTGTGATCATGTAGCCGCTCGACACGCCAGGGTTGGTGGCAAGGAATGGGGTCAGCCCCGACGACCGGTGCGGGTCGAGCAATCTATCCGTGCGACGTTCCGAGATCGAACCAAGCTCGGTGACCGCTATCGAAAGGAAGTCCATCGCGAACGCAAGAGGTTGACCATGGAAGTTGCCACCGGAGACAACGTCTCCGTCCTCGGGAAATACGATCGGATTGTCAACGACGGATCCGAGTTCGATCGTGAACACTGCCTCGGCGTGTGCGATCGTATCGCGGGCGGCTCCATGAACCTGGGGAGCACACCGGAGGCTGTACGCATCCTGGACCTTGTGACTGAAATCATCGTGGTGTGAAGCAGAGATCCCGGATCCCTTCAGGAGGTTGCGGATCCTCTGTGCAGACCGGACCTGCCCCGGGTGCGGGCGGAGTTCGTGGATCCGTTTCTCGAAGGGTCGATCGGACCCAAGCATCGCCTCAACGGTCAGTGCACACGCGGCATCGTCGGCATCCACAAGGAGGCGAGCACGGTGGATTGCAAGACACCCCATCGCGAGCATCCCCTCGGTACCGTTGAGCAGGCTGAGCCCCTCCTTGGCCTGGAGTACCAGAGGTTCGATCCCGTGTCTTTGAAGCACAGGGAGTGACGGAACCTCCTGGCCGTCATCATCGAGGACGAACCCTTCCCCGATCACAGGCAGGGCGAGGTGGGCGAACGGGGCGAGATCGCCAGATGCCCCCACCGACCCCTGACATGGCACGGCTGGCAGGATGTTGTTGTTGAGCATCGCTATCAAATACCTGACGATGTCAGGCCGAACACCAGAGTGCCCCTGCGACAGCGTTCTCGCACGGAGTAGCAGCATCGCTCGAACGGTCTCGGTGTCGAGCATCTCTCCCACTCCTGATGCGTGGGATCGAACCAGGTCGTACTGGAGTTCGGATGCCTGGTCTGGGCTCACCCTCGTGTTCGAGAGCGCCCCGAAGCCTGTCGTGATCCCGTACACCGTCTCATCGTTATCGATGACACCTTCAACAAGCGCCCTGGCAGGTTCCATGCGATCGTCCAGGTCGTCGCCGACGACAACCTCGGCCCTGCCATAGGCAACGGCGATCACATCATCAACACAGAGAGCCGAGCCATCAACAACAACCTGCATGTCAACTCCTTGGTTCGCGCTCCATGAGCACGGTCAAGGCTAATCGGGGTTCCGCTGTCCGCTGTCCGCT
>Ga0190293_1000257_pt1 | contig 18497 bp, 14 predicted proteins | sample 48693001_MG_FD_161671 | JGI IMG/M metagenome (GOLD analysis project Ga0190293, IMG submission 161671) | Hydrothermal vent microbial mat bacterial communities from Southern Trench, Guaymas Basin, Mexico - 4869-30-0-1_MG | ecosystem: Environmental > Aquatic > Marine > Hydrothermal vents >...
CTGTGGAGCTCTCACCATCCCACCATCTCCCAACGCTCCTCCACGGCCCTGCCCATGACAGCACAGGCACCCAGCGACTGGCCAACCTCACCTGTTCAGGAGAACCGTCGACCCAGGATACGCCGAAGGGAACAGGTTCTGGAGGAACCAGTGCAGGTGCAGGGCCCGGGATCTTCCCCGGCCAGGGAGCATCCAGGTCTCTCACATGGGATGTAGGGTCGTCACCCCAGCGACTCCACAACACCTGCTGTGCAGGGTCTCTCCCCCCTTGGGGCGATGCGACCATGACACTGTCCGGGCCGGCGATTGCCTGCACCTCCATGAGCACACGTTGTGTCTCGACACACTCCTTCGCATCCTCCGTGAGTGAGAGTTGCCGACCACTTCCCGAGAGATCTTCCGGTTCGAGGCGGAGGAAGGAGATCCCCCCTCTGATGCCTACTGACACACCCTCGATCCATGCCCGTAGCTGCCATCGCACCCTGTCCGTGAGGGTGTGGTCATCGAAAGGGTCTGCGCTCCTCCATGCCCTGACGCGCTCAGTACCGTCAGCGGCGATCGCTGTGACGATGACCCTGTGAGGTGCCATGCCATGAGGAGCAAGACCGCTGATCAGCCGCTGTGCCAGGTTACGTGCGATGAAAGATGCCTGTTCGAAGTCCTGGATCGGTGGGTCGAACGATGACTCGACGCCGGGGTCTGGGGGGATACCCCTCGGGGAGGCACTTCGCCCCACCCCACGAGCGATGCGGTGTGCGTCCATCCCCTGGCGGCCGAACCTCGATATGACTGCATCGTACGGAAGCTCTCCTATCGCACCGAGTGTTGTGATCCCGAGCCACCGGAATGTTGCAGCAAGCTCCTGACTCCCGATAGCTGAGACATCGAGTTGAGAGATGAACGCTTCATCATCGGTGACAACGAAGACCCTGGACTCCTGTGATGTCTGTTGAACCGCCTGCCACGCAGCGAAAGGCCCTGCCGCAAGACCGAACCGGTAGTCGCCTCCGAACGTGTCGAGTTCCTTGTCGATACGTTCTATAAGAGCATTCTCTCCCCCGTAGTACGCCACAGCACCACGGATCGGGATGAACGCCTTCCCGGGGTCTGCGATCTCAACGCTGGGAACGACGGTCTCGATTCGTTCCACGACAGATTCGAACCGCGCCATGTCACTGGATTGGTCACGTTCGATGGTGACAACTGTTGGGCACAGCGCTTCTGCCTCTCTCCGCCCCATTCCGACCCTGACACCTGCGTCGTGCGCAACCGGGTTCAACGCGACAACCGTGTTCGTATCGTCGACAGCCTGGTGCGGCGCGTCAGGCGAAACGCCTGGACGTCTGAGCGCCCAGGTTGGGTACCACACGCATATGGTTCGTTCCATCATCTTCGATCTCGATCGTTCGTTCCATTCCCCTCGTTGCCTTGCCTGATGCGTCGAGCAGTGTGCGTCGACGTATCAGCGCACCATGGCCCTGCCCGGTTCCGTCCCATTCCACATAGCGCGCCTCGAGGTGCAGATGCACAACTCCCTGGGGGAGTTTTCCTTCAATAGGCCGGAACACGAGAGGGGTTCGCCGTGTCCTGGCCCGTGCTGCAAGCGTTCGGAGCGCAGAGTCCTTGATCCCTCGAGGGATCTCTGCGTACACCCCGCGCATCCCATCGAGAAGCGTTCCCACGACCCGACTCCAGGTGACGATGTCATCTGTACGCACAACGACGAAGCGTTCGGGGTCGATCCCTAGCTCCCATGCCGTGAGCGGACTTGCCCATCCTCGAACATCGAGATACGCAAGGTGACCCTGAGATGCATACGGGGCGATGAGCGACAGGCCAACCCTGGTGAGCCCTGACCCCGGTATCCCGCTGAGTCCTGCGATCTGGCCAGGAGCCAGAGAGAAGATCTCGTCTGTTCCCCTGACACGCGACTCAGCATGCGCTACAGGGGTTATCGGTTCAAGCTGTGCAACCACGCCGGTGTCCTCTTGTCTCTTCCACCCAGCGTGCGCCATCGCTGAGACCACAGCATAGCCGAACGTACGTTCGATTGATAGGGGAAGTTCTCAGTTCACAGTTGCCGCCAACCGCCTTCCGTACTCTGGTACCTGGGGTCTGGTATCTGGAGTCTGGTATCTGGCAATCTCCTTTTCCGACACCGACTCACCACGGTGTATCCTGAGGCCAAGCTCTTCAGCGTCGAAAGGAGCACGGCACGTGTCAGTTGCCAAGGTGATCGAGATCACATCTACTTCCCCCGGGTCCTTCGAGGATGCCATCCGAAAGGGCATCTCCAAGGCCCAACATTCCATAGAAGGTATCCGGGGCGCATGGATTTCTGAACAGAAGGTCGAAATCGCGGAGGACGGCACGATCAGTTGCTTCCGCGTTGACATGAAGCTGACGTTCGTACTCGAGTAGGGGAATCCAGATACCAGACACCAGAATCCAGATACCGGATTCTTACCAAAAGCTGACGGCTGAAAGCTCTCTCCTGTCATAGCCACCTGATACGTTGGTGACATGACAGACGGAGCGACAACCAACACCGACATTGAGGATCTCCCCTTTGGGCAGGAGTCCGGTGTCTACATGGCTTCTCGAGGAACCGACCCTGTCTACGACCCCATCCCCTCAGGCCTGGCAGACATGCAACCGGGGCCTGTTCTGGCCGCTTTCCTCACGTCTCTCGAAGTGGACAACCTGTCGGGCCACGACCAGGTTGTTGTGCTGCAGGCAAATCAGAGAATGATCTCGCACCACTCCGCCCAGATGTACGCCAACATGGCGGCGCTCCAAACAACGATGCTCACATTCGACGGCTACGACCAGCCATTCGAGGCTGCAGCGGAGTCCGCATCGGCCGAGATACGCACTGCGCTCAATCTGACTTCGCGCTCAGCCGATATCGAGATGTCATTCGCCTTGAGCCTGCATCGTCGTCTCCCGCGACTCGCAGCGATGCTTTCAGAGGGTTCCATCGACATGCGCCGCGCAAAGGCCATCGATCGTTCCACAACCCATCTGTCCGACGCAGAGGCAGGCGATGTCGTCGACGCTATTGCTGACGTGGCCCCCGGTCTCACCACAGGTCAACTGCGCGACCGCATCCGAAAGTTCTGCATTGCAGTCGACCCTGACGATGCAAAGGATCGATACGAACGCTCTGTTGTCGAAAGACGGCTCGTTACCGAACCTGCTGACGATGGAACGGCCAACCTAATGGGTCTCGATCTTCCTCCCGACAAGGTAGCCGCGATCAGCAGGCTCATCCACGAGAGCGCCAGGAGGCTCCGGGTGAAGGGCGAGAGTCGCACCATGGACCAGCTCAGAGCCGACATCTATCTCGACCTGCTGATGGGTGCCGGGGTTGGACAGGGTTCAAAGGATTCCAGCAGTATGAACGGTGCGGGCATCGTGGATATCGTGTGCGATCTTGAGACGCTGGCAGGGCTTGCAGACAATCCGGCCACACTTGAGGGATACGGCCCCGTGATCGCGGACATAGCTCGCAAGGTCGCAGACCAGAGCCACGATGCTCAATGGCTCTACACATGCACCGACGACGGTGTACCGATCCACACGGGCACGACCTCGCGGCGGCCCACCGCTTCTCAGAAACGTGGGATCGAGGCTCGGCACCGCATCTGCGTGTTCCCCGGTTGCCGTATGCCTGCTCGTGCATGCGATATCGACCACACCACCGCCGTCACCGACGGAGGCACAACGTGTGAGTGCAACCTCGCCCCCCTCTGTCGGCGAGACCACGGCATCAAACACAGCCCGGGGTGGAGCTACACGATCAACGCCGATGCATCGATCACCTGGACCACGGCCACTGGGCACATCTACACGGTTACCCAGCGCGGGGCACCTCCCTGACCTCCTATCTGTAGGGGCTGATCGAGATAATTGCGACAGCCATCACGTGTGCCATTGAAACCCGTCTCGTCCAGGTGTCAACGCCAATCTCTCATGGTTCATCCCACCCGGGAACACGAACGCGGAGGCGGATTCGCCATTGTAAGATTGCCGTAATAGCATCCGTCATGGACCCATATACAGGAGGTTCTGATGGCCAGTTTGGTGAGCTTCGGCCGAGTCGGAAGGGGGCTAGTCCTGCTGGTTCTTGTGGGGGTCATTGCAGGTTGCGGCTCAGGCGAGGAGGTGTCGGCACCACCCGCATCAACACCTCCGACCACCACCATCCCAGCCACAGCTGAGTTGGCCAGCCTCGAGTTTGACGACCTGTCAAGCATCGACACCTCAGCGATTGTCGCCGGATTCCTCCCTGAGATCAACGAAGACGACATCGAAGTGATCAAGGGTGATAGCGGTACGTCATATCGCTACGTGTTCCCAACACGGGATCTCGCAGACGGCGTATCCGTCGATCTTGTGGCCCTATGGAGTCCCGTCGACGGTGGCCTACAACCCAGCGTTGAGTGGACTCTGACAGGTGACGAATCAAGCCCCTCCGAGGTTGCATTCTTCGCAAGCATCCCGAAACTCTTCGGTGAGACAGTCGACGACATGACGTTCGACCCACAGCCGGCGGAGATCATCGACGCCGACGTGGCAGCGAGGTGGGACGTTCAACTGTCCAACCACGCGACGCTACATGCGCTCAGCAGCCGTATGGTTGCAGCTGATAATCCGTCAGACATCATCATGATGATCGTGGACCACGTCAATACGCAACGAGCACACGCGGAGTTGACAGCGTGTTACGCGCCATTCCGATCTACAGATGCGATCGCACAGTGCTACCTCGCAGTTGTAGCGCAGAACGCACAGAGTTTCAACGACCGATCCTGTGACGCCATCGGTCGATTGGTGTACTCCCTCGCTGCGACCACATCACACGACAGCGTCTTTCCAGGGATCTCGTCTGCCTGCAAAACCGTCCTTCAACTGGCCTCAACACAAACACGCGGCGGCTGTGAGACCATCACGGGTTCAGATCACTCCGTCGACTACAGGTACTGCTTCCACTGGGTCTCGAAGCTACTGCTGGGCGCATGCCCCCTTGACGGCTCATTGGAACGACAGATCTGTGCATACGAGAGCGCAGTCGCACTCAACACGGCACGAGGATGCGACTGGGTCGAAGAACTCGGCAACACCGAAATGGCCAACGACTGTCGCGCAACCCTCACCAAGGACCCTTCATACTGCGCAATCACCAACGACGCTGCACTAAGAACAAGCTGCTGCGAAACATTCCGAGGCACCGACGACTACGACACCTGCATCGGCGAGTCACCGGACACCACGACCACTCCCGAGGAGACCACCACCACTGAAGCATCTACTACGACAACATCAGAAGAGACCACCACCACGGTCACCGAAGAAGCGACAACCACCGAACCAGGTGAGGAGGATCTCCCACCTGCGATCCCACCGGGCGTCTACACAGGGTCATTCGACGCACGGATCATGGCCGATGTCATTGCCCAGGACTTCGGGACACCAGAGATCAACACGATGACAATCGGGATCGATGCCGAAGGACGTGTCAGCGGTGACCTCCATGTCCATCAAGAAGGGCTGTTCATGGGCTGCACAGGAGCCCTGTCGGATTGGGTTGGAACAATCGAGCCCGGTCAGATTATTGGTCCCCACTTGCCGCTCACAGTAACTGCCACGGTGAAGACCGTGGAAGGTGACCCATTCGACGCTGGAACCTGGAACAATTCGCAGTGCATCTGGCCTCCAACGATGGAATACAACGAGGGTCCGCTATCCCTCGTATTCGACACGATCAACGGTGGCACGCTCAGCGGCGTAGCCGAGGACTACGTTCCCTTCGAACTACAGCTGGTTCCGTAGGATCCACAGACAACATTGCACCGATAATGTGCGGATGTGACAGAATCGACACGTACATCGGCCGACGCAGTGGACGCCGTACACATCGCCAGCAAGTACTTCGGTATCGAGGGAGCCGCGTCCTCTCTACCTGGATACGAGGATGCCAACACACGCATCGACACCCCTGACGGTGCCTCGTACGTCCTCAAGGTCTCGAGCGATGCACCCGACCTTGCAACGATCCTGCTCGGTGAGAAGGCCATGAGGCAGATGGCGGACTCATCTATCTGCGTCCCGCAGGCGCACGAGACAACTGATGGGCGCCCTCTCGCAACCTTGCCGGATGGCAGGCTGGCGAGGCTTCACACGTGGGTTGACGGCACAAGCTACGCCGACGAAGGACACCCAGCGAGTGCTGCGATTTCCATCGGGCGCACGACCGGAGAGATCATCGATCGTCTTGCCTCGCTCCGAACCGAAGTTGTCAGAGCTGATAAGCAATGGGATCTGCGACACAGCATCGAGACCATCGGACGTTTGGTGCGACACGTGGATGGAGCAGCGCAGAGGGATGTCATCGCCCGTGCTCTTGATGCGATCTCCGATGTCCCGTTCGATGACCTCCCGACCCAGGTGATCCACGGCGACCTCAATACGGGGAACCTGCTTCTCGACGGTGACACCGTCGTCGGAGTCATCGACTTCGGGGACGTGCGCAAGACGATACGCATATCGGAACTGGCCATCTCCTGTGCATATGCGATGCTGCATCAGGACGACCCCGTCTCCGTCGCAACGCAGGTGTGCACGGGCTACCGCGAGTTCGTTCAGCCTTCAGACACCGAGGCATCAGCTCTCTTTGGTCTGATCCTTGGCCGTCTTGCAACCTCTGCGTGTGTTGCAGCTTCGCTCCCCACTGACAATCCGCACCATCACGACACCGTCGATGCTACCTGGGACCTCCTCAGCCGCCTGGTCGCCGCCGACATGGAGTCGATCACCTCAGAACTCAGGACGGCGGCGCTCGGCACGGCGGAAGTGTCGGATCGCAACGATTCACTCCACGATGCACGGGCCGTACTGGGCCCATGTCTTAGCCTCAGCTACGACGAACCGCTCCACATCGTGAGAGGTTCCGGACAATACCTCTTCGACCAACGTGCGAGGAAATACCTCGATTGCGTCAACAACGTGGCCCACGTCGGGCACAGTGAGCCGAGGGTGGTGGAGGCTGCAACAAGGCAGATGGGTGTCCTCAACACGAACACTCGATACCTCCATGAGAATGTGATCGAGTATGCCCAACGACTCGTCGTCACGATGCCAGCTCACCTCGACACGGTCTTCACCGTCAACTCTGGCTCAGAGGCGAACGAGTTGGCGATACGGCTCGCTCGAACCGCCACTGGACGCAACGACATCGTGTGCTTCACAGACGGCTACCACGGGAACACGGCGACGCTCATAGATGTGAGCCCCTACAAATTCAACGGTACCGGCGGCCTCGGCCGCAGGCCATGGGTCCATGTTCTGCCTTCGCCGGACGCCTACCGCAACTCTCGCTACACCGGGCCACAGGCGGGCGCCACGTATCTCTCTGACGCAAGAGAGATCCTTGCGGACACGGAACCCGCCGCTCTGATCGCCGAGGCACTCCCTGGTTGCGGGGGCCAACTTGTACCTGTACCTGGAGTTCTGGCCGCGGCGTACGAAGCCGTCCACGATCAAGGGGGTCTGGTGATCGCTGACGAGGTCCAAACGGGCATGGGCCGAGTCGGTGATGCCTTCTGGGCCTTCCAACTCCACGGCGTCGAACCAGACATCGTGACGATCGGCAAGCCTGCAGGAAACGGGCACCCCCTTGCCGCCATCATCACAACGTCGGCGATAGCCCGTGCGTTCGACAATGGGATGGAATACTTCAACACGTTCGGGGGGAATCCCGTGTCGGCAGCGGTGGGGAATGCCGTGCTGGATGTGATCTACGACGATGGCCTACAGGCCAATGCCCGCGATGTGGGAACTGCGATCATCACCGGACTGATCGAACTGGCACACAGCTACGAGTCCATCGGAGACATACGCGGAACTGGCCTCTTTCTGGGCGTCGAACTCGTCAAGGATCGCACGACGAAACAGCCAGATGCGAGACTCGCCACCGCGGTAATCGAACACGCGAAAGGTCAAGGAGTGCTGCTCAGCATCGATGGCCCCCATCACAACGTCATCAAGATCAAGCCGCCGCTCGTATTCACTCTTGAGAATGCCGAGCGATTGGTCTCTGCCATCGATACCGCCCTGGCGACCGAAAGCGTCTTCTAACAAACGACAGAGAGGCCCCGGATCTCTCCGGGGCCACTCTGCTCTATCCAAGTACCAGGTACCAAGTACCAAGTACCTTCTTAGCTACTTGTCGGACTCGAACTCCTCCTCGAAGGAGACCACCTTGCGGCGGGGCTTGTCCTCTGGCTTTTCCGCTGGCTTGGAATCACGGTTCCGATCACGGTTGCGATCGCCTCCCCGGTTCCGATCACGGTTGCGATTGCGGTCTCCGCCCCGGTCGCCACGGTTGTCATCCCTGGACTGCTCACGAGGAGCAGGAGCGGACGAACCGGAGTCATCGCCGCCTGACGATGGCGCATCTGCCATGTCAAGGCTGACCTTGCCACGATCGTCGATCTCACGAACGACAACCTTGACGCTGTCACCAAGGGAGAGGACATCCTCGACCTTGTCGATACGCTTACCGCCACCGATCTTGGAGATGTGCAGGAGTCCGTCACGACCTGGGAGGATGTTGACGAACGCACCGAACTTGGTGATGTTCACAACCTCTCCGTCGTAGACCTCGCCGACATTCGCCTCAGGTGGGAACCCGATCGCAAGGATCCGGTCCTTTGCGAGGTTCATGGAAGCCGTGTCAGGTGCACCGACACGGACGGTTCCGTCATCATCGATCTCGATCGATGCGCCGGTCTCCTCTTCGAGTTCACGGATGGTCTTGCCCTTCGGGCCGATGACCTCACCGATCTTGTCCTTGGGCACCATGACCGCTTCGATCTTCGGAGCGGTTGCTGCAAGTTCTGGACGGGGTGCGTCGAGCGTTGCTGCCATCGCGTCGAGGATGAAGAGCCGTGCATCACGTGCCTGGTTCATCGCTGCGATCAGCACGTCGGCAGGAAGACCTTCGATCTTCGTGTCGAGTTGGAGTGCGGTGATCATGTCAGCCGTACCAGCAACCTTGAAGTCCATGTCACCGAGGTGATCTTCGACTCCGAGGATGTCGGTCAGCGTCGCGAACTTGCCATCCTGGTTGATGAGCCCCATCGCAATACCGGCAACCGGTGCGTGGATCGGGACGCCTGCGTCCATCAGGGACAGAGACGAACCACATACGGATGCCATCGACGATGAGCCGTTGGACATCAGCACCTCAGAAACGAGGCGGTATGCATAGGGGAAGTCCTCAGCGGGTGGGATCACGGGGAACAGCGCCTTCTCACCGAGGGCACCATGACCGATCTCACGACGCTTCGGGCCACGCATGAAGCCAGCTTCGCCGGTTGCATACGGTGGCATGTTGTAGTGATGCATGTACCGCTTGGAGTCCTCAGGAGAGATCGTGTCGAGCATCTGCTCCATCTTGAGCATGCCAAGCGTCGTGATGTTGAGCACCTGGGTCTCTCCACGCTGGAAGAGGGCTGAGCCGTGAGCACCCGGTACGAGGCCAACCTCAACGGTGAGCTCACGGATGTCCTCGAGGCCACGGCCGTCGATACGGACACCCTCGTTGACGACACGGCTGCGCATGACGTTCTTCTGAACCTTCGAGAAGGCAGCCTTCGCCTGCTTGAGGGATACGGCATCGTCATCGTCCAGCTCGAGAGCTGCGATGACCTCGTCACGGACAGCCTTCTCGGCGTCCTGACGCTCGTGCTTCTTGACAATCAGTCCGAGGTCCTCGAGCTTTGTCTTTGCGAGTTCCTCAACCTGTGAGTAGATCTCATCGCTGTATTCAGTGACGTAGGTCCACTCGACTGGCTCTGGCGCACCGGCCTTCTCGAGCAGTTCGAGCTGCAGGTCAACGAGAACCGCGATGTAGTCCTTGGCGATTTCGAGGCCTGCTGCCACGGTCGCTTCATCGGAGGCCTGAGCCCCAGCCTGGACCATGCGATAGCCGTCCTCGGACGCCCCAGCTTCGACCATTGAGATGTCGATTCCACCGTCGGCGTTGCGCTTTCCAGCAACGACGATCTCGAACACGGATTCATCACCCTGGTCATAGGTCGGGAATGGAATCCACTCGCCGTCCATGAGTGCCAGACGGATCGAACCGATCGGGCCCTCAAACGGGATCGGACTCATCGTGAGAGCCGCTGATGCACCGTTGAGCGCAATGATATCGTGCGGGTTCTCAAGGTCAGCCGCCAACGTCGTCGCAACGATGTGCGTGTCGTTGCGGTATCCATCCTTGAAGTTCGGACGCAGCGGGCGGTCGATGAGCCTGTCGGCGAGGATCGCGTTCTCAGACGCTCTGCCCTCACGACGGAAGAACGAACCCGGGATACGCCCAACGGCGTAGGTGCGTTCTTCGACGTCAACGGTCAGCGGGAAGAAATCCACGCCTTCACGCAGACTGCGCTTTGCGGTTGCGGTCACGAGGACCTGTGTGCCTCCGACGGTGACAGTCACTGCCCCATCAGATAGTTGTGCGAGCTTTCCTGTGCTCAGTGAGATATCTACCTCACCAATTCGCCCGCGAACGGTGGTCTCTGCCACTCGTTTCTCCTTCGTTAAGGGAGGATGTCCAATTGGCAGTGGTCAGCATTCGCACAGCTCATGCGAACAGTGATCACTGACAACTGAAACTCATCCTCCGTTGAAATGTCGTCCAGATAGGACCGAAAGCGGCCGAAGCCGCCATCTCGTCCGTCTAGCGACGTAATCCCAATCTTGCGATCAGGGAACGGTAACGCTCCACGTCTTGTGACTCGAGGTACCGAAGCAGTCGTCGACGTTTACCAACCATCATCAACAGGCCTCTCCGGCTGTGATGATCCTTCTTATGGGTCTTCAGATGCTCGGTGAGGTGGTTGATGCGTTCGGTCAACAGTGCCACCTGGACCTCTGGAGATCCAGTGTCGTTGGCATGTGTACCGTATTCTTCTACAACAATCTTAGTGTCGTTCACGAAGTGCTTTCCTACGCGGTTAAGTAATCGGGCGACCGCCCAAGCGGCAGGATAGCACCCCCGTGTTGTAGTTCACTCTCGTTGTGGCAGATTCCTGACGGACGCTCAAGCACGAACGATCGCTTCGACTTCGATCTCGACGCGCCATGTTGGATCGAGGAGACCGGCCACGACCACCATCGTGGCCGCTGGCTCTGAGGCACCGAAGACCTCGGCGTGGGCTGCACCGATCTCATCAGCGTCTTGTGCATCAACAATGAACATCCGGGTGCGGACCACGTCGTCCATGGTGCCGCCGAGACCTTCGATCGCTTCACGCGCTATCTCTGCGCATCGCAACACCTGCTCCCTCGCTCCGACCGCGGGCCTGGACCCGGGCGCAGCCACCGGAGCGGTACCCGCCACATGGATAACACCCCCAACCCGCACAGCCCTGGCGAACCCGTATGTGCTCTCGTACGGCGATATGCCGTGGAATCGTTCTCCTTGCATACCACGACGATAGCCACTTCGCGGTCCGCGGTCCGCGGTCCGAGGTACTTGGTATCTGGTACTTGGTATCTGGTACTTGGTATTTGGTATTTCGCATTTGGTCGGCGTGGGTTCTGTCCAGGTACAAGATACCGAGAGGATCAGCGGATAGGGGCCAGAGTGCCCTCCGCTGTCCGCTCTCCGCCGTCCGCTCTCCGCCGTCCGCAAGAAACCCGCCACTACATCGGCCGAAGCTTCAAACACCAGGACTCACGAGCGGATCTTCTAACTGTGGACTGTCAACCGTGAACTGTGAACTAGCGGCCCGGCACTCCCTATCCGCTGACCCTCCAAGTACCTGGACGATGTGCTGATAGGGGCCAGAGTGCCCTCCGCTGTCCGCTCTCCGCCGTCCGCAAGAAACCCGCAACCACATCCGCCAACGCCCTCAAACACCCGGGCTCACGAGCGGATCTTCTGACTGTGAACTGTGAACCGTCTGCCCGGCTCCACCTATCCGCTGATCCTCCAAGTACCAAATACCGAGTACCAAGTACTGCCGACCTGGAAGTTTGACTGCGATTGCTATTTCATCAGATTTCTGCTGTTCGCGCTCCCCCATGCAATCCGGGGCCTCCACGCATCTCCCTTCCACACACATCCACCACGGGACGCCACCTCCGCAGAAATGCAGTCGGCAACGGCCCAATGGTTGAGCACGGACCCATGCGCTTCGGTAACCCTCGCTTTGAAGAGCGGTGGAACGCTCCAGAGCCACAGAGCCGATGGCTTCCCGTCATCGACCAGATCGTAGACTTTGAGCCCCTCTGGCTGTCCCCAGAAGTTCGTGATGACAGCATCCGGGTTCCTGATGGCTATGACCTCGACCCCGGACGCGACCCCCAGATGCTCACGGCGATCATTGCACCCGTCGCTCGTGCATACGACAGGATCGAATCCTCCATTGTCCGGGATGTGAGTGCTGAAGTCTCCGAACCGCTGAACATCTCCGAGCCTTCCATCAGCGATCGCAGGGTCGAGAAGGGCTGCTCCCACATATCCATCGATCGTCGGTCGAGTCCCGTCGTCGAGTGCTGCGATCATCGCGACACCAGCGGCCCCTCCCTTCGAGTGGTGAAGCGTGTAGATGTTCCCATGGTCCCTCGAGAGCTCCCTCAGAAGCTCATCGAGTTCACGGGCCGCGGCCTCCGTGGACGCCACCTTCGATGCCTCGGTACTCGTGGTGGCTGCACTCACGGTCCTCCAATCGAACGCGACCACGCTGAACGCATCTACAGACAGCTGATCGAGCAGCGGATCGAAGTCCTCAGCCGACCCCCCATTCCCATGGACAAGGACGAAGAGCGGGTCCATGCTCCTCCGTCTTCTTCGCTCTGCAACCACGCCCACACCAAGAGCGCCCACGGCTGCCAGGGCACCGACCCCCACAGGCAACGTTGATCGCGACGGCCCGGTGGGGGTCTGGGGCAGGCCGACAGGTGAGACGACGGTCGGGACAGGATCGAGCGCAACACCGTCGCCGGGAACAAGTCCATCAGTGTCACCACCCTCCAGATGGATGGACAGACTGAGAGCTATCAGAGCGGTCACAAGCATTGCACTTCCCCTTGAGGAAGCACGAGACCCCACCAGTGTGAACGAAGATCACCCAGAATTCAAGACTGCTGACGGAAGCCGCCATCCGCCCTCCGCCCTCCGCCCTCCGCCCTCCGCCTTCCGCGAGCGCAGCGAGCCAATACGGCCGAAGGCCTCATACCGCGAGCGCAGCGAGCCAATACAGCGAGGCGCCAGCCGAGCCGCTAAACTCCAAGGATCATCTTGGCCTGTTGCACGTCGGTTCGGATCTGGGACACAAGCGCATCGACAGAAGCAAAGCGTTGCTCGTTGCGGATACGATCCACGAACTCGACTCGCATGTCCTTGTCGTATAGGTCGATGTCGATGTCGAAGAGGTACACCTCGATCATCTCGTCACTCCCCCCGAACGTCGGACGAGTCCCTACATTGCACACGCCGGGGTACGTCACCCCATCCACCGTGCACATCACGGCGTATACGCCCCCTGCAGGGCGAACGAGATATGGCGGCATCGTCACGTTGGCTGTGGGAAATCCGATCGTACGACCTCTCGCATCCCCCGCCACAACGATGCCTGAGATGGCAAAACGACGACCAAGCATCCGTGCGGCGAGTTCGACACCACCAGACGCGACGGCAGCGCGGATCGCTGAGGACCGCACTTCGGTTCCGTGAAGATCGACAATCGGGGTTTCGATCACGACGAACCCTCGGTCCTGACCAAGAAGGCGAAGCGTGTTGACCGTCCCTTTCGCTCCTGCCCCGAAGCGGAACCCTGAACCAACCGCAACAGCCTCGGCACCAAGCCCCTCAACGATGTATGTCTCGATGAACTCTGCTGGGGACAGTGCTCTGGTTTCGTCTGTGAAGTCGATAACGGCGGCAGTATCGAGACCGGCCTGGGCAAACAGATTCAACCGATCCTTGAGAGACGTCAGCGCTGGTGGTGCCTCATCTCCGGTAACCACGGACGCGGGATGTGTACCGAATGTCAGAGCGGCGATGGGAAGGTCAAGACGAGCCTGCTTGAGTGCTCTGAACACCGCGAGATGCCCCCGATGAACACCATCGAATACGCCGATGGCCACGGCATGCTTCTCACCGCCTGTGTTCCACTGCGATGGATCTCCTGTGAATACCCTCATTGGATCACAACCTCGGGGATCAGCGCACCATTGTCGTCTCTGTACATCGCGATCAGCTTGCCGTCCCTGTCGCTGATACGCAAGAATTCCTGCGTGAGCGCATCATCTGGAGCCATGTGGAGCGGCAGTTCTCGACCATTCCTCACCTGAGATGCCATAGCCTCGTCAAGACGAATCTCGGGGAAGCCCTCGAGCACGGATCCGGCATCGAGAACAATGCGATCGACGTCGTCATTTGCTGCAGCGGCAACGACCTCATCCACCGTCAGCGCATCCCTGACGTGAACTGGGCCGTTGCGAACCCGTCGGAGCGCCGTTAGGTGAGCCCTGCCGCCCACCGCCCTACCGATATCGTCGGCAAGCGTCCGGATGTACGTACCCGTCGAGCACACGGTGCGAAAGGTGATCTCTGGATAGTCCGATGGTGCCATATCGATCAACTCCAGTTTGTCGATCGTCACCTTTCTGGCTTCCCGTTCCACGACCTTGCCCTCGCGGGCGAGCTCGTACAGTCGTCTGCCCTCGACCTTGCGCGCCGACACCATCGGTGGGATCTGCATGATCTCACCCGTGAACCGTTCCATGGCAGCACGCACCTCTTCCTCGGTGACGGGGAGTGGTTCACGTGAGATGATGGCTCCGTCGGCATCGAGGGAGTCAGTTGCGACACCAAGCAGGGCTGTGGCCAGATACTCCTTGCGCGCGCCCTGCACGAATCTCAGGAGCCGCGTTGCACCGCCGACACCAAGAACAAGCAGACCGGTCGCCATGGGATCGAGCGTTCCAGCGTGCCCGACCTTTCCGCCGATCTGACCTCGAACCTTCGCAACGACATCGTGAGAAGTCCAGCCCTGAGGTTTGTCAACCAGGATGAACCCGGTCGGTGACGAGCCGCTCATGGGAGCAGCGCCGTGATCTCAGCGATAACTTCGTCAGGGCTCTTGGTGGTTGTGAACCCGGCAGCGTTGTGATGTCCTCCTCCGCCGAATGCGCCGGCGATATCGGCAACGTCAATAGTGCCTCGAGATCGGAGGCTTCCCTTCACGGTCCCGTTTCCCTTGACCTTGATAAGGCAAGCCACCTCGGTCCCACGAGCCATTCGGACGAGATCGATCAGACCATCCGTCTCGTGGCTGGAGATCCCCGCATGCTTGAGATCCTCGTTGGTCATCATCGACCATACGAACTGGTGATCCTCGTCGAGAGTTGCTCGCTCAAGGACCCGGGATGCAACGCTGTAGTAGCCAAACGATGCCTCCTCGAACAGCTTCTGTCCAATGATGTCCGGGTGAACATCGTGCTCGAGAAGATGCGCGGCGATCTGATGCGTCCTGGGTGACGTCGAGGAGTATTGGAAGCGTCCCGTGTCTGTAACGATGCCCGTGTAGAGGGCGGTCGCCACCTCCGGTGTGATATCCCATCCAAGCTCGACGATGACCTCGTACACGAGCTCCGCCGCTGCCGCCGCCGTGCGGTCGATGAGCACCAGATCGCCCCAATCTCCATCCGAGATGTGATGATCGATCACGACAAGTTGATCCGCTGCGTCGAGCTTCTCAGCGAGAGACCCGACACGGCTGGGGACCGAGGTATCGACCACCACGGAAACGTCAAGGCTCTCGGGGAAGTCGGCGGGCCGCACAAGCGTCGACGTATCCAGGAAGGACATCTCCTCTGGTACAACGAACGGCTCATCGAAGGAGGCAACAGCTTCGATACCGGCTCCCCGAGCGGCGAGTGACAAGGCGATCATCGACCCGAGCGCATCACCGTCCGGACCGATATGGCCGACGACGCCGATCGATGACGCCTGACGAAGGGAAGCAGCGATATCAGCGACCGAACCCATCCGTTCAGTCATCGTCCTGATCTGCTTCCTCGTCCTGATCGTCCTGATCGTCCCGATCCTCTTCTTCGACCGCCATCTCAGCGAGTATCCGCGATATCCGAAGCCCCTCGTCGATGGATGGATCGACACGGAACTCGAGCTTCGGTGTGTAACGCAGCCGCGTCTGTGACCCGATCGCCCGTTGGATACGCGATGACGCGCCCTCCAGTGCTGCCGCAGTGCCAGCTTTCTCCTCATCCGTCCCAAGTACGGAGTAGTAGACCACGGCGTAGCGTAGATCAGGACTCGTCTCGGCACCGGTGATCGTGAGGAAACCGATTCTGGGATCCTTCAGGTCGACAACAGCATCCGCAACGACCTCACGGATGAGCTCATTGACCTTCCGCATTCGGGGGCTACGTTGTCGCGCCACTGCTCAGTCCTCTCGTTCCAACGCCCGTCCTGGCGTCGATCAGGTCCGTTCGATCTCGTTGACTTCGTAGGACTCGATCGTGTCGCCATCCTTGATGTCTTTGAACTTCGCAAGTCCGATGCCGCACTCGTAGCCCGTAGCAACACTCTGGACGTCTTCCTTGAATCGGCGAAGCGAGACGATCCTGCCGTCATAGACAACGACCCCGTCGCGCACGAGGCGTGCTCTTGCGTTTCGGTTGATCGACCCCTCAGTGACGTATGACCCGGCAACAAGACCGAGCCTTGGTGCCCGGAATACCTGGCGAACCTCTGCAACGCCGAGGAACTTCTCCACCTCTTCGGGGTGGAGCTCGCCGACGAGCAGGGACTCAACATCATCGAGGAGTTCGTAGATGATCGAGAAGGTTCGAATATCTATCGCTGCCTTTTTCGCCGTGGAACGGGCGGAGGCATCGGGACGGGCGTTGAATCCGTAGATGATCGCACCCGATGCTTCGGCAAGCGTCACATCATTCGTGGTGATGCCGCCGACACCGGCGTGGACGATCGCGATGTGTCCGTCCTCGCGGTCGATCTTCGCTACCGACTCCCTGATCGCCTCGAGCGAGCCGTGAGTGTCCGTCTTGACGACCATCCTGAGCTCCGAGTGATCCTGCGTCCGCAATTGCTCGATCAGCTGTCCGAGCCTGTCCGTTGCGCTAGGAATAGTGAGTTCCAGGGTGCGGATCTCGTCGATCTTCGTCTGAGCCATCTTTCTTGCGATACGCTCGTTCTTGACGACTTCGAACATGTCGCCGGCCGTTGGGATCTCGTTCCATCCCATGACCACAACAGGCATCGAAGGTCCAGCTTCGCGAACCTGGTCTCCGGAATCGGTGAACATCGCACGGACTCTGCCCCATACAGGACCGGCGACGAGGGCGTCACCCTTCTTGAGCGTTCCGCGCTGCACGATAACCGTCGCGACGGGTCCCCTACCAACCTCAATCTGCGCCTCGATCACAGTGCCGATCGCGGCAGCTTTCGGGTTCGCTGTGAGCTCCTCGACTTCGGCGACAAGGCCGATCATCTCGAGCAGATCGTCGATGTTGTCACCCTTGAGAGCGGAGATCTCGATCGCTGGTACGTCCCCACCAAGATCTTCTACGACGATCTCATGTTGGGTGAGTGCTGCACGGACAGTGACCGGGTCGGCTGCCTCGAGATCCATCTTGTTGATCGCCACGATGATCGGCACCTCAGCGGCCTTTGCGTGGTTGATCGCCTCGACCGTTTGTGGCATGACGGAGTCGTCGGCTGCGACCACGATGATCGCGATATCGGTGATCTCGGCACCCCGCGCTCGCAGCGCTGTGAATGCCTCGTGTCCAGGCGTATCGATGAACGTGACCTTCGTTTCGTCCATTTCGACCTGGTATGCGCCGATGTGCTGGGTGATGCGACCTGCCTCGCCAGCGATGACATTGGCGTGTCGAATGGTGTCGAGCAATTGCGTCTTACCGTGATCTACGTGACCCATAACCGTGACAACAGGTGGGCGTGGGACCAGAGTCGACTCGTCGTCGTCGAATTCAATGATGTGGCGTTGACGTCCGAGGTCTTCTTCCTCCTCCTCAGACTCCGCAACGAGGATCTCCCAGCCGAGTTCGCGCCCCAGAGGTTCGATTGCCTTGACGGGGATCTCGCCACCGCCGGGCACCATCTCTCCCATGAACATGAGCGCCTTGACGATGTCAGCGGTACGGATCTGGACCAGCCTCGCGAGCTCGTGGACAGTGATACCTGGCTCAACGAGGAGCACCTTCTCCTCTTCAGACTCCTCTTCAGATTCGGAGGATTCCGCTCCCTCATCGTCGATCACGGGAGTCGACTCGTCCTCACCACCAACAACATGGACCTCAGGCACATGCACGTCACCACCAACAACATGGATCTCAGGTACATGCTCGTCACCACCAACAACATGGATCTCAGGTACATGCTCGTCACCACCAACAACATGGATCTCAGG
>Ga0190293_1000258_pt1 | contig 18486 bp, 17 predicted proteins | sample 48693001_MG_FD_161671 | JGI IMG/M metagenome (GOLD analysis project Ga0190293, IMG submission 161671) | Hydrothermal vent microbial mat bacterial communities from Southern Trench, Guaymas Basin, Mexico - 4869-30-0-1_MG | ecosystem: Environmental > Aquatic > Marine > Hydrothermal vents >...
TGTACATTGAACTAAGCTTAATGCAATTATTATAAATAATATAATTTTAGTGAATTTCATTTTGTTTCCTTCAAAAAATATATTACTTCCCGTAAGTGATTTTTTCAATTCTAAAGTTTTTTTATTTGCAGTTCAATTTTGACATTTTAGTAATGTGAGATAAAATAGGGTTTCATGGTCTTCGGAAATATGATTGTGAATAAAGAAAGGATGAGAAAAAAGTGAGTGAAATGAATAAAAATATTAATGGTAATAAAGGTTTTTTAAGATCATCACTATTATTAACTATGGTAATTGTTTTTACGGCCCTCTTTTTGGTCTCATGTTCCGGCTCTGACGAAAAAAGCACGGCAGCAGTGATTGAGAATAGTCCTGAAGTTAATAAAGATATTTCAGATTCTTCAATGGAATTCTCAGGACAAATCGCACAGACAACTTGCCTCGAATGTCATCCTGCAATAAAAGATGGCGGTTTTGATATTGATTTTACCAGGGTCAAAGAAGCCGGGATGATAATAGATAAGGGTCAGGATGTTAAAAAAGAGGATAAGCAAGAATCTGAAAAATAGTTTTTCAGGTCTGAGGGACTCTGCATGGAGCTCCCACTCCTCTGTTTCAGTCTTTTGAATAACCTCTTCTGAATTTATTCTTTATATTTTCGATTACCCCTTTATCTTTATTTTTATCTTTTATTTGTGAACCGCATGCCCCTTCACAATCACATTGGGGTTCGCAATTTGTACAAAGTACAGTGTTTTCATCTTTTTCTCTACCGCAAATATCACAGATCATATTTATCTCCAAATGGTCAATATTTGTTAAATATTAACCATAATTTTCCAAATCGTAGTATTCTATTACAATCAATCCAAAATATCAAGAAAAAAAACTAAAGTTGAAAAGCAGACGTATTTTAAATAAAATATTAGTGATTGAAATGGAGTAAGAGATGAACAATATAAAGACGGTAATTTTGCTTGGTTTAATGACCGGTATATTCCTTTTTGTTGGCGGCATGGCCGGAGGGGAAAGTGGAATGCTAATAGCCTTTATTTTCGCCGCCGTGATGAATGTTGGCGCATACTGGTTCTCAGATAAAATTGTTTTAAAGGCATATAAAGCTGTAGAACTTCCTGAATCAGATTTCCCGGATATCTACAGAATGGTCAGACAACTTACGGAAAAAGCAAATATCCCCATGCCGAAATTGTATTATCTGAATCAGGAATCACCTAATGCTTTTGCGACAGGCAGGAATCCGGAGAACTCGGCTATTGCACTATCAAAAGGGATAATTAACCTGATGAAGAGAGACGAACTGGAAGGTGTGATCGCACACGAACTCACCCATATCATTAACAGGGACACTCTTATTTCAACTGTCGCTGCTACTATTTCCGGCGCTATTATGTTCCTTGCCTATCAGATGAGATGGTTTGCCATTCTAGGCGGAGGAAGAGATGATGATGACAATGGAGGTGTTTTGGGCCTGATCCTGATGGCAGTTCTTGCACCTCTTGCTGCAACTATAATACAGATGGCCATCTCCAGATCGAGGGAATACAAAGCAGATAGTGGAGGAGCGCATCTTACGAACAATCCTGAAGGGCTTGCTTCGGGGCTGCAGAAATTGGGCCAGTTATCCAAAAGGATCCCTATGAGGGCCACTAAACAAACGGCTCATATGTTTATCGTTAATCCTTTCTCGGGAAAAAGTATTTTCAAATTGTTTTCTACTCACCCCCCAATCGAAGAGAGGGTAGCAAGATTGAGAGAAATGGAGATTTAAGGTTAATTTACAAATTAGGCTTATATTTTGGTTAGAGGTGAGGGGTAAGAGGTAAAGGAAAGATATCTTGAACTTACCACTGACCTGGAACCTCTTACCTAACTTGCCAGGAATTTCTTCCGTTTTATTAATTCTTTAATGTTCTTTTCCACCGGGAGCGGGTTCCCTTCAGGTGTAATTTCGGAATAATAAAGTGCAGTTGAGAATGTTCCCGGGGTCGGAGTGAATATTTGTGAATCATTTGCAGCGAGTCCGATCGATCTGATCTTCTCTTTCATTATCCTGATATCTTCAAAGGTTTCTCCCGGATGGCCGATGATGATGTAGGGGGCTAATAGGATCTTCCTTTTCATTTTATTGTTGATCTCATGGAATAATTCTGTGAATTTTTTCAGAGATCCGAAACCGGGTTTTCTCATTATATCCAGGACATGATCTTCTGTGTGTTCGGGAGCGATCCTCAAAAATTTGCCGGAGTGGTATTCAAGGATATCCTCCAGAAGTCCGGGATTCACTGTAAGATTATCATATCTTACTCCCGATCCGATAAAAACATTTTTGATTCCTTTCATATTCCTCAGATCTTTCAAAAGTTCTCTGTAGCTGTCCCCTTTTTTCAAAGATGAGCAATGAGCTGTGAAAAGGCAGGAATTTTTCATGCAGCCTGAAACTACACAGCTATAACCATACATCTCTGCTGAGGGTCCGCCGACATCTGAGATAACTCCTTTCCACTCTTTGTGACGCATCAGCAAATGTGCTTCTTTAAATATAGAATCAGTAGATCTTGAGATGATCTTCTTCCCTTCGCTCTGGGTGATCGAACAGAATGAACAACCGCCTCCGCAACCTCTGTGGGATGTAATGGAAAATAGGTTCATTCTCAATGCAGGAGAGTATCCTCCGGATCCGGAATGTGTTCTGGAATAATTATATGAATAAAATCTGTCCAGTTCATTTCCGGAATATGTCTCTGTTGGGAAACTTACAATGTACCTGTCCCCATTCTTCTGGCAAATTGTTTTACCGGATTTTATCCCTTTTTCTTTCAGGATGTATGCTTCAAGCAGTTTTTTTTTATTGCTGAGTATATCCTCAAGTGAAGGTAATTCCACTTTTTCCGGTATATCTGAAATGCTTTTAATGATCCTGGATGTTCCATTTAATTCAAGATCAATTATCTTCTTTCCGTTTTTGAGATAATTCGCTATATAGATTATCTGCTTCTCGCCGGGACCCGTAACTATCAGGTCTGCTCTTGAATCAAAAAGAATTGACCGCCGGATCTTGTCTTTTTGAAAATCGTAATGGGCAAATTGCCTCAGGGAGGCTTCGACCCCTCCGATAATGATCGGGATATCCTTGAAACTTTCTTTAATCCTGTTGGCAAAAACTATTGTGGTGTTGTCGGGGCGGATCCTGTATTTTATGGAGGGTGGATAATTATCAAAAAATCCTTTTCCTGCACTCTGGTATTGGTCTTCGACTCTCCGTTTCCTGGATGAAGTATAATTGAGGACTATCGAATCCACCGGGCCTGAGATTATAGCGAAGAAAAGATCGGGCCTGCCCAGAATTGTGAATGATTCTTTTTTCTGCCAGAATGGCCTCTCAATCACCCCAACTGAAAACCCTTCCGATTCCAGAGCCCTTTTCAATATCCCCTCGGGAAAGGACGGGTGATCCGAGAAAAGATAAGGAAGAACAAAGATCACATCATAATCGGACATGAAAGGATTTTAACAAAATATAAAGAAATATAGAAATTGGTTAGGAGTTAGCGGCCAGAGGTTCTTAAAGATTTTCTTAATAACCTCTCACCCCTCACTTGGAACCTTTATCTGTTTTCGAGTTCAGATATTCGTTTTTCGAGTTCTTTTATTTTTTGTTTCAGGTTGGGGAGGTTTCGAATATGTATCTCCTCCAGGATCGCTTTCCTGTGTTCTTTTGCCGGGTATCCGGAAACGATGATCCCTGGGGGGACATCTTTTGTAACACCTGCCTGACCAGCAACTCCTGCCCCGTCACCTACTTTAATGTGTTCCGCAAATCCTGCCTGGCCTCCCGCCTGCACACCTTTTCCTATCCTGACTGAGCCTGCGATCCCGATCTGGCCTGCCAATACAGTATTCGAACCGATCTGTACATTATGTCCCACATGGACCAGGTTATCCAGTTTTACACCTGCTTCGATCCTCGTAACTCCCATCACTGCTCTGTCAATACAGGTGTTTGCCTGGAGCTCGACATTATCACCTATTTCCACTATCCCTATTTGGGGAACCTTTACAAGAGAACCATTCTTAGGATAGAAACCGAAGCCGTCCGAACCGATCACTACACCGGCATGGATTATCACATTGTTCCCAATTGATGTTCTGTCTATTATTGATATATTCGGATAGAGGAGACAACCGGATCCGATACTGGAATCCTTAAGGATTATAGTCCCGGCTCCAATAGTAGTATTATCTCCAATAGTTACGCCAGCCCCTATATATACAAATGGTGCGACAGATACATTACTCCCTAACTTTGCACTTTCTTCAATAATTGCATTCGGGCTTATACCGGATGCAATATCTTCAGATCTTCTTGGATTGAAATATTCGAGTATTTTTATGTAAGAATAGAATGGATCATCAACATAAAGAGGGATGATATTATCAGGCGGAGAGAATTTCTTTTGTATAAGTATTGCGGTCGCATTACACTCCTCCAGCTTCTTTAAAAATTTATCTCCTGTAATAAAAGTAATATTATTTTTTGTTGCTGTTTCCAGTGGAGCAATACCACTTATAATAATATTTTTACTTTCTTCCGGAATTTCTATTCCGATAAGTTCTGCCAGTTCAGAAAGTTTTGCTTCCATGTTCCCTCCATTCAGTGAAAAGTGTATTAAAATTTCTCTCTTCTTGCAACAACTCAAAATAAATGACTTCAAATTAAATTAAAATTTTTTCTTACCCTCACCCCCGGCCCCTCTCCCAGGGGGAGAGGGGATAAATTTATTATTAATTATTTTGACAAATAAATATTCTTGTTCAATGTAGTAAGTAGTTGGTTATAAGGTTGCAGTGGATTTAATATTGGAATCTATGCCTCTCTCCCCATGGGAGAGACGGAAGTGAGGGATAATAAGCAGTTTATGGAAAAAGGAGTTTGTTTGGAGGAGAATGTAAATTATAGAGGCGGTAGATATTATACTTCTTTGTTGGAGCAGGTAAGAGAACTAAGAAAAAATCAGACTGAAGCTGAGGAAATATTCTGGGAAATTATTCGAAACAGAAAATATATCGGATTAAAATTCAGGAGGCAACATCAAATCGGAAGGTTTATCGCAGATTTTTTTGTGCTTCCGAAAATCTGATTATAGAAATTGATGGTGAAATACATATGAATATCTCACAGAGGAAAAAAGATATTTCAAGAGATAAATATCTGGCGGATCTGGGATACAAAATCCTAAGATTTCCAAATATTGAAATTTATAATAAAATTGAAAATGTTTTGGAGAAGATCAGGAATTCTATCAACTAATCCTAACTATTTTGTTGACACCCAAATCCTGTAAATGTAGAATTAATAAATATTGACTGAGAGCATTTTTCTGATTTTCAGTTGACCTTGGAATGAGGCCAAATGCAATTTATATCATTTGATTTCTTATATTTTGTTGGTGCGGTTTTTATTGTCTACCTTATTACACCCGACAGATTCAGGTGGTTGGTTCTTCTTGGGGCCGGGTATTATTTTTACGGGAGCATAAACTCTCAATATCTGTTATTCCTGATAATTCCAACAATTATTGTCTATGTCGCAGGTATCGGCCTTGAGAAAAAAAGGAAAAATGGCTTGATCTTATTTGCAGGAATTCTTGTACCGCTCGGTCTTCTATTTACTTTTAAATATCTGGATCTGTTCATCACAACTTTTGCAACGGTTTTTTCCAATGAGGGTATCAAACCTTTAAATCTCATTTTTCCCGTTGGGATATCGTTCTATTCATTTAGACTGATAAGTTACATTACTGATGTTTACAGGGAAAAGATAGTGTCGGAAAGACATATTGGCCATTTTGCTCTTTATGTTTCATTCTTCCCGCAATTACTTGCAGGCCCGATTGACAGAGCCGGGAATATTATTCCTCAGATAAAAAATAAATTCTTTTTTGATTGGGAAAAATTTATGGGAGGATTGAGGCTTATCCTATGGGGACTTTTTAAGAAGATCGTTATTGCAGACAGAATGGCCGAATTTGTAGATCAGATATATAGTAATCCGGCAGATTATTCCGGGATCCATTTATTGCTTGGTGTTTACTTCTTCTCCTTTCAGATATATTGCGATTTTTCCGGTTATACGGATATCGCTATCGGGATCTCAAAAATATTCGGGTTCAAGTCCATAGAGAATTTTAATTTTCCTTACTTCAGCAGGAATCTGAAAGATTTCTGGAACAGGTGGCATATCTCACTATCAACATGGTTGAGAGATTATATATTTCTCCCTGTTGCATACCCGGTAATGAGACTTTTTAAAAAGGATAAATTTGGAGGAGTTAATATTACAAGTATCGGATATGTAACTGCCATCTTTGTGACTATGTTCCTGGGGGGGTTATGGCACGGAGCAAGCTGGACATTTGTGATCTGGGGGACGTTACACGGATTATATCTTGTCTTCGGACATATGACAGCAAAGCTTCGTAAAAAATTCAGAAAAAAGATCGGGATGAAAAAGGTTCCGGTTTTAAGAAGTTTCCTCCAGATATTTATATCCTTCAACCTTGTCTCTTTTGCGTGGATATTCTTCAGGGCCGATTCTTTTGAAAAAGCAATAACATACATTAAGAATATCGGATTTGAACTCCCGGATACAGGTGTTCCTAACCTTCTCTACACCTCATTCTTTTTGTTGATCTTTATTCTGGCTGATTATATCTATAAGAATATAGGAAAATATACCTGGATAGCCGAAATTCCATCAGAGATCAAAATGGCCGGATATGCTCTGTTCATAGTACTTATAATCATTTTTTCAGTTGATAGTTCAAACGAATTTATCTATTTTAATTTTTAAACAATGAGGAGAATAATATTATTATTTCTATTGTTAGTAGTCTTTTTCTTTCTGTTTGACAGAGCTGCAGCACTATTTTTCAAGGAACTTAATTATTCATTTTATTCGAAGACAAAAATAAAAAGGAATATATTCGGAAAGGCAAAAGTAATAAAAAAAGGTTTCTATGATACTATGATCTTCGGGACCTCAAGAACGAAAGATGCGATCCATCCTCTATATTTATCTGATTCTCTGGGACTCAGAGCATACAAGGAAGCAAAACCATCACGATATCCCCGGTATTATTACCATTTTTATAACAAGTTCAGGTCCGTTTACGGGAAACCGGAATATCTGATCTATGGAATTGATTATTTTATTTTTAATCTGAGAACCTCAAACCTTCATTTAATGTTGTTGAACAAAAAGAGAAAGATCAGAAAATTAAATTATTCGAAGATGGTGAATGAAAGTTCACCCCTTTTCAGCGAAATTTCATTCCTGTTCAGAGCAAAGAAAAAAATTGACAGGACGGCTTCAGATTTTCTTTATAAATTATCACTGGATTGGGAATCTGATGAAAACAGGCATAACTCAATGGGAATTGAAAAATATACAGGTAAGAAAAGGGTGCTTTCGACTGAGAATAGAAGAAAACCGGGATCTTGGGACAAATTTGAGTATAAGAGTTCAAAGAATGGTGAAGGTAAGTTCCTTAAAATGCTGTTTGATGAGCTGGAAAATGACGGGGTTAAGGTTTTCCTGATAGGAATACCGGATTATATAGGAACTTATGAATCTAATTTCCAGCAGGACAAGTTTGTGGAAGATATAAATGTATTGATCAGGGATAGAAAAAATTTCTGGTTTTTTAATTATGATCATCCGGACAAATTTGATTTGTCGAATCCGGAATATTTTACCAATGGAGGATATGGAGCATTTAATTCACATATGTCTTTTTACGGTGCCAAAACTTTGGACAAACTCCTGACTACAGACTTAAAAAAAATATTGAATATAGATTAAGGTTTGAAGAGGTCTCTGAGCTTATATCCCGAACATGTTAAGGTGGTCAAGCAGGATCTTTCCCGTGAGATTTTTGAAATACTTTTTTAGTGATTCTTTCTGAGTTTTAAGGATCTTCTCATTTAATCCTTTGTCTAAAACTATCTTATCGATGAGAGCTGCAGTTTTAAGAAACTCTTTTTTATTGAGAAGAATCCCTCCTTTGTTCATGGTCTCTTTTACAGCACCCTCGTTATAGGCAATGACGGGTATGTTGAGGAAAAATCCTTCAGGAACCGGTGCACAAAATCCTTCATGTTCGCTCATGTGCAGATAGATGTCAGCTAATTTGAAATATGAGATCAGTTCATCTTCCGGAATATGTCCGGTGAAATGGATATTCTTTACCTTTAATTTGTCCACCATATTGAGTAAAGCTGAATAATATCTTTCAAATCCTCTGTTCTCCCCGACGATGAAGAGTCTCGAATTCTTATTGAAATATTTGTTGTAAAGGTGGAATATTCTGATGACATTCTCAACTTTCTTGTTGGGGATTATCCTTCCCACATACAGAATATTGGTCTTCCCGTCACTGAACATATCATTAAAAACCGGAATAGCAGGAGCATCAAATTTTTCAAAGTTCATTACCAGAGGAAGTACTCCTGTCTTTTTAAATCCAGCCTCTTTCAGTTCACTCTCATTGTATTCGGAATCGCCGAGAGCCAGGTCTACTTTATCACTCAGGCTCTTTAACTCCACTCTCCCTTTGTAACAATCTTTTGCAAGGATCCTGTGATAGTCCAGGAAAAAATGATGAGGGGTTATATTATGGTAGATTATAACTTTTTTATCGGGAATTCTGAGAAACTTCTTTGTTATTTTCGATCCGATCGAAAAATGATATATGACAATATTCTCTTCTGATGAATATTTGTCATATTCAAGATAATTGATTACCTGATCAGAATATCTGGGATGATAGAAAAGGACAAAAATTTCTGATTTATATCCTTTTTCCCTTAAATAATTCCTGATCTCAAGTGCTTCATTACCTATTGCATCCCCGTAAGAGTATGAAGTGAGAAACTGATGGATCGCCATTATTGATATAGCTTTTTCTCGATCGCTCTTTCCCTGTTTTCAAGAAACTCCATCTTATCCTCTAATACCTTTATCTTAGTTTTGAGCAGTTCTTCTTCAATTTTCAGTTTTGAAAGTTCTACTATCAGGTTGTTTGATGTGTTATGAAGCAGTTTAATATACTCGATCCCGGCGGCAAATTGGTGAATGTATTTCCTGTCCATGTTTATTTGAGCCTTCAGTTCATTGTTGATAGGCCTGACCATACTTCTGATGAAAGGCATTAGCGGTTTTCTTATTATCCTGAAAATCTTCTTCATGAGTCCTTTCGGTCCGCTTCCTCCATCCGACTCCAGTTCTATGGTCGGCGGGTCATAATTTTTTACAATTTCATCATTGAAGAGGTGTTGTTCATAAACGTTGGGGATCTCCAGAAAATCGGGGAGGGGCTGAAGTTCCATATCTTCTATTTCATCGATCTCTTTTTGTTTCAATACTCCGGAATTCTTCTTTTCCTCTATCCGTTTTTCGATATACTCCATGATCTCATTGACATCTATATCTTCTCCGGCGGTAATAAACGGAAGGTCTATCTTTTTTTCTGAATCTGACATAAAGACTCCTTAAAAAAAACACGCCTGGAGGGACTTGAACCCCCAACCTATCGATTCGTAGTCGAGCACTCTATCCATTGAGCTACAGGCGCATAATTAATTTCATTATATATTGAATTACAATACAATTCAAGGATAGAAAATGGCTGCTACACCTGAATAACACAGTTTAGATTCAGGGCCTTATACTGAACTGGAGTTTGAATATACCCAGATCGTTTATCATTTGAAATCTTGCCGCCGGATCCCAGATCCTCTCCCAATTCTTGTTATAAACCAGGTAAACAATGTTCCCCGGTGACAATCTCCATTTGAATCTGACATTAACTCCCATCTCGTTGGAATCATCATCAAACTGAAGGAGTCCCATTAAGCCCATATTCGGATTCAGGAACAGATCACTGCTCAGCCTGAACAGATTCTTCCTGTATTTGCCTTCCGGAAAGTCTCCTCTGAGGAAAAGTACACTAACATCGGCTTTGAAATTACCTCCGTGTTTATATGAGGATCCGATCTTTAATTCAGAAAGATTTCCTGAATAGAAACCCCCGAATGTATAATTCATTGCCAGATCTATCTTTCTGTGAGAAGCAGAATGGAATTGCGCTCTGAAACGGGTATGAGAGTATTCCGCTTCGGGAAATATTATTTTATCAGAAAGTTCAAAAGGTTCATCCAGCACTTCTTTCTCCGGAATTATATTGAACTCAAAATGATCTCCTGATTCTGTCCTGAAGTTTATCGGAGCGGTAAAGATCCTGGAAGAGATCACATTCCCGTCAAGATCCATGTAAATTGCACCGAAAAATTCAAAACGGAATTGCCTTATCAGCTTTCCCATGAATCCTTTGTCAGGCCTTGGTTTGAACTGGATCACCGGGCTTATTTTCTGAATACCGTTTCTCGGCAGATATGAAAGGCCCGGTTCGAGAGAATCCCCGAAGAAATTATATGTAAGCGATATGTCCCAGAGATCATTCGGATAATCTATTTTAATGCCATACCCGTAGTGTTTCCCCTCTTCGATCGAATTCCAGTTATAAACCCACCAACCTCCTGCATTAAAATTTTTGTTCTTCAGGAATTTTGAAGTTGAAAAATTGAAGTCGAATCCCAGCATTGAATTGTTTTCTATTCCATCGGGGTTACCCTTCGTAAATATGATCCCGGCTTTACTCTGGGCGAAAATATTCTGGTAGATCCTTCCCGCGGTAAAATTACTTCCCGGTAACCATTCACTATCTTTTGTTTTAACATTTAACAAAGCCAGATTAGTATTCCCCACTTTTCCGAAAACTTTCATTCCGTATTCGATGGGGACTATATATTCTTCGTTATAGATCCCGACGGATCTAGAAAAGAATGGGACAAATGCCCGGTGCAATCCTGATCCGAAAGAGAATATATCAGATCCTTCAAGAAAAAATGCCCTCTTTTCGGGGAAATATAAAGAAAACCGGGTGAGATTTATCTGTCTTTCATCGACATCAGTCTCTGCAAAATCTGTATTGTATGTGAAGACACCTACAAGATTGGGAGTGAAATTCTTATAAAGGTCAAATCCTCCGTCCAGAGTCCATTCCCTTTCTGTTCCGGCAGATTCATCTTTATCAGCAGATAGGATCATATAGGGCTTAAAAGTCAGGCCGAGCCCCTGTTTCATTCCTTCGAAATCTCCGGCCCGGGCTGCTATGGTCGGATTATAGAAAAAACTATCCTTGCTGATTCCGCTTAACCTGCTGGTCTCCATCTTCTTCGATATATATCTCTCAACATTTATACCCCACTCATTTATACTGGAGTTGAATGTAAGGGTTTTAAAAGGGATCTCGATCTCTGCGGTCCATCCGGTTTTGTCTATTGATGTGGCAACATCCCATATCCCGTCCCAATTGGCGCTGAAGTGTTCTCCCGAAGCGAGACCGTCCGTCTGTGCCCCTTTCGGATTAACAATAAAAACATATGCATTTCTCATGTCGAGGAAAGGGTCAATGAGGATCTTGACGGTGTCATCACCGTTTGACCAGCGGGCGTGCTGATCATATTTCATGGTATTAACGGAAATGTTTTTCGGGTCGTCCGAATAACATTTTACCCCGATATAGAGATGCTTTGATGTGTAGGCGATCTTCAGTTCAGTCCTTTCTGTCGGGTCATTGCCGGTTTCGGGGTGGACCATCCTGAATTCTGAAAATACCGGTACATCTCTCCAGGCAACATCATTTAGCTTCCCGTCCAATTTCGGCTTTTCTGAAATCTTAAGGACCTTCAATTTTTGTCCGGATCCGGAAGACGGGAATATACTTGAAGTGAAGATGAAAGTGATTATGAATATCGTTAGAAAAATTTTTTGCATAAATAATTATATCATAAAATCCGGATTTCAGTATCCTCACTATGTTTCATCTGATATTTCTAACATTTTTAACAGTATTGAATTCGACCTTCACATATTCTAAAATACTCTCATGGAAAATATTATCGAAGTAACTTGTCCAAAGTGCAATTCCAGTCTCTGGATAGATGTAGATAAAAGAGAGGTTGTTCAGCATAAGAGGGGTAAGAAACAATTGAGTTCCTTTGAAGATCTCCTGGCAAAGGAGAAGAAAAAAAAAGAATCTACTGAGGAAACTTTTAGTTCTGCCCGGAAACTGGAAAAGGCAAAGAAAAAGAAAGCTGAAGAATTTTTTAATAATAGTTTTAAAGAATAAGGTTTTCCAAATGAGCAAAAAGGTCCTGTTAATACACACTGGCGGAACGATAGGGATGGCGAGGGACGACGACTCCGGTATCCTGAGAACAGATAAACTTTATGAGAGCTTAACAAGTTTTATACCTGAATTATCAGAAATAGCCGATATTGATATAGAGATACCTTATATAATTGACAGCTCTGAATTGACTACTGGTCATCTCAGAAAAATAATCAGAATAATAAAAAAAAATGTGGACAAGTATTCAGGTTTTGTTATCTCCCATGGTACTGACACACTTGCATACACTGCATCGGCACTTTCATATATGCTTATGAACCCCACATTCCCTGTTATCTTAACAGGAGCACAAAAACCTCTGAGTGAGATCAGAAGTGATGCAAGATCAAACCTTATAAATGCAATAGAACTCTCTACCATGAATATTAAAGAAGTGGCGATCCTTTTTGATGACAAATTGATGAGGGGGAACCGTACAATTAAAAGCCATATAAATCATTTTGACGCATTTTCATCTCCGAACTACCCGTTGCTTGCTAAGACAGGTATAGATATAGAGGTTTATAGAAAGAATATTCTCAGACATGACGGGCTGTTTCATATATTTGACGAATTCGATAATTCTGTTGCAGTAATGAAAATATTCCCGGGATTTTCCCATTCATGTTTTGAACCGGGAGAGAATATAAGAGCAGTAATAATAATCGGTTATGGTGCCGGGACTATTCCTATTGATAATTCCGGAATTCCGGAAAAAATCGAGAAATGGATATCTGAAGGGAAACTGGTTGTCCTAATGTCAGAGACCAAGGCCGGGAAACTTGATCCCGGAATATATGAATCGGGAAAAAAACTTCTTGATCTTGGAGCTGTTCATTCGGGAGATATGACATTCGAGGCTGCAATAACCAAGGTGATGTTCCTCCTCGGTCAATATAAAAACATTTCTATAATAAAAAAGAATTTCAGAAAATCACTGGCCGGAGAAATAACTGTTAACTGACGGATCAGCTTAGATATTTTTCCTTTATTGCATTCACCATAATTGCATTTTCAGAATGTCCTGTCTTCTGAGCTGTTATTTTTGCCCTTAGCGGCCTTCCAAGCAAATAAAAATCACCGAATATATCCAGTATCTTATGTCTGGCCATCTCATTGTCAAATCGTAATTTGGTGTTGAGGACCTTTCCGTCATCTATGAGAATGAAATTATTCAGTCGTCCCCCTTCTACCAGCCCGAGTTCAGACAATTTATTGAACTCACTTACAAATCCGTATGTTCTTGCCGGTGCTATATCATTTTCAAAATCATCAGGAGAGTTCAAAACTATCTCATGGCTCCGTTTCCCCAGTGGCTCAGGATAAACAGTTGTGTATTTTACAGTAAAAACATCTGCCGGCTCCACTTTGATGAATTTCCCACCCTCACTTTCATCTCCAATAATGATCGGTTCCGTTATAACAATCTCCGGAATAAAATCATCTTGTTCAACAATCCCTGAATCTTTAATGAACTTGCAGAATTTTGTTGCAGATCCGTCATCGATCGGGACTTCCTTGGTGATCTTTATCGAAAGGTTTGTGATCCCGAATGCGTGAAGTACTGCCATAATATGTTCGATCGTTTTTGCTTCCAGGCCATCTTTCATGATTGATGTTGCGTAATTTGTTCTGTCAATAAATTCAATTCTGGCAGGTATATATCCGGAAGAGGATATATTTTCGAACCTGATCCCTTTACCGACCGGTAGCGGGCTGATCGACATCCCGGTTTTTTCGCCGGAATGGAGTCCAATTCCGTAAAATATATTGCTCCGTTCAACTGTTTTTTGTTTTTTAAGATGTTCGGGGTCGTTTACCTCAAATTTTATCTGGCCTGTATTCTCTCTCTTCAGATCTTTTGTTTCCTCAAGATCATCTGTATTCTGGCTGATTATTGTTCTAAGTCTTTTGTTCTCATCCAATACTTTTTTGTAGGCCAATCCTTTTTTCACTGCCAATAGTACTTTTTCAAGGCTTAAAGGTTTTTCCAGGAAATCATAAGCACCTTCTTTAACAGCCTGAACCGCCGTAGTAATGTTACCGTGGCCGGAGATCATTACAATGACCTGAAACTTGTCAACATTCAGTATCTTCTTCAATGTTTCCAGGCCGTCTATTCCCGGGAGCCATATATCAAGGAAAATAATGTCTGGCCTTAGGTTAAGGAATTTTTCATATCCTTCCTCTCCGGTAGATGCAAAATAAACTTTGAACCCTTCATCTTCCAGGATCGATGCAAGAGATACCTGAATGTTTTTTTCGTCATCTATTATTAAAATCTTATCCATTTTCCAATTTCTCCTTTTCTTAATCCCTTATGTATCCCTTACACGATGTTTACAACTGGAAAAATTATAATTAGATAAAGAGTGATTGTCAATTTCAAGTGCTGGGAATTAATTGATTTTTTAAGGTAGGTCTGATATAATTTTTTAACTTATGGATAAGATATTCGATCTCATTAAACAATATCCACTACTGAAATTCGGACTCATTTTACTCGCGATCTTTCTGGTATTCAAAATAGTATATGAAGGGTTGAAGGTTTCTCAGGTTTTAAATATTCAGGACAAATCCCTGGTGGATACATTTTATTCCATATTTTTTAAAAAATCCTATATTACTTCACAAGCAAAAAAAGCGATTAAACAAGGCAATTTCCTTAAGGCAGGAAAAATATACGAAGATATCGGTGACTTTAAAAAAGCTGTCAAAACTTATGAAGAAGGGAACCAGTTTAACGAGATTGGTGAACTCTATGAGAAGCTTAACAAAGAGAGTCTTGCAATTGAAATATATAAAAAGACCGGAAATTTTGACAGCCTTGTTAAGCTTTATACAAAAAGGAAGAACATAGATGCGGCAGGGGGGCTGCTTGAGAATAACAGCAGGCATCAGGAAGCTGCAGAGTTGTATTACAATCATGGCAAATATGAAAAAGCCGCTCAGATTTATGAGAAAAGAGGATTCTACAAAAAAGCCGGAATAATATATGAAAAATCCGGTAATAAAAGGAAAGCAGCACTCTGTTTTGAAAAATGGTTCGAATCGACCTCAGGATCCTCAATAGGAATGAAAGGGGCAGCTGAACTTGATGATGATCTTATCAAAGCTTCAAACATGTGGGCTGAAGTGGGTGAAACAGAGAGGGCTTATAGCCTGTTGATGAAGCATAATAAGTTTGAGAAAGCTGCTGAACTTGCTGTCAAACTTGAGAAATTCGAAGAAGCGGCTAATTTGTTCGAAAAAGCTCAGTTACCTCTGCTGGCTGCTCCGTTGTATGAAAAGATCGGGAATCCGAAAACTGCTTTTCAATTGAGGGGTGAGGATGCATTTGCAAGAGGAAATACTACAGAAGCGGCAGAATGGTTTCTAAAAGGAGACGATTTTATAAGAGCTGCTGAATTGTTTGAATGGAACAAGTTATTCGATAAGGCAGCCCATTGCTATTTTATGAACCAGAACTATCTTGCTGCAGCGGATAATTATCTTAAAACAGGAAATGAAGAAGAGGCAGCAAAGATGTTCGAACTCGGCAGGGACTGGAAAACGGCAGCGGACCTCTCATTCAAATATAAAAAATATCAAAAGGCCGGTGAGCTGTTTGAAAAGTCCGTAGATTTTTATAATGCAGGTATCTCTTTCCAGAAAGTAGATGATGAGAAGAGGGCATTGGCGAATTTTCAGAAAGTCCAGATGGATGCTGAAGGTTTTGAAAAAGCCGTTAATCAGATGGCTGGTATATTCCTGAATAATAATAAACCTCAGCTGGTTGTTGAAAAGATTGGGAAATTATTGACGCACCAGTCTATCAACAAAAATAATCTTGAATGGTATTTTCTCCTTGGCCAGGCAGAGGAGAATCTAGGTAATTTTAAAAGAGCATATGAGATTTATCAGGGAATATTGACAGAAGATTATTCTTTCAAGGATATTCATCAGAAGATAAAAGAAGTTGAGAAACTGATCAAAAAATATAAAGAAATTGACCTTGTTTCAGATAACTCCCAGGGAAGATATAAGATAGTCAGAAAAGTTGGTGAGGGAGGAATGGGAGTCGTTTTCAAGGCAGAGGATACAGTTCTGCAGAGGATAGTTGCCCTTAAGATCCTGAATAAAAGTTTGGTCAAAGACAAGGTTAATCTCGAAAGATTCTTTACTGAAGCAAGATCTACTGCATCACTTTCTCACTCAAATATCGTAACTGTCTATGATGTCGGACAGATAAATGATGATTATTTTATATCAATGGAATTTATTGAGGGTGAGAATTTCATGACTATCCTCAGAAGAAAGAACAAGTTCACAATCCCTCAAATCCTTTTTGTTGCTATAAAACTATTAAAAGCTCTCGATTATTCACATAGAAAGGGGATAATTCACAGAGATATCAAGCCCCACAATATCATGATCACCAAGCAGAAGGAGATAAAGATCATGGACTTCGGCCTGGCGATTATCAGGGGTGAACAAAAAAAAGGTGAGACCGGTGTTGTTACCGGGACTCCTTATTATATGTCTCCTGAACAAATACAGGGTATTAATGCGGATCACAGAACTGATATATATTCTACCGGAGCAACTCTCTTTCATCTGATATCAGGCCGTGTACCCTTCAAAGGTGAGAATGTTTTCTATCAGCATCTCTTCGAACCCCTCCCATCTTTAAAAAGTATTGTTCCTGATATACCGGACAAACTGGTCTATATCATAGAGAAGACCATGATGAAAAAAAGGGAAGAAAGATACCAGAGCGCCCAGGAAATACTGAACGATATAAAATCAATTAAGATATAGGAGACCTACCATGGATTTTGGACTAAGCGAAGACCTTGTAGAATTGAAAGATCTTACACATCAATTTGCAAAGAATGAAATAAGGCCTGTTGCCGGAGAGTATGATGAGAAGAATGAGTTCCCTCATGATGTAATGAAGAAAGCTTTTGGAATCGGGTTTTTAACATCAAATATTCCCGCTGAACTAGGCGGACTTGAGTTTACTAATATTCAGAATGCAGTAGTATGTGAAGAGTTGGCATGGGGTTGTGCGGGGATGTATACATCTATAATGGCAAACACTCTTGCAACAATGCCAATAGTTTTGTTTGGAAATGATGAACAGAAAAAAGAATTTCTTGAGCCTATGACCAAAGAGCTTACATATGCTTGTTTCGGCCTTACCGAAAGGGAAGCAGGATCTGACAACTCCGTAGTCAAAACAACGGCAAAGAAGGAGGGTGACTACTATATTTTAAATGGTTCTAAAACGTTTATTACGAATGGTGGGATCTCAAAACTTGGTGTTATATTTGCCTCGACCGATCCGGGTCGTGGCGCAAGGGGGCTGTCTGCATTTATAGTCCCTATGGACCTCCCGGGAGTGTCGGTCGGGAAACATGAAAATAAAATGGGGCACAGGGCTTCAAATACAACTGAATTATATTTTGATGATGTAAAGGTACCTGCAAAAAATCTGCTCAGAAGAGAAGGTTTTGGTTTCATTATTGCTCTCAAAACCCTCGACTATGCAAGGCCTTCGGTAGGAGCAGGCGGAGTTGGACTTGCAAGGGCTGCCTATGAGGAAGCTCTGAAGTATGCTCAGAACAGGGTACAGTTTGGAAGGCCTATTGCTTCGTTCCAGCACAATGCTTTTAAACTTGCCGACATGGCAACAGATATAGATGCTTCAAGGTTACTTGTACACAGGTCTGCCTGGATGCTTGACAATAATATGAAGGCATCAAAGGAATCTGCTATGGCAAAAGTTGTTGCAACGGATGTTGCGATGAAAACAACTATAGATGCAGTTCAAATTCTGGGTGGATATGGCTATATGAAAGATTATCCTGTAGAGAAGATGATGAGAGATGCCAAACTGCTCCAGATCTATGAAGGAACTAATGAGATTCAGAGACATGTAATCTCATTGGAGATACTGGGTTCGATTAAAAATGTAGGCTGAATTGAGCAAAAAGTTTGATGCAGTGATCATAGGGGGCGGGATTGTAGGACTTTCTGTGGGATATTATTTAACCAAAAAAGGGTTGAGAACCATTGTAATCGAGAAAAAATATACAGGTTCAGGATCAACCGGACGGTGTATCGGCGGGATAAGAATGCAGTTCTCAACTGAAGCTTCCATCAGGCTTATGCAGGAAAGTATGTCTCA
>Ga0190293_1000259_pt1 | contig 18480 bp, 20 predicted proteins | sample 48693001_MG_FD_161671 | JGI IMG/M metagenome (GOLD analysis project Ga0190293, IMG submission 161671) | Hydrothermal vent microbial mat bacterial communities from Southern Trench, Guaymas Basin, Mexico - 4869-30-0-1_MG | ecosystem: Environmental > Aquatic > Marine > Hydrothermal vents >...
CGAGCACACCCCCGACGACCATTGCCCTCACCGAGGCGCCTCCCGTCGGATACGCAGGCTATCGGCTTCAGCCGACAGCTTGTGGCGCCGATCAGCCAGAAGCCCTGGTCGAGATGCAGTTCGACGCTCCCGGCGATGCCGGCATTGAAGGTATGACAACCATCGTTCTCGAGACATCATGTGGTCCGCTCGAGATAGCGTTGGACCCCTCAGTGGCACCAGAGACCGTCAACTCCTTCGTGTTCCTTGCCGAATCTGGCTACTTCGACGGTTCGGTGTCCCACCGGATCATCCCCGGCTTCATGATGCAAGCAGGCGATCCAACCGCAACCGGTATCGGCGGTCCCGGGTACACCGTCGCTGACGAATTCCCAGCAGAATCCGGCTATGACCGTGGCGTGGTTGCCATGGCGAACGCCGGGCCAGGGACAACAGGCAGCCAGTTCTTCATCATGTTCGCTGATGGGTCGCTCCCGCCGAACTACACGATCTTCGGAAAGGTCGTCGAGGGCCTTGAGACACTCGACTTGATCGAGCAATTGGAACTGGGCAGGTCGGCGACCAGCGCAGACCCGACCCCGTCGACGCCCCTCGAGTCCCTCTACATCGAGTCCGTCACCGTCACCCGCTGACCAATACCGGCTTCTTGCGTCCAGAACGTCCAGATATGAACGCTACGGACGCCAGAAGCAGTGAGAAGCGGGTGGGATGGGGTTCGGGTAACCTCTGATCATGTCCAGTGATAAGAGAGCGCGCCAGAAGGCCAATCGTGATGCCAAGAAGGCACAAGAAGCCAAGAAGGCCAAGCGGAAGCACTACTTCGACCTCGTGAAGAAGTACGCTGGCTACGCCCTGTTGTTCATCGCATCCATCGTCGCCTTCAGGATCTTCTTCGGAGGGTGAGAGCTGATCTCCACCTCCATTCCACGGAGTCAGATGGGACGGATACGCCTTCAGCGCTGATAAAGATCTGTGCTGAAGCAGGTCTTGAGGGCGTCGCACTCATGGACCACGACACCCTCTCTGGTATCGATGAGGCCCGCTATGCAGCAGATGGCCTTGGCATCGCTTTTATCTCCGGCACAGAACTCTCCGTGGACCATCAGTTGACAGACGGAACGAGCGTCAAGATCCACATGCTTGCCTACGGGATCGATCCGCACGACGGCCCGCTGCAGGACAAACTGGAGTGGCTCCGTGCAGGGCGCGACGAACGCAATCCAAAGATCATCAAGAACCTCAGGAATCTCAACTACGACATCACGATGGATGATGTGCTCAAGCAGGCAGGCGGCACCGCTGTCGGTCGGCCACACATCGCGGATGCCCTCATAGCCAAAGGATATTTTTCGGATCGCAATGATGTGTTCGATGGTCTCCTCAACGATGGTGGGGCTGCCTATGTGGAACGCAGTCGGCTCACCGCAGCCCAGGCGATCGAACTGACAACACAAAGTGGTGGCGCGACAGTCATCGCTCACCCGCTCACGATGGGCCTCCATGGCGACCCATTCATTGCGGTACTCGCAGATCTCAAGGCAACAGGACTGCTTGGTATCGAGGCTCACCACCCGATGCATGACGTTGCCCTGCGTGAAACCTTCACCGAGGTCGCCGATGACATGGGACTACTGGCAACGGGTGGCTCCGACTACCACGGAACCGGCAAGAAGGGTTACAGCGTCGGGGTAGGGAAGGGCGACCTTCGTGTCCCAGAGGGTGCCTTCGAAGCGATCCAAAAAGTACTCGCGGACCGATAACCGCTCTCCGCCATCCGCCAGAACGTGATCCAGCCAGAAGCGATGTTCGGCTGGAGAATCATCGAAGAGCCACACCGTACGAATCAGAGCGGAGAGCGGAGAGCGGAGAGCGGAGAGCGGACTACCGTCTGACCATGTTCGTTTACAACATCGACCATATCGCGATCGCGGTGCGTGACCTCGATGCTGCACTTGCCGAGTACGAACGCAAGTACAAGGTCACTCCGATCTCAGTTGAGACCGTTCCCGACCAGGGTGTGCGCGAAGCGATGATCGCAATCGGTGGATCTCATATCCAGCTCCTCGAACCACTCGAGCCAGATTCCGGGGTTGGGAGATTCCTCGAGCGCAACGGTGAAGGCATGCACCATATTGCTTTCGCTGTCGTGGACATCGATGAGGCGCTGGAGCACCTTGAAAACGAAGGCGCTCGGCTCATCGACACCGAACCGCGCATCGGGGGCGGCGGTCATCGTATAGCATTCGTTCACCCGGCAGACCTGACAGGAACGCTCATTGAACTTGTAGAGGTAGACGATGGCTGAACAACTGGAGATTCGCGGAGGCGTAGACGCGGAGCAGGCAGCTGCGATCGCGGCGATAGTTGCGCGGATCGAAGCTGACGAGCTTGCTGCAGCAGCAGTTCGGCCACGCCGTATCCACCAGAGCCAGTGGGTTCAAGCTGGCCGACCCTACGAACACCTCGCTCCTGTACCTCCTGACGAGTATGACAAGGCACCGGAGAGCATGTCCGTCGAACCGTCAGGGCTATAAGCAGTCGACAGCGGTAAGCCGCTTTCCGCTTTCCGCTTTCCGCTTTCCGCTTTCCGCTTTCCGCTTTCCGCTTTCCGCGAAGAATCAACCAGCCCATCTTGCGGTGCGCCGTCATCTGGCATCCGACATCCGACATCTGCATCTGTCCACAAGGTACCATCGGTGTCAGCGACCTCAAGGACGACGTGAATCCTGTCATCTGCTCGATTGCCCGGACACCCATTGGCCGTTTTGGTGCAACATATCCAACACTATCCGCAATGGACCTTGGTGGAGTTGCCATCGCAGCTGCTCTCGAACGAGCAGAACTCGATCCGGACGATGTCGACGAGGTCATCTTTGGCCATGTCCTCCAAGCTGGCCAGGGCCAGATCACATCTCGCCAGGCTGCCGTCAAGGGAGGGATCTCGATGTCCGTACCTGCGATGACCATCAACAAGGTCTGCCTCTCTGGCATGACATCGATCGCAGAGGCTGCGAACCACATCCGCCTCGGCGAGTCGACGTTCGTCGTTGCAGGAGGCATGGAATCGATGACCAATGCACCGTATGTGCTCGACAAGGCCCGCGGAGGCTACAAGTACGGAGATGGGACGCTCATCGACATACTGACGCATGACGGCTTGTTCTGTGCATTCGATTCGTGCCTGATGGGAGAGTCGTCAGATCTCAAGAACACAGATCTCCACATCACACGTAAGGACCAGGATGCATGGTCTGCACGCTCCCACGATCGTGCTGCGGCTGCAACAGATACCGGCGTCTTCGCAGAAGAGATCATTCCTGTATCGATCCTTCAACGCAGGGGAGAGCCCCTCGTGGTGGACCAGGACCAGGGAATCCGGAGAGACACGACAGCTGAGTCGCTCGCCAACCTGCGCGCAGCATTCACACAAGACGGCTCCATCACGGCAGGGAACGCCTCACAGATCTCAGACGGCGCTGCGGCACTTGTCATCGCTGACAGGGCATCAGCCGAAGCAGCAGGGATGCCGATCCTGGCAGAGATCCTGTCGTACGCCCAGGTTGCAGGCCCGGACGCCACGCTCCACGAACGACCTGCTGAGGCACTCCAAGCGGCACTCGAGAAGGTCTCGCTCACACCTGGAGACCTCGACCTCGTCGAGATCAACGAGGCCTTTGCCTCCGTGGCTATGTGGTCTGCCCACATGCTCGGGATCGAAGACCAAAAGGTCAATATCCACGGCGGGGCAGTCGCTCTCGGACATCCGCTCGGCGCGACAGGGGCACGAATCGTCGTTACCCTGATCAATGCTCTCGCTGCCACAGGCGGCACAATCGGCGGGGCCGCTCTGTGTGGAGGCGGAGGACAAGGTGACGCTCTCATCGTAAGGATGGTCTGAAATGCCCGTAGCAAGCTACCTCCCAGACAAGAACCTGGCGCTCGAACTCATCCGAGTGACCGAGGCGGCGGCGATATCAGCAGCAAGAGAACAAGGACGCGGAGACAAGGAGGCCGTTGACCAAGCAGCGGTCGATGCCATGCGTCTCGTCTTGTCACGAACCGACCTCGATGGCATCGTCGTCATTGGTGAAGGGGAGAAGGACGAGGCACCGATGCTCTACAACGGCGAGCATGTGGGCAACGGCCTGCCACCCCTTGTTGACGTTGCCGTCGATCCCGTGGACGGTACGACTCTCACTGCGGAAGGCAGGGGCGGAGCACTGGCGGTAATCGCTCTGGCTGAGCGTGGTTCCATGTACGCACCAGGGAGTCTCGTCTACATGGACAAGATCGCTGTCGGAGAAGAGTCGGTAGGCAAGATCGACATCGACGCACCCGTAGCTCACAACCTCGCAGCGGTAGCCAAGGCCAAGAACAAGGCGATAGAAGACGTCACCGTTGTCATCCTCGATAGGCCACGCAACGCCGAGTATGTCCGTCAAGTGCGCGAGCAGGGCTCCCGAATCTCTCTGATCAGCGACGGGGATATCCAGGGTGGAATCACCGCCGCGAGCCATGGAACGGGCATTGACATACTCCTCGGGATTGGCGGCTCACCTGAAGCGGTGACGACGGCGTGCGCCCTTCTGGCGCTTCGTGGCGAAATGCAGTGCAAACTCTGGCCGCGCAACGATGAGGAGCGACAGTACGCCGCGGACCACGACCACGACCTCAACAAGGTCCTCACCACTCGCGATCTCGTCGATTCGGATAACACCTTCTTCGCCGCCACCGGCGTCACCCGTGGTTCGATGCTCCGAGGCGTCCGTTTCGGTGGGATCCACACGACAACCCACTCCGTCATCATGCGTTCACGGTCAGGAACCGTCCGATTCGTCGAAGCAGACCACCGTGTTGAATGGGTCGAAGGCGAGATCAAGCCTTAGAAGAGGGTTCTGACTTCTCCCCCGGCCAAAGAGCCGCCGAACGAGGTCCGGAGGGGGTTCTGGCTTCTCCCCCGGCCTTCGCGGGGGAGATGGGCCGAGGAACGAGGTCCAGAGGGGGTCCTGACTTCTCCCCCGGCCTTCGCGGGGGAGATGGGCCGAGGAACGAGGTCCAGAGGGGGGAAATCAAGTCGTTCGACTTACCTCGTGCCTGTACCAAGAAACCCGCAAGCCAAGTCGCACCTCATGGCATCCCCCCTCCGACCTCGCTGCGCTTCGGCCACCTCCCCCGGCCAAAGAGCCGAGGGAGGAGAAGGAACCTGCCGAGGAACGAGGTCCAGAGGGGGTTCTGACTTCTCCCCCGGCCTTCGCGGGGGAGATGGGCCGAGGAACGAGGGCCAGAGGGGGAAAACCGAGTCGTAACACTTACCTCAAACGCATGCCTCAAGAAACGCACAAGCCAAGTCGAACCTCATGAGATTCCCCCTCCGACCTCGCTCCGCTTCGGCCACCTCCCCCGTCCAAAGAGCCGAGGGAGGAGTCAGAAAGAATCTCTCCCCCGTCCAAAGAGCCGAGGGAGGAACAGATCGCTCTCAGGTCAGCGATTCGAGCGCTGAGTCGTACATCGGAGCGACCACAGACCAGTCGTATCGGTGGGTGGCTGCCATCACCGCAGCGTCTGGTGGGGCAATGAGACCCGCTCGGATAAGGTTGACCGCTTCCTCGGTCGATGAGTACAGGATGCGATCGGGAGTCGCCCCCAGTTGGGCCACACGTTCTGGGTACACAAGCCTGTTGGGCAGCACGGGGTGGGCGCCGGCGGCGATGGCTTCGACGACAGCTATGCCGAAGAATTCCTGGTCAGCAGTCGAGAGAACGACTGAACTCCGTCTGAGAAGGTTGATGTAGGCATCGCGGTCCAACCACCCTGCATGAACAAGACGGTCACCGAGCATGCCCGTGATCTCTGCGAACTCAGGTGGAACAGAGACGAAAACCTCACCGCACATCGCAACGGTGAAATCAGCGTCTACATCGATCAGCGCGCGGAGGATCGCCTTGAGTTCTGCAGGGCCCTTGTCGTGCTCCCATCGCTGGTTCCAGACGATCAGTGGTGGCCGGCGATCCGCTCCAACCTGTGTCCCGAGAAGGGACAGATCCACGCCGACAGGAAGAACGATCGACGCGTCGATCACCTGATCGACCATGCCGACATGCTTGTGTTCAGGGAAGGAGTTCAAGAAGGTCGATGCTTCGGTCCGGAAGACGTCGCTGTGGTACACAGAATTGAAGATCACGAGGTCTGCAGTTGCGGCACTCGCCCAGTTCACCATCTTGTATGTGAAGTCGACACGATCAGCCGGCGACAGGGGATACGAGAACTGGCTCTCGTGGAAGAAGGCGCCGACCGGTACGCCAGATGCGAACCGCCGGATGGCACCAGCAAACGCTGCCACGTTCATCATCGTCGAGGCCAGGATCACATCTGGCACACCGTGAAGTTCCACGTCCTGTCCAAGTTGCTCTGCAAGGGTCAGGAAGCCACCATGCATCCGCCACTTCCAAAAACGGGCATCGTGAGTAATGAGCGAAACGTCATGTCGGGACGATGCTGCATATCCATCAGCCCACGCCCGGTGCGAACCCCCGTAGTAGGGCTCAACCAGGGCGATACGCATCAGAGTTCCTGGCGGCCGGTAAGGGCCCTTCCAAGTGTGATCTCATCGGCGTAGTCGATGTCGCCGCCAACGGGGAGGCCCGATGCGAGCCTGGTCACCTTCACACCAAGCGGCTTGAGAAGGCGAGCAAGATAGAGAGCGGTCGTGTCACCTTCGAGGGTCGGGTTCGTGGCAGCTATCACTTCCTCAATCCCTTCGTTGTCGACCCTCCCAAAGAGTTCCTTCATCCTCAGCTGCTCGGGACCTATCCCAGCGATCGGCGAAATGGCGCCACCAAGGACGTGGTATCGACCGCGGAACTCCTGTGTGCGCTCGATGACCGGAATGTCTTGAACACGTTCCACGACACATACGAGCTTGGTGTCTCTCCTGAGGTCAGAACAGATGGAACACTCAACATCGCCAGTCACATTGAAACAGCGAGCGCACAAATGCACAGACGATCGCATATCGGTGATCGCATCCGACAGACGTCTGGCGTCGACTTCGTCTGCATTGAGGAGATAGAAAGCCAGACGTTGGGCACTCTTGGCACCGATGCCAGGCAATCGGGACAGCTCATCGATGAGACGTTGGACTGGGGGCTCGAACATCAGCCGAGCATACCGCCAAGTCCTGCTCCCCCAGGGACATTGCCCATCGAGGCGTCCGCGTCCGCACTCATCGTCGCGAACGCCTGGTTCAACGCTGCTACGACGAGATCTCCAGCCATCTCTGGATCGTCAGGGTCGAGGACATCCGGGTCGAACGTGACCGAAATGACCTCGCCAGTTCCCTGGATCACAGCCTTGACGACTCCGCCGCCCGCTGTGCCTTCATAGGTCTTGGTGGCAAGCTGTTCTTGAGCCGCCATCATCTGCTGCTGCATCTTCTGGGCCTGCTGCATGAGCTGTTGCATATCTTTTGGCATTCGGGACATGGCTCGGAGAGTACACAGTTCACAGTTCTCAGTTGACAGTGCGGAGGCATTTCTAGGTCTCCGTCCTCTGCTCTCCACGTTCTGACTGTGAACTGTGAACTGTGAACTGTCTACTGTTCGTCCCAATGAACTACCAGGCTCTCTATCGCAAGTATCGGCCACAACGATTCGATGAGGTCGTTGGACAGGATCACGTTACGACAACACTTGCCCGCGAGGTGATAGAGGGCAAGGTGGCCCACGCCTACCTGTTCTCGGGGCCACGGGGAACAGGCAAGACCACTTCAGCACGCTTGCTTGCAAAATCGCTCAACTGTCCCGATAGGGCGCCAGATGGCGAACCGTGCAACGTATGCCCCTCATGTATCGGCATCACGGAGGGGACATCCCTTGACGTGATCGAGTTGGATGCTGCATCGCACAACAAGGTCGAAGATGTCAGAGAAATGCGTGTCAACGTCAGCACGGTTGCAGCAGCAGCTGGTGCACGGCGCGTCTACATCCTCGATGAGGCGCACATGCTCTCACGAGCCGCAGGCAATGCGTTGCTCAAGACACTCGAAGAACCTCCCGAGCATGTCGTCTTTATCCTCGCGACAACAGAACCGTACAAACTGCTCGACACGATACGCTCGCGTACGCAACGCTTCGACTTCCAACCCGTTTCAACCGAGATTCTCATCGACTACCTCGCGAAGATCTCGGACAGTGAAGGCTTCTCCTACGACCATGCCGCGCTCGGCGCGGTGACGTCTCACGCCGATGGATCGGTCCGCGACGCAATGAGCCTGCTCGAGCAGGTTGCCGCCCTCGGTGGGGGCGCCGTCACGAGTGCCGGGGTTGCCAAAGCTCTCGGGATCGCTGATGCTGACAGCTACGGGCGCCTACTCGACTCGATTCATGAAGCCGATGCGGCGGGATCTCTGTCGTTGATCGCCGAGATCGCGGCCCAGGGCGCTGATCTCCGGCGGTTCGTATCCGATGCAATCGGGTTCCTCCGTGGAGTGTTCCTCGCCCAGTACACGGGCAACATCGAGGAAGTAGCAAACGAGTCCAGGGAGACGATCGAGCATTGGAAGCAGTACGCATCTGTTCTGTCTCGCGCTGAGGTGCTGCGCGCTATCGATACCCTCTCAGATGCCCTCATTCAGCTACGGGCGGGTCGAGAAGAACGACTGGTCGTTGAACTGGCGGTCATGAAACTTACGAGGCCGGAGATCGTCCAGGATTTCGAAGCACTGACAGTCCGCCTCGACCGGGTGGAGCGCCAGTTGAGGGACATCAAACGCGGTGCACCGGCAGACACACAGACGACCGAGCCCGAAGACTCAGGCGAACCGGATCGGCCTTTCACGCCCACCGTCGTGCCAGCAGGACCAAAGGTAACGCCACCCAGCCAGGAGCCCGCGGCCGACGTTCCTGAACTCTCAGCCGTCCCAGCTCCAGACGAGCGTGCTGACCACCCGGCAGGGACAACCGATAGAACAGACACACCCGTTGATGCCGATCAGCCAGAATTGACACTCGGCGAATTCGAAAGAGCATGGCCTGCGATCATGGCAACGATCCGCCAGGATGTTGGCCCCAGACGCCACGCACTCCTGAGGGAGGCGCGGCCGGTATCTGTGGACAACAACACCGTGTACTTCGAAGTCGCTGCGCACATGCACTTCCACCTCGAACAGCTCAAGGCGGATTCAGGCATAGAACAAGCCATCGTATCTGCTGGCCGCGAACAGCTCGGGCGACCGGTTCGGGTTGCGTTTCGATCGGCAGACAGTCAGACCAAGAGCACGGCTGAGCCGCCAGAGGCTGTTCCGGACAAGGACGATCTGATCGCATCAGAGGACAACGCAGCCCCTGACCCAGCAGCTGTGGTGCTCGACATTCTTGGTGGCGAGATCGTCGCTGACAGCAGCGAAACAACAGAATGATGCTGCGCCTTGGAATCGACCTCGATGGCGTCGTTGCGGACTTCAACACAGGATGGATGTCCCGGTACAACGCTGAACACGGAACGAGCCTCACACCTGACCAGGTCACAGACTGGGACGCGATGATCCCCTTGACACACTTCACATCGACCACTGAGTTCTGGCGCTGGGCTCGCAATGATGGTGGCCCTGGGCTCTTCAGGCACCTCCCCATGCTCTCTGGTGCACAGAGCGCTCTCAAGCGGCTGTCCAGACACCATCAGATCGTCATCATCACGACCAAGCCCCGATGGGCGAATGCTGAGACCTACTCCTGGATCGGGGACAACGCCATCCCAACTCGCGAGGTCCACATCATCGGGAGAAAATGGCTCGTCGAGTGCGATATCTATCTCGATGATGGACCCCACAATCTCGAAGGCCTCATCAAGCACAGGCCAGACAAGATCGTCGGCCGGTTCGTCCAGCCGTGGAACTACCCGATCCCCGGAGTCGTCGACATCACCGGCTGGGATGCCTTCGAAGAACTGGTCGAAGCGTCTCCCTGAAATAAGGTCAGGAATCACCAATCAGGTAGAATGGACATTGGCCGGGGAACCACACAGGTTTCCCCCCAGAGGGAGAAAACAAATGCGAAGGCGAAATCTCGTCTTGATGTTGGTGGCATTCACGCTGGTTCTTGCTGCGTGTGCGTCAACTGGATCAGACGATGCAACAACAACTGCACCCGAGGCCGTGGCAACTACTGTTGCACCGGATTCCGGTGGAGACACGGCGACCACAACCGCCGCTGCAGCAGCAACGACCACACCGCCGACAACAATGGCAGATCCTACGGCCGACTGGCCTGAGGAGATTCTGTTCGGGTTCATCCCATCGGAGAAGCAGGAGAAACTTGCTGACACGGTCCAGCCGTACATGGACTACCTCACCGAGGAGCTCGGAATCACGTTCGAGGACATCATCACGGCCGACTACAACGGACTCGTTGTCGCCATGGGCGCAGGAAACGCCGACCTCGGTGCGTTCGGTCCATTCGGCTACGTCCAGGCACAAGAGCAATACCCCGAGATCGGTGTATTGATCCAGTCGATCCGATTCGGATCTGACCTCTACCATGGTCAGTGGTTCACGAACGATGCTTCGATCTGTGAAGACGAGCCGGTCGTCGGTGCGTACGAATGGGTCGACGGAGTTCCGACGATCATGGATCCGACCGAAGTCTCCGCCCTCCAGGTCGGTTGGGCGTACAACGACGGTGTCCTGGGGCCAGAGACACTTGACGACGGCACTGAAGTAGCACAGGGGCTCGTCTGCACCGCGCCACTTGAGGCTGTGGTCGGCAAGTCCATTGCATTCACGAGTGCGACGTCGACATCTGGCGGTGTGTTCCCACAGCTCCAGCTGTTCAACCTCGGGATCGACATCGAAGAGGACCTCGAGTACTCGTATCTGACGTCGCATGATGCCACCGTCGCAGCCGTCTACAACGGCGACTTCGACATTGGCCTCAGCTTCGACGATGCCCGTCGCACCCTCCGCAAGGAGAAGACAGACGTCGGCGAGAAGGTCATCGTGTTCAATGTCACTGATGACATCCCGAACGACGTCGTAGCCGTGCGCGGTGGCTTGCCGGAGTCTCTCCAGCTTGCGATCTTCGACGCGACGAAGGCGTATCTCGATACCGAAGAGGGCGAAGCCGTCTTCGACGAGATCTACGGCTGGACCGACATCCGTCTCGCCCGCGACGAAGACTTCGACGTGGTCAGAGAAGCGGCCGTGAAACTCGGCGTAGCAGAAGAATAGAAAGGGCCATTGGGGGCCGGTCCCAGGACCGGCCCCCGACCCCGACCGAACTATGGGCATCATCGATTTCACACATACGTCTGTCACCTATCCAGGAGGGCTGGTCGCTCTCAAGGACGTGACCCTGAGTATCGAAGAGGGCGAGTTCGTCGTCATCGTGGGGCTTTCTGGCGCAGGAAAGTCAACCATGCTTCGAGCCGTCAACGGTCTTGTCCCCGTCTCCGGGTCCGTGGTCGTTGATGGTCGTGAGGTCGTCGGCGCATCCAGTTCCGAACTGAGGACAATCCGATCCGACGTTGGGATGATCTTCCAGACCTTCAACCTCGTCAATCGGTCGCTCGTGCTGAACAACGCACTCATGGGCAGACTCTCGAAAGTCCCTCGATGGCGCAGCTTTCTCGGCCTCTGGCCTTCCGAGGACAAGGAGATCGCACTCGAGTCCCTGGAACGCGTCAACATCGTTGAGAAAGCGTATGTCCGTGCCTCAGACCTCTCGGGAGGGCAGCAGCAACGCGTCGGGATCGCTCGAGCCCTGGCGCAAGAACCAAAGATCATCCTCGCCGATGAGCCGGTCGCCTCACTCGACCCTGTCACATCGCATATGGTGATGCGGGATCTCCAACGCATCAATCAGGATCTCGGCATCACCACGCTCATCAACCTCCACTTCCTCGACCTCGCACGACAGTACGGAAGAAGGCTCATCGGCCTCAACGACGGCCGAGTCGTCTTCGATGGCGACATCGCAGATGTTGACGACGAGGTCTTCCGCGGCATCTACGGTCGCGCCATAACACCAGACGACCTCGTCGACAAGACGTGACCGTCCTCGCTCCAGAGTCTCAGGTACGGCCCGTTGAGCCGCCGCGGGCAACGGGATACCTGCTCCCTCTCGGCGTTGGCATTCTCGCGACCGGATTCGTTGGCCTCGCCGGACCCGTTGGTCCACTGTGGGGCATCTTCGTGGGACTCGTCATCTTCGGCATTTTCGCATGGGCTGGCATCACACGACACTGGGTTGATGCTGTCATTCTGGTCGTCGGCGGTGCAGTAGGACTCTCATACTTCGATGCAGTGCTCGTAGGGCGTGTCAGCGTCATCGACTTCAAACTCGCTCTCATCGCCGCGATCGGATGGTTGATCTTCGGCGCGGCCGCCGGCTACGTGGTTTATCGCAACCGCCCTGGCTACAAGCCCAGCGTCATCGGCCTCCAGGCACTTTCCTGGTTTGGAGGCGCAACTCTTGCACTGTTCACGGCTACCGCCATGGGCGTTCTCGCTCCGCTGAACGCACGACAGATCAGCAACGGCGATATCCAGGAACTCACTATCGGGCTATTTGTCGTTACCAGCCTCGCCGCAGCGGGCATTGGCCTCGGTGCGAACCTGTCGTTCGCTACGGGCCTCCCCTCCCTGTTCGCCGGGGGCGTCGTTCTCGTCCTCACCGTCATGGCCTACAACGAGATCCAGTTCTCCACAGCAGCAATCGCCACACAGCTGACCCGCATCGGCGAGATCGTTGATGATTTCTGGCCTCCAGTTTGGAAGTGGCCGAAGAGCCTCGGTCAACCGGACACCTTCAACATAATCCAGCCGTTCATAGAGACATTCCAGATCGCGATTGTTGGAGCGACCATCGGGAACATCCTCGCGCTCCCGCTTGCGTTCTACGCCTCACGCATGACGGCCCCATCGAGCATTGCCTATCGAATCGCGAAGAGCTTCCTCAACGTTGTTCGCACCATCCCTGACCTTGTCTGGGGAATCTTCTTTGCCACAGCTGTCGGGTTCGGCAACCCCTTCGCTGGCGCCCTCGCCATGATCATGTTCTCGCTCTCCATCATGGCAAAGCTGCTGTCAGAAACCATTGATTCCATCGACATCGGGCCGCTCGAAGCCGCGCGAGCTGCAGGTGCGACGCACTCTCAGGTCATCGAGTTCGCTGCCTTCCCCCAGGTCAAGCCCAACTACGTGGCCTATGCCCTCTACATCTTCGAGTTGAACATTCGCGCGTCAGTCGTGATCGGATTCGTCGGTGCGGGCGGGATCGGTCGTCTCCTCAATGAGCGCCGCAACTTCTTCCAGTGGGACCAGGTCATGGCGATCGTAATCGTCATCTTCGTCTCGGTCCTGCTCATCGAGTGGCTCTCAATCTGGGCGAGGAGGAAGCTGGTATGACCGTACCCGACCTCACCCCCGACCACCAAGCGGACACGCTCCGCCCGAAGGAACCCATCGGACCGAGGGTCACCCGCTGGGTCGTAACCATTGCGATCGTCGTGCCGTTCATCTGGGCGGTCATCGGCCTCGAGATCTCGCCCGAACGCATGTACCGGGCACCCGCTGAGGTCTGGGTCCTTCTCACAGGGATGTTCCCACCCGACTTCGACGACAGTGGTCGGATCGTGGCGAAACTCCTCGAGTCCATCTACATAGCGTGGATCGGAACGATGATGGGCGCCGTCTTCTCATTCCCGCTCAGCTTCATGGCCGCGACCAACGTGGCCCCACGCTGGATGGCCATCCCGACAAGGGCCGGCCTCAGCGCCATCAGGGCGTTCCCCGAACTGATCCTTGCCATCATCCTCATCGTCCCATTCGGGCTCGGCCCGTTCACTGGTGCCCTTGCGATTGGCCTTCACTCCATAGGCACACTCGGCAAGCTTTCGTCTGAGGTCATCGAGGGCGTCGACGAGGGACCGATCGAAGCCATCAGCTCGGCAGGGGGAACTCTCATGGAACAGATGCGGTTTGGCATCGTCCCTCAGGCCATGCCGACGATCGTCTCGTACTGGTTGTACAGGTTCGAGATCAATATTCGCGCTTCGGCCGTGCTCGGCCTCGTTGGTGCAGGCGGTATCGGCGCAGAGATCGTCGCCAGGCTCTCGTTCCGCGCTGACTGGCCAAAGGCCGGTGCGGCACTGCTCGCCACGGTCGCTGTCGTTCTCATCGTCGACGCAGTGTCGTCATCGATTCGGCGGAGGATCATCACCGGTCAGCCATCGACCAGCATGCTGTCCAAGGGCATGATCGCCATCACAGGCGCCGGACGGCCCCCGAGCACAGAGATCGAGACCTGATGAAAGCCTTCCGTCTCCGAACCCGTGAGGCGGCCGAGGAGCTCGAACGAGAAACGCTCGCACCCGGAGCCACCCTGTCTGAGGCATCCGTTGGACGGGCGATACCTGAGGAGCCTGACGTCTGGCGAACGGCCTTCGAGAGGGATAGGGACCGCATCCTCCATTCCAAGGCATTCCGGCGTCTCAAGCACAAGACCCAGGTATTCATGAACCCGGAGGGCGATCACTTCGTGACCCGAATGACGCACACGCTTCAGGTCACCCAGATAGGTGGATCGATCGCTCGTGCCCTGTCGCTCAACGCTGATCTCGCTGATGCAGTGTGTCTCGGTCATGATGTCGGCCACTCGCCGTTCGGCCACACAGGAGAGGACGTCCTCTCCGAGTTCGTGGACGGTGGCTGGCGACACTCTGACCAGTCTGTCAGGATCTTCGAATCTCTCGAACCGCTCAACCTTTCGTGGGAAGTCCTCGATGGAATCCGCGCCCACTCGTGGCGGGTTGATATCCCGGCTGCCACCCATGAAGGGAACATCGTTCGATTCGCGGACCGCATCGCCTACCTCGCCCACGATGCGCTCGACGCCATCCGGGCAGGGGTGCTCGATGCATCGCAATTCCCTCCAGATGTCCTCACGACCTTCGGTGAACCAGGCCGGGAGTGGATAGAAGTCATGGTCCAATCGGTTATCGATGAGTCAAACCGTCGGAATGAAATCTCTATGGAGCCTGACGTTCTCGAGGCAATGCACACACTGCGAGACTTCATGTTCGAAAGTGTGTACCTTCGGCCGGAGGCAGAGGGTGAGCGGCGAAGGGCCCGACAGATCGTCCGAGGACTCGTCGAGTACTTCCTCGAACACCCCACAGAAATCCCCGAGACGTACCGACACGAAGAGGCGGATGACCTGACCCAGGTCATCGACTATGTCGCAGGAATGACCGATCGCTACGCGATCTCAACCCACGACAGCTTGTTCAGGCCGAAGCTGTTCGAGTAGCGGAAGCGTAAATCGTAAATCGTAAATCGTAAATCGTAAATCGTAAATCGTAAATCGTCAGAAAGACTCACCGACTGACGTCCTAATCAAGGGATTGGATCAGCTTGCTGAGCATCGCTTGGCACCTCCAGATCATCTGGAGGAGGTGTTCCCCCGCCGACGGCTCCAGGAATCCGATCTGTTCTGACAGTATCGCCTGGGATTCGAGCTCAAACGCCGAACCTCGCGCGATCGTCAGGAATCGTCGGAAGTCATTGTCGGTGGATCGAGAAGCCCCTTCAGCAATATTCGATGGCACAGATACCGACGCTCGACGCATTTGTGATTGCAAGCCGTACCGCTCTGCCACTGGAAACTTCCGAGTGGCTTCGTATGTCTCTCGTGCCATTTCCATGGACAGGGTCCAAACCTTGAGTTTGCGAAAGTCGTTCATGATGCATGAATATCACATCAGCCGAAGCAGGAGAAGACCTACGCGCGGCATTCATCTCAGCCTCTTCACGATTTACGATTTACGATTTACGATTTACGATTTACGATTTACGACCGCTTCGGTCCACATCGCCTCATCGACCGTCCACTCTGGCTTCTCTCCCCAGCGTTCTTCGTAAACAACCTCGTGAACGGGCGCCCGTTTTGCCACACCCCAACGACCGAGTGGGTAGCCGCACGGAATCGCCGCGGCGTTCTGCCAGCCCTTATCCAAGGGGACCCCGAGGAGTTCGCCGACCTCTGCGTGCTTGAACAATCCGAGGATCGTCGTAAGCGTCGTGCCAACCCCGTATCCCCTCGCGGCGAGCATCAGGCTCCATACGGCTGGGTAGATCGAGGCACCGGTCGGGTCATTCCGGTGATAGGGCAGGACAACGAGAGGCACCTTGTCGAAATTGTCTGCAAGCCATTGGGAGGAGGACAGTACCCGCTTTGTCGCCTCGTCTCCGCTCGCGATCGCAGCTTCTTTCTTGCCCTTGTAGAAGGTTGCATTGAGCTCTTCCCAACCTTCGGCGTAGAGCGCGCCAAGCGCTGCAATGGTTTCGCGATCTGTAACCGTCAGCCAACGCCAGTTCTGCGAGTTTCCACCAGATGGGGACCGCACGGCTGCATCGAGCATCGCCTGGACGATATCTGTCGGAATCGGGTCCGGCGAAACACGTCGCATGGCACGGGTTGTATACAGGGCTTCATAGAGATCCATGGACACAACCTACTCGCTACGAGGCGAAGCTCGCCACCACGGCGAATACCAGGAGGTTGAATGCCGTCCACGCAATGGACACGACAACATACCGCAATGCCCACGTCGTCCACCTATCCGTTCCCCTCGCGAGGCCGCTTCCCACAAGGAACCAGAACGGAAAACTCGTTGCGACACCGAATGCAAGGATGGTGAATCTTGTGACATCGATGAACGAAAACGACATGATCCATGCGGTGGGAGCAGCGACGAGAAAGAGCACGGACCCCAACAGAGACGCCGCAAAGTCGCCCATGTCGCCACCGCGCCTGAAGCCGACTGACAGAGCTGCACCCACGAGGATCGTTGGATACACCAGCCCCACGAGTCCACCGAGAAGCGGGGATACCGTGTGGTGCCGCCGAGCGAAAGTCACATCTTGGGTCACAACACCAGAGCGTACATGCTCACGGTCGGCATGCGCCTAGCATCTGAGCCAGGAGGTCACATGTCAGATCGGCTCGATACAAACGCAGTGAAGATCATCGAAATAATGGGCGTCTCACCCAACAACTTCGAAGATGCACTCGCGCAAGCAGTGTCAAAGGCGGCGGAGAGCATCAACGGCATCTCAAGTGTCGAAGTCATCCGCCAAACAGCGTCGGTTCGAGACGCACAGATCGTCCGCTATGAGGTCACGGTCAAGCTCTCATTCGTTGTGAAATAGGGGGAGAGGTACCTGGTACTTGGTACTTGGTACTTGGAGGATCAGCGGATAGGGAGCGGTCGTTCTCCGTTTTCCGTTCTCCGTTTCCCGACCGCACTTGAACAATCTGGGCTGGTACCGGTTTCTGACCGTGAACTGTGAACCGTTAACTGTGAACTATGACTCCGGCTCCGCCTATCGGCGCGACCTCTTGGTACTTGGTCGACGGATGCTGGGGCATCACCGATGTCTCATCGGCACATCTCTGATTCCTGGTCCGTGTACCAAATACTGGATACCACGTACCTCTTCTCACACTGCGCTATCTGGAGAGCCTGATTACCCTCATGAGTTCTCATGAAACTCATGTTTTCCCCCAGACTCCTGATTCCCCTCCTCGTGCTCGCACTCATGGCACTCGTGCCTGTATCCGCGTCTGCTCAGACACAGACCGACGTCGACAACGCCAAGAACGCGGAAGACGCGGCGTACCAATCACTCCTCGATGCCGACGCTGGCCTCGAGGAAGGGTTGGAAGAGCTCGAAGACATCATGGGGCAGATCTACAACCTGGAATGGCGTATCTCCAAGCTCGAGATAGCCCTCGGCGAGTACAGCGACAATGTCGACTCGCTTGAGGACAGAGCGAAGATGATCGTGTACGAGGCATACACAACTGGTGGCCGCAATATGGTCACCAGCGCCTTCAGCGCCAACGACATTCAAGACCTGATCACGACCCAGGCGCTCTTCGACGCCGCTACCACGAGAGATCTCAGCCAACTCGACCAACTCTCAGCAGTGAGTAGACAGATGGATCGACTGAACGAGGATCTCAGCATCAAGGAGGCCGAAGTTCAGGAGCTAAGGGCCGACCAGGAAGTCATCGTTGCACGACTCGAGGAAGATCGGGTCAAAGCGGACAAGCTCCACGCTGACGCGAAGAAGAACTACGCAGACACATACAGGCGATACAAGGAAGAACAAGCACGGCGCGCCGCTGCTGCCGCAGCTGCGAAAGCCGCTGCAGAAGCTAAGGCGGCCGCAGCCAGGGCTGCTGCCTCGTCGAGAAGCTCCTCCGGAGGATCCTCGGGTGGTGCCGCCGGGGTTCCCGCTGCAACCGTTGGGGTCAACTGCCCTCTACCCAACGGATCATCGTTCATAGACACGTGGGGCTACGCCCGATCCCGAGGGCGCACCCATAAGGGAACAGACATGATCGCTGCCCGCGGCTCGATCATCGTTGCCATGAGAGCAGGCACGATCCGGATGAACTGGCACTCCCTCGGCGGCCGGCA
>Ga0190293_1000260_pt1 | contig 18440 bp, 18 predicted proteins | sample 48693001_MG_FD_161671 | JGI IMG/M metagenome (GOLD analysis project Ga0190293, IMG submission 161671) | Hydrothermal vent microbial mat bacterial communities from Southern Trench, Guaymas Basin, Mexico - 4869-30-0-1_MG | ecosystem: Environmental > Aquatic > Marine > Hydrothermal vents >...
CATCATCGGCAATGGCGGCGCTGAGTTTGATGTAAGAGGCTATGTCAGCGCATATGACAGCGCCAGCGGTGAACTGGCCTGGCGGTTCTTTACAGTGCCCGGCAATGCGGAAGGCCCGTTCGAGCACAAGGAACTGGAAATGGCCGTGACCACCTGGGATCCGGACAGCAACTGGAAAGGCGCCGGTGGCACCGCCTGGGATTCCATGGCTTACGATCCGGACCTGGACCTGCTCTACGTCGGCACCGGTAACGGCTCACCCTGGTCACAATACGTGCGCAGCCCTTCCGGCGGTGACAACCTGTTCCTGGCATCCATACTGGCATTGCGACCAGAGACCGGCGAGATGATCTGGCATTACCAGACGACACCGGGCGATGCATGGGATTACACAGCCACCCAGCACATCATCCTGGCCGATGTGCAAATAGAAGGACAGGAACGCAAGGTGCTTATGCAGGCACCGAAAAACGGTTTTTTTTACGTTCTCGACCGTGCCACGGGAAAGCTTATTTCTGCTGAAAAATATGTCTTCACCAATTGGGCCAGCCATGTCGACCTGGACAGCGGGCGACCTGTAACCACAGGGCTCGCCGATTACAGCATGCAGGACCGGTACGTATTCCCCTCCGTGGCTGGCGGCCATAACTGGCACCCCATGTCCTATAGCCGCAACACGGGGCTGGTATACATTCCTTCCCGGGATATCGGCTGGGTCTTCAACGAGGCGGGTGACAAATGGTTCACGCTGGGTGTGGATAATGTAGAAGAACTGAGCGCAGGACAGGATATCCCTGACCCCTCAGGCTATCTGAAAGCCTGGGATCCCGTGGCTCAAAAACTGGCCTGGCAAATGGAGTTGCCCAATGTCTGGAATGGAGGCGCTCTTTCAACTGCTGGCGGACTGGTATTCCACGGTAGCGCCATGGGGCATTTCTATGCCATGAATGATGAAACCGGCGAGGTTTTGCTCGACAAGTTCATTGGCACCGGTATGATCGCGCCGCCTGTTTCTTACAGCATCGATGGTGAACAGTATGTGGCCATCATGGCTGGCTGGGGTGGGCCGGCATTCAACACGCTGGCTGGCAATGAAGCACTATTGCAGTACAGCAACACTGGCCGGATAATGGCCTTCAAGATAGACGGTAACGAAATTCCCCTGCCAACACCGATAGCACCACGCGGTCCATTCCCGGAGCCACCCGACATTCAAGCCAGCGAGGAAGTTATCGAATCCGGTCGCAAAGCCTATGTCATGAATTGCGGTGGTTGTCACGGCATGTACGGCAGCACACCGATGCTGCCCGACTTGCGGCGTATGACGCCTGAAAAGCACGACCTGTTCAATCAGATTGTCCTTGAAGGGCTACTCGAACCATTGGGGATGGGTAATTTCTCCGGTGATTTAAGTGAAGCGGAAGTGGATGCCATACACGCATATGTCGTGGAACTCAGTCGGGAAGCAGTGGCCGCACAATCCGAGTAGTTTAAGGAAGAGGACTACCGAAGCCACGTCTTGCAGGTCTCGCACAATTCGCCGGAAGTTGGGTATTCCTCCTGAGACCGTGAGCCGGCAGGACGCCGGCGACCGAGCGACGCAGGGATGCGCTTGAAGCGTGTCTCAGGAGGAATACCCAGCTGCCGGTGAATCCCTTGGCGAATCCATCAAGACCAGTGCTAACCGAACGCCGGGCTACGGGTAACACCCTCTGAGACACGCTACAAGCACATCCATGTGGCCGCTCGGGCGCCAGCATCCCTGCTGGCTCACGGTCTCAGAGGGTGTTACCCGCATCCCGGCTTGGGTTCCGTGGGTTTTACATTTCTTCATGCAGTGATCCGGGCGTTTATAGCTTTGCTGCCAGCTCGCTGCCTTCGCGGATGGCGTATTTGGCGTCCAGTTCGGCGGCTTTGTGTGCGCCGCCTATGATGTGAAGTGAGATGCCTCTTCCTTCCAGGGCTTCTACGAGGTCAGTGTTGCTGACCTGCCCTGCACAGATGACGATATGGTCGACTTCGAGGAGTTGGTTTTCACCATTGATGCTGATGTGCAAACCCCGGTCGTCGATGCGCTCATAGTTTACGTTGCCCAGCATATGCACGCCGCGTTTGCGCAGGCTCAGGCGGTGTATCCAGCCGGTCGTTTTACCGAGGGTTTTACCCGGCTTGCCAGGCTTGCGTTGCAGTAGCCAGATTTCACGTACAGATTTTGGTGGTTGGGCTTTAATGCCCTTCACACCGCCCCTGGCTTCAAGTGTGCGGTCGATACCCCATTCACGTGCAAAAGCTTCGGCGGACTGGCTGCTGTCGGGGTGATCATCAGAGTGGCTCAGGAACTCGGCAACATCAAAACCGATACCACCGGCGCCGATCAAGGCAACGCGGTTGCCAATCGTAACTTTATTGGTGAGTACATCGATATACGAAACCACCTTCGCGTGCTCTATGCCAGGTATATCAACTTTGCGCGGGTGAACCCCGGTGGCCAGGACAACATCGTCATAACCTGCGAGGTCTTCACCACCAACACACGTGGATAACTGTAAATCTACGCCAGTGCGATCAAGTTCAACACGAAAATAATCAAGACTGGCATTAAACTCCTCTTTGCCGGGTATTTTTTTAGCCATGTTGAATTGCCCGCCAATCTCATCCGATTGTTCAAACAGGCTCACCCGGTGACCCCGCTGTGCGGCAACCGTGGCGAAGGCCAGGCCTGCCGGTCCTGCACCGACGACTGCGATGGCCTTCATTTCCGTGGCGGGCAAGTAGTTTAGTTCTGTTTCACGACAGGCGCGCGGGTTAACCAGGCAGGAACAGGTTTTGCGACTGAAGGTATGGTCCAGGCATGCCTGGTTGCAGGCGATGCAGATATTGATTTCCTCTGCGCGGCCTTCACGTACCTTTTTAACGAACTCAGCATCAGCCAGCAAGGGTCTTGCCATCGAAACCATGTCGGCATCACCACGGGCCAAAATGTCCTCGGCCACTTCAGGTGTATTGATCCGGTTGGTGGTGATCACGGGTATGCTGACTTCCGGTCGCATGCGCGCCGTTACCCAGCTGAATGCACCGCGGGGAACCATCGTCGCGATGGTTGGGATACGTGCCTCGTGCCAGCCGATACCGGTATTGAGAATCGTTGCACCGGCTGTCTCTGCCATTTTCGCCTGTTCCACGACCTCATCCCAGCTATTGCCATCAGGTAACAGGTCCAGCATCGACAAACGGTAGATGATAATAAAGTCATCTCCTGCTGCCTCGCGGCAACGGCTGAGAATTTCTTCTGCAATCCGGTAGCGGTTGCGGGTGCTGCCACCCCATTTGTCGGTACGCTTATTGGCGTGGGAGGTGGTGAATTCGTTGATTAAATAACCTTCAGAACCCATGATTTCGACGCCGTCGTAACCTGCTTCACGGGCCAGCCTTGCCGTGCGAACAAAGTTATTGATCTGCTTTTCTACACCGCTGGCAGACAAGGCCTTCGGCTTAAATGGACTGATCGGGGATTTAATCGCACTGGGGGCTACATTCATCGGGTGATAACCATAGCGCCCCGCATGCAGTATCTGCATACATATCTTGCCGTCTTGTGCATGGACCGCCGAGGTAACCAGTTTATGCCGGGGAACCTGCAAGCGGCTATACAGGCCGGAGGGTGATGGTGCCAACGAGCCACGCATACCGGGTGCAATACCGCCGGTCACGATCAAACCCACTTCGCCGGCAGCGCGCTCGGAAAAATAGGCGGCAAGTTTGGGGAAGTCCTTTTTGTGATCCTCCAGGCCCGTGTGCATCGAACCCATTAATACGCGGTTCTTCAGCGTGGTAAAACCCAGATCAAGGGGCGTCAATAGATGGGGGAAGCGACTATCAGCGGTCATCAGAGAGCCCCTCAAACAATACACCCAGCAACTTGCGTACCTTGACCATAGCATCCTCAAGCGTGGCCTCAATAGCTTGCATGGTCACCGGTTCTTCCTCCAGCCCGGCCGCCCAGTTCGCGTTGATGCACAGGCTTGCATAGTCCAGTCCGGCCTCACGTGCCAGCGCCGCTTCGGGCATGCTTGTCATACCTACAAGATCACAACCATCGCGTGTAAACCGCCTGATTTCTGCAGCTGTTTCCAGCCTCGGGCCCTGGGCGACACCAATGCAACCACCGTCGGCCACTTCCACCCCGGCAACGGTTGCTGCTTTAAGTAGTTCCGAGCGTACCCGGCCTTCAAATGGCCCGGCAAATTCGACGTGCAATAGCTCATCGGTGTCAGTCATGCTGAAAGTGTGCGCCCTGCCCCAGGTGTAATCAATCAACTGATCCGGCACAGTCAACGTGCCCGGTTGATTGTTGCTGCTTATGCCACCCACGGCATTGACGGCAATGATGCCTTCGACCTGCAACTGCCTGAAAGCATCAATATTGGCCTGGTAGTTCACCGCATGCGGAGGAAACTCATGCTGTTCGCCATGACGTGGCAGAAAAAACAGCTGCAAATTGCCCAGCTGATATTCAGCCACTGCGGCCGATGGACGACCATAAATGCTGTTGACATCATGTGACCTGATGGCTGTACCCCAGTGGTCAAGACCGGTACCGCCTATCAGGCCCAGGCGGCGCATCAGGTGCCCTCGAGCACCCAGATTTCATCCAGGTGCCGCCATTCCTCGTAGGCATCCATACCACAACCAAATACATATACATCCGGCACATCCATGCCGACGAAATCAACATAATCCCTGTCAAGACCACGGTCATGATCCTTGCGCACCAGTGCGGCCATTTTTACAGAGCCCGCTTTGCGCTGCTCAACCGAGCCTTTAATTGCAGCCAGTGTGTTACCTTCGTCAAAAATATCGTCAACGATCAGGATGTTTTTTCCCTCAAGCTCCAGGCGAGGTGGTACGCGATACTCCAACTCCGCCCCGTACAGGCCGCCGCGGTAACGGGTGGCATGGACAAAATCCATTTGAATCGGCATTTTCAGTTTGGTGACCAACCATGCCGCCGGGATGATGGCCCCGGTCATTACAGTTATCAGGATGACAGGTTCATTACCATAGAAGTCATTGATCTCATCGGCCATTTTCTGCACCGCGGCACTGACCACCTCGCGGTCGAAAAGCACCCGTGAATTTTCTAGTATTGTTTTTGCATCCGGGGTGTTAGTCATACCCATTTTGATTGCTCCAAATCCAGTTGTTTAATTGATTCTTTCCACTGCCGCCACTCGCCTACCCGCTCCACTTCATCACGGGTGGCAGTCATCCGGCCTTTTAGCCTTCTCAGGGCGGTATCTGCATCGGTCTGAATCTCATCGCTGTTCGCCAGTAACTGCCGAACATCATCAGGATGGCAGACCAGCACGGCATCGCAGCCTGCAAGCAGGGAGTCGCGTACGCGCTCAGCCAGGTTGCCTGCAACTTTAGCAGCAAACATGCCCAGGTCGTCAGAAAATATGGTGCCCTGATAGTCCAGTTTCCCACGCAATATGGTCTTGATCCAGAACGGGGAATAACCCGCCGGTAATTTATCGACTGCGGGGTAAAGGACGTGCGCCATCATCATTGCGTCCAGTTTTCCGCCCAGTGCCGCAAATGGTTTCAGGTCAAGCTGCTCAATTTCTTCGAGCGGACGCGGGTCACACACATCATCGGTATGGGAATCCGCTTCAACGGAACCATGGCCGGGGAAATGCTTGCCGGTGGCGGCCATGCCGGCATCATGCATACCGCCAATATAGGCAGCGGACAACTCGATAATGGCAGCCGTATCTGCCGCGAAGGCACGATCACCGATCACCATACTGCGATCACCGATGTCCAGTACAGGTGCAAAACTCAGGTCGACGCCGCAGAGTAATAGCTCGGTTGCCATGACACGGCCATGCCGGTAGGCAAAATCCAGCGCATTGGGTTTTGAGCTGGCATACATTTTTCCCAATATGGTCAGCGGCGGCAAACGGGTAAACCCTTCCCTGAATCGCTGTACACGACCACCTTCGTGATCGACGCATATCAAAAGATCTCGACCGGACACCTCATTGATCGAAGCAGTGAGAGCCGACAATTGCGAAAGGTCGCTGTAATTGCGGGTGAACAGCACCACACCACCCACGGCCGGGTGTTTTAGCCATTCACTTTCTTCAGTACTGACCTCAAGGCCAGCCAGTCCGATCAGCAGCGGCCCCAGAGTCTGTTTTGTATCTGCTACTGCGGTTGTTGTGGTCATGACGCCGCTCCATCGGCTTTGCGTTCAAACAAGGCAATAGCCTCTGAGTGCGGTGTGTGCGGGAACATATTGATGATACCTGCACCTTCCAGGCTGAAACCATACTGATTAACCAGTATTCCGGCATCCCGCGCCAGCGTTTCCGGGTTGCAGGAAATGTATACGACATGACTGACCTTGCTGGCGGCAATCCATGGCAACAGTTCCTGTGCACCGGAACGGGGTGGATCCAGCAGGATTTTATTAAAATCCATGGCCGGCCATGGTGCTTTATCGCAGGACCGGTATAAATCAGTACTGTGAAATTCCACGTTGTCCAGATTATTCAGACGTGCATTGGAACCGCCACGTTCCACCATCGCTTCGGAACCCTCCACACCCACGACATACCCTGCCCGTGTAGCCAGCGGTAAAGTGAAATTTCCAAGCCCGCAAAACAGATCCAGTATTTTGTCATCAGGCTGCGGGTCCAGTAAATCCAACGCGCGCATGACCATCTGCTGATTGAGCTCACCATTAACCTGGGTGAAATCCAGCGGCTCAAACTGAAATTTCAAGCCCAACGGTTCAATCGCATATTCCAGTTGCAGGTCTTCGGGCTCCAATACCTGGATGCTATCCGGGCCGGCGGATTGTAAAAGTATGCCCAGGCCCGTTTCGCGGGCGAAAACACGAAGACTTTCGGTATCTGCCGCGGACAAGTCCTCAAGGTGGCGGATGATCACCGCACATTTTCTATCACCACAGGCAACTTCAAATTGCGGGATGACAGCCCGGCATTCAAGTGACTCCAGTAAACGTGCCAATTTTGGCAGCGCTTCTGAAAGTTCCTTGCGCAGAATATGACACTCATCCATATCCGCCACGAAGCGGCCATTGCGTTCCCGGAAACCGACCAGGACCCGTTTCTTGGCCGCGACATCACGCACCGAAAGCCGTGCTTTTCGGCGATAGTTCCATAACGGACCACTCAATGGCGCATAGATCGAAGCTGGTTCCACATGACCGGTTTCATCCAAGCACTGCAATAGTATTGCCTGCTTTCGGGCCAACTGGGCATCCATGGACATATGCTGCAGACTGCAAGCGCCGCAGTAGCCGAAGTGCGGGCACTGAGCCTCTACTCTGTCTGCGGATGATTGCAGCACTTCAAGGGTCTCGACCTTGCCCCGCTGGCTTCTGCCAAACAGGTTGCGGGCGATGACTTTTTCACCCGGCAAGGCATCATATACCTTCAGATTTTTCCCTTCATGTTCGGCCAGGCCCATGCCCTTGGAATCAAGTGAAATGATATCCAGTTCAAACGGCTGGTCGGATAGTTTTTTACGACTACGCCCCATTATTTAAATATCCTGATGTTAGTTTATTAATTAATGTATATCTTTAACTATTTATCTTATTATATTGATATATACATTATTTCATTAATACTATTATATCTTTCACAGCCTTGTCCAAACCATCAAAAATGGCGCGTGCAACGATAGAATGACCAATATTCAACTCAATCAACTGCGGAATGCGGACTATGGGTTTTATGTTCTGATAGTGCAAACCATGACCTGCATTGATATGTAAACCGATCGACTCGCCATGTTCAGCGGCGCTCACAATACGTTGGTACTCTGACTCAACACTGGGCCCGTCCGCATCTGCGTAGGCACCCGTATGTAGTTCAACCACCGGCGCACCACAGCCCACTGCGGCATCAAGTTGAGCGTTTTCCGGATCAATAAACAGGGAAACCCGGATACCGGCATCGCCCAGGTGCTTGCAGGCATACTTTACCGCATCGAAATGGCTTAACACGTCCAGGCCGCCCTCGGTGGTCAGCTCTTCACGTTTTTCGGGTACCAGGCAAACATCTGCCGGCTGGTTATGTACTGCAATGGCCAGCATCTCGTCGGTAACAGCCATCTCCAGGTTGAGACGGGTTCTGACCTGCTTACACAGGGCTATGACCTCATCATCCTGAATGTGTCTGCGGTCTTCACGCAAATGCACGGTAATCGCATCGGCACCGGCATCTTCGGCGACCCGGGCGGCATCCAGCACGCTGGGGTAATTGGCACCACGTGCCTGGCGAATGGTCGCAACATGGTCGATATTGACACCCAATAATAATTTTCCGGATCGCATAACGGTATTCCTCTTAAAACAGTGACAGGCTTGCCAGCGGCTTGCCACCCAAATGATAGCCGATCACGCTGCGCATCAACATTCGTAATTCAGGTAAATGTTCAACTTGAAGGTCTTCAACATGCAATTGCAGTAGCGCAGCACCGGAAACCCGATTTTTACCCGGCCCGGACATCGGTACGGGCCCGCGGTCGGGCTTGTACTCGTACCAGTTTTGCGGCTGGATATCAGCACCGCTGGCATATTCCCGATCCAGAAGCATCGCGTAACCGATGGCTTCCAGCAGGTGCTTCTCAAATACCCTCAAAAGCGGCTGGGGTGGTGCTTCAGATGCCAGTTCAGAAAGCACGTGCCGGTAGCGCTCAAATACCTCGGCATGCGGATCACCACGGTGCAGCAGGCGCATCAAAAGCTCATTCAAATACAAACCACAGTACAGGGACTGGCCCTGCAAAGCAGGCGGGGATGCAACCTGGTCGGCAGCGGTCAGCGTACCCAGGTCAGTCTTCTGGTTCCAGCTCATCAACAGAGGCCGGAATGGCTGCAAGACATTGCGCAAGCGGGAACGGGCAGCCTTCGCGCCCCGGGCAACAACGGCCACACGGCCGTGCTCGCGCGTGAACGCCTCCACGATCAGGCTGGTTTCCCGGAAAGCCCGGGTGTGTAAAACATAAGCAGGCTGCAGTTGAATGCGGGCCATTAAACTAACCCCGAGGATGTACTAATCTGTATACCCGAACCTTTCAATTAATTTGGCGTTATCCGACCAGTCGCGGCTGACTTTGACCCACAGACGCAGAAAAATCTTTTCACCGAACAACTCTTCGAGAACGATGCGCGCCTTGCTACCAACCTGCTTGAGCACGACGCCTTTTTTACCGATCGTAATTTGTTTCTGAGTGTCGCGTTCCACCCAGATAATGGCGCCAATCGTCAACAATTTGCCCTTGCGTTTGAATTCTTCGATCTGCACGGTCAGCGCATAGGGCAGCTCCTGGTGCAAACGTAAAGTTAATTGCTCACGGATCATTTCCGAGGCCAGGAAACGTTCACTGCGATCGGTGAACTGGTCCTCGTCGTAAAAAGGCCGTGAAAACGGTAGCCTGGTCAGAACCTGCTTTTCCAGCTCTTCGACACCGTTACCTTTTTTCGCGGAAATCATCATGATGCTGTCATAATCTTCATCACGGAAATTTTTGTCGATAAACGCCAACAGGGATTCCTTGTCAGGTACCAGGTCAATCTTGTTCAACACCAGCATGACCGGCACGTCCACCGAGCTCAGCGCTTTTGCAACAAACTCATCCTGCCGGCTCCAGGTACCCGCCTCGACCAGAAACATGACCAGGTCAACATCACGAAAGGATGCCTGGGCCACGCGGTTCATATATCGGTTCAGAGCTCGTTTGGCAGAGTGATGGATGCCCGGGGTATCCACGTAAACCACCTGCCCCTGTGGTGTTGTCTTGATACCGGCCAGTCTTTGCCGGGTGGTCTGGGGCTTGGCCGTGACGATACTGACTTTTTGACCCAGGATCTGGTTCAAGAGGGTTGATTTGCCCACGTTGGGGCGCCCGATGATAGATACATAGCCAAAACGGAAGTCTTCGGTATGCGTACTATTCTCAATCATTTGCCGAACCTCGTTTTTTTGGCATTTCAGCAATGGTATCCAGTGCAGCTGCGGCAGCATCCTGCTCGGCTTTCTGCCTGCTGCCACCCTTGCCGGTCACCTTGATACCCGCTGATTCTTGTGTGCACTGTACCAGGAAGTTCTTCTTGTGCGACGGACCCTCGTCACTCAGCACCGTATATTCCGGCAAGGAAGAACCCCGGCCCTGCAACCATTCCTGCAAACGGGTTTTCGGGTCTTTTAAATCATTGGCATCGGGAAGCTCGGCGATGAACGGGTTGCACACGTGCAGTATGGCCTGCTCGCAGGCCCCGAAGTCGCCATCGAGGTAGATAGCGCCAAATACGGCTTCCAGTGCATCCCCCAGGATTGAATCCCGCTTGAACCCGCCAGATTTTAACTCACCCGCACCCAGCTTGATGTAATCACCCAGTTTCAACCCGGCAGCCAGTTTTGCCAGCGTATCGCCACGCACCACGCGTGCCCGTAAGCGACTGAGCTCGCCTTCGTCATTATCGGGGTTTAATTCGAACAGGCGTGCGGCGACGACAAAATTCAGGATACTGTCACCGAGGTACTCGAGACGTTCGTTGTTGTTCCGCCCCACGCTGCGGTGGGACAGTGCCAAAGCCAGCAAGTCCGGATCTTCGAACCTATAGGGGATACCGGGAATTTCCCTCATGCTACAAATACCCGGGTAGATTGACCGTGATGTAAACGGGGTCAGTTAGCCAGTCGAACCGACTTATCAAACCTCGCCACTACGTCAAGATTTCCCATAATGGGTGAACGTACTTCGTACTTCACCCGCACATGAACACCGTTGCCACGGGTTATCTTGATGTGTGATTCCTTGACGTTTTCTGAATAACTGACATATAAGCGGTTCAAAATTTTAACCTTGATGTCATAAGGTGAAAGATTTGCACTGCCCCTTTCAGACGCCACCCCATTGAGAGCACTGACCACTGAGTAATACTCCATGTACAGCGGCACAATTCTCATCCCCAGGAAGGATACAAAGACCACCATCGCCAAAACAATGATAAAACCGATGATGCTCAAGCCCTTCTGTTTATGGATCTTCATAGTCTTCTTCCCATTAACCATGTTTTACACCCCTTTACTATAATCGTGAACTGCGTTTATTACACCCATTGATCTTATTGTATGCTATTTCCGACCCGCGAGAAATCCGCACAGCCTTTATCAAAATCGAAATTCAGCCAGATGCCAATAGCACGGCCCAGCAGGTTCTCCTCGGGAACGAACCCCCAGCCACGACTATCGTTGCTGCGGTCGCGGTTATCACCCATCATGAAATAATGGCCCTGGGGCACCACCCACTGGCCATTGCGGCTACCGCTGCGTTCGTGCAGCAGTAGGCTGTGGTTAGCATCACCGAGCTGCTCATCAAATAACATTGCGTCTTTATCCGGTGTCGTGCATTTTATGTCGCTGCTCTTAAACCGGCCTGCCGCTGCCGTTTCCACCTTTTCACCATTGACAAAAACCTGCTTGTCACGATAGGTGATCGTATCACCCGGGAGACCTACGGCACGTTTGATAAAATTAACACTGGGATCTATCGGGTAGCGGAAAACCACGACATCGCCACGCTGCGGGGCACCCAGGTCGATTATTTTTTTATTCAGTACCGGCAGGCGCACACCATAGGAAAACTTGTTTACCACGATAAAATCGCCGACCAGCAAGGTCGGTATCATTGAACCGGAGGGGATTTTAAATGGCTCGAACAGGAAAGACCGGAAGACCAGCACAATCAGCAGCACGGGAAACAGGGAACGGGAATATTCCACAAGAACCGGCTCACGTGGTAGCTCGCTGCTTTTCTGAACCGAACGATCCATGCGTTTTTGCCTGAACAACAGGCTGTCTATCAACCAGACTACGCCGGTCAGGGATGTCAGTACTACGAGTACCAGTGCAAAATCAATATTCATTCATTTACCTATTTTTTTGAATCCTGCTGCAATACTGCCAGGAATGCTTCCTGGGGTATTTGAACACTTCCGACCTGTTTCATCCGTTTTTTACCGGCTTTTTGTTTTTCCAGCAACTTGCGTTTACGTGTCACATCCCCGCCATAACACTTTGCGGTGACATTCTTGCGTAAGGCCTTTACCGTGGTACGTGCGATCACCTGTGCACCAACGGAGGCCTGGATCGCAACATCAAACATCTGCCTCGGAATCAGTTCCTTCATGCTAACAGCCAGTTCACGGCCGCGCCGCTGTGCCTGGTCGCGGTGCATGATCAGGGAGAGCGCATCCACCCGGTCACCATTGATCAAAACATCAACACGCACAAAAGGGCCCACGTTGAAACGCAAAAAGTGATAATCGAATGATGCGTAACCACGGCTGACCGATTTCAAACGGTCGAAGAAGTCCAGTACGACCTCCGACAATGGCAGTTCATACTGAATCGAAACCTGCCCACCGAGATACTGCATGCCTATTTGCCGGCCACGTTTGTCCTCACACAGACCAATTACTGAGCCGACGTAGTCCTGTGGCACCAGGATATTAGCCTGGATGATGGGCTCGCGTATTTCAGATATCTTGTTGGCCGCCGGCAGCTTGGCAGGGTTTTCGAGGGTCAGGACTTCACCATCGGAAAGTTCGATTTCATAGATGACCGTTGGTGCAGTGGTGATCAGACCAACATCGTATTCGCGCTCCAGGCGCTCCTGCACAATATCCATGTGCAACAGGCCGAGAAAACCACAACGGAAGCCAAAACCTAGTGCTTCGGAAGTTTCAGGTTCGAAATTCAGGGCAGCATCGTTCAACTGCAGCTTTTCAAGCGCTTCACGCAAATTGGGGTAGTCATCGGCTTCTGTTGGAAACAGGCCGGCAAACACCCTGGGTTGCATGGTTGCAAACCCTGGCAGCGGCTCAGATGCCGGCGTTTTTGCCAATGTAATGGTGTCACCCACCGGTGCACCATGAATGTCCTTGATACCGGCAACCAGGAAACCCACTTCACCGGCAGCCAACTGGTCACGGAGTTCGCGTTTGGGTGTAAATACACCCACCTGGTCCACCTGGTGCTGATCTTTGGAAGCCATCAGTTCAATCTTGTCACGCTTACCGACGGTCCCGTCGACCACACGGATCAATGACACAACACCGAGGTAATTATCAAACCAGGAATCAATGATCAATGCCTTGAGCGGTGCATCCGGATCACCTTTCGGTTGAGGAACATCACGGATCAATTGCTCAAGCACCTCGGCAACCCCGTCGCCTGTCTTGGCACTGACCGCAAGCGCTTCGGTCGCTTCGATGCCGATAATATCTTCAATTTCCTGCTTGACCCGTTCCGGTTCTGAAGAAGGCAGATCGATTTTATTCAGTACCGGGATCACTTCCAGGCCAAGTTCCACTGCGGTATAACAATTTGCCACGCTCTGGGCTTCAACGCCCTGGGCCGCATCCACGACCAGCAAAGCACCTTCACAGGCAGACAGGGAGCGGGAAACCTCGTAGGAAAAATCGACGTGACCCGGTGTATCAATGAAATTCAGATGGTAGATGTGACCGTCTTTGGCGGTGTAATCCAGGGTAACGCTTTGGGCCTTGATAGTAATGCCACGCTCACGTTCAATATCCATGGTATCAAGTACTTGTGCGGACATCTCTCGATCACTCAAGCCATCGCACAGCTGTATAAAACGGTCAGCCAGCGTCGACTTGCCATGATCTACATGGGCAATAATAGAAAAATTCCGAATGTACTTCTGATCCATGTGCTACTTCAGCTGTGGGCTGTTAAGGGCGTTACAATCAAAGGCCATCCGCTGATAACAACGGATGGCCTCCTTGTCTTCAACCCGTAATTATAACTGACTCGCGCCCTTTCAAGGCGATAATTACAGATTCAATGTTGGTCTATGAGCCAGGGCTAACCCTCATCCTTATCGCGGGGTGTGTAGGCGATGAAACTGGCAGTGCCATTTCGCCAAACACGCAGTGCCACCGCCTTGTTGGGTTCAATTTTCTTTACCAGGGTTTCAAAATCATCCATGTTCTCTACGGTGCGGTTATTCATCATCAGGATAACATCGCCTGGCCTTAAACCCGCTCGCCATGCATCATCACTTTCAATATCGGTAATAACAACACCACCTTCAGGATCACCCAGTTCCCGCCTGCGCTCCGCGCTGATGTTTTCCACCACCAAACCAAGGGCATTACTGTTTTGCGCGCTGCTTTTGCTATCGGCAACGGCCTCACCACTATCACCGTCGAGCGCATCCAGTGTCACATTAAATGTTTTTTCCTTGCCTTCCCGGCTGACCCTTACCGTTGCCTTTGTACCCGGCGGGTTCGCTCCGACCAATGGCGGCAAATCGTTCCAGGTTTCAATGGGTGAGTCATTGAATGCAAGGATGACATCACCGGGCTCTATCCCGGCGCGATCTGCTGAACCATCAGGCGTAGTGTCATTGACCAGTGCACCCACCGGCCGATCAAGCTCCAGTGCCTCTGCCATTTCCCGGGTGACCGCACCGACGATTACACCCAGCAGGCCGCGTTCAACTTTGCCTGTCTCACGTAACTGTTTTGCGGTGCTCACCGCCACTTCAATTGGAATTGAGAATGACAAGCCGATGTAACCACCACTGGAGCTCAATATCCATGAATTGATACCAACCACTTCACCGTCCATATTGAGCAACGGCCCACCGGAGTTGCCACGATTAATGGCCACATCGGTTTGAATAAAGGGCACATACTGCTGCGCCCGATTGGTTCTGCCCTTGGCGCTGACGATACCGGCGGTGACGCTTTGTTCAAAATTGAATGGCGAACCGATGGCCGCCACCCACTCACCGGGCCGCAGGGATTCCGACTCACCCAAGTGTAAGAAGGGCAGCGCCCCATCCGCCTCGATTTTCAGAACCGCAATGTCACTGGATTCATCCGAACCGATCAGCTCAGCTTCAAATTCACGTCGGTCCGCCATACGCACAATAATCTCATCGGCATCTTCGATAACATGATGATTGGTCAGAATATAACCGTCGGCCTCATAGATAAAACCGGAACCGGTGCCACTGCGATCAGGTTGCCCATTGCCACGGCCTTCGGGCACATTGAAGTAACGTTTGAAAAACTCCGGTATCTCGGGTTGACCCGGACCTTGTTCACCACGTTGTCCACGACTCCGCTCAGTTGGCCGCTGAGCGCGGGTTCCAAACTGGGTGACGCGAATATTGACCACTGCCGGGCCTGCCTTTTCTACAAGTTCAGTAAAATCCGGTAACCCACTGACCTTTGCTGCCAGTGGCAAACTCATCATTAACATCAGCAGTGCCGCAAACTGCAGCGTAATTCGTTGTTTCATCATTCAACTCCGAGATAGAAAAATATCAAATTGTTTCAAGATTGTTTCGGTTCTTTCACCGCACTGCCACACATACCTGGTGTGGACGAAGGATAGTAGACCGTCGTTTTTAAGGCACTGAGGATCGCGTCAGCATTTCCTCGCTTTTTATTAATGCGCATGATCAAGCCACCTGCCAGCAAACCACCAAGCAATGCACTTGCGTCAATCAACCCGGGGCCCAATTGCAACCATGTGCCAAGGCTGTGACCTGCAAATGCCCCCGCCAACGCAGCCAGTAATGGCCACCCATAAGAGGCGAAAACCAGTTTCAGGTATACCTGTTCCGGAAAAGCCAGGGTCACCATCTGCCCTGGCTCCACATTCATATCGTTTCTGGCCAGTTCCATGATCACCGACTTGCGTTGCAGCAGCTTTGCGAATACACCGGCACCACAACCGTTTCCATTGTCGCAGGCTGTGCAACCCGTTTGTGAACCCAAACGCACCCATACCCGCTGGTCCTGGCAACGCACAACCTGCACATTCTGTTCAATCATGTCTGCTATTTGGATGCGACGGAAAGCGCCATCTCATTTGCGATGGATTTGACGGTGATAGCCGGGACCTCACCGATAACGGTGATCTGCAGACCAGCCTGGTTCCTTATGTATGCATTGTTCGTGCCCAGCTGGCTGATACCGGACCTGATAGCAGACCCTGCACCCTTGCGTTCAACATAGACCGACACGGCCGCCAGACCATCGCTATACACCATGTGCTCGTAAACTTCCTCAACGCCCGCCTTGTGGCTGTGTGATGCCAGCTTGAAACCCGGTGGTAACTTTGCAGGCTGCCAGCGCGGATTAGATTGCGTCAGCACGGCCTTCTGTGGACTGAAGGTTTTCATTTCAACAAATTTTTCAGCGGAGGAATCAGATTCCAGCTCACTGAGGTCAATTGCGTTGCCGATTGCAAAATCGGTAAACATCAATTTGGCCAGGGGTTTGCGGTTGGGATCGAGCAAAACCCACTTCAACAATAAACCGGTTTGTTCTTCCAGCCAAAAATCGTAACCATAACGAAAGCTATCCTCGGGTGAGATGCTCACGCGCCGGGCGGTCTGACCGGCAATTCTTGCGCGACCACCGGTCTCAAGCCGGTAACCACGGGCATTTTTTTCAATGACCGAAAGTGGTAACTCCGGAAAATAGGAACTGGCAATAACCTGGTCTTCCACCACCGAGGCTGAGTCTGCCAGTACACAGCGGACGCCTTTCCGATTCCGGATAACTTCCCTTTGCGGACCGCTGATCGAGTACAACCGCTCACGTATACCTGTTTCATCGGTTACATGTGTTATCCGCATGGTTTCTACAACACCACCACGAACATAGACAAACGTTCCCTGGTAACTCATCTGGCTCATGGCCGTTGCCATGCGCTCCAACCATTGACGTGCCTCGCCGGAGGTATCGGCCACCGCCGTTGCGGTCATGCCGAATGAAACCAACAGCAACAGAACCTTGGCTGGCGAAGCATTCATTGCTTATCAGCGGCTTCCGATTCAGAACGTAACTCCGCAGACTTGGACCCTTCCTCAGGTGTGTTTTCTGCAACAACGGTGGGGGTGGCGACAATGGGTACAAAAGAAACAAAACCCTGTCTGCCGGCAGTCCTGGCCATCTGGTTATGACGCAGAAGCAAGGCGTTCAGACGGTTTGAATCGGCCTGCTGTGACTGGGGTGTGTAACTGGCCGCCTGTGTTACCGGTGTAATCGACAGGTTATTAGGGCTGACAAACGGTTGATTAACCGGTGCTGAAAGCGCCATATCACCCGAACCCGGCAGTTCACCCTGTTGTGGTGCGGTGACGACTATGGCCACCATTGCCACACTGGCTGCAATCGCCAGTCCGGATACCGGTTTTAACCAACGCCTGTTGCGCCATGGAGATACCGAGGGCATTTCTTCTGCATCCAATGATGCATTAAGCCTCATGCTCAGCCCGCTTACAAACTGCTTACTGCCGGGTTGGCGAATGCAATCACGAATCAGGTGATAACGTTCCCATGTCTCGCACATCTCATCATCGGAAGACAATCTGCGTGTCAGGAACAGACCTGCATCTCGTGAAATTTCACCATCCATTAAACTGGAAAGATGTTCTAAAGATTCCTTACTCATTTTTTCAACTACCTGTGCCGGATATCATTACCAGATATCACTTATCAATCCCCGCTGTTTATGTGACCACCAATAAGGGGTTTTAGTTTCTCATCAATCGCTTCTCTTGCACGAAATATTCTCGAACGAACCGTGCCGATCGGACATTCCATGGTGGTGGCGATTTCTTCATAGCTCATGCCATCCATTTCCCGGAGCATAATGGCGGTGCGTAAATCTTCCGGAAGGTTTGCAATAGTATCGAACACTGTGCGCTCAATCTCTTCGCGCATCATTTCGTTTTCGGGTGTACTGGTCTCTTTTAAACGTGGACTGATGCCGTATTGCTACAATCCAGTTTTTTGCGGTGTTGATGGCGATTCGATATAACCAGGTATAGAAAGCACTGTCACCTCGGAACCGGCCAATGGCACGATAAGCTTTGATAAATGCTTCCTGTGCGACATCCTGCGCCTCAGAATGATCGGACACATAGCGGGTTACCAGGCTGACGATGCGGTGCTGGTATTTCTGAATCAGCAGGTCAAAGGCGCGCTTGTCACCTTTTTGTACCCGCTCAACCAGCAATTGATCGACTTTGGCCTCGCTCACTCCGCCTTGCACTCCACGTGTCTGTACCGGCCCTACCTTGATCTGCTTCCTTAATGGTGGAGCAGCAGGTGTTTCGGTATTGGTTTTTTGTACCGCCTGGAGCGTTCTCATACGCCCTTACCCTCTAAAGTTGAGCATAGCATGATTGGATTCAACCCCGATTTGTCATTTTTGTTGCTCGGTATGACATGTTCTTTGTCTTGTGGTTCCCGGTTGCAGGATGAAAAACCAAATAATTTGTTTGGACGATATCTGCCTGACTTTGTGCCAGGCCGGCGGTTGGGCGGTGTGCAATCTTGTAAT
>Ga0190293_1000261_pt1 | contig 18437 bp, 13 predicted proteins | sample 48693001_MG_FD_161671 | JGI IMG/M metagenome (GOLD analysis project Ga0190293, IMG submission 161671) | Hydrothermal vent microbial mat bacterial communities from Southern Trench, Guaymas Basin, Mexico - 4869-30-0-1_MG | ecosystem: Environmental > Aquatic > Marine > Hydrothermal vents >...
AACCCAAGGGGGTGAAAACGTCACCCTTAAAATCACATATTTTCTTATATAATTCCTCTTGATATGGAGAATAATTAGATTTCCATAGTTTTGTTGTAACAACTGTAAATGTGATACTTACAAATAGTATTGAACTTATATAGGGGTGAATACGATAGTCACAAAACACTATTCCACCGTAACGGATTTTGCTAAATTTCTTGGTTGGTCAACATTACAACCTCTCATCACCGCTATATAATAAGACAATAACTGCAATGGAATTGTGGTTAATAAAGGTGTTAATGCTTCTTCTGTATCCGGAATCTCAATTACATGATCTGCAATATCTCTAACAACCGTATCCCCTTCGGTGACAACAGCAATAATTTTTCCGCTTCTTGATTTGATCTCCTGAATATTACTCACCACTTTATCGTAATGACCTCTGCTTGTTGCAATAACAACTACCGGCATTCTGTCATCTATCAAAGCAATCGGACCATGTTTCATTTCTGCCGCAGGATAACCCTCTGCATGAATATAAGAGATTTCTTTTAATTTTAATGCACCTTCTAATGCAACCGGAAAATTATATCCTCTTCCCAGATACAAACAATTAGTTGACAAAAGATATTTTCTTGCTATTTCTTCTACTTTTGCATCCATTTTCAGAACTTTTTCAACCTTATCCGGAATAAGCTCCATTTCTTGTAAATACATTCTGTAATCAGCACTGGTCATTGTTCCCTTAGCTCTTGCCAAACGCAAGGCCATCAAGGTTAAAACTGTAATTTGTGTTGTAAATGCCTTTGTAGATGCTACACCAATTTCAGGACCAGCATGTGTATAAACACCTGAGTCATTTTCTCTTGCAATAGATGAACCAACGACATTACATACGCCAAAAACAAATGCTCCTTTTGATCTTGCCAGCTTAATTGCCGCTAAAGTATCGGCTGTTTCACCCGATTGTGAAATTGCTATTACCAGATCTCTTTCAGAAATGATAGGATTTCTATATCTAAATTCAGAGGCATACTCGACCTCTACCGGTATTCTTACAAATTCTTCAAAAATATACTCAGCTACCAATCCTGCATGCCAGGAAGTTCCACATGCCACAATGATTATTCGTTCGGCATTCAGGAATCTACTCATGTTATTTTCGAGTCCGGATATTTTAATAATACCTTCCTCCGGTAATAGTCTTCCTCTAAAAGTATCGGTAATTGCTCTTGGTTGTTCATGAATTTCTTTCAACATAAAGTGATCATAACCTCCTTTTTCAATTTCACCAAGATTTAATTGCAATTCCTGTACTTTTGCATCCACATTCGAATCATCATTGATTTTACGAACATTTACTGCTTGTCTTTTTTTGATGATTGCCATTTCACCATCTTCTAAATAAATAGCATTTCTGGTATATTCAATAAATGGAGAAGCATCTGATGCAATAAAGAATTCTTCCAAATCCTTCCCAACACCAATTGCTATCGGGCTGCCCAGTTTTGCAACAATAATCTCATCCGGATTATCCTTATCAAAAACTGCAATTGCATAAGCTCCAACAACTTCGTTTAAAGCAATCTGAACCGCTTTCCCTAACTTAACATTATTCTGGATCTTAATTTCTTCAATAAAATTTACTAAAACCTCGGTATCTGTATCACTATGAAAACGATAGCCTCTGCCAATTAATTCCTGTTTAATAGAACTATAATTTTCAATAATTCCGTTATGAACTAAAACAAGGTTACCAGACTGTGAAGTATGGGGATGGGAATTGACATCATTAGGCTCACCATGCGTTGCCCAACGTGTATGACCTATTCCTAATTTTCCAGCTTTTAGATCCTCTGAATTGAATTTTCCGAGTAAATCATCAACCTTTCCTTTTGTTTTTGATAAATTAATTTGACTTCCATCGTAAAGTACGATTCCGGCACTATCATAACCTCTATATTCCAGCCTCTTAAGTCCATTTATGATTATTGGAAAAGCATCTCTGTATCCAATATATCCTGTAATTCCACACATATCTTATTTGAGTTTAGTTATTTCTAAAACGAAAATCCTGACAATATCGTATACAGGTTAAGAATTACTGTAAATTATCAGAATTTTATTAGGTGGCAAATTAGAGTTTTTTCTTATTTAATCTTGCTCTTTGAGTAGTAGATTTCCAATTTAATTCGCTCTTTGTCGGTTACCGGCAAATTTCCTTTTAAAATAACTCCTTTAGGAATCCAGTTAAAATCACTCACAATCGTATCTAACACCTGTGGATCAAAAAAATCTGTATTTACATAATTCTTTAGAGCAAGTTTTGTAGGAGCTTTTGGATCATCTTTATCAAGAATATTCATGATATATTTAGTAATCCTGAACTTGTATTTTTCGGGTTTTCCATCTTTATCATATTCTAACAATCCGCCAAAGATTTCTGGTCCAAAATTAAATGAATAATTATCTGGGATCATAGATCCATACTCATGATCATACAAAAATAATTGACTTGGAATTTCCTTTTGATCACCATCCAAATAGATAGTAAGATTTGCTTCATTAATCATCCAGTCCTTTGCTATTAAATTATCAAGATCATCCTTGTTTGGAAAAAGATCAATGATAGATTCAGAGCCGGAAGCACCCTGGATATATAATTTTTCTTCTCCTTTTTCCATATCCGGAAAATCCAAGGCTTTTCTAATTTCAGGCTGATTATAATCTCTTATATATTTTCCGGTTTTAACACCTCCAAAAACAAAATTCATTGTTTGTTTTGTTTTTACAACCACATCGTCTTCTCCATTAACACCATTATTATTCAAATCTTCATCTGCACCTTCACTTGTAATTATATCATTAGTATAATAAATGGTCATTTTAGCCAAGGTGGTTGAGAGATTCATAATTGAGCCATCACTACCATCTGCATCAATATATAATCCTCTGAAATATTTCTTAAAACTGAAGTTATTATCAAAATCAGGAGAATCCTGATGATCAACAAATCTATTTTTAAAGAAATCACTATCCAGGATCAATTTTATAGATGGTGTTACATTTTCAGCTTTGATGGTATCAATATCATCTACGGTACCGGGATCATCATCTAAATACCTTCTTTCAACATATAGAACTGTATCATTCACATTTGGTATGAAACTTTCAGAATGAAGAAGATCTTTTATAATATAATCCCTGTCAGAATAATATTTCATACCTTTAGTAGGATTCTGAGGATCTAATGTATTTAAAAATGTACCCAATTCATTTACAGTAATATTGTATTCTCTTTCCCTGTTTCCATAAATAGAATCCAGTGCTTTTACTTTCTCATAGATTGTATCCTTGTCTTCAGTGATTTCTTTGATAACAACCGTATCTTTCACTAAATAAGGCATATCAACAACAACCAGATCAATAATAGCATTATCGCCAAAATTAACTCCAAGAAGAGGTAATCTTAACTGGGAGATCAATGCACTTTTCATCCACCCAAAATCTTTGTCCTGAGATACTCCTAATAAGGATAAGGGTATTTTACGGCCATCATTATTATCAACCCTTGAGGATACCATATTTTTATTATAAGAAATAATTTCTATCAAAGTATCTCCAACCGAAAATGCCTTATTATCAATAAGATCAACGGCAATATCTTCAAAATCTTTTTCACAAGATATTATTCCAAAAAGGAATACTAATCCCAAACCAAGATTTTTAAAAATGGTTAAATTTTTATGAAACATAAATATATTTTTGATTTTTTTAATGTATCTATAATACTTTACTTAGATAAAAGTTAGTGTAGGCTTCTTTGAAATCCTCCAAAGAATGATAATCTAAAACAGGTATGTCTAGTTCATCTATTAATTTAGTAGTTTTTTCACTTAAGTTATCACATCCTTTGATAACCGCATCTGAATTTTCAATAGCAACTCTCATAAAACCATTTTTACAATCATCTTGAAAAGATTTTAATTTCTCATCAGGAATAGAGTCAAATTTGATCTTATTTACCAAAGCTTCATTGTTCAAAACCCCATCGGTTCCATATTCAAATACAGAGGTCACTATTTTACTATCGGTAAATAAAGGATCATTTTTATAATATTCTCTCAAATATAGCGGTAATAAGGAAGCCATCCATCCATGAATATGAATGATGTCCGGAGCCCATTTCAATTTTTTTACAGTTTCAATTACACCTTTTGCAAAAAATATTGCTCTTTCATCATTATCTTCAAAAAGCTTTCCATCCTGATCTGTAAAAATAGCTTTTCTTTTAAAATACTCTTCATTATCTATAAAGTAAACCTGCATTCTTTCTTTGGGAACAGAAGCTACTTTAATGATCAAAGGCATATCCATATCATTGATTATCAGATTCATACCTGATAAACGAATCACTTCGTGCAATTGATGTCTCCTCTCATTTATCACTCCAAATCTTGGCATGAACATCCTAATTTGTACTCCCTGATGATGCATTTCTTTTGGAACTTCAAATGCCATTTTTGACACATTATTCTCAGGTAAATATGGAATCAACTCGGACGACACAAACAGTATTCTCTTATCTTTCATTTTCATTCTCTTTTGGAATGCTGCAAAATTACGAAATTATATGTATAATTCGATTTAAAATCTTAAGTTTGATAGCTTATTAACAGTTTTTAACAACAAAATGAAAATTTTTAAAACGATAGAATCATTACAAACTGGTCTGTCATTGATTGATACAAATATGTCACTGGGCTTTGTACCAACTATGGGCGCCCTTCACCAAGGTCATTTATCCATCGTAAAAAAGGCAAAAAAAGAAAATGATTTTGTAGTTGTTAGCATTTTTATCAACCCAACACAATTTGATAAAGCAGATGATCTAAAAGCTTATCCAAAAACTATTGATAATGATCTGGAGCTTCTAAAAGATGTACATTGTGATTTTGTTTTTATTCCAGATGTAGAGGATATCTATCCAGAAAATGTGAAATCTAGTAATTTTGATTTTGATGATTTAGACAAGGTAATGGAAGGTGCATTTAGAGATGGTCATTTTGATGGAGTTGGAACTGTGGTAAAAAGACTTTTTGAAATTATTGAACCAACCAAAGCATATTTTGGTGAAAAGGATTTTCAACAATTTCAAATCATAAAAAAGATGGTGGAAAAGGATCATATGGCAGTACAGATTGTTCCTTGTGAAATTTATCGAGAAAAAGACGGACTTGCAATGAGTTCACGAAATACAAGATTGAGCGAAGAACAACGGAAAGAAGCTCCGTTAATTCAACAAATCCTATTGAAATGTAAAAGTATTTACGCCGAAAGGGAAATCAGCAATATCAAAAAAATGGTGGAAGACACCTTTAAAGATAATGACATACTTGATCTTGAATACTTTGAAATTGCTGATGTGCAAACATTATTATCCACAAATGATAAGCTTCCAAATATAAAATACAGAGCATTTATTGCCGTATTTGCCGGAAAAATAAGATTAATTGATAATATTGCTTTAAATTAATTACCTTTGCACCCTCAAAAAATACAAGCATACAAATGCATATAGAAGTTGTAAAATCAAAAATTCACCGTGTTAAAATTACCGGTTCTGATCTGAATTACATTGGTAGTATTACCATTGATGAGGATCTTATGGATGCTTCAAATATTATTGAAGGGGAAAAGGTTTATATTGTGAACATAAACAATGGCGAGCGATTTAGTACTTATGCTATAAAAGGAAAACGAAAAAGTGGAGATATCATTTTAAACGGACCTGCTGCCAGAAAAGTTGTAAAAGGAGACATTATCATTATAATCGCCTATGCAACAATGGATTTTGAAGAAGCAAAAGCATTTAAACCATCCTTTGTTTTTCCAAATGAGAATAATAATTCATTGGCCTGATCTTTGAGCAGAAAATTAAAAAAAACCATCTTTACAATACTTCCAATATTGCTGGGAGTGGTATTAATTTGGTATTCAGTTTCAAAATTATCTGATGAAGATATCAAAGTTATCAAAGAATCCTTTCGAACTGCCAATTACTGGTGGGTTGGATTCTCTTTGGTCCTCGGAATTTTAAGTCATGTTTCCCGAGCTTATCGCTGGCAATTTTTATTGGAACCTCTTGGCTACAAGCCTAGATTTGCCAATAATATCATGGCAGTACTTGTTGGTTATCTGGTAAATCTTACAATTCCAAGAGCCGGTGAGGTAGCAAGAGCTACAGCAATTTCAAAATACGAAAAAATTCCTTTTGAAAAAGCATTTGGAACCATCGTATCTGAAAGAATAGCCGATGTTATTATGTTGCTTGGGATTATTGCCACTGCCTTTTTTTTACAAACAAAACTATTGTCTTCCTACTTATTCAAAGAATCTGATTCCTATTCCAGTTTATTGTATTATGGCTTAATTGGTTTGGCAATTGCAGCATTCCTTTTTTACAGATTAATCAAAAAATCTACCAATCCGTTCATTCAAAAGATCCAAAAGTTTGTACTGGGATTGATACAGGGAGTAATTAGTATTTTTAAGATGAAAAAAAAATGGGCATTTATTTTTCATACTTTCTTCATATGGGCCATGTATGTTCTAATGTTTTATGTGGTAACTTTTGCATTACCCGAAACAACCAATCTACCTTTTAGCGCTATTATTGTAGGATTTGTTGTTGGAGGTTTAAGTATGGCTCTTACCAACGGTGGTTTAGGCACTTATCCTGTTTTTGTTGCCAGTGCCATTACACTTTACGGAGTTGATCAAAATCCTGCACTTGCCTTTGGCTGGATCATGTGGACCGCTCAAACTGTCATGGTAATTGTTTTTGGTGGACTTTCTTTTATATTGCTTCCTATTTATAATAGAAATAGAGACTAACTCACTAAATTCATACTGAAAAATAATAGCTTTGTTATATGAAACAGTTTTACAGCAACGGAAAACTACTACTTACAGCAGAATATTTAGTTTTGGATGGAGCAAAAGCGCTGGCCTTACCTACCAAATTCGGGCAAGATCTGGTGGTTGAAGAAATAAACACTCCTAAATTGATCTGGAAGAGTTTTGATGAAAACAATAATACTTGGTTTGAAGCTGAATTTGATTTGGATGGATTTGAAATTATCAAACCAGGAAAAGATATTCAAACCACAAAAACACTTCAAAAAATTCTAAAAGAAGCAAAAAAATTAATTCCGCTAGATCTCGGAACAGGATTTTTAAAAAATAGCAATGGTTTTCAAATTACAACAAAACTCTCTTTTCCGATAAATTGGGGTTTAGGAACTTCCTCTACGCTCATAAACAATATTGCAAAATGGTTTAAAATCAATTCTTTCGAGTTACTAAAAAATAGTTTTGGAGGTAGTGGTTATGATATCGCTTGCGCAGAAAATAATATGCCAATCCTCTTCCAATTAAATATTGAAAAACCAATTATTGAATCTGTTGATTTCAACCCTCCATTTAAAGAACAACTCTATTTTGTACATCTGAACAAAAAACAAAATAGCAGAGAAGGAATTAAAAAATATCGAAATTTTAGTGGCTCTATGCTTCATATTGCGGATGAAATATCAATATTAACTGAAATGTTTTTAAAAGCAAAAGATCTCAAAACCTTTGAAAGTGCTATGTTACAACATGAAGGAATCATTTCAAATGTAATTAAAGAAAAACCTATTCAAAAAGCACTTTTTTCTGATTATTTCGGACAAACCAAAAGTTTAGGCGCCTGGGGCGGTGATTTTATTCTTGCTACCGGAAATAAGAAAACTCCTGCTTATTTTAAAAACAAAGGTTTTCAAACGGTGGTTAGTTATCAAGATATGATTTTATAAAATGTTTTTACATGATATTTCTTAAGGTTGTGTTTTGGAATAGTGGAAGGTAGTCTTTGAGCAACTTCGTAAAATCCTTTGTGTAACTTTGTGCAATAGCCCTGCCCGTCCGTTCAGGTGGGTATTACTCAAAGTTACACAGAGAAAACATAGAAGTTTCGCAAAGAAGATTTTGAATTTTTATAGTAATCAAGCATATAAAAATAGCAATTCTACATTATTCTATAACAGTAGCTTTCTAAAAAACCTAATCCATTAAACTAATTTTTGACATAGGTGCTGATTCCGGATCTGATCCCCATTCCTTATTAGGGAATTCCCCCATTTCTAATTCCAGAGTTGATCCATTTAAAATATCCTCATGTGTAAACCAAACCTTGTTATACACCTCTCCATTCAATTTAGCAGACTGAATATACTTGTTCTTTTCAGAAGCATTTTTAGCTATGATCGTAAAGGTTTTTCCATTGTCGAGTTCAATGCTTGTTTTCTCAAATAGCGGACTACCAATATTATAAATAGGCAACCCCGGAGTAACCGGATAAAAACCCATGGAAGAGAATACAACAAAAGAGGTCATAGCTCCACCATCTTCATCACCAGGTATTCCAAAAATACTATCCTGAAACCAGGCATCTAATAAGAAACGTATTCGCTTTTGTGTTTTCCATGGTGCACCAACATAATTATACAAATATGGAATATGAAAACTTGGCTCATTTCCCATGGAGAACTGGCCTACCATCCCACTAGAATCAGCAAACAGTGCATAAAATTGATACTTTGTTCTACCCAAACCTTCTCTAAACAATTGATCTAAATTTGCCATAAACTGCTCTCTGCCACCCATTAAATTGATTAAGCCATGGATGTCATGCTGACCCTGCCATGCGTAGGTATAACCGTTATTTTCATCATAATAATCACGTCCGCCGGGACCTCCATCAAATTTCGGATCGATATCAATCCAGTTTCCATCAGAATCTTTTGGCATCATCAAACCATTTTTGGGTTGATAAAGATTTCTGTAATTGGTTGATTGAGAATTATAATATTGATAATCCTCATTTTTATCAAGCTCCAATGCCATTTGACCTAAAGCCCAGTCATCGTAACTATGCGCCAATGTAATAGCAACACTTTGCCTTCTTTCAAACCAATGTACTTTTTCTACAAATTCTTTTTCACCCGGTTTTAACGAAGGAAAATAGCCTTTTTCTCTATAAAAATCATCTAATTCTGTTTTCGGACCATTTACCCAGGGGATCATAGTAGCATCGGTTGCATTTTTTTTCATTCCTTCATATGCTTTATCCACATCAAAATTTCGAATACCTTTTCGATAAGCATCCAAAAAAACAACTGTTGAATGAAATCCATGCATGGCAGGTTTATCCATATAAAGTATAGGGAATTGTGGCATCCAACCTCCTTCTTTATACATTCGAACATAAGATTGTAACATATCTCCCTCCAGATCAGGAGATAAGATCATTCGCAAAGGATGTTGAGCCAAATAAGTATCCCAAACCCAATCATCTGTATAAAAATCTCTTTTATCCTCATGAATGGTATGGTCATAAGCACTAAAATATTTACCATCTTCGGTTATATTCACCATTCGCTCATAGTATCTAAAAAGGGAAGTGTAAAACACATTTCTTTGTGCTTCCGTTCCTCCTTCCACTTTAATTTGTCCTAATTTATCAGACCAAACAGATATTGCCTGTTTTTTTAGAACCTCAAAATCCCATTGTGAAATTTCGTTACTCAAATTCTTTTGAGCCTGTTCCATACTTATATATGAAATTGCATATTTAAATTCAATAACTTCTTTTGGATTCTCAGGGAAACTTACCCAGGCATTCGACTGCTCCCGGCTTGTTTTTCGCCTTTTATTTACAATTGTTTCTTTGTCAAATTCAATATTAACTTTTGTATTGAATTCACCGTACATATAGGCTTTCATTCCAGGCAACTCTTCAATGCCTTCCAAAGAATTACCATCCCCTTGCTTCCACGATCCATCGTGAGTTACATTAAATTTTAGCTTTTTTATGCCTTTTTCAGGAAAATGAAATTTAAAAAATCCTGCTTTTTTTCCAGGAACATATTCTGTTGTAATTTCAGAATCAACAAAATAGGTGGAGTAATAATTTGGTTTTAAAATTTCATGGTCATGATCCCAGGTTTGCTTAAAACTCCAGATATCATTTTCATCTTTTAAAACTCCAGGCAACACTCCAAAAAGTTCCCCTTCACGATGGGAAACCATGGAAAGTGTAAAGAATGCTATTTGATCATCCAAATAATCTTTACGGTAAGGATGCATTCTAATAGGCTGATTCGGCAACTGCACATTGGGTCTCATAGGATGTAACAGGTATCCAACTGCACCAATATTCGGGTCTACATGATCTAAATTTGATTTGACTAAACCAGTTTCCGGACTATTATCACCATTTTTTGTACATCCTAATATCAACAGAAAAATTGTACTTAATACTAAAATGTGATTTATAACCTTCATTTTCTTATGCGTTTTTATTTGTGTAATCCTTTATATCGAAGCAATTCTAACAGCATTTTTGGTTCATCTGTTTGAATAATATTAGCTCCTTTCCCTAATAATTCTTCCAATACTTTTTCTCCTTTACCATATCGAATGTATGCATCTGCTTCACCAAGAGCATTGATCCAAACTCTGGAATTGTTTTTTCTAAGCATTTCTGTAAGCTCTTCTGTATAAAATTTGGGATCTATATGAACAACAGGCGGATGGTATTTGGCAACAGCTGAATCTGCCATATGAAATGAGTATGCTCTTGGCATAATTTGAGCAGAACTTTCCATTTTTTTTACAGCATCGAGCTGATGATAATCATTATCAAAATAAAATACATAACGGTTTGTGCCTGTTTTTTCTACCATCTCCACAAGACCTTTTACATTATCCGTTTTCATATCAATATCCACCATTATTTTTCCTTTGATAATTTTCAAAGCCTGTTCAAAGGTTGGAACGGTTTCTTTACTTATTCTCCCGTAAGGAGCTTTTAATTTATAGGATCTGATCTCAGCTAAAGTAAGGTCTTCCACTTTTCCTGTTCCTGTAGTTGTACGATCTATTTTTGAATCATGCATTAATACCAGAAAACCATCTTTGGTAGTTTTAACATCCAGTTCAACTATATCTACTCCTAAGTCAATAGCTCTATAAATAGATGCCAGGGAATTTTCAAAATTATCCATATGTGCACCTCTATGCGCTGCAACCAACACCGTTTTTGAGTTTGCATCATGAAATTCGGTCAATGTTTTTGATACATCCGTTTTATTGCCTGTTCCTGTATTTGTACTTGAACATGAAAGAAAAAATACGGTCGCAATAACTGCTACATAATTAAATATACTTCTATTTTGTTTCATAAAATATTTTATAATTTCCTTTACTGTATGCTTGTGTTTTGATGATATTTTTTTGTTTTTCTTGATTGAATGTCCAGTTTTCATTTTCCAGTAACTCTATATCATCAAGAGTGATTTTGTTTGGTTTAAATTTAGAATGGATCATTAAAATATGAGGAATTTGTTTTCCTTCCAGTTTCACTTCTAAATTCTCACTATTACTAAACTCATAAGAAATTTTTGTTTCCCCTTTCGTATCTGTATGATAAAAAGTAAAACTATTTTCATCTTTTGGATAGATCAATATGGTGGTAAAACCCTTTGAATTTTTATCTCCAATATTGGTATAACTTCTTTCAATGTTCATTGGAATGATTGCTCCTTCTTTAACAAAAACAGGAAACTCATCCATTGTGAATTCTCTTTGAATAGTTTGACCTCCAGGTAACAGTTCTCCATCATTAAAAAAGTATCTCCAATCACCTTTTGGTAAAAAAACTTCTCTGATCTTTGAATCCATATAGACCGGTGCCACTAGATAATCATCACCAAACATATATTGATATTTTCCTTTTTTCATAACCGTTTGCAATCTTCTCCCTCCATTATGTGCGGTTACAACATAATGATACATATAGGGTACCAATTCGGTATGCAACCATGAGAATTTGCGAATAACTTCTAATTCTTCCTCTGTTCTTTTCCACAATCGCCTTTCTCCATGACCACCATTCATAAATAAGCCACAAAAAGCAGAGAATTGCGTCCAGCGCATATATAAACGTGGAGGAATAGTCTTTCCTGAAAATCCTGCAATATCGGATCCTACAATATTATAACCAAGTTCAGCACTTTTTAAAATACTTTTAATAGCTGATTCAAATCCTTCAATTCCTCCCAAAGCAATATCTACTTTTTCATCATTCCCTTCTTTGATCATTTCATCTGTAACCCAGAAATGCTTCTGATCACCCACCCAGTTAACCGGTGAAGCATCCATTGGAGAAAATCCTTCCGGATGAAAACCACGATCAATAGATCTGGAAAGTGTTACAAATTCAGGGTTCTGTTCTAAACCATATTTGTATTCTTCACGATAATACAGATCCATATACCTGCGTGTGCTCATGATCCCTTCATTAGATCTTTTGTAAAAGAAAGGCACACCCGCTATTTTTGTCCAGAATAAGGTTGCCGTTCCATCCAGTTTCCAGCCATCAATACCCAGATCAAAGATATTTTGTTGCATATCTCTCCACCATTTCATAGCATCCGGATTTGTATAATCGACAAAACCACCATCTCCTTTCCACCAATGATTTGGTTTTTTTCCTGCAATTAAATAGCCTTTTTCTTTTGTTTTATTATACCAGTTTTCAGAGTTTTTGATCTTAGTATCCTTACTGAAAATATTGACCATGGAGGTCATCCATAAAACCACCCGATAATCATTATCCTGCAATTTCTTGAACCAGTTTTTGGGGTTTGGATATAATAAAGTATCTACTTCAAAATCATTATAACGCAAAGACCATGGACTATCTAAAATGATAGTTCTTACAGGAATATCGTGTTCTTTATAGCCATCCAGTAATTCATCTACATAGGCTGCTGTATTCACATCATCTTCCCAAAGCCAGTTTTCTAAAGCCCATGCGGGGGTTAAAGGTGGATTTCCATGTCTTTGCGAATTGAATGGCATGCCCCAAACCGGATAAACAAAATAAAAATAAGCTAACGCCAACACAAATATTACAATAGCTAATATAATTTTAATCCATTTTTTCATCAGAAGATCATTTAATTTCTGGATTTTTTAAAATTCTAAAATATGCAACTATCAAAGTATAAATTAAAAATGCAGAGCCTGCATAAAAAAGAATTGTGCTGTATTCTGCAAACATATCATTTGTTGTACCCGCCAGTTCAGCTATTTTAGCATAATAAATCCCTCCTAAAACCAACATAAACAAGGCACCTAAAGTTCCTAATAAAGGAACAATTCTATTGAAAGAAAAACGTTTCTCCAAAACAGGAGAACTAACTATTCTTACTTTTATAAAAACTATCAACATCATCCAAAAAATCCAAGATAGCACCTGATAAAAGTTGAGAGTTCTAAAATAATTAAAAAAAGTAGTAATTGGACTCCAAAATAAATGATCATTTGTATAGTAAGGTCTGTCGTTGTATAACAACACTTTCAATTTACTTTGATCACGCAATTTTATTACATTTAAAATAGCTTCTTCTTTACCTGCCGGATCTAATTTATGCCATCCGGGTATTTGCATGGCATTCCATATAGAACAAACATTACCATAACCATGAAAATCCAAACCACCATTCATGAGCAGGTTATTTTCTTCACTATAATTCCTGATCTTATCGTATATCGATCTATCATAACTTCGTTCGGTAGCCGAATTTTCTATTTCAAAACCATCCACACCAAGATCTTTATAATAATCTAAAGTTTTATGTTCTCCGTCGTACCAGTGATTTACAAGTACAGCTCCTCCGTTAGCCCTTACGGAATCAATTACTCTTTCATCTGAATATTTACTCGTATCGAATTTTCTTTTTAATCCCAGCAAACTCAAATGATTCGTTCCCGAAAACTCTTCACCACACATCACCAATGGTTCTATTGGAAACGAACCGCTTCTTTGGGAATTAACAAAATCCAGTGTTTCACTGTGATTGTTGTGATCGGTAATAAAAAAAGCGTCAAAATTATTATACTTATGCCAGTTCCATAGATTTTCTTGTGATATCAAGCCGTCATGACTAAATTCAGTATGCGAATGTGTAGTTACTAAAATTGAATCAGTAGAATTATTTACAATCGTATTGCTTGGAAAGAATCTGCTCAAAAATATAAGAATTACAAAAAAAGTAAACCACAAACCAATTACGATGGGTAAATTAACCAATTGAGAAATATAAAACTTCTTCCTTTCTTGCTTGTTATGAATCGCGAACACTCTAAACAAACTATAAATAATAAAGAAGATCAAAACCCAATAAAGTACAAATTGATTCTCTTCAATAGGAAAAGTAGAACGATTAAAAAAAAGTAAAATACCCATTACAGGTTCCATTAGAATTCTCCAGATAGAAATATGAATATCAAAATCAGGTGAAGCTTCCAAAGTGAGAGCATCCACTATTTGAACAGGGAAATGAAAGAGTGTTGACAGGATAAAAATCAGCAATACAAGGATCAGCAAAAATGCTTTTGAAAGAATATTTAATTTTCTCATTTACAGCTATTTATAATTACAATTATCAATAATTAATTCTCTTTCAAAGGAATAACACAATCATATGAAATGCAACTTTTATTTTACTCAAATTACATTAATTCTTAACCCATTAATACAAGATTATCAATATTTTTATTTGGATTTTTTATCATTTGGATAGATCAATCCCCAGGGTTTTCTAATTTGATCCATGGTCTCCATTATTTGAATGGACTCATCCAGTGGCATAAAAGGAGATTCTTTTAACTCGGCTTTTAAACATCTCATTACCTCCTCTGCTTCATAATTAAGTGCATTACCAATGATCTTTTCTTCCATTATTTCAACCTCTTTATTATCAATAACCAATGTTGCTTTGGTTGGAACTGCAAAAAGATCATCAATTTTTATATATCCTTCTGTTCCCAAAACATAGGCTTCATCCACTGCATTCGTGCTTAAAGCAAAGGAAAGATCTGCTATTTCACCCTGATCATATTTTAATATCGCAACACCTTGTTCATCAGATCCCCATTCCCCAATATGACTTAAACCAACTGCCTCCACCGGAGGTTTATTAAAAATCATTGATGCGAAGGAAATAACGTAAACTCCAACATCTAAAAGGCTTCCTCCACCCAATTCAGGGTTTAATTGCCGTGCTCCTTCTGGGAAAATTCCATGTGCACATCTGGAGGCTTTCAACATACGCACTTCTCCAATACGACGATCATCAATCCATTTTATTACCTTTTTTAACAAAGGAATATGTCTTGGAATCATGGCTTCCATTAAAAATACATTTTCTTCACGGGCAATTCTTACCATTTCTATTGCTTCTTTGGCATTAATGGTCAGTGCTTTTTCGCAAAGAACAGCTTTCCCTTTTCGCATGCACATAGCACTATTTTCCAAATGAAAAGTATGTGGTGTTCCGATATAAACAACATCAATTTCCGGATCATTTGCCAGTTCCAAATAACTGGCATACACCCGTGGAATATGGTGTTTTTTAGCAAATTCAATTGCCTTTTCTTTGTTTCTTGAAGCAACTGCAAACAATTCTGCATCAGGAAGTATTTTTAAAGCATCTGCAAATTTATTGGAAATATGACCTGTACTAATAATTCCCCATTTTATTTTTTTTCTCATAATCAATTCAATAAAAATATTATAAAATCTAATTCCTTTTCAATTCAGGATAAGGAACATCGTATCCTTTTACTGCATGCCAGATGATCCTGTTAAAGGTATCTTCCTCTATTTGATCCAGTTCATCCAGTTCCTGTTCCATAGATTCTTTTGCCCAGTACAAAGCATCACCCGAAAGACTCAATAATTCAGGATTTATCTGATCTAACGGTATGTTATTTGGTATCGCTTTATAAGGAGTGAAATCTGCTTTATCAGTAAAACAATCTGACATAACTTCGGCTGTAAGATCAAATTTATTCAAAGGTGGTAAACCCAGAATATTTTCCATGGTTCGAAACATATTGATCTGTGAATAATAAGTAGAAACTACTTCTTTTCTTTTTGTATACGGACTGATCACCAAACCGACCGTTCTGTGTCCATCTACATGATCTAATCCAGCTTGCGGATCATCTTCTGTAACAAAAATACAGGTTTCTTTCCAGAATTTACTGTTTGATACAGCTTCAACGATCTTTCCTAAAGCGAGATCATTATCTGCTACAGCAGCTTCCGGAGTTGGCAAACCGGGCTTCGTTCCTGATGTATGATCATTGGGAAGAAGCATGATTATAAAATTCGGAAAGTTGTCATTCTTCTCAAATTCCTTTAATTCTTTGATAAATTCTGCGGCCCTGTACTGATCAGAAACCTTATTAGGAAAACCTATATAAGTTGGACAAGTATAAGGCTCCATTTGTGGTAAATTTGATTTGGCACGGATTTTAACTTTTCCGGTTCCTTCCTTAAAATCATTATACATTGCTGTAAAGGTCATCTTTTTTGGATCTATTCTGGCATCAACAAACTCTCCATAATTACGATAGGTCAATCCGTGTTGTAACACATTATCCCAAATAAAACCGGTTGGAGAATAAGCCATTGGATCTCCTCCATCATAGGGGTAGCTCCTTGGAAAACCACCAAAGAATTTTTCCAGATAATCTGTAACATATGCTTCATCTGTCCATTGATGCCCATCTGCGCTAAGCACACCACTGCAATAATAATTATCCATAAGAACAAATTCCTCGGCAAGAGCGTGATGATTTGGGGTCACCTTTCTACCAAAATGAACTAGCGTTGAATCACCATTCCCCCGAGGCATATCACCAAATACCTGGTCATAAGTTCTGTTTTCTTTTATGATGTAAACAACGTGTTTAAAATGAGATTTCTGGCCAGGAAATTGTGGAACTGCTACTTTCTTAGCACTTATTTCTTTTTTATTGATTTCTTCCAATAACTGAGCATATGAATTATTTTCTTTTACAATTTTTGTCATATTCTCTAGTTGCTTCTTGTCAGGAACAGGAATAACTGAAATAGTTCCCATATGACCATGTGTGTTATATCCCGGCCTATCTGCCCGTAAATTTCTTGAACCAATGCCTTTGATATTAGCTACAAAAAGAAATTCTTCCTTTTGATCCATAAGAATAGCCCCCGGATACCAACCTGTTGGAATAAAACCAAGTAATTTATTATCATTTTTTAAATCTACTACACAAATAGCATTATCAGTTCCGTTAGCTATATAAAGTAATTTTCCGTCTTTTGATATTTCCAATGCATTGGGAGCACTACCAAATGGCAATCCCTGAGTGAAATGAACTGAGATTTCTTTTACAACTTTATCTGTTTCCGTATCAATTACAGAAACTATATCACTATTGGCACAGGCAACATAGAGATATTTTTTATCCGGACTTAGAACCATAGCACCCGGATGTAATCCTACCTCAATACTCTTCACTTCTTTTCCTTTTGAAAGGTCGACCACAGATACCGTTCCATTATTAGCAATCCCTGTTTTTGGATCAATCAAAATATCACTATCAGAAGTTTTATAAGTTATCTCACCCTCTTTTGGTTGTCTACCACCCCAATTGCTCACATAGGCTTTTTGTGAAGAATAAAGTGCAAGCTCATAGGGAGCAACACCTACAGGAATTTCTTTTATGGATTTATCCGATAACTGCACTATTGCCAGAGAATTACTTCTATTAAGAGTTGTATATAGTTTACCTTCCTTTTCATCTAAAATAATTCCTCCAGGAACCGGATGTCCTCCAACTTTAGCTTTAGAAAATTTTATTTCATCTGACCAATTTAAAACATCATCATCATTCATTTCTGCTATAAAAATGTGATTCCTTGATTGGCTCACATAGATCTTTCTACCATCTTCTGAAAAAGTCACTCCGTTATAAGATCCTCCTTTTTTGATCTCCAGTCTTTGAAAAATTGTTCTATCATTTACCTGTATTAATTCCAGATGATTTTTATTGAGAATAGCCATCCATTTTCCATTTGGACTTAAGGCCATATCCACAGGCCTTCCGTGAAATTGTATTTGAAACCCTGCAGGTCTGAGTAATTGATTTGTTGGAACCAAAATACTTCCATCGGGTTGTGGACCAACCATCCTGATATTTTCTACTGTTTTCTTCTCTGTTTTATCTGAACATTGAATAAATAACAGACTTACTAATAAAATAATACTTAAATTTTTTAATGTTTTCATTTGGATAGAATTTTACTGATTTAAAGATACTATTTATTATTTAGTCAAACCGTAATGCCATACAAATTGTAAAACAAAAGATTATCCTGTCTTCATGTTCAATGATAATAAGTTAGTGGATTCAAATTTAAAATTCAATGATTTTTTGATTTCCTTTAGGAAAAGAGGAAGAACAAAAAAGCTTCACAAATTGATATTGGTCTTCGTATTTGGAAA
>Ga0190293_1000262_pt1 | contig 18410 bp, 16 predicted proteins | sample 48693001_MG_FD_161671 | JGI IMG/M metagenome (GOLD analysis project Ga0190293, IMG submission 161671) | Hydrothermal vent microbial mat bacterial communities from Southern Trench, Guaymas Basin, Mexico - 4869-30-0-1_MG | ecosystem: Environmental > Aquatic > Marine > Hydrothermal vents >...
ATGAGGCCCGACCTCAATCTTCAGAGGAGCATTATGTCTTCGGGGTTATCGGGGCTCACCTTGATCTTGACTGTGGCTCCCTGCTGATACCGGGAAAGAGCAAGCAGGGGGATGACCTTCTTCAGCACTACCTCACCAGGCGGATGGATAGGGGAATTGACGAACAGCTTGAACCTGAGACGTGGCTGGTTGTTGATGTAGGTGCCGGTCTCGCCAACCTCCAGGATGGTCGCTTCGGCATCCATCCAGGTTTTCTCCCTTATCTCACGCCTGCGGTTGGAAAGGTATGCCCAGAGAACGACCGTGCTGTTGGTGAGAAGAAACATTCCGGCCATGCCCCAGAAAAAGATGTTCAGGGGATGCCCGTCGTCTGTTTTGGCATCAGGTGACACCAGAAATCCGGCGATGATGAAGCCGATGATGATCACGCCGAATATTCCGAACACACCCCAGTTGATCTTCATTCTCATACCCATGTATGGAAGATAGACCTGCCCGGTCAGCGGGACAAGACCCCGGCTTGAGCGACACTGGCATTGAATAGAATTGCCCGGTATTTGTATACAGTATGATGAGAGATCGCTCCACCCTAAGGAGATGTCAGATATGCTTTACTGGATAATCGGGGTCCTGTTCCTGCTCTCTGCATCCGCCTTCGCAGCCTCAAGGTCAGGCGCTGTTATCAGCCGCTTGTCGAAAGCTCCTTCCAGCTTCATGTCAGTCGGCAAGATGCTTGGTGCATCGAGTCAGGATATGGAGACAATGCTCGAGAGCCTTGAAACAGCGGAGGAACCCGAACCGATCTACGGTGCGATGTGCTATGAGATGGTGGCTGGGCCGTCAGTGATCGAATACATCTGTCCCGTCTGCGGTGAGAAGACCATTTACGAAGACTACGGGACCATCTCACTGGTACAGCAGCTTGAAACTGACAGGGACCTGTTCGCAGGGATAGAGGCTGTCACCGATCTTGATCTCAGGCTGACTGAGAGTCAGTTCTGTCATTACTGCTCGGAGGCAGTTGATGATCCTGCTCTGGTGCTGATAGTGGATCTGGAGGATACTGAGCCCTGTTCAACAGAGGTGACTGGATTTGATCTCAGACTCCTCGGAGCCTTCCTCGCTGGAGAGACCTCCTACGAATCCTGGGATGATGGCATTATGCCGCTCAAGCCGTATCTTGGCAGACTTAGAGAAATGCTGGGGCTTCCCGCAGACGACTGATCAGATTGCTTCCGGATATGGCGTCTTTCTGAATTCTGCGGCAGCTATCGGACATTTCTCCCTGTCTCCCAGTGAATATGGGCCGCCAGCGTGTATCGGGTCTGTCCGTTTCCACAGAAACCCATCGGTAGTATTGTAATGGTGAAGAAGGTACCCCCAATCAGGGAGATGGGATGAAGAAAGCGCTGATAACCGGTATTACGGGGCAGGACGGCTCCTACCTCGCGGAATTGCTTGTTGACAAGGGATATGAAGTTCACGGGATCGTACGCCGGTCCAGCAGTTTCAATCGGGAGCGTATTGAGAATCTGATACAGGATCCCGCCGTATATCGGCAGAGTCTATTCCTGCACTATGGCGATATGACCGATTCAAGCGCCATTAACAGGATACTGGAGAAGGTCGGTCCCGAAGAGATCTACAATCTCGCGGCCCAGAGCCATGTAAGGATCTCCTTCGACATGCCCGAGTACACCGGAGACGTTGACGGTATAGGCGTTGCGCGAATGCTCGATGCCATTCGCGAGGTCGGACTCGTGGGTGAGTGCCGCTTCTACCAGGCCTCGACCAGCGAAATGTTCGGATCATCTCCTCCCCCTCAGGGAGAGGATACTCCCTTCCACCCCAGGAGTCCTTATGCGGCGGCCAAGCTCTATGCTCACTGGATGGTGGTCAATTACCGGCAGGGATATGGGCTCCATGCTTCAAGCGGAATACTCTTCAATCACGAGTCTCCCAGAAGAGGGAGGAACTTCGTCACGAGGAAAGTTGCCTCTGCGGCTGCGCGGATCAGCAGGGGTAGGCAGAGCCGGCTATCCATGGGCAACCTTGATGCGGGAAGAGACTGGGGGCATGCGAAGGATTACGTCAGAGCGATGCACCTAATGCTCCAGCAGCCAGAGGCTGACGACTTCGTGATCGCCACCGGTGTGACCCATACTATCAGGGACCTTCTTGACAGGGCTTTCGGCAGAGTCGGTCTGGATTGGAAGGATTCTGTCGTAATCGATGAGAAATACTTCAGACCCACTGAGGTGGATATGCTCCGGGGAGATGCATCGAAGGCGGAGAGGGTTCTCGGCTGGAAACCGCAGATAACCTTCGACGAAATGATAGATGAAATGGTGGACAGCGAACTCAAAGCGCTGGAGAGCTGATGTGCGGGAAGATAGTCACACCTCTTTGCTGGATGCTGCTTCTTCTTCCGCTCCATCTCTGCTTTGGCGGAGAGATCACATTCGAATACGGTATCAGTCCCGAGACAGTTAGCATCTCACAATGGATGGGACGGGATGTGATCAGTATCCCCGGCGGAGCGGTTCCTTTCGAGGAGGGGATGCCTGCCCTCCCTGGAGAGAGCTTTGTCTTCGTCCTGCCGCAGGGATGTTCCATCTCGAAGGTCTCCATTGAGATCCACTCCGAGGAAGCTCTCACTGATAGCCCCCTGGATATTATACCAGTGGAATACCGGACGCTCAGCACTCCCTCCGCGCCATATACCTCCAGGATCATTGAGACAGGGGATGACATCTTCCCAGTGTCACCGGTAGGTGAGACTTATACGGGGAGTATGACAGGTTATCGTGTTGGTGCATTCGTTCTCATCCCCTTCAGATACCGGCCGATATCGGGCGCACTCTCCGTTATCACATCAGCAACGGTTACACTGGAGTACCTCCCTGATGCAGACGCACCCCTGATGAACCTCTCTCCGGAACAGATCGGGATTGCCGCTTCAGGACTATCCGGGATGGTGGATAATCCTGAGATGATTGACGCATGGGCTCCCGCGGAGAAAAGGACCGATGATGACTGGTCAGCATGGATGGTAATAGCTGATGCAGGGATGGAAACAGTCCTCCAACCTCTCGTGGACCACCGGAGTTCCACCGCGGGTTCCGCAGAGTTCGTAAGCCTGGACTGGATCTATTCCAACTATTCAGGCTGGGACACGCAGGAGAGGATAAGGAACTTCCTCAAGGATGCATTTCTGAACCATGGGCTGGTCTACGCCCTGATAGTGGGGGATTATGGTGAGACCACCAGGATATCATCCCTAAGGGTCGGAGAGACTGTCCTGAACAATGTCTCGGATCTCTACTACTCTGACATAGACGGAAGCTGGGACCTGGACGGAGACCACCTGTACGGCGAGAGAAGTGATGGCCTCGATCTGCTCAGCGATATCTACATCGGACGGTTCAGCAGCGATGTGCAGAGCTACGTCGGCATCATGGTCGAGAAGACGATCGAGTATGAGACCTCCGCCCCGGACGGGGACTGGAGGACCACTGCGGTTCTTATGGGTGCAGGACTCTGGCCGCCTGAGTACTGGGGCAGCTTCGTCTGCGACAGCATCGACCTCAGACTTCCGGACTCCTGGACTGTACACTTGCTCTATGAGGACCTCGACTGGCACCCGACCAACCAGATCCATCTCATTGCATCTGGAGCTTCCTACGCCACTCCGCAGGGTCATGGGTGGTCTGGAGGAGTCGCCTGGTACGATCACGCCCCGACGGACGTCATCAGCAATAGTAATTACACTGGGCTCACGAACGCGAATAAACTCTGTGTCTTTCACTCAATGGCCTGCATGTCAGGTGAACTCACGGATATCGGCTGCATCGCTGAGCGGCTGATGCTCGCTCCCTGGGGAGGAGCGATAGCGGTGATGTTCAACTCAAGCTACGGATGGGGGACACCTCCGAGCACCGGACCATCCGAGTGGCTGGAGATCTACTTCGCCGAGCAGATGTTCGTTTACGGTCAGTACGAGGTAGGAGTGGCGCAGGCTTTTGCCAGGGATATGACCAAGTTCGTCCCTGGAGGGGTCCCTCTGCTTGACTGGGTGATACAGGAGAACAACCTTCTCGGTGATCCTGCATTGCTTTTTGCCTCTGGACAGACCGGGATCGAGGGTTCGGGACCGTCCGATCCACCTCAGATTCACCTCCTTCCTCCAACACCAAATCCTGTTTCAGGAAGCTGTACCATTTCTTGGATCGGCTCCGTTTCCGGGACCGTCGAAGTGGCTGTCTACGACATGAGCGGCAGGAGGGTTGCGTCCCCTTACCAGGGGAATATGTCTGAAGGACCGGAAAGCATGTACTTCGACTGCACTGAGGATGGCGGAACTCCGCTCCCCTCTGGATGCTACACTATCGTGCTGACCTCGGAAACGTGCTATGAAGCAGAAAGACTGCTCATTATCAGGTAGTCCTGGAGGTGGAAACTTTCTCCATCCTGGAACCAGACACCAGTTAGCTGTGTTAACTACAAGTATGGTACTACCGTTGAGTCCTCGTATGGGATATGTTCACGCTTCATATCTTTAGCAAGTATTCGGATACACATAGCCAAAGGAGTTACACTGTGAAACCAGTTCTAGCCCTGCTTATTTCTGCTCTCCTCCTGCCAGCTGCCGCCGGAGAGATCACTATGAATTTTACCTCTCCCACCGATGGTGTGGAGATGGTGGTATTCGAGGGGTACGATCTTCCCATGCTCGATGGCGGACTTACCACCTTTGATGAAGGCTACCCAAACCTCCCGGGAATACCCTACACTTTTCTTCTTCCGCAGGGAACGACTCTGACAGGTGTAACCGTCGAGGTCACCGGTAGTATGGTGGTCGAGGGCACATGGAACATCGATCCTATCCGCTACTACGCTCTGAACTCGCACCCGGGACCCAGAACCTGGGCTCCAGAGGTCTACAATTCCAATGAGGTCTTTCCATCAGCGCCAGTTGTTGCGGTTCAGTCCGGCAACAAGACCGGCTACCGTCTCGGCGCCTTTACACTGGTACCCTTCATGTATCAGCCTCTGAGCGGTAATCTCTCGGTAATAACCGATGCAACTGTCACGCTTACATATGAGGATGATCCATCGGTTGAACTCCTTACTCTCACTGACCAGCAGATCTCCATTGCGAGCCAAGGTCTCGAGAACATCGTTTCAAATCCGGAGATGCTTGAAGTCTGGACTCCAGCCTCCACAGACGGTGGAACCGACTGGTCAAGCTGGGTCGTCATTGGAAGTGCAAGCTTCGAGACCATGCTCCAACCGCTTGTCAACCACAGGAGTTCGACTGCCGGTTCCGCGGAGTACGTCACGCTGGACTGGATCTACTCGAACTACACTGGCTACGACACTCAGGAGAAAATACGCAACTACCTCAAGGACGCGTACAGCAATCATGGATTGGTCTATGCTCTGATTATCGGTGATTTCGGCGAGACCACCAGGGTCTCAAAGCTCTACATAGGTGGAGTAGGCACCCTCAATTCAACTGCTGATCTCTACTACAGCGACCTCGACGGGTCCTGGGACGGAGACGGGGACCATCAGTACGGCGAGAACACCGACTACCTTGATTACTACTGTGATATCTACGTCGGTCGTTTCAGCACCGATGTAAGCAGTAGACTGCAGTCCATGGTCGACAGAACACTCAACTACGAAGTCAGCCCTACGCCTGGCGGCTGGCAGACAACTGCACTCCTTCCGGCAGGGGGCCTCTGGCCGCCTCAGTACTGGGGCAGCTTCGTCTGCGATTCGATCGACAAGCGCATCCCCCCGAGCTGGACTGTCCACAAGCTCTATGAGACTACTTCCTCCCATCCGAACAACCAGATAGCCATACTCAACACGGGCATTGCTTTCTGTGAGCCTACCGGCCATGGCTTCGAGTCAGGTATTTACTGGTACTACAATCCGCCCACCGACTTGATCAGCGCAGGCAACTACACCAGTCTTACCAATATCGACAGGCTCCCTGTTATGAGCTCTATCGCATGTCTTGCAGGCAGGCTCTCGAATATCGCATGTATCGCCGAGAGGCTCATGTTCTGGCCCAGCGGCGGCGCTGTCGCAGTGATGTTCAACTCGAACAACGGCTTCGGAACTCCTCCGAGTATGGGACCCTCCGAACATCTTGAAGTCCATATGTCCAATCAGCTCTGGACCTACCACCAGAACGAGATCGGCGTGATGCACGGACTTGCCAAGGACGCTTTCAGGGCGGCCGGCGGCATGTCACTGCAGAACTGGGTCCTGCAGGAGCATAATCTTCTCGGCGATCCTGCTCTCATGTTTGTGGCGGGTCAGACCGGAATAGAGGAGGGTGAAGGTCTCGGACCCATTCAGCCTCACCTTTCAGCCCCTGCGCCCAATCCCTCTGCAGGAAGCTGCGTCATAGGATACAACCTTCCAGCCAGTGGCTCGTTTACAGTAACCGTCTACGACCTCATGGGCAGGTCGGTCGGAACTATCCATGATGGAATTCTCCCTGCAGGCAACGGCTCTCTGGCATTCGACGGCCGCGACAACTCGGGAGCCGCACTGCCTTCGGGATGCTACTCGGTAGTAATGACTGGAACAGGCACTTCTGTCACCACCAGATTGATGATCACCAGATAGCCTGTCTAAGGTCCAGGATAGAATGGGGCGGCCTTTGCCGCCCCATTTCTGTTTACTCCTCGGAAACGAACACCCCAGGCAGATCCGTCGTGTCGTATCTCACCTCGGCTGAATTCGCGAAGAGAAGCTTCTCGCTGCTGATGCCACCATGCCTGGAGCTCTCTATCTTCCACAGCTCGTTCTCGCGGTAGACCACGCCGTTCCTCCGAATGAAGCGGTGTCCACGCTCTTCGATCAAGATCACCATCTCCGACTCACTCAGAGAGCGTATTTCCCCCTCGAGGTATTCCTCCCCGACATTTAGCAGTATCTGGAAAGTATTGAGGGTGCTGTTCCTGAACATTAGATCAAGGTAATTGTAGAAGACCGTGGCGCCTGAGCCGAAAGGGACAGTCCGTCTGTAATCGGGGAAGGGATCGTATGCGTGTCTGTGGCGCTCAGTAACGGTCATTTGTGTATGAAGCACCATCCAGTGAAGGAGATTGGAGAGCTGACAAAGCCCACCGCCTATCCTCTCGACTGTCTCTCCAAAGGAGAGCTGAAGGCCGGGGTAAAAGCCTCTTCCCGCAGTTGGATTGCCGATGAGTCTCCAGAAGGAAAATGTCTCTCCAGGATGGATGAGAACTCCGTTCACCTTTGAGCAGGCCTCCTGGAGCGTCTTCACCTTGTTCCTCTGGAGATCCAGGTCTGTTCCCGCAAGTTTCCTGAGCAGAAGAGATCTGTGCTCTGTTATGCTGCAGGGCAGTGTGGTTTCGGCTATCGTCACTGCGAGCTTATCGGCGCTTGTCAGCCTGACGAATCTACGGATCACCCTGCGGATACCCACCGAGATCCTGTAGAGGACCGGGCTTCTTGAGCTGACCGGTTTTCTCAAGCGCACCTCCAGCTCAGATATGGGATGCTCACATTAGAAGAGCCCGGTGACCTCTCCATCGGTGCTGATGTCCATTTTCTCCGCTGCCGGCGTCTCAGGAAGGCCGGGCATACGCATGATGCTGCCTGTGATGGGGACCAGGAAGCCTGCCCCTGCTGCGATCTCCACCTCTCTTACCGTAACCACGAAGTCCTTGGGGCGTCCGAGAAGCCTGGGATTGTCAGAGAGCGACTTCTGCGTCTTGGCGATGCACACGGGGAGTTTCTCATAGCCCAGTCGTTTGATGGTGCGGATATCCTTCCGTGCAAGAGGTGTGTAATCAATGTACTCGGCGCCGTATATCTGCTTCGCTACAGTTTCGATCTTCTCCTCGATCGTTGCGTTCCAGTCGTAAAGAGGTTTGAAGGTGCCCGAGCAGTCCCTGGCCTGATCCATGACTGTTCTGGCCAGATCCTCCATTCCCTCTCCTCCACCTGCGAACCCATCACCGACGGCGACCTTCACACCAAGTTCAGAACAGCGATCGATGACGGTCCTGATCTCCTCCTCCGTATCGTCCTGGAAACGGTTGATACAGACGACGGCTGGCAGTCCAAATTTCGCGATGTTCTCGAGATGTTTCTCCATGTTTGGAAGCCCTGCTGCAACAGCATCGGGATCCGGCAGGGACAGATTGCCTTTTTTCACCCCACCATGAACCTTGAGCGCCCTGCATGTGACCACCAGGACCACTAGACTGGGACAGAGGTTGCCGTACTGGCACTTGATGTCAAAGAATTTCTCGGCACCGAGATCAAACCCGAATCCGGCTTCAGTTATGGCCCAGTCCGAGAATGCAACTGCCATACGGGTTGCCAGGAGCGAATTGCAGCCGTGAGCAATGTTTGCGAAGGGACCGCAGTGAACAAATGCCGGGTTCCCCTCCAGTGTCTGAACAAGGTTGGGCATGATCGCATCCTTCAGGAGCATTGCCATGGCGCCCGTTACATTCATCTGACTTGCAACCACAGGCTGCCTGTCGAATGTCAGACCAATGAATATCCTGTCCATTCTTTTCTTGAGGTCGGACAGGTCCTCCGAGAGGGCCAGAATTGCCATGATCTCACTTGCGGCAGTGATATCGAAACCGGACTCCCTTGGAACACCCTGAGTTCGACCTCCGAGACCGATGATGACATCCCTCAGTGACCTGTCATTCATGTCGAGAACCCTCTTGAAGCCTATCGTTCTGGCGTCGAGTCTCGATGGATTGTCCTGGTGCAGATGGTTATCGATGACCGCGGCAAGAAGGTTGTTCGCTGCAGTGATTGCATGAAGGTCTCCCGTGAAATGAAGGTTGATGTCCACCATCGGGATTATCTGGGAGTAGCCTCCTCCAGCAGCGCCGCCCTTCATTCCGAAAATGGGTCCAAGAGAGGGCTCACGGATGGCACAGCAGACGGATTCTCCAAGTCTGCCGAATGCCTGTGTAAGACCAATCGTCGTTGTGGTCTTACCCTCACCAGCCGGAGTAGGGGTCATTGCGGATACCAGAATGAGCTTGCCCTTACCTCTGCTTCTCTTCTCGAGAGTGTCGAGGTGGACTTTCGCCTTGTCGGAACCGTAGAGATCCAGGTCCTCCGGATGAAGACCCAGCTTAGCTGCAATCTCCTCTATGGGCAGGGGTTTCACTCTACTTGCGATCTCAATGTCCGGCGGGATCTCTTTCACTGCATTCCTCCGATCAATGACCTTCTCAGAAGCCATTGGAGCTGGTTTTCTCATGCGGCTCGAACTCCAATCGTTCAGTCCTGGGTTCCACTACCGTCTCAAGGGTGCCCCCTTGAGGCAGTCCGAAGCCCTTCAGAGGATATACCCTAAAAACAGGTACGCCTTTCTTCCGTCCAGAGACTACACAGAACGAAGTCCCTCTCAGGTCCGCCATTGTTGTCGCCTCTGCAACCGCTTCATCCAGCGTTCCGTACAATCAGGCACCTCTCTTTCAACCAGTACAGTATTCAAAGCCGAGGACCAAGGCGCAATAGGCTGGATCTGTCAATTCTGCTACAGTATCCTGGCGAGGGGATCGGTGGGAAGGAGGGGAGCTGGATGGGGGAAAAGGGAAGGCTGCGGTAAGCCTTCCCTTTCATCTGAGGGGGGGAATTCGGTCTGCTAGCGCCCTGACATGGGTCCGGCCCCGCCGCGCTGGGGAGCACCACCCATCCCGCGGCCGCCCATCATGCCGGCTCTCATTCCGCCCGGACCAGCTCCGGCGTGCTCTTCAACCATATCGGCAAGCTCTGCCAGCTGCTCATCAGTGAGTACATCATGTATATCGACTATTGCCTGGAAGACTATTTCTCTTCCTGCTTCCCGGAGTTCCTCATCTCCTCCAAGGTTCTCCTCGAGATCGAAGACTGTCAGCGTAGGAGAAGTGAAGAGATCCATGAAATGCACTCTCTCTTCAGATGGAGCAGCAGCTTCCCGGAGTTCCTCCATGTCTTCTCTGGCATCGGTCAGGATCGTCTCGAGCTCCTCTTTCTGGGAATCCGTCAGATCAAGCCGACCGGCGAGCATCCTGAAGGCACTGATATTGCCCGGTCCGAAACTTTCGTTCATTCCTCCGCCGCCGGGCATCATCCCGCCAGGACGTCCTCCACTACCTCGGCCTGCCCCGCCCATGCCCTGGGCGAAAGCAACTCCCGTTATCAGCAGTGCTATTGCTACTACTATCGCTGTTGTCCTTGCTCTTCCCGTCATTGTTCTTCTCCGTTCCTATTCCTTGAGCGCGAAGATGCCCCATGCGCCGGAATCGTAATCCTCTTCAACCTGATCCGCCATTGTGTCTGCGTCGATAACATCCACCGCGATGAACCACCGATCAGAGGTTCCTTCAACGTACCATTCATATGTAAAGATACCGTCACCTGGAGTGATGTCACCAAACAGCCCGTCATCGTTCATGAAGTGGCGGGGCCATGTAGGACAGGGACCGTGAGCGAAAACGAAGCAGTCAGGCTCCATCTGCGGATTTGCATGCAGCACCTCGGACTCAAGCCTTACCAGTGTGCCCGGCACAAGAACTGGAAGGCCGTCCTCAACTGAGTAGAATGTATCGGAGGAACTGCACTCCCAGATGAGTTCATCACCCGAGTAGAGAGCCATGGACTGTACGAAGACCTCCTGTGGAATATCGGAGTCAAGGGCATATTCAGCCGGGGTGATGTGCGTGAGTACCCATCCACCATGGGGAGCTGTCCCCTCGTTCCGTCTCTCGACTATGAGCCTGCGGGTTCTGACGTCAACAATACTCTTTGTGCCCGGTTCAAATTCTCCATCGTGTATGACATCGATGTTGAGCTGGGCATAGATTGGTCTGATAACCGTCAGAGTGCATGTGCCGATGGCCGGATCGTTCTCGAAGATGAGTTCCATACTGCTCTCAGAGATGATCTCCCTGAACCAGAACTCCGGCATCTCAACAGACTTGCCCTCATCCCCGCCCTGGCCATCCAGCGGCTGCATCCTTACTATTCCGCTTGAGGCAACGAGCTGCTGGATATTAGCCTCATCAGAGACCTCCAGCGGTGGATCCTCGACACACCCCATGCTTAGAAGCGCAAGAACTGCGACTGTTCCAAGAAACATTTTCATATCCGCTCCTCCTCTCTTTCCTGCGATATGCTGACAAGAAAGTAAGAACGGGATATTAGCCTATCGTAACAGAATGTAACGGTTCCATCGGAATGGCTGCGGTGCCAGATACCGGTGGAAACCAGAACTACTACCTGCCTCTGACTTCTTTCATCTTCCTCTGGAAAGCCTCGTGCTCTTCTGCCCACTCCTGCTCGAGTTTCTTGAGCTTACGAGTTGAGTCATCTCGATCCTGGCCCTGCTCGATGAGAGCCTCCAACTTTGCACGCTTGTTCTTGTAGGCTTCCCGGTGCTTCTTGAACTTGTTCTCGATGTTCTCTGCAGGATCACCTGCATTGTCATCCGAACGCTCCTTGTATGCCAGTTTCTTCTCATGAACCCGCTTCTGCACATGCTTCTTCTCCGGATGGCGGGACTTCTTCGAGGGTCGTCCATCATCCGACTTTCCAGATTCTGCATTCCTGCCCATGGCAGCGGTCTTCTTGGTGATTCTCTTCAGCCAGCTCATAGTAATAACACCTTCCTGTTTTTCGTCTACTGCTAGTAACCTACCGGGACAGTCAGTACCAGCAGTGTTTCATACGGCCCGAGATGGATCGACGTTTCCATAAAGGGCTCAGTTATCAGTGAATCGCCCAGCGGGTCCAGTTTCAATATGACCCCATTCGCACCTGAAGTGACCCAGCGGGAGAGGTACTCCAGTTTTATCTGGCTGCTGTCCCCCGACATGCTCACTATGAGGATCGCTAGTTCTCCCTCGCGGTCTTCTCCTGCGATGACATTCATCTGCCGGTAGATAGGGCACTCGTCCTCCCCGTATCTGGTGACTCCGGCATCTACTCTTGCCGGATGATCAAGCAGATGCTTCCAGAGAAGCAGTACTTCAGCGGTCAGCCGGGGTGAGCCGTCCTCTTCGAACAGCCCTGCCCCGCTAACAAAGCCCGTTTCCGCAGGACGATCTATGATCGGGGTAATGTATGCATTGGTCACATCCGCTTCCTGAAGAAGAAGAAGGATGGATGTCAGTGATGCAGCTCCCTGAGGCATGTCCATAGGACAGGTAGCATCATCATCCTGGCCGGCCAGATTCATGTTCATTCCTGTCAGATGCAGTTCGATATCCTCCATGCCGTACTCTCCCATGATGTCGCGGATGAGCAGCGGGATGTTCCGGTACATGTCGAGGTCGGGGGAGTTGATCCTGAAAGTAATGAAATCGAGAGAGACAGCACTCTCTTCCAACTGACGAAAGAGTGACCTGAACATCGTATCAGCCAGTGCTTCCTCCGTTACAATGAAGCCACCTCCCCCAACCGGCAGGTCGGGAAATTCGATCTGGATAGCCTGAACCGCACTGATGAAGTACCCGTTCAGCAGTGTTCGGTCCGAGGCTGTGCTGCTGTCTGTCTGGAGATTGATGATCTCCACTCCATCGAGGCAATCCTCTCCCCATACTTCAGTATCTCCGAAATGCTGCACCAGTTCAACCAGCGCTAATGACGGATATTCCGCAGGGTCACCTCCTCCATCTGCCGAGGTGTTTGACAGCATCTCATAGGAATAGCACGAGTCACATATCTGCAGAGTGGGTCTGAAACCCGCTCTCTGGATGCATGCAAACAGCGAATCCTGCTGCTCCGGGATAGACAGTACAGTGGCTGATGGAGAGACGGACCGGTCAGAATATATATCTGCCATGTCGAAGCAGGCTGGATCGGGTATCTGCACCAGGCTCACTCCCAGTCTGGAATACTCATCTGACAGGTCGATCAGTATGGAATCCGCGAAAGAATACAGGTCCCTCTCCGAACCCCGGCATCTGCATAAGGGATTCCCCGGAGGGTTCGCCGATTATCAGGACGTAGCTACCATCCTCCAGATCGGCTCCGGGATTTTCGGCATACTTATCGCATGCTGAAACAGCTGCGACAAGGATCGAGGCAGCCAGGACTGATACGCATGAATTCAGGCTCCTGTGGAACATCTGGAATCCTCTATCCTGATAAGACGGCAGCGCTGTATTTGCCCGACCGTCTACAATGATCTACTTGAAACTGATCTCGGCACCGAGACCGAAGTACCAGACTTTCTTGTTGTATGTCGAGTTCTCATACAGCCCCGAACCGCTTCCTTCGAGATAGATGTTCCTGCCCCCTGCAAGAGTCAGGGCCATGTCATCATTGAGAGAGTAGCGCACACCTCCTCCGATGCAATGACAGTCCAGATTGTATTCGAAGTCGCTGAAGGTATCCTCGTTGCCTCCGAGGTTGGAGTAGACGTAACCCAGGCCGAGAAGCGCTCTCTGAGAGACCTGATAATCAATTCCCACTCCCGCATCCCAGCCGTTGGTATAGTCGTCATCGAGCCCATCAAGGCTGTCCTCAGCTGCATCCTCAACGAAATAGTAATTCCACATCGTGCTCAGCTGAAACTCGGGAGAGAACCTGTAGGAGATACCGCCTGAGAACATGGCGGGAAGATCTCTTCGCTGGGTGTACCCATCGGTATATGACGAGTCCGGCAGACCGAAGGCGGCCCAGTCGTTAGTGGTCACGGTGGTCTCGAACTCCAGATCGGTCCTGGTCTCGTAGCGCAGGGCAATGTTCATATCTTCAGTCGGAACTACATCTATACTGATTATCCCGTTGAATCCGCTGGCGGTCTTCTCGACATCGAGTACTCTATGCTCTGTGCCAACCGGCAGTGGTGGAACTGTATCACCCGGGATTGAATCGAACATGACAACAAAATCACCAGTACCGCTATAGTTTTTCTTTCCCGAAGTGTATCTGCCGGCAAACCCCACTGAGAGTATGTCGTTCACCGCATATGATACTCCGGCTGTTCCGGCAAGGTACTGGGAGGAGGCTTCAATACTGCCTTCGGTCATGAGTGCAAAATACCGGGGGTCACCACCGTGCATCGCGCGTTGAACGCCTGTCTCAAGCAGCGGCATCGCATATATGCCATCCTTGTAGTCCAGCGAACCGCCTCCGGCCGGCACTGTGAATGCGCCATACACTGCCCAGTCGCCGGTTCTGAAGACCGCATAGAGATCAGGATAGAAGAGAGTAGGCTTGTTCGACTCGTATGTCACGGTAGTGTCCGTATTCCAGTAGGGAGTTGCATCTATCGTGTAATCCTTAAGGAAGAACTCATTCCCGAAGCTGATATGAAAACCCTCTTCGAGGAAGATCAGCCCAGCCGGATTGTAGCTGACGAGGTCGGCCCCCTCAGTGGCAGCGTTCCGGGCGAAATTCCTGAAGTAGCTTACGCTGCGATTCGTAAGGTAATCAATATTGCCGCCAAGTACCGAACCGGCGGATAGAATAAGCATTGCAATGAGGATAAATGATAGGCATTTCATAAGTACTCCCCTGTTAAACGGATTGTGCTCCACAACCTTCGACGACCCCGGAAGCAACACCTCGGCCATGCCGGTATATGCAGACTTAACTATTCAATGAGACAGCGGTCTCGTCCACTGCGAGTGTATAGGCTTCTCGGAGGAGGACTGCCAGCAGGATGATCCCGGCAGCGAACTGACTGCGCACAAGAAGACAGGAATCTGCTCCTGCCAAACCAGAGGACATGGCTACTGGATAGATGTTGAGAATTGCGACAAGGATGACCGCAGGCAGGAGCATGTAACTCCGGGTCTCCATGGCCCGGTTTGTCAGGACCATAAGAGGAATTATCAGGATGATGAAGTAGTGGCTCCATGCAATGGGAGTAAAAACCGTCATGGCAACGAGAACCGCGCAGACTGCGATGCTATCGTATTCCTCAGTCGCACCGCGGAGCTTGCGCCGCATATGGGCAAGCGTTGCAATGGTAAGCAGGATCGCCCCTGTGGATACAGCCTTCACTTCCAGTGAAAGGCTGTACATGCGCCAACTGAACAGATCTACCCTGGCACCGGCAGACAGATCGCTGATGAAAGCTGCGAGTGACTGATTGTTGTACGCTGTCAGAAGAACTGAGGATATCCTTCGGATCTCCGCAAAGTAAGCCAGAGAGGTATCAAGACCAGTCAGAAGGATCGTGGCCAGGACGAGGAGGACAGACCAGCCGAAAAAACTCAATGAAGCCCTGTATCTCTTCGTGAGCAGCCAGTACAGCACTATGAGACCGGGGGTGATCTTCACAGCTGCTGCGAGCGCCAGCACAAGTCCGGCCAGGATATAGCGTTCTTTCCTCGCCAGAAACACTGCAAGCAGCGTCATGAACAGAAAAATGGGATGCGTCTGATTCAGGAAGACCGTATAACGAAGCGGTTCCATGAACGGGAGCACGATAAGACATCCGGCAAGCCATAGAGGTTTCCTGAATAGCGGCGCCCACATCTCTGCTGTAAGAAGAACCATGCCAATGACGGCAGAGATGTTAAGGATCAGAAAGATAAGGTTGAACTCCGGAAAGTCCGTAATCGTGCAGAGGGGGCGCAGGAACAGTGCCCACAGGGGTGTCTGCACATATGGATGCAGGAAACCGGCGAATCGTGACTCACGGACGACCTCGTTCAAAACCGGATCATCAACGATGTGATAGAATTCGGGGTCATGACTGTAAAGATGAGCTTCCCGCTCGGTTCCGATCAACCTACCTGCAATGTACGAAGATGAAAGGTCATCTCCCGGGGCTTTACCTCTGGTCAGGACCATGAAGGCGAGAAAGCAGAGACAGAGTGTAATTACTGGCACGAGCTTCGTACTCTTATTCATGCCTTACGCTTTCCGCAGTATGTCTTCCCCCCGACCTGACACGTAACCGGCGGTTTTCAGACAGTCTGCCGCAGTCAGTGAAGGAGGTTCATTAGCCACGCGAAAATTACGGTCCATAGCATACTCTGTCAATCTTACGTATATGCCGGTCGGACCCATCTTCATCAAGAGTTTCCCTTTATGTCCCCGATGTGTATAATGTTCCGGCATCAGGTATCTCGTTGCAGAATATGGGGCCTGGCAGGGGGGGGCGATCGGCTGTGAATTCCTTGGCCGCGACAGGGCATAGGTTCATTGGCATGAAATTTCTGCCCGGACTGGCTCTCTCCCTCTCCATGCTGCTTCTCAGAGGACTCTCCTTTTACACGCTGGCATGGTCCTGCCTCGCATGCGGTCTGCTCTGGAGTCGACAGCCTTCAAGGACGGGAGGTCTGTCTTGGTTCCTCGCTGCTCTCTCGGCACTTATGGGAAACAGTCCAGGCGGTATGATGTCTCTGGCAGTAGCCTGCATCCTGGAGATCATTCTGTGCAGCGATATTCGGGAGCGTGCAATACCTTTCATCTCTCTTCTGCTTCTCTCCTCGGCTGGAATGCTGACTGGTCTTACCTTCGTGCTGCTCGGCTGTGCTGTTGCTCTTGTACTTGACTGCAGATACCTGAGATCCGGCCTGTGCGGTCTCTTCCTTCTTGCTGGTGTTCTGATCCATGGTCCTCCGTCCTCTGTCATGACAGGACAATGGTCGACCGAGCGCCTTGCTAAGCAGTGGTTGAGATATGACTGGCATCAGCCCATTCAGGTCACTCGATGCAATCCGAAAGTCATGATCTACTACCCGACACCCCCTGACAGGCAATTCGTCCTGAATGTCTCGGCTTCCTTTTCTTCAGAGAGCGCATCGGGAGGGTGGATTCAGCAGGGAGACACCTATCACTTCCTGGATACCGCGACGGATTCTGTTCTCCTCAGAGGCCATGAGCCTTTCAGCGTGGTTCTGCCCGGAGAGTGGAGACCATTCTCTCCGGATAGGATCAGTATTAATGTGAAATGCGAGATCTAGCTCATATGACGGATCTCAGGACATTGCTCTCAACTCGCCGCGGAACTCTGTTTCACATTGCAGGGGGAGCTTCTGTACTTCTTGTCTGGCGATTCATGTCTCTTCCTTCACCGGATACCTTCGGTCTGCTCATACCCTTCGCATGGCTTCTTACTGGCCTGATCTTCGGCAAGGGAGGGATTCCCCGGTACTCTCCACTGTTGCTCTCTTCCTATCTCCTCATCTCTGTCTTCTGGACGGCTGGTCCCGTACCCGCTCTTATCACTTCGGCCTCGGCTCTTGCGGGGATCATTCCAGGACTGATCGCATGTGTCAGGACAAGAAAGCACGGATACCTCCTCGCTCTCATTCCTGTACTGCCCATTGTGGTCCTTGAGGTGCCCTTCGTTCATGATGAGCCTTTCTATGCAACCATAACCGAGGACTTCGTCTCGCCCGGGACCGGACTATTCGGCAACATGAACAACAGTTTCGGGAGCCCTTCGAAACTGGTCAGACACCATCAGCCCTTATATCCCGGACTCCTTATCCCCGGCTACTGGAAGGGGCAGACAGGTGTTCGTATGATGAATGTTATCATAGCATTTGTCGCTGCCCTCATCCTGGGGAGAGTCCTCAAACGGGAGAACCTGTGGGGTTGGCAGCTTCTTGTCTTCCTGGGCGTCATGACCATCCCCGGTATCGGTACATTCGGGATCGTATACCCGGAGTGGCTTGCAGTCCTGGTCTTCTGTATCGGCGCGATGTTCCTGGAGAAAAGACTCGGTCTTCTTTGGATGATCCTCGTTACAGTGCTGCTCGCATTTATCAAGGTGAGGTTCGCTCCGCTCGGAGTCGGTCTAATCCTTGTGTGGATACTCAGCAAACCCCGCAAGGTAAAATACCTGGCGATCATACTGAGCGCAGCTGTTCTCCTGAGTATCCTCCTACTCGATCTCTTCGCTTTCTCAGGAAGGCTGTTCATCGTACGCTACGGTAACATGCCGTTCGTAAGAGCAGTCCTGTTCAAAATTCTCCTGCAATCTCCCTCGAGTCTGTTCAATGCTCTCTCTTCACTAATCGATATTGAGAGCGGACTCCTTTGGAAAGCTCCGTGGATAGTACTTGCCCTGGCTGGACTGCCTGGGCTGAAACGTAATCACCCTCACGCTTATCGGATACTGGGCATTCCTGCCATTCTCTATGTTGCTACTCTCTTCTTATGGAAGCAGGCAGATTGGCATAGTATGCCCACGCCGTGCGGGCGTATGCTCACGCCTGTACTGCCTTTTCTTCTCGCAGGTCTTTCGATGATGCTTCGTTCAAAGCCTGCAAGGCTACTCATTGCTCTCTCGCTTGCGGTTTCAATCCTTCACATCGTAAGCCCAGGACTCCGCTTCAATGACGCTGATGGCACTGACTTTCTCTTCTCTCTGCTGACAGGTCCTGACAGCAGTTTCAGTTCTCTCGTTCCATCATCCATCAGACCTGCAT
>Ga0190293_1000263_pt1 | contig 18363 bp, 16 predicted proteins | sample 48693001_MG_FD_161671 | JGI IMG/M metagenome (GOLD analysis project Ga0190293, IMG submission 161671) | Hydrothermal vent microbial mat bacterial communities from Southern Trench, Guaymas Basin, Mexico - 4869-30-0-1_MG | ecosystem: Environmental > Aquatic > Marine > Hydrothermal vents >...
CCAAGAAGGCCGCGGCGAAGAAGGCCGCGGTGAAGAAGGCCGCGGTGAAGAAGGCTCCGGCTAAGAAGACCGCGACCAAGAAGGCTCCGGCTAAGAAGGCCGCGGTGAAGAAGGCTCCGGCCAAGAAGACCGCGACCAAGAAGGCTCCCGCCAGGAAGGCTCCGGCAAAGAAGGCTCCGGCCAAGAAGGCTCCTGCGAAGAAGGCTCCTGCGAAGAAGGCTCCTGCCAGGAAGACCGCTGCCAAGAGAGCTCCAGCCAAGAGAGCTCCAGCCAAGAAACCTGCAGCGAAGAAGTCTCCGTTCAAAGTTGGCGACAAGGTTGTGTACCCGCATCATGGGGCAGCGACGATCGTCAAGAGGGAACGGATCGAGTTCGCTGGGGAGAAGCAGGAGTACTTCGTGCTCGAGATCGTGACGGATCAGCTTACGTTGCGTGTGCCCGTTGCGAACGCCATCGATCGTGGAGTGCGGCCTGTGATAACCAAGAACAAGGCGAGGCAGGTCTTTGCGGTGTTCAAGGCGGAGCCCCAGGAGGCTGGTGCGAACTGGTCTCGTTGGTACAAGCTTCTCACGGAGAAGATCAACTCGGGCGACATCTTCCAGGTGGCAGAAGTCGTTCGCGACCTCACCTACGCACAGCAGATCAAGGGGATCTCGCCAGCGCTGAAGCGGATGTTGTCGAAGGCTCGGCTCATCATCGTCTCTGAGTTGCAGTTCTCACTTGACCTCTCGGAAGAGGACACGATCAAGAAGCTCGACCGAGCTCTTCCCAAGGTTGAAGAACCTGACGGAAGCTGATGTCGAAAGCCGTGGCGAACGAGGAGTCGTTCGCAGCGATCATCGTCGCTGCCGGATCTGGCACGCGGTTCGGACGGTCGAAACACGATCTTGAGCTTGCAGATATGCCCCTGTGGCGTTGGTCAGTCGATGCGTTCGATGAGGCAGGTGCGTCCGAGGTCGTTGTCGTCGGAGATGTGCCTGGTGGAGTTCCCGGAGGGATGAGGAGGAGGGACTCGGTGCGTGCTGGCCTTGACGCACTCACCTCTGGTTCACCGATCGTGCTGATCCATGACGCTGCCCGTCCCCTTGTAGGTGCCCGTCTCATCGGGGCTGTTGTTGCTGCGCTCACCGGAACGGGCGTACAGGGAGCCATACCCGGGATCCCGGTAACGGACACGATCAAGAGACGCGACGGCAGACACGTCCTCGAAACAGTCGATCGCCGCGACCTTGTCGCCGTTCAGACACCACAAGGGTTTCTCACCGACGCGCTGATGGATGCCCATCGGGCGTTCCCAGGAGACGATGCGACGGACGATGCCGCACTGGTTGAACTCAACGGAGGCTCTGTTGTCATCGTCGATGGTGACAGAACGAACATCAAGATCACATTTCCCTGCGACCTGACCATTGCCGAGGCGATCCTTGCTGAGGGTTCACGATGAACGACTCTCGAGTAGGTTTCGGTTACGACGCCCATCGTTTCGGTGGCGAAGGACCTGTGATGCTTGCGGGTGTTCCCATCGAGCACGACACCGGCGTCATAGGCACGTCTGATGCGGATGTCGCCGCCCATGCCGTGTGCGATGGCATTCTTGGTGCTGCGGCTCTCGGCGATCTTGGGGAGTTCTTCCCCAGCGAAGATCCACGCTGGCATGGAGCTGATTCCATGCAGTTCGTGACCGAGTGCGGACGTATGGTTCGAGAAGCCGGTTTCGAGTTGGGCAACATCGATGTGACGGTGATCGTCCAGTCGGTGAGGGTGGCACCGCACCGCAGAGCCATGCGAGAGAACCTGGCGACCGCCCTCGGGATCCCTATCAGTGGCGTGTCCGTGAAAGCCACAACCACCGACAGGCTTGGATGGATCGGTTCTGGTGAGGGGCTCGCTGCCCACGCCGTGGTCGTTCTCTACAGTTGAGCGATCACCCTGCGCGCTGATGCAGGATCGTCGGTGATCACACCGTCAACACCGAGGTTGAAGAGCATGGCGATGTCCTCAGGTGCCTCAACCCTCCACACGATCGTCTTGAGTCCCGCGTCGCGGATGGCCGATATCGCAGCCTCGGAGTCCATGGAGAAGTGGGCAAGCTCAGGGTTGACGGCATGGGCGCCTTGTGAGAGTGCGGCAGCGATGCCAACATCGAGGCCGTACGGCAGCCTGACAAGTTGCGCACGCAGCATCTCTGGGCAGACCTCAGCAGCGCGCTCCATCGTGACAGGGTCGAATGATGACAACAGGATTCTGTCCGGGCTGTCGTACCTGTCGATCGTGTCGATGACCTGGCTCACAGTATTTCGGGCTTCATCGAAGTCCGCCTCGTCGGGGAAATTCTTGATCTCCACATTCAGCCACACGTCTTGCGGAATGGATGCAAGAGTCTCGATGAAGGTCGGCATCGAGGGGGTCTGCCTTTGAATGTCGGCGATGGTCATCTCCACTATCGGTGGAAACCCTGGTCTGCGATCGTCGTGGTTCATGACAAGAACACCGTCGGCCGTACGCCGCACATCCAGCTCAACACCATCGGCGCCAGCTTCTACAGCAAGCCGATACGCCCCGAGTGTGTTGTCCTCTGCTCGCGACCGGTCGCCTCTGTGGGCGTACACGAGCGGTGGGGGAGACAGCGGAGTCCGGTGCATTATCGGAGAGTACCTGGTATTTGGTACTTGGAGGATCAGCGGATAGGGAGCGGTCGTTCTCCGTTTCCCGTTCTCCGTTTCCCGACCGCACGTGAACGATCCGGGCTGGTACCGGTTTCTGACCGTGAACTGTGAACTGTGAACTATGATTCCGGCTCCACTTATCCGCGCATCCTCTTGGTACCTGAACGAGGACCGCTGATGGCCGTGGTTGGCTAGCCTCCGTTGTCATGCAGATTCATGACACGCTCAGTGGTACGACCGTGCCGTTCATCCCCGCAGAACCTGGCCGGGTCTCCATCTACGTGTGTGGACCGACCGTGCAATCTGAACCACACCTTGGTCATGGGCGGTCAGCGGTGTCGTTCGATGTCCTGCGGCGATATCTCGCATGGTCGGGCTTGGATGTCTCGTTCGTACGGAACGTGACGGACATCGAGGACAAGATCATCGCCAGGGCAGCGGAACTTGGTGTTTCCACATCTGAAGTGGCTGAGCGCGTATTCGGTGAATTCTCTGCGGCCTACGACCTGCTCGGCAACCTGCCTCCGACGATCGAACCGAAGGCCACGGAACACATCCCAGAGATGATCTCCCTCATCGAGGAACTCATTGAAGGTGGCCACGCCTACGAAAGCGATGGAGACGTCTATTTCTCGGTGAGGTCGTTCGATGGGTACGGGAAACTGTCCCATCACGATCTTGATGACCTGATACCGAGCGAGGGTGCAGGCAACGATACCCGAAAGCAAGACCCGCTCGATTTCGCTCTGTGGAAGGCAGCCAAGCCGGGGGAACCGCAGTGGGAGTCGCCGTGGGGCCCTGGCCGTCCAGGGTGGCATATCGAATGCTCCGCAATGGCGACCAGATATCTGGGAGACAGCTTCGACATCCACGCGGGCGGTACTGATCTCATCTTTCCGCACCACGAGAACGAGATCGCCCAGTCTGAGGCAGCATCGGGTAAACCGTTCGCCAGGTACTGGATGCATAACGGGATGCTCAACCTCGGTGGCGAGAAGATGGCGAAGTCAACGGGTCATGTCGTCACGTTGATCGAATCGCTTGAGCGATGGGATCCAACGGCGGTTCGCCTCTTCTACCTTCGAACTCATTATCGCAAGCCACTCGACTTCTCCGAAGAGGCTTTGGCCGACGCCGAGGCGAGCCTTGCGCGCCTTCGGGCCTTCCGCCGCAGATTTCCCGATGTCATCGAGGAGTCTGCAGACGCCGACGTCATGAACCGGTTCATTGCGGCCATGGACAATGACCTTGACGTAGCCGGTGCCCTGGCGGTTCTGTTCGAACTCGTCAGGGAGGGCAACTCGCGCCATGATCGTGGAGCGCCGGCCGGGGAGCTGGTGGCAGCGTACGATGAGATCGTTGGTGTGCTCGGCCTGACGGCGAGTACTGTCGACGGTGACGACGAAGAGGCTATCGCACAACTCGGGAGCCGATTCGGCATCGAGGGAGCGACCATCGACGACCTCGTTGCGTTGCGCGATACCGCTCGAGCCGATAGGGAGTGGGATACGTCTGACGCGATACGTGACGAGTTGGCAGCATTGAACATATCGATTGAGGACACCCCAGATGGCGCACGTTGGCATAGGAGCTGATCTCGAGGGCATCCACGCCGTTTCCGCGGCACTCGATGCTGGTCGGGTAACGGAACTCATCATCGAGAAGTCTCGTCTGTCACATCCAGATGTGAGGCGCATCATCGAACAAGCGCGAGCAGAGTCGATACCCGTATCTCACGTTGACGATGTTCGTCAGATCTCGTTCACCGATGCACCGCAGGGTGTCGTTGCGCGTGCGAGGGCGATCGTTCCCATATCGCTCAAAGAGGCGGTAGCGATCGCTGACAACCCGATCGTCGTCGTTCTCGACCACATCGAAGATCCGCGCAATATCGGTGCGATCGCCCGCTCTTGTGACGCGTTCGGTGTGACAGCGCTCGTCCTCTCCACACGTAGAGGCGCCCCGCTTGGGGCAACAGCCTTCAAAGCTGCATCGGGTTCACTCGAACGTATCCCGATCGTAACGGTCTCTTCCATCGCTGACGCGGCGAAGCGACTGAGTCAGCTCGGCCTATGGACTGTCGGCCTTGACGGGGCAGGAGATCGCTCGTTGCTTGGTCTCGAGATCATGGAGCAGCCGACCGCGCTCTTCGTCGGGGCCGAAGGGGCAGGCCTCTCGCACCTTGTCGCCCAACGCTGTGACGTCGTCGCCTCCATCCCGATGGTTGGCGTAACGGAGAGCCTGAACGCCTCGGTAGCGGTTGCTCTTGGAACCTATGAGGTCGCTCGGGTCCGGGGCTGGGTATCCTGACGTCTCTGCTGGCGTAGCTCAGTTGGCCAGAGCAGCCGCCTTGTAAGCGGCAGGTCATGGGTTCGAGTCCCATCGCCAGCTCCATCTCACCGTTCTGGCGTCCGTACCGTCCAGATCTGGACGTTTTGGACGCCAGAACGGCAGGGGTATTCACTCGGCTGCGTGTTTGTGACAGGGTGTGCATATGTCACGCCGAGACAGTCTTCTCCTGGAAATCGCCCGAGATCAACGCGGTGTATTCACGCTCGTACAGGCTGAGCGTTGCGGTGTGCCTGCGAGCACAGTTCGGGGCCGAGCGGGTCGCGGTGTCTACGAGCTCATACATCCAGGTGTCTACGGGGTCGCTGGGACCGAGGACAGTTGGCACAGGGAGGTCGTGGCAGCGGTGATGTCTGTCACGGAACCTGCAGCGGCGTCGCACCTTACGGCCGCGTACCTTTGGGGTATGACGGACCGATTGCCTCAACGCATAGAGGTCGTGTCCCCGCGACATCAGCGAGTGAAACGCCCTGCGTTCGACGTTCACGAGTCCAAGGACATCCGAACCAGCGACATCGTGCACGTGGACCAAGTCCCGGTTACTTCTGCGGTACGTACCGTCGTCGATCTTGGCGCATCGGCCCGTCTCGGTGTCGTGGCCCGATGCCTGGATGCTGGCTTGCGGACCGACCTCTACTCGCTCTCTGGTGTTGAAGCGTTCGTTCGGCGTGTCGCAAAGAGGGGGCGAGACGGAGTCGGAGTGATCCGCCCGCTCATCGAGGAACGGAAGTTCTGGAAGGGGATAACGGAGAGTCCGCTGGAGGACAAATTTCGATCGGTTGTTGCTGCGTCCCCGTTGCCGATGCCAGACGCGCAGATCATCGTGTCGCGTCCCTCCGGCGAATTCGTCGGTAGATACGATTTCGGATACCCACGTTGCATGGCGATCTTCGAACTCGACAGTGAGGGTTGGCATATGGATCCAGTTTCATTTCAGCGAGATCGGGACAAGCAGAACATGGCGCAGATGCTCGGGTGGACGGTCTACCGATTCACATGGCGCCAACTCGCGGACGATCCCCAATCTGTCATCGCAGTTCTAGCGTCCGTACTGACCGAATGTGGACGGGATGGACGCCAGAACGGTGTGGTTGAGGGCTGAGGGGGCTGTACAATCGTGTCATCACAGATAGAGACGTACGTACGACCTTTCGCCAGGTAGGGATCTTCTCATGGTCCATTATCGGTGTGCTGCTTCTGATCGTCGCGGCATTCTTTGTGCTGGTCAATGGAAGGGTCATCCTTGCGCCACTGCTGCTCGCCGTCGTGGTTGTGTACATCCTCAACCCGTTCGTCACATGGCTTCACAAGCGTGGACTGCCGAGGGTCGTTGGAGCCCTCCTTGGATTTCTCGTTTTCTTCTCAGCTATCACGCTCCTTGCCATCCTCCTCCTCCCTGACATCGTTGCCCAGGCCCAGGCGTTCGTTGAGACCTTCCCCGCGTTGTACGACAACTCGGTCCAGCAGGTGTACGATCTCACTGAATCGCTCGGCTTTTCGAGTGTTTCGATCTGGAACTACGATCAGATCGTCGACTACCTGAACGACCCACAGAACCGTTCGACGCTCGTTGATGTCAGTCTTGGATTCCTCGGATCCGTAACCGCGGGCATTTTCGAGTTCATCCTTGTGTTCCTGGTGGGCCCTGTCCTGGCCTTCTACTTCCTGATTGACCTTCCCTCCGTCCAGCAACGTCTGGTCGAGATATTCCCCGAGGACCGCAGGACCGAGGCCGCCTACGTCGGCCGTCAGGTCAATACGGCGCTCGGTGGGTTCCTGCGTGGCCAACTCGTCGTAGCGTTCATCGTTGGGATCATGCTTTCTGTTGGGTACAGGATCATCGGCCTCGAGTTCTGGCTGCTGATCGGACTGATCGGTGGACTTCTGAATATTGTCCCGTTCCTTGGGCCATGGGTTGGTGGCGCCCTTGGCGTTCTCGTCGCCGTCTCGACAGGTGACGTCTCAACCGCAATATGGGCGGTTGTGGTAGCTGTGGTTGTCCAACAGATAGACAACAACTTCGTCTCACCGACCGTTCTGCGGGCCACGGTACGGCTTCACCCAACAGTCACTCTTCTCGCTCTCGTCCTGGGTGGCGCATTCGCTGGGATTTGGGGTGTCATCATCGCGGTCCCTCTCACTGCAACACTCAAGATCCTGTTGGGCCACTGGTGGCGGACGCGATTCCTGGGACAATCGTGGGAGGAGGCATCCGAGGCCATGTTCGAGGAACCTGAACCTTCGCGGATCCTCAAGACGGGCGAGATACCGATCATCAAAGGCAAGAAATCTGGGTCCGACGATGATGCCTGAACGGGTCTGATCCATGCAGGTCTATGACTGGGTGGTCATTGCTCTTGCTGCTGCGTTCGCCTTCCGGGGTTGGCGCCGGGGGTTGGTGAGGGAAGCCCTCGAGATCGCGGTGCTTTTCGCAGGCACAGTGATCGTCTTCCGCATGGCACCCGCTGTGGGAACGATCCTTTCTGGCATGGCGAACATCCCTCCTGAGGTCGGCAGGATCGCCGGTGGCATCATCATCCTGATCGTGCTGATGGTCGGGTCGTTCTTCGTTTCGAGGATCGTCGCTGCATCGTTGAAGATCGTCCCAGGGGCAACGACGTTGAACAGGCTCGGTGGAGCGCTGGTTGGGATCGGCTACACCTTCCTCATCGTCGTTGTCGCCACCATATTGGTTTCGGCCGCGCCTCTCCCTTCGAGCATCCGAGAGTCCTTCGATTCCTCCGTCGAGGAATCTGTCATCGGAGCACAGATCGTGGCTCCTGACGGTGTCGTGCAACGCTGGTTCTCCACCCTCAGTGGCGAGGATGTGTTCGGTGCCGTGATAGCGGTGCGCGAGGCCGTGGGTGACAGATTGATGGCAGGGACGCTTCCCATCCCGCTTCCCGGTATTGGTGACGCCGCGATAATCCCCTCTCAATCCGCGGCGCAAGCCGTGTTCGACGAGCTGAACGCTGACAGGGTCAGTTCCGGAATCGACCCTCTTGCCTGGTCACCCGACCTAGCGATCGTCTCGGTTGCGCGGGCCAACGATGTGTATCGCTCAGGAATGCTGAGGCTCGACGGAGACCTCGATGCCGCACTCGAAGCTGAAGGTATCCCAGGTACGATCACCTCTGAGATGCTCGTGATCGCTGCGAGCCCTCACGGCGTGTCTGAAGCGTTCGCATCCGTTGGCCCGTACCAGACGATGACAGTTGACCCCACCTTCCGCAAGGCTGGTGTAGGCGTCGTCGAAGGACCGTACGGACTGATCTCTGTCGTTGTGTTCTCGGGCTAGATCTCAGTCTTTGCCGTCTTCAGCGTCGCCACCGTCTCCAGCCTCGAGTGCTGGTGCTTCATCGGCGGCGTCGAGCGCAGGCTTTGAGGCATCCCCGCTGGCCTTGAGTGCCGGCGCTTCGTCGTCACCGCTCGGGTCGAGGGCGGGAGTTTCTGCGTCCCCACTTGCCGAAAGCACGGGAGTCACCGGTTCCATCGACGCTGAAGCTTCCTGAGCCGAGGAGGCATGGGCAGCGGACGCAGCATCAACGGCCTTCTTGGAGTCGTTGCGAGAGACGATCACTGCAGCGATACCTGCGATGATGCCGATAGCCAGAACGCCAATGACGAGCCACCACACCCACGCAGCAGATCCCGACCCTGTGTCTGACACCGCAACCACATCTATCGATCCGGTCAGGGGGATATTCCATACGAGGGAGCCGTCACTGAGCACCTCGTCGGCGTTGTGCTCGACAACCGTGCCAGGCATCGAGACGATGAGGTTCGCGGAGAAGATGTCGCCCGTGATGTCGGTCGGGTCGATCGGCAGGTCACCCAGGCTTCCTCCGACATCTGCCGAAACGATCGAGGCCTCGAGGATCGCCTCGTCTCCGTCGGTTGTGTAGGAGAAGGCGCCGAAGTCAGAGACGAATTCTTGGCCGAGGACCAGGAGCGCGTCATTTTCCAGGTCGTCCACTGGGCCGGAGAATCCGTAGTACGTCATGTCGCCGTTGATGCGCGAATAGGACTCGAATCCTTCAGCTTCGGGAGGTAGTTCCTCGGTGAAGAGCTCGGCCGGGTCGTCACCTGTCTGTGAGAGAAGGTCCAACATCTCCTCGTCGAAACCGATCTCTGCACTGACGGTGGCCGATCCGTCATCTTCGATATCGATGATGATGTTCGACTCGGCCCTGCATGCTGTGAGCACGAGTGCTGCGAACGCGAAGATGAACAGGTATTTCCGCATGGGTCCTCCGGACTCGGTTGTTGTCATGATGCTAGGCGGTATCTTTGCCATGTGGTGATTGGGAGGTACACGTGACAGCTGACCAGGAGAGCATCCGACGCTCGTTCGTCGACGCATATCCCCGATATGTGGCGTCCATCCTCGCTTCGCGAGGTATCGAAGTCGACGATGTGTTGGCTGACGCGATCGTTGAAGGCGCCTCCGTGCTCGATGGATTGCTTGCAACGTTGGAGGCAACCGCACTCATCGACCAGTCGTCGAGCCCCCTCGAGCTGTTTCGGGAGGCCCTGCGGCCGATAGACCGTGCGTTAGCGCTCGTCGGCGCACCTCTGCCTCCGCCGGGGTCTGGTGCAGTGAGGATCGCTCCATGGGACCGATATGCACTCTCCCCAGGGTCGTCGCAAGTATTGGGTCAGAGTGCCAAGGAGGCCCATATCGCGTGGGGTCTGGGAAAAGCTCAAGCGGTCGCCAGGTATGTGGACTCCACACAAGGTCCGACCATCGGGTTGCTATGCACTGCCGGAGACCTGCCTGCTCTCGTAGCCGAGGCAGAGGCGTTGCACTACAGGACGACGGTGCTCCCGTCAGACACTGGCATCTCTGTCGCTGTGGTCTGCGCCGATGAGCCTGATGCTGAAGGTGCCGTACGGATGATGTCGCAACGAGCGAGAGTCGTCGTGTACGGCCGATCGATAGATGATCTCGACCAGGCCAGGTTCGCTGCCCTGGGGGCCTCTTTTGTGGTGGACGCTGGCAGGCTGTTCGGGCGGCTCTCCGAATACGTCCCCGTTATCGGTTGACCGCGGAGCTATCTGGCGATTATCGCTTCGTTGGGTTCGAGGACCACCTCTGTGAACGCGCCGCGTCGGTCCTCTGCCGTCCCGAAGACCTGGTTGACGGAACCTGGGAACATATACGGCTGTGGCTCATTCGTGAAGTTGATCGCCACGAAAACGCTGTCATCTCTGAACGTGCGAATGAACGACAGGACATGGTCCCTGTTGGGTTCGAGCATCGTGATGGACCCAGACGTGAGCGCCAGGGACGCGTGTCGCAACTCGATGAGTGAGCGGTAGAGGGTCAGTGTGGAAGTGGGGTCCTCGAGTTGGTCGGTAACGCTTGTGGCAGGGTCAGCGAATGGAAGCCATGGGGTGACGTTGGGTGGGGTGAAACCCATTCCCAGATCGGTGGTCCACTGCATCGGGGACCGGCAGCCATCGCGGTTGAGTTCGGGGTGGTTCTTCCCCCAGGGGTCCTGTTCGTCTCCTGGTTCGACGATGCAGTCGACAAGTCCAAGTTCCTCCCCGTAGTACAGCGTGGGGGTTCCCTTGAGCGTGAGGAGCAGCACGGCAGCGGCGCGGACCCGTTCTGGCCCGAACCGTGTTGCGAATCGTGGTTCATCGTGATTGCCAAGGACGTGGTTCCCCCATGCGGCGTCCGGCATGGCCTTCTCCTGGGCCATGATCTTCTCCCTGAAGTCGCTGGCATCCCACGACGCCCACAACAGGGAGAAGTTGAATGGCATGTGGAGGCCGTCACCGTCCGTGCCGTAGTACTTCGCCCATCGATCCCAATCCGGCTCGTGGATCTCTCCAACGGCGAACCGGTCGTCGTATTCGTCGAGCACCGACCTGATCTGAGCGTGCATCGCGAAAATGTCGTCGTGACCCTTGTCATACAGGTGCTCCTGGGTGTCGTACTCGTTGAGGTTCTTCGTCCCGTCCTTCGGTCCTTTCGTCGGGGGGTTGCTACGCATGAGCGGATCCTTCGCCATGAAGTGGGCAACGTCCATGCGGAAGCCGTCGATTCCTCTGTCGAGCCAGAACCGGAGCGTGTCCATCATCGCATCGACAACCTCGGGATTTCTCCAATTGAGGTCTGGCTGTTGTGCGAGGAACGAATGTAGGTAGTACTGCTGGGTGGTGTCGTCCAGTGTCCACGCTGGTCCGCCGAACAGCGAGAGCCAGTTGTTCGGCGGCTGGCCTTCCTCGTCAGGCTCGGCCCACACGTACCAGTCACGTTTCGGATTGTCCAGGCTTGCCCGCGATTCGGTGAACCACGAGTGTTGGTCAGACGAATGGTTGGGTACCCAGTCGATGATGATCTTCAGCCCGAGTCGATGGGCCTCCGTGATCAGTGTGTCTGCATCATCGAGCGTTCCAAAGAGCGGTTCGACGTCCGTGTAATCCGATACGTCGTAACCGAAATCTGCCATAGGGGAGGGGAACATCGGGGAGATCCAGATGGCGTCGACACCAAGTGTGTTCCTCAGGTAGTCGAGACGGTTCGTGATCCCGGAAAGATCCCCCACGCCGTTACCTGTCGTATCCTCGAATGACCGCGGATAGATCTGATAGATGATCGCTGACTTCCACCAATCGGTGGCAGATGTGATGTGCATCGCATCTACGGTAGTTGCGTCTGGACTCCGTGGCCGCGGCGCATTGCCATACTGTGTCGATGGAGACCATTCAGCCAGATCGACGGTGGGCGTTCACCGCGTTGTTGTTCTCCACGATGGGTGTTGGCACGTTCATCGCAGCGTCACTTGGCATCATCGCTGTCGTGTTCATTGCGGATCTTGGCATCTCTCGAGCCCAACTCGGTTTCGTATTCGCCATCAATACCGTCGGCGCTGCAGTGTTGTCTCCCGTTGTCGGGCGGATAACGGACAAGATCGGTGGCCGTGCCGCGCTGATCGTTGTGGCACTCGCCGCGGCAGGCTCGTTCCTGATACTCGGTGTGGCCGGTTCCTTGATCGTTCTTGCCATCGGATCGGCGGTCGGTGCGGTCGCTCAGGCAGGGGCGAACCCTGCGACGAACAAGCTGATCGCAGAGGACCTGCCTGCAGGGGCACAGGGCATCACTATCGGCATCAAACAATCCGGTGTCCAGGCATTCATCTTTGCTGGTGGGCTTATCGTGCCATCGATGGCGCTTGCGTGGGGAAGGGTGAGCGCCTACGTCATGCTTGCGGTCGTATCTGTCATCGTCGCAATCACAGGTGCGTGGTTTCTCCCGAAACAAACGAAGGATCACGAGGCCAGGATCGGTTCATCGCCTAGTGAATCGTTGCCTGCCGCTATCTGGTGGATAACGGCATATGGTTTCCTGCTCGGTTTCTCAGGATCGGCCACGGTCATGTTCGCTCTGTTCACGACAGAGAGCCTTGGTAAGTCGATCGTCGTCGGCGGAGCAGTCGCCGCTGTGGTCGGGTTGACAGCGATGCCCGCGAGGATCTTGTGGGCGCGTCATGCTGAGAGACGCCATGCGTTCCGCTCTTCTTTGCTGATCATCTCGCTGCTCGCCGTTCTCGCCTCGTTCGCTCTGCTCGGCGCTGGGGCTGGTTACTGGTGGCTCATCTGGGTCGGTGCCGTCCTTACCGGAATCGGGCCATCGTCATGGAACTCCGTCGGCATGCTCGGCCTGATCATTTTCGCTGGTCCCAGAGCAGCAGGGCACGCTTCTGGCGTGATTCTGTTCGGGTTCCTGATCGGTCTCGGGATCGGACCACCCTTGTTCGGGTGGATGGTCGACGTGAGCGGCTCGTACACAGGTGTCTGGATGTCATCTCTGGCTGCCGCCATTGCGGGGATGCTGGTCATGGTGGCGTGGAAGCCACCCGAACGTGCGGTGCCCCTTGGTGATACTGGCGCACCTAAGCGGCCAGGAAGATGACCGGTATGGCCAGGAGGGAGCTTCCGGTCACATCAGACGTGGATCTCGAGGACGTCGCCATCCTCGACAACATGTTCTTGTCCAACCTGCTGGGCATCGAAGTCAGCCGCGCCCCACAGTCTGGCGAATTTGAACTCATCGGCGATCTCGCGATGTACGAGACGCGCCACTTCGAGGACCGTTGCACCGTGGCGCACCGTGTACGGCCGACGCATGTCCGGATCCCTTCCGGGGATCTTCGTATAGACCCGTACGACACCGAGATGCTCGAAGAGCCACTCACCCAACACATCGAGGCCCTGAGCTGTCTCAGCTGATACGGCCAGGCACGGGAAGCTCACCTCTGCGAGCTCCTCGAGGATTGCAAGGTCCTCGTCGACATCTGGATCCTTGTCCGCCTTTGCGGCGACAAGCAGCGTTGGGAGCACCTTCGTGAACACGTCCTGTTCGTCGACCTCTTCGCCATCAGCGGGCCATCGCGGTGTCAGGTGCACGTTTCGTTCACGAAGAAGATCGCGCACTTCCACGACTCGCTCGACGCACCCTGGCAGGGAGAGGTCCACGACCAGCAGACATCCATCAGCAGGCCGAAGGGCGTTGCTGATCCATGGAACCGGGTGTTCCACGGCAATGGGCGGTAGGTCGACGAGTTGGATGGCGATGTCACGTACGGGCATCATGCCGGGAATCGGATACTGGGTGGTGAACGGATACTCGCCGATCTGGGTGTGCGATCCGGTAGATATCGAGTGCAGCGTCGACTTGCCCGTGTTGGGTGGTCCCAGCAGTGCGATCTGTCCGGCACCCTCCGTTCTGACCACGGTTGCAGGACCGGTTCTTGCGCCACCGCGACTCGGAGCAGAGACTTCTTCGGTCAACTCCTTGATCTTCGCCTTGATGTCCGACTGGAGATGCTCGGTTCCCTTGTGTTTCGGGATCGACCTCAGCATCTCCTTGAGGGCATCAAGTTTGTCAGAGGGCTCCCTGGCTCGCCGGTACTGCTCTTCGGCTGTCTTGTACGCGGGACTCAGGTTCGCTGGCATGATCCACTCGGTCGACCTTCACAGGATACGTGCCGGAGACGTGCGAGACGAATTCAACTCGAGTCAGGGTCGAAGTCTCCGAATACGGAGAGCTTCTCCTCTTGTGTAATGGTTCCTCCGATAGTTGGTTGTTGGACCGCGACCCATGCCCAGCCGTATGGCGGCAGGGTGACGGTTGTACCGTCGCTCGAGGCTGGCCCCGCGATCTGTTGGATGCTTGGGAGTGTGATGGTGCGAGGATTGGGGGAGAAACTCGCGACGACGGCGAACCTACCCCGCAGGTAACCGAGCACCGAGATATCTCCCGTGTCCAGGCTTTCGAACGATGCGGTCCCGAACTCTGGTGGGCGCTGAGCGATCATGGAGCGCATTGCATGGAGAAGTGATGAGGCGTCGCCCGTCTGGTCTTCGACGTTGACCGATGCGGTGCCAAACAGACCAGCTGTGATGACGGGAAGGTAGAAGCTTTCGGCGTCGGCACCGGACCAACCGGCTGCGAGGTCTGCATTCCACTGCATGGGGGTGCGGACACCGTCGCGATCTGGCAGGGAGATGTCGTCCCCCATCCCGATCTCGTCGCCGTAGTAGATCACAGGAGTGCCAGGAAGGCTCATGATCACGGAGTTGAGCAGTTCGATCTTTCTTCGGTCTCCGCCAAGGAGTGGGGCAAGCCGTCGCCTGATACCGATGTTCTTGCGCATTTCGCGATCGGGCGCATAGGCGTCGTACAACACGGCGCGTTCCTCTTCTGTCACCATCTCGAGAGTGAGTTCGTCGTGGTTGCGCAGGAAGAACGCCCACTGTGCCCCCGTTGGGATCTCCGGGGTCGCCTCCAGCGTGTCGATGACCGGTGTGACATCTCCGGTCGCAAGTGCGAGGAACAGCCTCGGCATCACGGGGAAGTGGAAAGCCATGTGGCACTCATCGTCATCGCCGAAGTAGGGGAGGAGGTCGTTTGGCCATTGATTCGCTTCTGCCAGGAGCACGGCACCCGGGTATTCAGTGTCGACCATCGATCGCAACTCTTTGAGATACTTGTGCGTTGCGGGAAGATTCTCGCAGTTGGTGCCTTCCTCTTCGAAGAGGTACGGGACTGCGTCGAGGCGGAGTCCGTCAAAGCCGAGGTCGAGCCAGAATCTGATGGCATCCGACATCGCTTCTCGTACCTGCGGGTTGTCGTAGTTGAGGTCTGGTTGATGATCGAAGAATCTGTGCCAGTAGTACTTGCTTGCAGTCTCATCCCACGACCAGTTCGAGTCGTGTGTATCCACGAAGATCACACGCGCATCTGAGTATCTGGAAGTATTTTCGGACCACACGTACCAGTCGTGTTTGGGCGAATCAGGGTTGCGGGCCTCGATGAACCACGGATGCTGATCTGATGTGTGGTTGACAACGAAATCCGTGACCACAGCAATGCCGCGGGCATGTGCCTCGTCAAGGAGCTTGCGGACGTCCCCAAGTGTGCCGTACTCGGGCCTCACACGCTCGAAATCCGAGACGTCGTAGCCGCCGTCTCGCATTGGTGATGGAAGGATCGGAAGGAGCCAGATGGCGGTGATGCCAAGCCACTGGAGGTAGTCCAGCTTGTTCGTCAGGCCAGCAATATCGCCGAAACCGTCGGCGTCGCTGTCAGAGAACGAGTGGACGGCGATCTCATAGAAGACCGCCGTCTTGTACCAATGCTCGCCGCGAGAGTTCACGAACGTGAAAAGAGCCGCCTCAGGATGAACAAGGTGATAGCGGCACCTGCGCCTATCGCCGCAGCAATCCTGGCATCGAGCTTCACCTCAGGGGCGCCCTCGATCGTGCCAGCGAGCAGGAACATGATCCTTGACTCCTTGGCGTTGAGGGTATCGGCGATGGTGATGAGCGATCGTGACGAGTCGAGGTGAACGGTGTCGGCGCTGATCATCACCGCACCGCTTGAATCGAGGGTCGTTGTCTCGCTTGATGCCATGCCGATGCCGCCCTGGGTGACCGAGATCGTCTTGGCCTCGACCATCTGGGCTCCGCCCTGGCTGATCGTCACGGTCTCCGCCTGGATGAGTGCTGCACCCCCCTGGTTGATCTCCACGGTCTCTGCGATGACTTCTTCGAAGGTGTCGGTGTGCCCGGCTCCGTTCGGCTGCGTGGTCGGTTCAGTATCCATGTGGTGAAGGATAGCGGAGTGACAGAACCGATATCCGATGGTCGCCGTCAGCCGTCGCCGGGAACCCAGAGCGTGGGTGTACAGGATCGTGGGTGCGCGGTCCCTGCGGATATCGGCCGCCCCTTTTCTCAACAGATCCGAGAAAGTTCGCAGAAACCTGTAAGAACTGTGACAGCAGCGCGTCTCACCCTTGAAGGTCACACACCAACAGGAAAGAGAGGCCCTTCATGTTCAAGAAAACCACCATCACTATGACACTCGCAGCGATCGCAACGGTCGCCGTGAATCTGCAAGCACCCGTGTTCGCAGCGGAACCATCAACCGAGCCGATCATTACCGAGACACCGGGTCTCCCTGGCATCGACTCATTCACCCTGACAGCTCCGACGCTCGAAGAACGTCTCGAGGACTACCTCGCAGGCCTCGGTCCTGAAGAGGATGATTTCGGCGGTCCTGCTGAGGTTGCTGCACTGCCAGATGACGTGACTGCCGCCATCATGGATTCCATCGTCGACCTGCCTGGGCTGAGCGGTCTGCCTCCACTGACCATCGATGACACGGAGCCGGAGGCAGCTGTTGAACCAGACGAGGGTGCAGAACTGCCACTCGATCCAACGGACACGTGCGGCGAAGACGGTGTTGCCTGTGAATTCGCCCCAACTGTCGACGACGAGGGCATGCCCTTCGATGATGAAGAGGTTCTGCCCGAGGAGAGTTACCCCTGGGACGTGCCTGCGGCCGACGACTCCGAGATCCCTTTCGACGACCATGGTTGGGTCGAGCCTGACCATGATGGAGCGTCCCCCGCTGCATCATCAACAACAGATGCACGCACCGCAGTGGCTACCAGCGAGAGTGCGCCGACCAGGACCACCGTTGCGAGCGATGCTACGACTCTCAACTACTCCGTCGATGCAGCGATCTCCGAGACCGGTGAGGCTGTTGCTGAGGTCGCATCGGTGATAGCTGCAAATGTTGAGGAGGGAACCACCAACGGGTTCGATCTGGTCGCAGCAGCCCTGATCGGCATGCTGGCCTCGATGGCTGTTGCGGGCCTCGGCTACGGAGCATTCAGGATGGGTCGCCGTGGCGCATGACACGAGGGAAGGGGACAGGAGGTGGCGCCCCTCGGGGCGCTGCCTCTCCGTATGCAAGCCGCTACAGCAGATTGTCCGTATGCTGGAAACCCAGGAGACACGATGCAACCGATGCCAGGATCGAACTCGCCGGAAGCTGTACTCGTCATCGCTGCCCAAGGCGGCGACATGGCGGCCTTCGAGGCGCTCTACCGCCAGTACTTCGGTGCTGTGTACGACTTTGCGGTGCGCACCATGAAGGACAGCCACGCAGCCGCAGACGCGGTCCAGGACTCCTTCATCAAGGCACATGAGAAGATCGGCCAGCTTCGCGACCCTGAGGCGTTCCGGCCCTGGCTGTACTCCATCGTTCGCAGAGAAGCTCTCGGCACGTTCCGTTCACAGTCGAGAGAGACGGTCGTTCCGGCGATCGAAGAGGATGGTGCTGGCCTCAATCCACTGCTCAGCCAGGTGGATGACGATCTTGCCAGTGATCCAACAGCTGCAGCAGAGCTTTCTGACTCGGCATCACTCGTGTGGGAGGCAGCGGCCTCGCTGGATGCTGACACCTACACGGTTCTTGATCTCCATGTACGCCAGGGCCTCAACAGCGCTGAGATCGCTGAGGTCCTCGGTATCACAAAGGGCAACGCCTACACCAAGCTCAACAGGATGAAGGAGCGGATGGGGACGTCGATATCGACGTATCTACTCATCAGAAAAGGCTCGAAGGATTGTCAGGACCTATCCCAGATCGTTGCAGGGGTTGAACTGCCTCCTGTGAGCGAGCAGCTTCGCAAACGTGTGGATCGTCATGCGAAGTCCTGTGACGAGTGCTCGGAACGACGCAGAGCACTTGTCTCTCCGATGTCGATCTTCGCAGCGCTCGCTGCCGTACCTCCGCCTATGGGTCTCGAGGAGTCCATCTGGGGAAACATCTCGGCTGCCACAACGTCCGGTTCAGGTGGCCTTCGCCGCCGTTCGGTGTGGGCACTGACGCTTATCGGCGTCTTCGTGGCGGTCCTTGGCATGGTCTCGATCCTCAGTACCGGAACGATCGGTGCCGATGCTCTGCCCGAATCAGGTGATGAGGGTGTTGCGCTCGCTGCCGAAACGACCACATCGGCCGCTGTCAGCGACGTCGACCCGGCAC
>Ga0190293_1000264_pt1 | contig 18291 bp, 9 predicted proteins | sample 48693001_MG_FD_161671 | JGI IMG/M metagenome (GOLD analysis project Ga0190293, IMG submission 161671) | Hydrothermal vent microbial mat bacterial communities from Southern Trench, Guaymas Basin, Mexico - 4869-30-0-1_MG | ecosystem: Environmental > Aquatic > Marine > Hydrothermal vents > Microbial...
TTCGATCAATTGTTGAATGGCAATGGCTGTAAACATCTTACTTGCACTCCCTATTTCAAACAGATCATTTATTGTGGCTTTTTTATTGTTTTCTTTATCAGATAATCCGGTGGCATAAGAAAAAACTTTCCCTTGCTTTTCAACTAAAACAAGAACAGCAGTATTATCTGACTTTTTAGAATAATTATCAACTGTTTCTTTTATGTTTTCTTTATCAATCTGAGCATTTACCGAAATAAAGAAAACCAAAAAAAATAAAGTATATAGAATATTTGTTTTCATTTGTTTAAAATTTCCAGTATTACATTCTAACTCTATGACTTCTTCTTGACCTTCCACTCGCGTTTGGATTTTTATTACCATTTAAATTATAGGTTAAACTCAGCATATAATAATTACCAAGTACTTCTCTATGGGTTTCTTCAAAATAATTGTCTGAGCTATTTTTTACTATTCCAATATTCTTATTTAAAATGTCTAATGCTGTTAGCATAACCATCAAACTTTTATTTTTCATTAATGCGTACGAAACAGAAGCATTCCAAATAGGTACAGATTGATCTGTACCGAAATTACTATCTGTATAAATATCATATTTAAACTGTGTATTTACATTAAACTTATCGGTAACATTCCAATCAATTTTGGTGTAATAAGATTGTTGTAAATAATCTCTATCTGTATTATTTCCTGTGGTAAACGTCGTATAATTTTTTTTCCAGGAAGCTCCTATAGATGCGTCAATTTTTTCTTTCTTGTTATTTTCTAAAGAAAGTCCAAAAGTACCATCTTTTGATTGTGTTTCATTGTTCTCAAGATTGATGATAGACATATATTCACTATAACCAGCATTTAGATTGATTCTGTATCTTAAGCCAAGTGATTTTAATCGGTTACCAAAATTAACACTTAAATTAAAATTATTCTTATCCCCTAAATTTTCATAAGTAGTATAGCGAATGCCTAATTGATCTGTAAATTCAGAGTTTACAATGCTGTTTTTCACATAATTATAACTTAGCCTTGAAAACAAACTAAAACCTGTTTCGAATTTATGAATACCAAACATAGCAGAAGCAGCGTAATTATCTTCTGGGTCTAATTCTGGATTACCTTGACTAATAAATAAAGGATTAAAATCATTAACTACAGGTGTAACCTGCCGTAAACCTGGAAGTTTAATTGATTTATAAAATTGCATCCTCAAAAATTTACCTCTTTTAGGGCGGTACATCACTTTAATTTCTGGATTAAAATTGGTATAACTATTATTATAATTATCTTGATTTTCTAATCCAAATTTTTGAGTTTGATTGGCAATTATGGCTCCTGCAGAAATAGTAAGAGTATCATTATCATATTTATAAAAAATTCCTCCTAATAAATCCGTATTTTTATAATACTGAGTATATATTAGCGGGTTTTGAATGATGTCATTTTCATATTTCTCTTGATTCACATCATCATTAGTTGTATTGTATTTTATTTCTCCACTAAAGTCTAAAAAATGTTTTTTAGCTAAAGGTTCAGTATAATTTAAAAGCAAAGCTGAAGTAGAATTGTCAAGATCTTGATCTCTTGTTATTTCTTGTTTAGATTCAAATGCACTGTTGGGATCAGAAATATTAAATTTATTAAGTTGATTATTATTACTGGTACTGCTGCTTTTAGATCCATCAAAACCTGCATTCAAACTAAAATTACGTTTGGTTTTTTCATTGAACCTTTTGGTATAGTACATACCAACATTGCCAGAACTATTGTCACTTTTACTGTCAGAACTACCAATACTTTGTAGGTCTAATTCATCTTGTCCATTATATTTATCTAATGAATTTATACTATTTCCTTCATTTTTTGACCGGTTAACTCGTCCTTGGATATATAAAGAGCTTAATTTATTTGATCTGTCTCTATAATTAAAATTTAATTTGTGACTATTTGTAGTGTTTTCACTTCTACTTCTACTTTTAGAATTTATTTCTTCATCTCCAATAAATTCTGAACGAATAGTAATAACATCTCCTGAAGTTGTATTGGTATAGTTGTAAAAATAATCGGTATTTAGATTTTGTTTCTTTTTAAGTTCATAACCTAAATTCAAACCTCCAACACCTGTTGTTACAAAACCAGAACTAGGAGTGCTAGATCCCATTCTCATAGCCCTGCCTCCTCCACCGGAACTAAATACCATAACTTCTGAGATATCAGAACCAGTAGTATTCACATTATTGAATTTACCAATAATAGAAGTTTGTAATTTAGACGAAAATCGATTATAATTTAAACTGGTCAAATAGCGATCATCTGTTCCATAACCAGCCTGTGCTTTTCCAAAATCATTAACTTTTTTATCGTCTTTTAATTTTAAGTTTATTACTTTTTTTTGTTCAGAGTCATTTATCCCTGAAACTCTTGCTTTCTCACTTTTTTCATCAATAACTTCAACAGTTTTAATTGCATCAGCCGAAATATTTTTAGTTGCAATTGTAGGATCTCCACTAAAAAATTCTTTTCCACCAACATAAACCTTAGTTACTTCTTCTCCCTGGGCAGTTACTTTTCCAGCTGCATCAACCTCTACTCCGGGCAATTTTTTTAAAAGGTCTTCAACCGTATCATCCACCCTAATTTTAAACGCTTTTGCATTATAAGCAACCGTATCTTTTTTTATAATTACCGGCACTACTGCATTAACCACTACTTCATCTAACTCATTTGCATTATTAAGTTTAATAATACCCATATTTATGGGTTCATTTTTAAATTTAATAGTTTTTTGATATGTTTTATAACCTACTAAATGGACTTGAAACAAACGTTCACCATTAGATATTTGAGTTAATTCAAATTTTCCATACTTATCAGTACTATCATAACTAATTAATATAGAGTCTTTTGAATTTATAACAGCTACTGTAACAAACTCTAAGGGCTTATTTTCTTGATCAACAATTTTTCCTGTAATACTTTGTGCCAGTATTAAGGTGGGACTTAGAAAGATAAAAATTACAAATAGTTTGATCGTGTTGGCTAAATTCATAGATTATTTTCTTAAATAAATTAGTTTCTTAAAATAAAGAAAGAAACGATTCCCTCAGTAGAGGGACATAATGATTTTATATCACCCTAACTTATTGGTGTTAAAACAATGTTAATTATTAAAGATTTCTTTCAATTTATTTTCTAATGACTCACCTCTTAAATTTTTAGCGACTATTTTTCCATTTTCATCTAAAAGCACCATAAATGGGATTCCAGAAAAGACATAATCTTTTTGAATTTTCTTTGAATCTTGTGCAATTAACAAAGTGCCTTCCATTTTGTCTTCCTCAATTGCCTTTTTCCAGGCATCTATATCTGTATCAATAGAAACCGAAACCAGTTCAAGCCTTTTTTTATAAAGCTGGTATAATCGTTTAACATTTGGCGACTCTTCTCTGCACGGACCACACCATGAAGCCCAAAAATCAATCAAAACATATTTTCCTCTAAAAGATTCTAAACTTATATTTTTATTATTAATGTTTGGGAAAGTAAAATTTGGAGCTGTATTGCCAATAGACATTTTTAATTCATTTTCAATTTTACGCTTCAAATCTTGTTCTTTATTTTGAATAAATTCCAGTTCAGGATATTTTTCAGCCAAAATTGAATAACTATCAAATATCAATTTTCTATCTCTTTTCCATGAAAGCAGTTCTATTGCTTTAACCACTGTTGGGTAATCTATATATGTTTGAATGATATTCTTAATCTGATCATCAAATTTATCATATAACGGATCCCATAAGCCTGATGCATGTTCTTTCCATGCATCGCTGTCAGAAATTGAAGCTTCGTATTGTACTTGCCCAATAGCTATCATTTCCTGATAGTTTTGGTAAATTGAATAGTTGACTGTATTTAAAACATTGTTTTTAGGCCCACCTTTTATAAAAATATAAGGAGGGTTTTTAATTGGCATCTTAGCAGTATCTATTCCCCTAAGATTCATGGTCAAATCTTCATCATCTGCATAAAAAGTAATAGCATTTGTTTTGTATACATCTAACTTATAAAAACTAACACTATCCGTTGCCAATTTAACTTTGTAGTTATTGTTCTGATCCAAAGGAATTTTTATGACTTCTTTTAAATTGTTTTGTGCATCAATCTTACTCAAGGTAAGCCCAAATTTTTCAATAGGCTCAGGAAATTTTACATGCCCTTGAATTGAAATAAACTTTGAAGATATATTATGATCTTTTGAATTGGTACACCCCAATAAACTCAAGATTAAGGTAAAGCTTACTATTAAATATTTATGCATAATTTCTCTTTTGAATTATTATAATATTTCAGTAGTTAAATTTGTTATTCTGAGGCGCAAAACAGGGATATATAAATTGCCACTTCCGTTTACTATCGATAAGTGGCAATTTATTTAAATCAATTCACTATGCTTATTTCTCCATCAACTCATCTAAAAGTTCAAAAGCTTCTTCACCATCACCAACATATTTTTTAACAATTTTTCCTTCAGGATCAATAATGAATTTTGTTGGAAACGCAGTAACATTAAATTTTAAAACAAAATTATCATTGGATTCACCTCTTACATTCAATACCTGTTGCCATTTATAATTATTTTTCTCCAAAAAGGTGGTCATTCTTTTTTTGGAATCACCGGAATTAATTCCCAAAACCTCCAGCCTATCTTTATGTTTGTTTAAAAATGTATTTACTTTAGGCATTTCTCCAACACATGGACCACACCAGGTACCCCAAAAATCGATCATTACATATTTCCCTCTATAAGAATTCAAATCAAACTCCACACCATCTAAAGTTGAAGTAGTTTTAACCTCAGGAACTATCTGTCCTTCTTTTGTTGCATTTATTCCCTGAATTCTTTTTTTAACATCTTTATAAAAGGAAATATTATCTAACTTTTTATCTACTTTATTAAAGATTTTAATTGCTTCATCATCACTCAATTGTGACCTCATCAACATATCACTCAAATAATATAATGCTGCAACAGATGTTGGATTATTCTCAACAAAATTCTTTTTAGTTTTTTGTGCTATTTTGCCAACAGAATCCGCTTTTTTATTCAATTTCTTAATGATGGTAGTATCACTTTCATAGGTTGATCTGACTGAATAATTTACACTTTCATTCACTAAAGGAAATACTTCTTTGTGAATTTTGGACAGATCATCATTTATTGCATCACCAGATGGATACGCTTCCATAAAATCAGATATTTTCCCTGTAACATTAATAGCTGCACCCGGATGGATCATTAAATTCAAATAGGCAGATTTTACCGGGAAGAAACCCCCACTATTTGTTTTTTTATGAAGTCCATCAATCCTGGCTGAAAAAGTAACTAAGTGATATCCTTTTACTGAATCCTTAAAACTAAATTTATTATTCGTAACAATTATTGAATCCATCCGATATCCCAATTCCTCATAATTTTTTCCGGGTAATCTATAATATAGATTATTATTTTCCAATCCTTTAATTTCACCGGAAACTGCAAAGGTATTCGTTTTCTCTTTTTTTTCTGTTTTTACTTCTTTGTTATTACATGCAGTAAAAAAGGTCAATGCAAATAAAAACAAGCTCAGCTTTAAGTATTGTTTCATAATTTTAAATTTTTGTATTCGTTTCATATTTATGTTAATATTTGATTTGTCAAACAATTTAATAAAGCTTATCCCTAAATGATCCTGGAGCCCTATATTTTATATTATTTTTTTAAATTAATTAATCGAAATTAAGAAAACTTCTGATTAAATACTCTTCAATAACTCTTCTAAAAGTTCAAAAGCCTCTTCTCCACTACCAGTATATTTTTTTACTATTTTACCTTCCGGATCGATAATAAATTTGGTAGGGAATCCTGTAACGTTGAATTTTAATACAAAATTATCAGCACTTTCTCCTTTTACGTTTATCACTTGTTGCCATTTGTAATTGTGTTTTTCTAAAAAATCTGTCATTTTCTTTTTAGAATCACCTGAATTCACACCCAAAATTTCTAATTTATCTTTATATTTCTTTGCATATTCACTTACTTTTGGCATCTCAGCAATGCAAGGGCCACACCAGGTACCCCAAAAATCAATCATTACATATTTCCCTCTATAAGAAGTTAAATCAAACTCTATACCATCTACAGTTGAAGAAGTTATAATTGCAGGAACTATTTGCCCTTCTTTTGTGGCATTAATCCCTTGAATTCTTTTTGCTATATCTTTATAAAAAGGGTTGTCATTTAATTCTTTATCAAATTTATCAAAAATTACCAGCGCTTCCTCATTACTCAATTGACTTCTCATCATCATGTCTGATGTATACCATAAAGAAGCTATTGATGAAGGATTTTTATTTATAAAATCTTTTCTGATCTCATTTGCTTTTTCACCAAGAGTTGAAATTTGTTTTTGAGATTCAATCTCTGTATTTTTTTCTTTGTCAAAAGTAGCTTTCACCATTAAATTAACACTTTCATTTAAAATTGGATAAAGTTTTTTATGCAATCTTGCCAGATCATCGTTTGCTTGATCTCCTGAAGGGTAAGCATTTACAAAATCTAAAATCTCACCACTAACCTTTACAGCAGCACCCGGAAAAACAAAAAGCATTAGATTATTTGATTTACTTGGGAAATACCCCATACCTCCAGCCACTGTTTTCTCTATACTTTTCATTTGTACCCAAAATTGTAGCATCTCTGGTTTTTCTATTTTTTCCGTAAAAGAAAATTTATCATTTTTCACAAGGATAGAATCATAACGGAATTTTTTTTCCTGAGAATCATCGGGCATTCTGAAATATAGATTGTTATTACCCAACCCTTTAATTTCACCTGAAATGGTAAAGGTATTGTTTTGTTCTTTTTTTTCTGTTTTTACTTCTTTTTTATTACATGCAACAAAAAATGTCAATGCAAATAAAAATAAGCTCAACTTAAATACTTTTTTCATATTTTTTAAATTATTATAATGGTTTTAATATAGAAAATGGGAGTGTAACAAAACACTCCCATAAACTTCACTAAAATATTAATTCAAATTAATAATGATAATTATATTTATTCTGTATGAATGTTTGCGGGCCAATTTTCACCATCTGTTCTGGTTAATCGCACCGTTCCATATTCATTATAAGATGCAGAATACTCATATTCCCAGGAAATTTCCAAGGTAGAGCCGTTAACATTAGATATAATCCATTTTTCATCTTGGCCACCTTGCACAGAAGTTAAACCTGATACAGGATCATAAGTAAGTACTCCTTCACCACCATAGTTATATCCAAACAATAAATGATCAACATTATATGTTCCTGCTGAAGCATCCATAATATTTGTTACGCCTGTGTCTCCAATTTGTACACCACCATAATTAATGGCATCCGGAGTTGCAGCGATCCATTCATAATCAAATTTACCTCCCCAAGGGAAAGTTTGAGGTGTATGAAAATTTTCAGGCCAGTCTTCACCATCTGTTCGGGTTAACCTTACTGTTCCCCATTCATCATAACTATCTGTATAATAATATTTCCATGTTATTTCTAATGTATTACCATCAACATTTGAAATCGTCCATTCTTGAGCTCGCCAAGAGTCATCTATGGTACTAGTCTCTCCTGTTTCGAAATTTAGAGAAAGTGATCCTGGTCCTCCATAATTATAACCAAATGAAAGATCATCAGCATCAAAAAACTTATCAAGGTCTAGAGCATCACTGGTTTCTACAATATTTATCTGACCTTTATCTCCTACTGATACTCCTCCCCAAGTGGAAGCGCCAGCACTTGTATAGATCCATTCATATTCATGAGTACCTTCCCAACTTGGAGGCTTTTTCTCTTTATGCAGCGTAGTAAAACCAAATCTATATTCTCCTGCAACATAATCCTGAGAATTTAATTCTGTGCCATCTTTATTGGTAATGATCCAATGTATTTCAAAAAGATCACCATCTAATAAGGGAGCTGTGGTTCTTGGCATAAGAAAATCACCTTTGAACAATTCATAAGCATCATCTGCATCTATTTGTAAACCAAACTCTCCACTTTCAGGAAAATCGGTAAGTGTTGATAGCAATTTCCCCGTAGTATCAAAAGGAGGTGTAGCATTATAGCCATCCTTTTCCTGAGCAGTTAAATAAAAATCGATCTTAGCAAAATTATCCGTAGGAATTACGCTATTTAATTTCATTTTTAGCTCAACAATCTCATTACCCCAATATTGCTCTAAAGTGACCACATTGGTTAACCAAATAAAGGCTTCTTTATCTTCAACCGGAGTTACTTTAATATGGGTATTTGCCTGCCATGCTAAATTTGCAGGGTCAACAGCATTTGGAAATTCACTGGTAATCTCATCATTACATGAATGCATTGAGAAAATAATGCTCAAAACCAGTAAGTATTTTATAAATGAATATTTTTTCATAATATTAAATTATTTTATATTAAATTAATCTTAAAGATTCGGATTAAACGATTTAATCTTTTGTGCTATCGGAACTATATATTTTGAACTTCCCGGCTCTAAAGTAAATACCTGTCCATCAGGTAATGTACGTGTAAAAGTCGGAATCGACTCACCATAAGCATGATATCGTTTTAGATCGATCAAATTATTTCCTGTAGCCATTAATTCTTTACGTCGCTCATTTTTAACCGTTTGTAAAGTAGTCGCAGCATCCGTATGTACTAAAGGTGTAAAATTATTAAGTCGTTTTACCAATAATTTATTTAAAGCTTCCATTGCTCCGGGCCCGTCACCTGTTCTTGCTTTTGCTTCTGCATTTACCAATATCAAATTTGGCACTGTAATACCTGCCTGAGATTCAGCATAATATCTTGCATAAACAAAATTAGGGCTTACATCATCACCATAATAGGTTTGATTACTTGAAAAAAGTATAAACCTTTGGTCATTACTTTGATCAAATAAGGCAACTAAATCCGGGTGATATAACTGTGCAGGGTCATAATAGACCCATCTGTGGTATCTGTTCCATAATACGGATTTAGCATCGGTACTATAATCAAAATCATACATATCTAAACCACTCCATGCTACACCTTCTGTTATGTTGCTAATGGTAGTAAAGTCATACACAAAATCATAAAGATCTAAAGCTTCATTGGAATACTTTTTTGCGTCTTCAAAATTACCTGCATATAAATTAGCCAAAGCATGTAAGGCTTTCATTGCTGCTTTACCCGGTCTGAAATTTGCTTTTTCATTATAGATTGGAGCATCTGCTAAATAAATTTCAGCTTGATCCAGATCACTTAAAATTTGTGCATACACTTCACCAACGGTTGATCTTGGCAATTGCGCAGCCAAATCAATTGTTAATGGCATTGGCACACCCGGTTCATCCATAGTTGAAGAGCTGATATGTGCAGCATATTCATTTATTAAAATAAAGAAATCAAATGCTCTTTGCGCATAAGCTTCCCCTTTAACTCGCTTTCTGTCTGCTTCTGTTCTTTTTCCAAGAGGAGCTGCATCCACCTCATCAATTACTAAATTGTAAACATGAATCATAACGAAACGATTGGCCCAATCTGAATCATTTTCATCAGCAGTAAGATGATCATCTGCCCATTCGTATTGTCTTTTCCATTTATTCATCCATAGATCATTGTAATTCTTATCTGGCATCCAGGTATCAGGATCCATATAGGTCATATTATACCATGTTGTATAACTTGTTGACGGAGATTCCATTAATTTGTCAAAATCTTCCACCGTTTGAGGTATCAATGTACCTGTTGGCTTAACATCTAAAAATTCATCCGGATCTGTACAAGCTCCTAAAAGAGCTGTTACAGCTACTAATATAATTAAAATTTGTTTTTTCATTGTCTTCATCTTTTAAAAAGTTAATCTTACACCAAAGGTGAATGTTTTTAAATTGTTATATGCCATAGTGGTTACAGTTTCAGGGTCTAAATTCAGATCATTAGCTGTCCATAAGAATGGATTGGTTACCTGGCCTGTAATTCTAAAGTCTTGTAGAAAAGTTCTATCCAAATATTTTTTAGGCATACTATACCCTAAAATGATATCTCTAAATCTTATATAACTTGCATCATGAACATTATCTTGTGAATATAACCAAAAATGGTCTCCATCACTACTATCCCAATGACTTTCATATTCTCCTGAGTATGGGTTTAATCCTTCATAAGCTACTTTTGGTATTCGGGTGGTTAATTCATCTCCCGGTTGTTTCCATCTGTCTAAAAATATCTTATTAGATCTGCCACTCCATCCATTCCCACTAACCCCATAAGAAGTATTTCTAAACTTATATCCAAATTTATAGGCTAAATTAACAGACAGATCAAATGCTTTGTACTTAAATGTACTGGTTAAACCTCCGTAGTACGGAGCAACTGATTTACCCTGATAGATCAATTCTTCTTCTTCATCTACACCATCTCTCCATGATTTGGTAGTACCATCTGTATTGTATACTAAAACATTACCTCCGGAATCTAATCCTGCATAATTGTAGGAGTACATATTATTATATTCTGATCCTACCTCTAACTTACCATTAAAAACTATAGTTCTTGGAGTTCGTAATTGATCTTCTATTTCGGTTACCTCATTATCATTATAACTAAAGTTAAGACCAACATTCCAATTGAAATCATTAGTTTTAACGATCAAACCATTTAAGGTAACTTCAAAACCTTTATTTGTCATAGAAGCATAATTAATAACTGCTGAAGCAAAGCCATTGGTAACATCTAATTGTCGTGGACCTAACAGATCCTGACTGTTTTTAGAATAGTATTCAATCGTACCATTCAACCTGTTTTTAAACAAAGCAAAATCAACTGCTGCATTGATGGTAGTTGTTTCTTCCCATTTTAATTTATCATTAGCCGGCTGGGTCAATAATAAAAAATCATACAAATTAGCTCCCCAGGAGGCTATATGGTTTCTTGCCTGCGCATATGGTGAGTATTGATTACTTGCATTACCTGTTAGACCATAAGTTGCTCTTAATCTTAATCTGTCAACAAAATCAACATTATCCATAAAACTTTCATTGCTCATGTTCCAACCAAGACCGGTAGACCATAATGGCTTGTAACGAAAGTCAGGATCACTACCAAAAAGATTCTTTTGATCAATACGGAAACTTCCTGTTACTGAAAATCTTTTGTCAAATTCATATCCTACATTGGAAAAAACAGAAATCTCTCTGTCATCTAAATTATAAGTAGAATAAAATGAATCATAAAAACGGTCACCATTCCAGTTACGACGTAATCCTCCTTGAAAATCTGCCTGATTTACAGGAACAGATGTTGTAGTTTGTTTGTTATAGCCATATTTTTTATCATTAAATTGCTCAAAATAACGCTTTTTGATTTCTGTACCTACAAAAACATTTAATTTATGCTTGATCCAGTCTTTATCCCAGGTCAATGTGTTTCTAAAATCCCAGGCATAGTAATTATTTTTGTTGTAATAATATTCTGTTCCCAATGGTATTTGATATGCCAATTCATCACCATTATCATCGGTAATATCAGGATCAGCATACATATCCCATACCTTAATTCTATGGCTGGGCCTATCCATGGTATTGAATCGATCGTAATTATAATACCCTTTTTCATATTGGAAATTTGTGTTAAAAGTCAAGCCTTCAACAATTTTAAAATCCAACCCAAATTTAGCTCTAACATCAAAATTCTGACTGCTTTGGTCTGAATTTCGCGCTTCGTCTAAATAATTATAAGAATAAGATCCAATACCATCCATAGCTTCTCTTTCCTGAGACACCCATGGATTCCATCTGTTGTAATACTGTATGGTCTGACCATTTGAATCTACCAGATCATTATAAGCATTCTCATAATATACTGTGGAAGCACTTATCCCGTTAGAATTATAATTTCTAAGTGAAGCGTTGATACCAGCAGTAAATCCAAGTCTGTCACTTAATCTATAGGTATCTTGCATATTAAAAATAATTCTGTCATTAGAACTTCCAATAGATGCACTTTCGTTATCATTATACACTAAAGAAGCACGAAAATTGTTTCTATCACTTGCTCCTGATACGGCAAGGTTATAGGTAGTCTCTAAAGGGCTTCTTAATAAATATTTTTCCCATTGTTCCGTAGCACTTCTTGTGCGTAAGTCTGCTACATAGTTATCATATTGTGCCTGTGACCAAACATCTCCATTTGGTGCTAAACCGCCCACCAATACATTGGCCTGATCTAATAAGCTCATTCCTCCTTTTCTGCCTACTATACTTTCATAGTTATTCCAGCCTTTATCGGTATATTCCTGATCCATATCCATTTGATCGGAGGTATTCATCCAGTTCATATTTGAATAATCAATTTTCTCAGTAAAAGCAGTATAAGTTGAAAAATCAACCTGTAGTTTTTGCCCTGGTTTACCTTTTTTAGTAGTTATAACAATAACTCCATTACTGGCTCTAACTCCCCAGATGGAAGCTGCAGATGCATCTTTTAAGATGGTAACCGATTCAACATCTTCAGGGTTTATGGTCAATGTGGTTCCTTCTAATGGAAAACCATCTACAACATAAAGAGGAAACGTACCTATATTTATAGAAGATTTACCACGAATTTCAATATTCCCATTGGTGTAGTTAACCCCTGCTGCAACACCTTCTAATTTATCAACAATATTTTGTACAGGTCTCATTTCCAACTGCTCTTCATCCACTTTTACAAATGAACCTGTTGCTCTTTCCTTGGAAATAGTTTGATAACCGGTAACTACAACCTCATCTAAAATATTTTGGTTTTCTTTCAATATAATATGAATTTCATCTTGATGATGTAAATTTACGATATTAACTTTTTGTGATATAAACCCCACGAATGAAAATACCAAAACCTTTGCATCCATAGGTACATTGATTTTAAAATTTCCATTAAAATCAGTTCCAATACCAATAGTTGTATTTTCAACAAGTACATTTACTCCCGGGAGCGGCAAACCTTGTTCGTCAACTACTGTACCTGTAATAAGTCTTGTTTGTTCATTAATAATTTTTAATTCTACAGAATTAGTTAATGATGTTGTTTTAACATCACTTAAAACTGATGCATTTAATTGCAAAACAGATCCTAATAATAGCATAAAAGAAAGTTTTGCTAAAATACCCATTTTTATTTCTAATAAATTAGAATGGATTCTAATTTTCTTCATAATTTCACTTTGTTTAATTTATTATTATAATTAATTTTTAATTAGTTTTATTGAAGATAAATCTTCAAAGATTAAATTTGTTTTGAGTTCAATTCATTGGCACATTATATTTAATTATTAATTCCCACTTTTTATCTGATATTTTATTACATTTAAAATTTCCAGAGATTTCCAGAGATTTCAAAACTTCTTTTAGGGTTACACCTTTTTCGAAGCTTGCCGTAAATAATTGATTTTCCAATTCTTGATCTTCAATAATAATCTCTGCATCAAAAAACCTATTTAGCTCATTAGCAATATTCTCTAACGTCTCTCCTTTAAATACAAGCATTCCTTTTTTCCAGGCAACATCATCACCAAACTCATTAATTTGTGTAAAGACCATTTTACTTTTCAATTTTTGATAAGAGGCTTTATCACCAGGAAGTAAAATGGTTTTTATAGGTTTTTTTTCTTTATAGGTTAATTCAACTTTCCCTGTAAATAGAGTAGTTTCTGTTTTTGAATCTTCAGGATAGGCTTTGATATTAAATGTTGTTCCTAATACCTTTACATCTATATTGGAAGACAAATACACTTTAAATGGTTTATTTGAATTTTTTACAACATCAAAAAATGCTTCTCCTTCTAAATAGACTTCTCGTGAATCATTTGCGAATGATAAAGGATATTTTAAAGTACTATTTGAATTTAGTATCACTTTGGTTCCGTCAGGCAAAATCACTTCACCCTTTTCTCCCTTTGGAATATGAACTTGTGTAAGTTGAGTAGAATTTGATGTATTAAAAATATAGTATGGTATTCCTAAAGTAACAATTAAAAGTGCAGCGTACCTCAATATGGATCTATAACTTTTTTTGAAATTTGATCTTATTACTTTTACTTCATTTGTTCTTTTATCAAAAGAAGCATACCCTTTTTCCAAATCAAAACTTTGATTTTTTAGATCAACAAAATGGTTAGCTGTAACAAATTCTTTAAATATTTTTTGATTTTTAGTTTCTTTTAACCAATTTTCAAGTTCATTCAAAGAGCTTTTGCTGAGTTCACCATTAAGATAATTTATGATATGTTTTTCAATATTTTTCATAAAAAGTATTGGTTATAAAACCAAATAAATCTTAGTTCTTTGTATTTAAGACATAGAAAATGAAGAATACCCTAATATAATTTGATAAAATTGTTAAGAAAATTCTAAAATAATTTATAACAAATTGAGTATCTATAAGTTAGAATAGCAAAATATATAAATATAATAGGGATTGCGCACTACATTACATTTAAAAAAGAATGTTATTTCGACCGAAGCGATAGCGGAGTGGAGAAATCTATCCCTCAGAAACAGACCCTTCGACTTCACTATGTTACGCTCAGGGTGACAGTCAAATTGTCATTAACTCATTAGAGTTTTTTTAAAAAGTTAATCGTACACCAAAGGTGAAAGTTTTTAAATTATCATATGCCATTGTTCTATGGGCTTCAGGATCTAAATTCAAATCATTGGCTGTCCATAAGAAAGGATTAGTAACCTGACCTGTAATTCTAAAGTTTTGTATAAAAGTTCTTTTTAGATAATCTTGAGGAATGGTATAACCTAAGATGATATCTCTTACTCTTATATGACTTGCATCATGGATATTATCTTGTGAATTTAGCCAAAAATGGTCTCCATCACTACTGTCCCAATGACTTTCATATTCTCCTGAGTACGGGTTCAATCCTTCATAAGCTACTTTTGGTATTCTGGTAGTTAATTCATCTCCAGGTTGTTTCCATCTGTCTAAGAACACTTCATGAGATCTGCCAGTGTAGCCATTATAACTAGTTCCAAAAGAAGTATTTCTAAATTTATATCCAAATTTATAAACCAAATTTACCGATAGGTCAAAAGCTTTATAGGTAAATGTACTAGAGAAACCCCCATAGTATGGAGCAACTGTTTTACCCTGATAGATCAATTCTTCTTCTTCATTTACACCATCTCTCCATGATTTGGTAGTACCATCGGTATTGTACAATAAAATATTACCTCCTGCATCTAATCCAGCATAATTGTAAGAATAGATATTATTAATATCTGATCCCACGGCTAATTTACCATTCAAAATTATAGTTCTGGTAGTTTGTAATTGATCTTCAATACCTGTAACCTCATTGTCATTATAGCTAAAGTTTAAGCTGGCACTCCAATTGAAATCATTAGTTTTAACGATCAAACCATTTAATGTTACTTCAAAACCCTTATTGGTCATAGAGGCATAATTAAGCCATGCTGACGAAAACCCGTTGGTAACATCTGTTCGCCTAAGACCTAACAGATCCTGACTGTCTTTAGAATAATATTCAATCGCACCACTTAATTTGTTTTTAAACATGGCAAAATCAACTGCTGCATTGATGGTAGTTGTCTCTTCCCACTTTAATTGATCATTCGCAGGTTGTGTCAATATTAAATAATTGTATAGATTGGCTCCAAAGAAGGAAATATAATTTGTTGCCTGTGCATATGGTGAGACCTCATTACTTGCATTACCTGTAAGACCATAAGTAGCTCTCAATCTTAATCTGTCAACAAAATCAACGTTATCCATAAAACTTTCTTTGCTCATATTCCAGCCTATCCCGGCAGACCATAATGGTTTGTATCTAAAGTCAGGATCACTACCAAAAAGGTTTTTTTGGTCAATACGGTAACTTCCTGTTACAGAAAACCTTCCATCAAATTCATAACCTACATTGGAAAAAACTGAAACCTCTCTGTTATCAGTATTATAAGTACTGTAAAATGAATCATAATAACGGTCACCATTCCAGTTACGAAGTAATCCTCCTTTAAAATCTGCCTGATTTACAGGTACAGATGTGGTGGTTTGTTTGTCATATCCATATTCTTTATCGCTAAATGACTCAAAGTAACTTTTTCTTATTTCGGTACCTGCAAAAACATTTAATTTATGTTTGTTCCAGTTCTTATCCCAGGTCAAAGTATTTCTAAAATCCCAGGCATAGGAATTATTTCTTGTATATCTATATTCTGTTCCTAAAGGTATTTGATATACAAGTTGATCACCATTATCATCGGTAACGTCAGGATCAGCATACATATCCCATACCCTGATTCTTTGGCTGGGTAAATTCATGCTATTAAACTGATCATAGTTATAATTTCCTTTTTCATATTGGAAACTTGTGTTAAAAGTTAAACTTTTAATAATTTCCCAATCCAATCCAAACTTAGCTCTAACATCAAAATTTTGACTGGATCTGTCTCTGTTTCGTGCTTCGTCTAAAAAATTATGAGAATAGGATCCAACACCATCCATAGCTTCTCTTTCCTGAGATACCCATGGGTTCCATCTGTTATAATATGGTATGGTTTGTCCGTTTTGATCAACCAGATCATTATATGCATTTTCAGAATATACAGAGGTAGCACTTAAACCATTAAAATCTTCATTTCTAAATGAAGCGTTGATACCGGCAGTAAATCCAATTCTGTCACTTACTCTATAAGTGTCTTGAAGATTAAAAATAAATCTGTTATCAGAATTTCCTATAGATGCTGATTCGTTATCATTATATACCAAAGAAGCACGGAAAGTATTTTTATCACCTCCACCTGAAATTGCAAGGTTATAAGTAGTTTTTAAAGGGTTTCTTAGTAAATATTTTTCCCATTGATCGGTTGCACTTCTCGTACGTAAATCTGCTACATAGTTGTCATATTGTGCCTGTGACCAAACATCTCCATTTGGAGCTAATCCTCTTACCAAAACTTCTGCCTGATCTAATAAGCTCATTCCAAGCTTTCTGTCTACCATACTAGGATAGCTATTCCACCCCTTATCGGTATATTCAAGATCCATATCCATTTGATCAGATGTATTCATCCAATTCATACTAGAATAATTAATTTTTTCTGTAAAAGCGGTATAGGATGAAAAATCAACTTGTAATTTTTGACCTGTCTTTCCTTTTTTAGTGGTGATAACCACAACCCCATTACTCGCTCTAACTCCCCAGATGGAAGCTGCTGAAGCATCTTTTAATATGGTAACTGATTCAACATCTTCGGGGTTTATGGTCTCTAGATCTCCTTCAATAGGAAAACCATCAACAACATAAAGTGGATCAGTATTTACATTCATTGAAGATCTGCCACGAATTTCAAGTTTGCCGTTGGTATAATTAACTCCGGCAGCAACACCCTCTAATTTATCAATAATATTCTGTACAGGTCTCATTTCTAATTGAGTTTTATTCACTTTTGCAAAAGAACCTGTTGCCCTTTCCTTGGAAATAGTTTGATAACCAGTGACCATAACTTCTTTAAGATTTTCTGCATTAGCTAACATCATCACATTAAGGTATATATTCTTAGAAATATCAATGGTTTGAGTTTCATAACCATACAGAAAAAATGTAATAATATTTAGTGAATCAGGAACAACAATTTCAAACTGACCATTAAAATCTGAATATTCAATTAAACTGTTATTTGCTGTTATTTGCACACTGGATAAAGGCTCTCTTTCTATATCAGATATTTCGCCCTTGATAATTTTACTTTCTGTATTTAATCTATTATTTACAATTAAAGAATCATTATTTTTTAAAGATTCATTTGACTTATCTGATTTTTTATCCTGTTTATTTTTATATATATTATCACTATTATTTCTGCCAGCTGTATGTAAAATTATTTGTTCATCAATCACTGTGATAGAAATTTCAGATTCCTGAAACAAACGATTTAATAAATTAATAATATCCTCATTATCAGACTTTATTGTAATTTTTCTGTCATCATCAATAATACTATGCGCAAATACAAAGTGATAATTAGTTTGTTTTCCAATTTCATTTAAAACAGCAAGAATTGATTTGTCTTTAACATCTATAGATATGTTATTTTGAGCATAGGAAAACAGACCTGCGAAGAAGATTACATAATAAATAGTATATTTTAAAAATCGATTCATATTCTATTTGCATCAGAAAATAAGTTTAAATTTGAGCTATCTATCTCTAATTTTACTAAATTTAATCTT
>Ga0190293_1000265_pt1 | contig 18282 bp, 21 predicted proteins | sample 48693001_MG_FD_161671 | JGI IMG/M metagenome (GOLD analysis project Ga0190293, IMG submission 161671) | Hydrothermal vent microbial mat bacterial communities from Southern Trench, Guaymas Basin, Mexico - 4869-30-0-1_MG | ecosystem: Environmental > Aquatic > Marine > Hydrothermal vents >...
CCAGGAAGAGACCTTGCTTCGTATCGGATCGAGCAAGGAGAACCTCGACAACGAACTCGATCTGCTTGCCGACCTTGACAACGTCCTTCGAGACGCATCGATCTGTGGCCTCGGGCAGGCAGCATCGGCTGCGGTGCAGTCAGCTGTGTCCATCGGCCTGATCGCGAGACGCACATGATCGAATCCCCGATATCCATGCCAGCGACACTCGTTGAGATCACGATCGATGGCCGGCCCGTTTCGGCGCCGGAAGGGTCGACGATCCTCGAGGCAGCTGCCTCGGTCGGAGTGACTGTTCCAACACTGTGCTACCTCGAGACGCTTGCCCCTTTCAACTCGTGCAGGGTGTGCGTCGTCGAAGTGGAAGGGTCACGGAACCTTGTCCCCGCCTGCTCACGTGAGATCACGCCAGATATGGACGTTCACACTGAGTCAGAGCGTGTTATCGCATCGCGAAGGACCGTCTATGAACTGCTCGCATCGACCGTGGACATGTCTCTGGTCGATGCCGAGACCAAAGACGTCATGGACCGCTACAACATCGACCCGGACAGGTGGGGCGGCTGGTCACGAGAGCGCCGAGAGGTCAAGATCGAGGATGACCTCTATATCCGCGATTATGACAAGTGCATCATGTGCTACCGATGCGTTGCTGCGTGTGGGCCAGATGCTCAGAACACGTTCGCCATCGACATCGCCGGACGCGGGCAGTCAGCAACGATCTCCACAGAGTTCGACATCACGCTGCCAGAGTCCGCCTGTGTGTACTGCGGGAACTGCGTTGGGGTGTGTCCAACGGGTGCCCTCATGTTCGCCTCGGAGTACCGCATGCGTGAGGCAGGCACGTGGGATGAACCGGCCCAGACCGTTGCCCGAACCGTGTGCTCGTACTGCGGTGTTGGATGCACTCTTGACCTCCACGTCCAGGACAACCGGATCGTCAAGGTCACATCCCCTCTTGACGACGGCACAACGAGCGGGAACCTCTGCATCAAGGGCAGGTTCGGGTATGCGTACGTGCAGACAGAAGACCGGAAGAGTTGACAGTTGACAGTTGACAGTTCACAGTCGGAGAGCGGAAAGCGGACGGCGGACGGCGGAAAGCGACTCATCACCCGGTATTCGGGTTCGGACCATACGAGCGCGGAAGATCTGCTTGTTGCTGAGTCGCCCGTTGAGTTCCGTTTGCACGGCGTTCCTGTTGCGGTGCTGATGCGGACACCAGGCAACGAGGAGGAGCTCGGGTTGGGGTTCGCCATTACGGAGGGCATCGTGATCGGCCCGCACGAAGTTGACGACGTGACCCTCATCTCAGGATCAAACGAAGGTGACCGGTACGCCATCAACCTCGCAGAAGGGATCACCGTTGACCCTGAGCAGTTCGCACGCAACTTTTTCACGTCTTCGTCATGCGGCGTCTGTGGCAAAGCATCCATCGATGCCGTCCGCATAGCTGCCCGCATCATGAAACCAGGGCCGCATCTGGATCCGGCGGTCATTTCTGGCCTCCCCGAAACGATGTATCGCAGCCAATTCGAGTTCGCTGAATCAGGGAGCACACACGCAGCTGCGGCGTTCACCACGACAGGCGAACTGGTAGCCCTGTTCGAGGACATCGGCAGACACAATGCCATAGACAAACTCGTCGGGCATCTTGCCAGGGATCGATGGCCACTCGAGCGGTACATCTTCTTCGTCTCAGGACGGGTCAGCTTCGAGATGGTTCAGAAAGCCGCCGTCGCGGGGATCCCTGCGATCGGTGGGATCTCCGGCGCATCGGACCTTGCTGTTGAACTCGGTGAGGAACTGAATATGACAGTGTTCGGGTTCGTGAGAAACGACAGCTTCAATGTGTACTGCGGGGACGACCGGTTCGCTTGAGTGCCGCTTCGAGGTCATCCTGCGTGTTCACATTCGTGAAGACATCATCCTCGAAACCTTCAATCTCCTCGACATTCACCGCACCGAACAAACTCTCCATCGAGCGGTCCTTGCCTTCGATCCGGTCCCTGACCACGGGCCCAAGTCCGCTCCCGTATACAGCGCACAGGGGCTGCCGACGGCCATCAGCGACAGGAACCCTCACGCCCATGGCAGCAACATGTGGCTCGACGATCGCACGGACGGTCGGCGCGTCAACGAATGGCATATCCACAGCAAGGAGGAATACGTCCTTTCCGGCAGCGGCCCGATACGCGGTGTCAAGCCCTCCGAGAGGGCCGAGACCCGGTACCAGGTCTGGTAGGACGCGGACCTCGGTTGGGGGTCGCTCTCCTCCCGATATCACGACCGACGTGAACACCTCCGAGAGAACATCAACTGCCCGCTGCAAGAGGGTCATGCCGTTGAACTCGATAGATGCTTTGTCCATCCCCATCCTCCGGGAGGCTCCTCCGATGAGGACAACACCAAGGGTGTGTTCGATCAGGGCTTTGGCGTCCATACGTGCAATATATGGCACGAATGGACGCCAAAGCCCTAAAGACGGGTACCTAGTCTGGAGTCGCTACCGTTGAGGTCATGCGTACAGACCTAGAAATCGCCAGAGCAGTAACCCTTCGACCGATCACTGAAGTAGCGGAGGGTATGGGCGTCCCCGCCGCCTACATCGAACCTCGCGGCGAAGGGATAGCGAAGATCAAGCTCGAGGCGATCGACGAGATGGGTCCGCCGCGCGCCAAGTACATCCTGGTGACCGCCGTCAACCCGACACCGTTCGGGGAGGGGAAGACGACGGTATCGGTCGGGCTTGCTCAGGGGTTCAAGCTCCTCGGTGAGCAGGCCGTGCTCACCCTGCGTCAGCCTTCTCTTGGCCCGACGTTCGGTATCAAGGGTGGCGCAGCCGGTGGTGGCTACTCCCAGGTCGTGCCGATGGAGGAGATGAACCTCCACCTCACAGGCGACTTCCACGCGATCACCGTTGCCAACAACCTGCTCGCTGCCATTATCGACAACCACATCTACCAGGGCAACCAGCTGTCGATCAACGTCAAGCGCGTGACCTGGAAGAGGGTCATGGATGTCAACGACAGGGCACTACGCCACATCGTCGTCGGCCTCGGCAGCACCCTCGACGGCATCCCACGCGAAGACGGATTCGACATCACCGCAGCTTCAGAACTGATGGCGATACTCGGGCTCGCAACGGACCTCCAGGATCTCAGAGCACGCCTCGGACGGATCGTCATCGGTTATGACAGACACAAGAACCCTGTCACAGCTGAGGACGTCAAGGGCGCGGGCGCAATGGCGGTCCTGCTCAAGGATGCTCTCAACCCCAACCTCATGCAGACCCTCGAGGGAACGCCTGCGATCATCCATACGGGGCCGTTCGCCAACATCGCACACGGAAACTCGTCGATCGTGGCCGATGAGATCGGTATCCGTTCAGGTGACTACCTCATCACCGAGGCTGGTTTCGGCTCTGACGTTGGTGCTGAGAAGTTCTTCAACCTCAAGTGTCGGGCGTCCGGGCTTGAGCCCGATGTTGCGGTGATCGTTGCGACGGTACGCGCTTTGAAGCTGAATTCAGGCAAGTTCCAGGTGCGCGCAGGCAAGCCGCTGCCTGAGGACATGATCGCAGAGAGTCCCGAAGATGTGATGGCGGGAGCATCCAACCTCCGAAGGCACATCGCCAACATCCGCCAGCATGGAGTCGTCCCCGTCGTTGCCGTCAACCGGTTCCCAACAGACCACGAGTCCGAACTCGAGGCAATCGGGGCCATAGCCCAGGAAGAGGGCGCAGCATGGGCCGTAGCTGACCCGTTCAGCGGCGGATCAGAGGCCATGGTCGACCTGGCCGAGGTTGTCAGGGATGCAGCAAATGAGGGTTCTGACTACCGACCTCTGTACCCGTCCGATGCCACCCTGCGTGAGAAGATCGAGACGATCGCGACCAAGGTCTACGGAGCGGACGGCGTCAAGTACGACATGAAGGCCGTCAGGCAACTTGCTGACTATGAGGCTCATGGATACGGAGATCTTCCCATCTGTATGGCCAAGACGCAGTACTCGTTCAGCCATGATCCCAAGCTACTCGGTGCGCCGACAGGTTGGATACTGCCGATCCGTGAAGTGCAACTTGTCGCCGGCGCAGGTTTCGTCCTGCCCTTGACAGGTTCCATCAACCGCATGCCGGGCCTGGGACTCCATCCCGCCGCCCACAGCATCGACATCGATGAGAACGGCGAAGTCGTCGGTCTGAGCTGACCTCCTCTCAGATGCGGACGGTTCGGGCCTTGCCGACCGATGAGTACCGTTCGGGTACACATGTGAGAATGATCACCTGACAGTCGTCCGCGGCGCTAGAGATCGCGGCGCCCATACGGTCGAGACGACCAGGGTCCGTCCAGCCGAGCGCATCGTCAAGGACAACAGGCACGCCTCCGTCATCGGAAACGAGCCGCGCACATGCCAGCCTCGAGAGGACACCCAGTTGCTCCTGGGCGCCCGTGGAGAGTTGGCTGAACGAGAGCGTCTCACCATCGAGGGTTCTCGTGTCGATGGAGAGATCTTCATCGAGACCCACTTCGAGGGTCGGACCAAAGACGATACGCCCAAGACGTTCGATCTCGTCGCGGAACGGTTTGATGTAGCGACGGTGCGCAGCGCTGCGATGGGTGTCGAGCGTGGCATGAAGGAGCGCTACCGCACCGGCTCTCCGTGTGATCGCTTCGTGGCGCCGTTCGGCTTCGACGAGGCGCGTCTCTGCCTCATCCACAGCGCGGGCAGGGCCTCGTTCTGTTTCGAGCGCCAGCCTGATCTCGAGTTCTCGACTTCGTGCAACAAGTTCGTTGAGATCCTTCTTGCTCCGATCTCTGCGTGCCAGGGCATTCACAAGGAGCACGTCGAGCGTCTCGGCGTCGAGTTCGCGGAGTTGACCTTCAACCTCGGCGACAGCCTTTTCAGCGCCTTCGACCGCAGCGGTGGCCTCCGTGTCCGCAGTCGCTATTGCCTCATCAGACCGCGCCTCCCTTGCGGCAACGAGCAAAGCCCTGGCTGAGGCGACGGCGCTGCTGGCGATCTCGAGCTTTCCCTCTCTCCCTGCTGTCAGCTTCTCGAGTTCGTTGAGCCGGTCGCTCGCGGCGCCTGCACGATCGGTTTCGTGTTCCGATAACTCTCTGGCCTCGTCGAGAGTCTGCCTCGTCCGGGTCTCGATCTCCTGTGCCGAGGTGTGGTCAGGGGGAAGAACCGGCTGATCGCCCCTGGTGGCGAGGTACGTTTCGACCCGTGTTGTGAGACTCTCGAACTTGTGCACGAGTTCCTCGAAGGTCAGGTCGGCGAGGTCGCGGTCGATCGTCTCAAGTGCCGCCGATTTCGTACGTTCGGCGTCGGTCTTTCGATCGACCTGGGTCCTGGCCTCCTCGAACCCTGACACGTCTCCCCGTTGACAGAGCGTCGTGAAAGCCGACTCTGCCTGGTTGAGTTCTTCGACGATGTCCGCACCGTCAGTTCCTGCGGTAACAGCGAAGCTGGCAGTGTCAGGGATCACCACCTCGGTTCGGCCGTGCATCGTGATCTCTCTGGATGTGCCTTGGGTCAGGTCCACATCTTTCCCGTCGATGATGACGGACAGATCACGCATGGCGTCGATGCGCACGACCGGAAGGGCGCGGTCAACAGATGCACGAAGTTCGACGACGCGCAGATATGCGGCTTCTATCTCACCGAGAAGTTCCCCGTCAACATCGATCTCCTCGATGGTCTGGGCTGCCTCGGCAAGTTCCTTCCTGGCTGCCTTGATCCGCCGTTGACGGTCCTGGAACTGTGCGACCTCGATCTCCCACCGACGGAACTCGGAGTCCTGGCGTGCGCGTTCATAGGTGCGCTGGGCGTTCTCCCACCCAAGGCGAGCCCTTGCCGCCAATTCGTCAGCACCTGCGGCCTCCTGGGTGAGCAGCCTGCGTTCGGGTTTCGCACCGGTTGCTTCGGCCTCGATCGCGGCGAGTGCTGCCGAGGCGAGGTCGAGTTGTTCACGTTGCTCGGAGCGTCGCACACGCTCGGACCGTGCACTGTCCAGGACGGCCATGGACCTATCTCTCTCTGCCACCGCAGCGACGAGACCGCTCCTGATCTTCGTGATCTTGTCGACCTGTCCTTCGAGTTCCTCGACGGCACCGTCGGCCTCGATGACGGCCACGGTGAGGGACTCGGCTTGTATCGTCAGACGTTCGACCTCGGCGCTGTCCTCATCGAGCGACCGCACATGTGCCCGTGCAGAGCTGGCCACATCCTGGGCAGATTCGAGATCCCGTTTGGCGCTCGCAAGGTCGTCCTTCGCCTTCCCCGTCTTGGTCCAGTAGCGGGCGTATTCGGCCTCGACACGATCCCAGAGCGCATCTTCGTTGTCACCAGCAATATCGCCTCCTGTGGCAGCGTCGAGTGCACGGCCGAGCGCCGATCCTGTGAACGAGGCTTGCTCGAGCGCCGTTCCCTGGTCAAGTCTGAGTGCCTTCCAAAGGTCAGCGTCGAGCGTGTCACCAAGTATCTGAGCGACTCGATCGTGGGCGTCACGGCCAGTGAGTTGCTCATGGACGGGCTTCGTGATCTCAAGCTCTGTGAGACGGTCGCGGACCCACCGTTTGCGATACGTGAAGGCATAGTCGCCTGTCTCGATCTCGACCTCAACCTCAGGGCCCACGTCCCTGCCCACAGGGACCAGGTCCTTGATCTTCTTGCTCGATGAGTTGTCCGCGTACTCGACGATGGCGTCGAGAGCTCGTAGCAACGTCGACTTCCCTGCCTCGTTCTCCCCTTCGATGACAGTGACACCATCGACAGGGAACGTGACGTCGGACTGGCCGACACCTCCGAAGTTGCGCAGCGCTATCCGTCGGATCCTCATGACGACGACCCCGTAAGCCGGTAGAGGAGACCAAGGGCATCCATTGCGGTGGCGGCCTGCTCCCCATCTACGCTGGCTGCCTTGACGAGGTCTGTGAGCGCGTCGCTGGCGAAGCCAGAGAGGCCGAGCGACGTGAAGTCTTCATCGTCTGGAAGCACAACGAGGTCCGTGTGGCGCTCCCATGTGTTGAGCGACCCGAACAGATCACGATGATGCTCTAGCACCGTATCGAGGTGCGCTTTGTCCGCGAGGGAGAGTTGGCCGACAAGCACCACGCGAACGATCGTCGTTGCCTTCTTGTCTATCCCCGACAGTGCTTCATCGAGGTGGTCGATGTCATCGGACCCCTCCAGGTCGAAGTCCAGAGATCGGAACGTCCACCGAGCGATCGGGTGGGGGACCACCGTGATGTCGGCTCCGCCGATGGTGACAACAAGTGCTTTGCCGGGGTCGTCCTCTATGAACGCCGTTGGTTCGGGCGCACCTGAGTACCAGACCCTGCCTGTCGTGCCGACATCGGTGGTGGAGTGCCGATCTCCAAGAGCCACATACTGCACCCGCCCTTCGCCGATTTCCGCTTCGAGGTCTGCGAGGCGTATGACCGCAGGGTCGGCAGCGTCGGGAGACAGAACATCGACTGCCCCGTGCCCGACGACGATCGTGGCTCCGTCATCGTCGGGTGCACCAGAGATCGCCCGGTTGACAAGGTCGATGAGCGGCTTCTTGGACGACCACGGCGCTGCGACGATCCGGACGCCATCGCCGGCATCAACCGGTTCCCCGCCATCAAGTACAACAACATTGTCTGGAACATGCCTGGTGAACGTATCGGACCTGAATACCGTCGAAGCGTCGAGCGGGTCATGGTTGCCAGGAAGCAGATAGAACGTGACCTCTGGAGTGGCACCGATGGCATCGAGGGCGCGGACTATTACCTGGCGCTCCACATGGTTCGTCTCAAAGACGTCACCCCCAACCACGACGAATCCGCATCCCTCGTCGAGCGCCAGCTGGCCAATGGCGCGGATGGCGTCGATACGCGCCTCGGAGAACCGCGCCTGGGCTTCCTCGGAAAGGAAGTGGCGGGTCATACCGAGTTGCCAATCTGCTGTGTGGACGAAAGAGACCATGAACGCATCGTACCCATGGGGGTGCGACACAAACGCTTGTGCGACCATCGAACCAAGCAACACGAACTCGCTAGATAGTGAATTGCCAGGTGTCGGTCACGGGTGCCGTGCTGACTCATCGAGCTGGGAGGTGACCACCGCTTCGACCTCATCGAGATCGATGCTGCTCTGAGCGAAGGCCTCGATCACATCCCGCACATCGGTCGGTTCCGAGCGTGCCACGAACCTTGACACGACACGCACGGGCATGGCACCGCCGACGATCGTCGCACCCAGTTCTGCCGTCTTCATATCACGTTCTTCGATGAGTCGATCCGTGTGCTCAGGTTCAGCCACCAGGTTCTGGGCGAGATCCCATGCGTCATCCCTGGCGTCCTTGATCGCAAGAGTCATCAGCCGTTCATCGAGTCTGCCGCCGAGCCTGTCGATCCATGCCATCCGACCTGACACCGTACCGAGCATGTCCTGGAGTCCGTTCAACTTCTGGAACAGGATCTGGTTCACTCGGAGGAAGTCTGCGTAGACATGGTCAGGGTCATCACCAGAGACCTGCGCCGCCACGATGCCTAGGTCGAGGTTGATGTGGGCGTTCATCCCTGCGAGAAGATGTTGAACGATCATCCGTCGCCTGCCATCGGTCGCTGCCTCGAAGGCGACCATCCACGAGCGGGTAGGGCGCTCGCCTTTTGTCCAAAGGGCAAGGGCATCGAGGTAACGGTCGGCGAACACCACAGCGAGGTGCTCCATTGTTGTGTTATTCGCAAAGAACCCTCCGTGCACAGCATCACGGATCTCCGCCGTGACCGAGCGGTACATTGCGGGGAAGATGCCGATCGGGCTGTGATGGGAGTGGGCCGCAGCGATGATCACATCCAACTGTTCAAGCGTGATGTCGAGTCCGCGCTGCTGCCCATCGGGTGCTGTCACGGAGACACCGCCCGTCGGACCATTCCAATGACCATCAATGTCATGACGTCGTGATTACCCAGCATCGATTGCCTTGCCGCTGTCGCGTACGCTGCACCTGCGGGCCGTGGCTGTGCCCGTAGGACAGCAGGAAGCCCGTATCGCACAAGTGCCCAGTTCGCCCACAGACGGGCGATTCGGCCGTTGCCGTTCGCAAACGGATGTACCCGTATCCACTCGCCGTGAAGGAAGGAGGCGAATTCGGCGACCGACTGCAGATCCGGTGCTGTGGTGGGGCTAGATGCGACGGGGACGATCTGATCAATTGCCACGGCAGCCTGTTGGGCAGCACGTTCGAACTTCGCCAGATGATCAGGTACGTCCATCGATGGGACACCGGGATTCGGACCGATTACCACCTCATAGCCAAAAAGTTCCGGGAACTGGGAGTCACTGTTCCGGACCTCTCCTGCGTAGTACGCAACAGGAAGCGTGCACCCCTGAAAGATGTCCCGATGCCACTGTTGCGCATGGGCGACCGACGGGGGCGTTCTGACATTCCGGTGTGCGACTATCTCCTTGAGGACCTGCCGAGCGTTCCTACTGATCCTGGCAGCGTCACGGGGGTCATCATCGTTCCACGAAATCGCCACAGTCAACCGATCCGTCTACGCCTCTTCGAACATTTCTCGTACATCAACAGACCCTGCCACCGGGCCGTCTGGAACGTGGCGGGCCTGAAGAGGGTCTCGCCCCATCTCCCCAGCGGCGAACCTATCGAGATCCTGCTCGATCCTGTCGTCGGAATAGGTCCACTCACGCAGTAGCTGCACGGTCTCATCCAACTCTTCCAAGAGATCAGCAGCCAAGGAGTCAAGTTCGTGCTCGATCGCGGCCTCAGCTATCTCGTTCATGGACGTGCCAAGAAGCTGTGCGACCTTTCGCAGACGCACATGATTCGAGCTGTGTCGGAACCGGACCGTGAGAACGTGCTGCTTCATACCTGATACTGTGCCAGCGATCACTCATGCTGTCAAGTCACGATATTGATAGCATCATGCTTCGAGAAACTCCGGTGGTGGTGTGGGCTTCCCACCACCAGCTAGGGGGCGATCGGCCGGAGAGGACTCACCGCGAGCAGGTTCCCGTCAGCGTCCTCGGCATACACGACCCACGTGTAGCCCTCCGCGACGTTCGTCCAATGGGCACACGCCTGGGTGGTCGCGTCCATCTATTGATACCTCCCAACCCTGCACCTTCCTCGGTCCCGGCGGGCATGACCATAGACGTGCGCTCTACTCCATTACACCGAAGGAGAACACAGCCTCCGATCATCAGGTGCCTGGCGCAGTATCGCGCGTCGCGCAATCTGGAAGCGAGTCTTCGAGCGATCCGGTGTCTGGATTCTGGGAGCGAACTCGCGAGCGATCTGTTATATATCGATTCGATATAGTCGTATGTATCGAAACGATATACACTGCAGTCATCATGCTCGACTTTGCAATCCTTGGACTCTTGATGGAACGTGCCCGCCACGGGTACGAACTCAAGCGCGCCCTGGGTGAACTCGGGTTCTGGAAGGTGTCCTTCGGCTCCCTCTACCCCGCGCTGCGCCGCCTTGAGAAGCGAGGAGCCATCGAGGCGACCGCAGGCACAGGCCGCCGCAAGGCCTACCGCATCACCGACAGTGGCCGCGAGATCTTCGCGACACTGCTCTCCACAGACCCGGACGCATCCGAGACAGAACGGGCCTTCCAGATCAGGCTCGCCTTCCTGGCCCACCTCCCCACCGACCGCAGGGTGCAGGTTCTCGAAGGGCGTAGGGTGAAACTCTCCACACATCTCAGATCGGCACGTGAGATCTTCATCGATGCCAGATCGAACACCCAGAACCAGGACCGCTACAGGCTTGCCCTCATGGAGCACGCCATGGCGACGACAGAATCTGACATCGCGTGGCTCGACGGCCTTGTTGCCGCCGAACGACGCGTTGGCTCAGCGAACTAGAAAACAGGAGGACGCATGTCCAAGGTACGTGTAGCGATCGCAGGACTCGGCAACTGCGCCAACTCGCTCATTCAAGGTGTCGAGTACTACAAGGACGCAGACACGGACCTCAAGGTCCCCGGCCTCATGCACATCGACCTCGGCGGTTACCACGTCGGTGATGTTGAATTCGTTGCTGCCTTCGATGTCGACTCGACCAAGGTCGGCCAGGACATATCCAAGGGCATGTGGGGCGGACAGAACAACACCATCGAGTTCTGCGAAGTTGGCGACCTCGGCGTTGAGGTGCTCCGTGGCCCAACGCTCGACGGTCTGGGCAAGTTCTACGTGGACCAGGTCGAGGAATCCCCCGCCGAGCCTGTGGATGTTGTCCAGGCACTCAAGGATTCCGAGGCGGACGTTCTCGTCTCCTACCTGCCTGTGGGTTCTGAAGAGGCCACGAAGTTCTACGCACAGGCTGCACTCGATGCTGGTGTTGGCTTCGTCAATGCGATCCCTGTGTTCATTGCGTCGGACCAGGAGTGGGCCCAGAAGTTCGTTGATGCTGGCTTGCCGATCATCGGTGACGACATCAAGTCCCAGGTTGGTGCGACGATCGTTCACCGTCAGCTTGCACGCCTCTTCGAGGATCGTGGTGTCCACATCGACAACACGTACCAGTTGAACTTCGGTGGGAACATGGACTTCATGAACATGCTGGAGCGTGAGCGCCTCGTGTCCAAGAAGATCTCCAAGACCCAGTCCGTAACAAGCCAGATCGAGGACAAGATCAACTCCGAGAACGTCCACATCGGTCCGTCTGACCACGTACCGTGGCTGACCGACCGCAAGTGGGCGTACATTCGCCTCGAGGGTACGTCTTTCGGTGATACCCCGCTCAACGTCGAGATGAAGCTCGAAGTTTGGGACTCGCCTAACTCGGCTGGCGTCATCATCGACGCAGTCCGTTGCGCAAAGATCGCCATGGACCGTGGCATGTCAGGGCCTTTGCTCGCACCGTCGTCGTACTTCATGAAGTCACCTTCGGTGCAGTACCACGACAGCGTCGCGCACGACAACGTCGAAGCCTTCATTGCGGGCAAAGACAACACCGTCGAGGATCTCGCCAACTTCCTTACAGGCTGAAGCTGGAGCACCAGAAGGGGCGGTCCAAACGGGCCGCCCCTTCGGCGCGCCCGAACTCTGCTGTCGCCCAACCGTGAGGGACAGCGGAGGAACGCAGTCCCGATAAAGGGGATCCGCGATTTGGAGCGCAGCCCAGCGGTGGTGCGGTTGGCTTCGCTCAGTTCCGCGTACTGTGAGGAGAACCTCAGAATGAGGGTGTACACAGTTCGTACACGATGTGATACCTTGGCATCATGAGCATTCCGGTAACCGCGCGACTCGACGAGTCGGTCGTTGAAGCACTTGACCGAGCCGTTGACGCTGGTCTTGCACCGACCAGGGGAGCCGTGATCGCTCGCGCGGTTGGTGACTGGCTCAGTCTCCACGGTGAGCAAGCGATCACGGAGTCGTATCTGCGTAGATATGGAGAAGTTGACACAACCCATCAGGTTCTCATCGATGACCTGGCCGCGTTCTCGATAGCTGCATGCCTCGCCAACACCGAGCGTTGATCTCACGAGGGGAGATCTGGGATGCTGATATTCCGGAAATCGGAAAGCACCCTGTCGTGGTCATCACTAGGGATACAGCCCTTCCGCTGGTGACTTCAGTGGTGTGCGTGTTGACCACGAGCTCGGTTCATGAACATGTGGCGGAGGTCGAAGTGGGGCAGGAAGAGGGGCTCGAACGAGCAAGCTCCGCCAACTGCGACAACATCTTCACCCTTCCGAAGGCGGTTCTCACCAGACGGCGAGGGAGACTCGGTCCGAGCAAATCCGTTGAGCTCGACAGGGCGTTGATGATCGCCCTGGGTCTCGTTTAGGCAAACCGCCCGTGCGGCTACGCGGGACACTTCGGCGCACCGCTCTCGCAGGCTCGCAGACCCCCTCGCTCGAAGACTCGCTTGTCCCCACTGAAGGGAGGAAGTCGTGTGACGGGGCCCCGGTAGTTGGTCCAGCCGTTATGGGAGTGTCGGTTGGTGTTCGTGTTCGCAGCGTTCAGAACACTCTCCCCGAGCGGGGGCCGTTGGGGAACAGTTGGTAACGGAGAGTGTGGAACGCCTTTCGGGCTGTGTCACGGAGTTCACGCGGGTCACTCGCGTCGCCGCCGAGGGTTGCCAACCAGTCAGTAGCGGACTCTGAGAGCAGCAGGGAAAGGCGAAGAGCAATAGGGCGTGTCTCTTCTGGTTCCGCAGAGGTGTAGACAGCGTCGGCGAGTTCGTCTGCTGTGTCGGCAGCGGCGATGGCGGCTTCGGACCAATCCCATCTGGTGGCTTCGGCAAGGCACGCTGCGACTTCGGCAGCGAGCATCCATTCGTGGTGGTGGTCAAGTGTGGTCATTCGGATCTCCGACTCAAGGGCGCGGCCGTTCCACGCGTCCTTCGATCCGATTTACCGCGCTTTCGTGGCGGCTCACAAGATTCAACGATATCGCTCCCGATAGAGTTCCCGCGATTCGACACAATCTGTGAGATATACTGACCTTGTCGCCGAACGGGAAGTCATGACAGAGAAGAACTGAGGAATCAATCACCTCCGGGCCATACGCCCGCCCTACTTCTGGGAGTTCTCATGTCTGCTGTTCATCTTTCTCACGTTTCGTTTTCCTATTCATCTGCGGTTCCTGTCATCACGGACGCCACCTTCGATCTCGGCCCTGGCTGGGCAGGACTTGTTGGCGCCAACGGTGCGGGAAAGTCGACCCTGCTGTCACTCATCACAGGCGAGCGTCCACCAGACACCGGCACAGTGACCATTGAGCCTCCCGGGCTTCGGCCTGTTCTCTGTGAACAGCGCGTCGACACGCTCACCACCGAGATCCAGAGTTTCGGCTGGGACTGGGAAGGTGACGCTGTGCGCATGCGCGCCAGGCTCGACCTCGATTCCCAGGATCTTGAACGGTGGACAACACTGTCCCCAGGTGAGCGCAAACGGTGGCAGATCGGTGCAGCCCTCGTTGCAAACCCAGACGTGCTTCTCCTCGACGAACCAACGAACCACCTCGATGCCGAGGCACGCGACCTGCTCGTGAGCGCACTTGGAAGCTTTCGGGGATGTGGGGTTGTGGTGTCCCACGACAGGGACCTTCTCAACCACCTCACATCGAAGACGATCCGTGTTCAACCCGGCAGCGTACAACTCTGGAACAGCCCTTATGACACTGCCCATGACGCGTGGGTCGCCGAGGCGGCGGAACAGGCAGCGGCACTCACACGGATGAAGGCTGACCGCAAGAAACTCGCACGGCGTCTCGACGAACAGCACCGCAAGACCGCACAGCAGGATGCCAAGCGGATGCGGGAACGACGCGCCGCTGGCAAGCACGATCTCGACACCCGGGGTTCGGCTGCCTCATACAAACATGAACGCGGCCAGAAGACGGGCGCCCAGACGGTTTCAACCATGGCCAACTCGCTGCAGAAACTCGACGGCAACCTCGAGGGTGCATCTGTCGACAAAGACCTGGGCGGGAGCATCACGTTCGATTTCGAACCATCGAACAAGGAGTTCCTCACCCGGTATGGCGGTCCCGTGGTCGCGGGTGACAGGGAACTGTTCGACGTCGACGTTGCGGTGCGGCGCACGGATCGCATTCGCATCGCAGGACGCAACGGTGCAGGCAAGACATCTCTCCTGCGTCACCTCGTCAACGAAGCGGGGATCCCCACAGACAGGATCCTGTACCTCGCCCAGGAGACAACAGCCGCAGAGGCCACTGGATGGCTCGACGAGGTGAACGCTCTCCCACCCGACGACAAGGGTCGAGTGATGACATTGGTGGCTCGGCTCGGGGCAGACCCCGGTGCGCTTCTCCAGTCCCACCAGCCATCGCCGGGCGAAGCACGCAAGATCGCCCTCGCACTCGGGATTGGCACACCCAAGTGGCTTCTCGTCCTCGACGAGCCGACCAATCACCTGGACCTGCCATCGATCGAGAGACTCGAATCAGCGCTTGTGACCTACGGGGGTGCACTCCTGCTCATCACCCACGACGACGCCCTCGCCGATCGAACAACAGACGCAACCTGGATCGTTGGCGAGGCGGGTGTGAGCGCGCCAGCAGGATCGGGGTGACCCTTCTGTGGGCTGGATTGCACAATTGAGTGCACGGGGACCCTGGGTACGTGGGGACGGTTCCCGTCAGGGTGATCTGTGGTTGAATCATCAGTGTGTTCACACCAATTCGAACCGAACGTTTATTGATTCGTCCGTTCCGACGCGGCGAGGCCGTTGATCTCGCCGAGCGACGGAGCGACCCCGAAGTTGCCCGCTATCAGGACTGGACGCTTCCCTATCCCCTTGATCGAGCTGAGAAACTCGTATCAGAGCTTGTCGCGATGGATGGGCCAGCGAACGATGAGTGGTGGATGGCCGCAGTGTGCGATATCAACTCAGGGGTGACGTTCGGCGACCTGGCGCTTCATCTCAGCCAGGAGGCCCGAACTGCCGAGGTCGGCTACACCCTGGCGCGGAAGCACTGGGGAAACGGATATGCCGTTGAGGCCCTCGAGTCGTTGGTGAAGTATCTCTTTGACGATCTCGATGTGACACGGATCTTCGGCATGCTTCACCCAGACAACACAGCATCCGCAATGGTGCTCGAGAGGTCAGGCTTTCTGTTCGAGGGTCACACAAGATCATCGTTCTGGGAAGAGGACGTGGTCTCCGACGACTGGATATATGGGCTCACACGAGAGTGCTGGGAGGCCTGGCGCAACCGCCCGACCGAACCTCCGACAAAGGTCCAACTGATCGAGATCACGAACGACAACGTCTGGGACGTGTACCGACTCCAGACGCACAAGAGTCAGGAGAGCTTCGTTGCCACGATGCCAGCTTCCTTCACGGAAGCGCTCTTTCCCGAGGAGTGGGATGGCGCACGAGCGATTCCCTGGATGAGGGCTGTTGTGGCTGATGACCAGTTGGCGGGGTTCGTCATGCTTGCGGTCACCAACCCGCACCACCACGAGCCGTATCTATGGAGACTTCTGATCGATCGTATGCATCAAAGGCGAGGGATTGGAAGGCGGGTCCTCGATCTTGTTGCCGATGAATGCAGCACTATGGGTGACGCTGCGCTTCTCACGAGTTGGGAGGAAGGCAAGGGTTCACCACGACCCTTCTATGAGCGTCACGGCTTTGAACCAACCGGCCGCATTATCGACGGCGAAACCGAGGCCCGCTGGCAACTGAGCTAGATGCCATACCAGCGAGAGCGTTCAGTCTTGTGGAGTGATCGAGGCAACGCCGCTCAAGACGTGACCAGGCACACGGCGGAGGCAGAATGAGGGCACCGCCTCGAAGCCGTTGTCGTATACCGCACGAAACCACGGGTCTGCACTTGATCTCGTCCGCAATGGTTCCCGCACCTGTATCAACCAGCCATGTCCACGTGGCCTGTCTCCTGACAACAGCCATCTTCAGGAGGTCGAGATGTCCGGACATGTAACAGGGAACGAGGAGGACCTTCTACGATTCGGGGAGGGGTCCACATCCAGGCTGGACCCCTCCCCGAATAGGTATACGAACCTCGGATCGAGCCAGCCAACGCACCGGAGTGGAGCAAGACGAGGTTGACACTTAGTTGCGGTTGACGTATGGTTGCGATGTGACACAAGCCTTGAACACCATGACACCGGAAGCGGCTGCAGCGACAATCGTCGCCGCTGCAGATCCGAGTTGGACTCGTCGATTCGTGGACGAACTAGACAGGACGGTCCGTACGGATCCTCTTGAACGGTTCACAGAACTCTGGGATCTCTCGAATTCCGCTGCTGCGGGGGTCTTCGGCGTGTCGCGCCAGGCGTTCTCGAAGTGGCTCAAGACAGGGCCACCTGCAGGACGGTCCGAATCTGTCGCCAACCTCAGTGCCGCCACCGATCGACTCGACCGTCATATCAAGCGAGAGCGCATCCCAGCGGTCGTACGACGGTCCGCTCCCGCCCTCGGCGATCGCTCCCTCCTCGACCTGGCATCCGCGGGTGAGACCCAGAAAGTGGCTGAGGCTGTCGAGGCCATGTTCGATCTCCGTCGCGTCCAGCCGTGATCTCACCGATTCCCAGACGGCTTCCCAATGCAAAGCACTGGTACAGGGTGGCGAACGAGAACTGGGACGACCCGCTCGACCCCACGTTCGCACAGCATCACGGCGGTCGCTGGAATCCGCCGGGTTCGTTCCCGGCGCTCTACCTGAACGAGGACATCGAGACGGCACGGGCCCAGATCACCCGCATGCTCGACGACTACCCGGTCCACCCCGATGACCTTGACGAGTTCGAGGCTCCCTATGTCCTCATCACAGCGACGCTGCCATCGCGTCAGGTCGTAGCCGACGCCGTCACAGATGTGGGCCTCAACGGCCTCGGGCTACCGGCAACCTACCCCCTCGACACCGACGGCACAACGATCCCCCACGAGACCTGCCAACCCATCGGAACCAAGGTCAAGGACGAGAACCTCCGCGGCATCCACACACGCTCTGCTGCCACCCCCGACGGCACCGGCCGCGAACTCTCCTGGTTCCCGGCGCGAGGTTCGTCGAAGGCATCGCCTATCGGAGACCCACTCCCGTTCTCCACATGGTGGCACTCAGACTCTGTCTGAACCACGGGTCTTGACATCACCCGCCTTGCTTGCATAATGTAAGCATGATGAACATTCTGATCAGAGACGTACCACCCGACGTCCATGCCGAACTCCAGAAGCGAGCAGAGCGAGCCGGTCGCTCGCTTCAGCAGTATCTCATTGCTGAACTTGAGCATCTTGTTGAATTCCCAACAATGGATGAGATGCTCGACCGTATCGAAAGCCGTAGCGGAGTCGAGATGGGTTTTGATGAGGCAGTCACCTATATCGCCGAGGGGCGAATTGAACGGTGATCGTTGTCGACGCTTCCGTCGTAGCAAATGCACTCATCGATCCGGGTTCCGCTGGGATGATCGCACGTTCAGTCCTTCGTACAGAGGGCGACATAGCGGCACCCGATCTCGTCGACGTCGAAACCGTCTCTGCTCTACGCGGGCACTGGCTTGCGAACAGAGTGACTGAAGGTCGTTTCCGCACAGCAATCGACGATCTGAGCAATCTTCCGATTGTCCGGCATCCGGCGCGGCCATTTCTAGCTCGCGCATTCCAACTGCGTGCCAACGTCACCGCGTACGATGCCTTGTATGTGGCCCTCGCTGAGGCCTTGGATTGCGCACTGGTCACTGGGGACGTACGCCTTGCCGCCGCACCCGGACCAACCTGTGAGATACGACTCCTCCAGACCTGACACTCAGGGGTTTGGCGT
>Ga0190293_1000266_pt1 | contig 18282 bp, 15 predicted proteins | sample 48693001_MG_FD_161671 | JGI IMG/M metagenome (GOLD analysis project Ga0190293, IMG submission 161671) | Hydrothermal vent microbial mat bacterial communities from Southern Trench, Guaymas Basin, Mexico - 4869-30-0-1_MG | ecosystem: Environmental > Aquatic > Marine > Hydrothermal vents >...
CCGAATGTATTATCACCAAGCTCTTTATCATTAGAGCGTCACCGTTTAATTTGGTTGTATCTCAAAAATAACACATCCTTCTTTACAGCCAAGAAGAAAGTATTACATATGGCCCCAGAGCAATGTTTTTTAGATATTTTTAAGAATCTGGAAAATTTAGATTATACTACAGCAGATCTGTATTCACCCATAGTAGATGTTAAAGCAGATATATTGAAACTGCCTTTTGAAGATAACAGTTTTGACTTTATTCTATGCAACCATGTATTAGAGCATATTGAAGATGATTCAAAAGCAATGAGTGAACTTTATCGCGTTTTAAAACCCGGTGGAACTGGGATCTTTCAAATTCCTCAAGATCTAAGTTTAGAAAAAACATATGAAGATTTTAGTATTGTTACACCCAAAGATCGCGCTGCTCATTTTGGACAATACGACCATGTTAGGGTTTATGGCAGAGACTATTTCGATCGATTGCGAAGGGTTGGATTTAAAGTAGATGAAGTAGATTATTCAAGATCTATTTCTGATGATCTGGTAGATCGATATAGATTGGTTAAAGGTGAAATTTTACCGGTTTGCCATAAAAGCTGACAACTGTGCCATTTTAATTCTATAAAGCCTTTAGATCCTCCTCATTGATCCATCCTGTTTTACCATCTGCAATTTTAATTTTTCTCCAGTTATCAAGAGTTTCTAAAATTTGGACTTTCGTGCCTTCATGTAATTCGAAATTGACATCGCTGGAAATAGTAGGAGCACTTTTTATTTTTGTTTGAGGAGCAAAAATAATTCCATAGCTTGTATTTTGAATATATGTGTAATTCTTATAGGCTAAAAATAAACTGGCCGTGACAAATATAACACTTAATATACTGGTAATAAAATAAATACGCTTTTTACCTGTGCTGTAGGAAAAATGATACAATAAAAATAATACTGAAAATAAAAAGGCAAGACCAACAGCGATTTTTGCCCAGGTATTATAAGTAAACTTAAGGGTTACACTATCTCTGAATCTTTGACCAACACTAACAGGTAAAGCTTCAATATTATCTAAGGTCATTCTCTGGGCAAAAACTAAATTAAAAGAAGTGTCTTTATTATTAGGGTCTAATTTTAACGCCTTTTCATAGTAATAAATAGAGGGTGCTACCTGATTTGTTCTATAATAAATATTCGCCATGTTGAAGTACAAATCTCCAGATTCAAAATTACTACTTTCAATTTCTTCGTATAATTTAAGTGCTTCTATATAACTCTCCTGCTGGTATAATTTATTTGCTTTCACAAATAAACTATCCAGATTCTGAGCCTTGCTACCAAGTCCTGCTATTATAATTAAAAAGAAAACTACTTTTTTCATGTCATTTATTTATTCAAACCATCTTTCGGCTCTCTCACCTTTTGTCTTTCGTCTTTTCTCTTTTTCTAAAGTTGCTTGTCAATTTTCGCTATTACTTCCTTTGCCTTGTCATACTCCTCTTTCATCATAACATCTGTAGAAGGTGCATATCGAGCATAGTCACAATTATTTAACACCATTTTAAATTCCTCAATCGTCTGTTCATTAACTTTTCTGTTTTGCAAAATTTCTGCGATTCTATCTTTGCTAATATCAAAAGTTTCAACATGTAATTTTGCTTTCAAATAATTGTGTAGAGCTTTTTCTAAGGCGATATAAAAATCTTCTTTTTTCCCCAATTTCTTTTTAGCCTGAGATAAATATTTTCGAGCCAGTTTATCTGCTTTTCTTCGTTTATTCCCAACTATATCACCATCTCTTTCTCTTTTCTTTTTACCAATAAAAATTCCTAATGGAATTGAAAGCAAGGGTAAGATCAATAGAACATAAAACAGGTCAGATCCAAAAAAATCAGCTTTTTTATCCATAGAAACGAAATCAGATTTTAGATGAATATATCTAATGTCGCTCTCAGTACCAACTACTGTTTGCTTATTGCTTGATACATTTTCACCATTAGAAACTACTTTACCCTGTAAAGCATTTAAAATTAACGGTTCTGTATTCACAGTGTAGTATTTTTCTTCCTTAGGATTAAAAAATGAAAATGTTACACCCGGAATTTTAAACTTCCCTCTAAATTGTGGAACCACAGCGTATTGATCATATACTTTCCCTCTTAAACCGCTTAAAGTTGTTTTAATTTCTTCTTTGTGCTCAGGTTCGTATTTTTCCAATCCTTTAGGAGTTTCGAATCCCGGTAACTTAACCAACTTCAAATTACCTTTTCCGGAAAGTTCTACCTTTATCTGAGCAGATTCATTGGCGTTTAAATTTGTTTTATTGGTAGTAACATTAAACTCATATTCACCTACGGCACCTGTGAAATTAAAAGGTTTATTTTCACTTGGAAGCTCTTTAACTCCAATGATCTTTCTACCTGAGGTAAGTGTAAAATTGATGTCATTCATGAGCATATTTCCAAAAAAATCTCTTCTGCCTATTGGTATTCCGGCTGTAATTTCCATTTCCATGGGGTCAATTACCAATTTTCCCGCTTTATGCGGAATTAAAACTGTTTTTCTAACAACTACATAACGATGAGGCTTCCCTCCATAAGTGCCATTTTTTGCAACCCAGTTTTTAACATCCATACTTTGGTTCCAAAAACCATTAAAAGAAGGTGAAGATACCTCTCGGGTATTTTGAACATTTACTTTGCCAATATTTACATATAACTTATACACCACAGAAATGCTCTCCCCTACATATGGGTTGGTATTGGAAATTTCTGCTACTAAATGAATATTTTGTGAAGCCACATATCTTGGGTCATCGGGATCTTCAGGAATTAGAATCGCATCTGAAACTGAAATTCTCACTGTATTAGATTTAATAATTTGGCCGTCATAAGTGATACTTGCAGAAGAAATGGTAAAAGTTCCTTTTACAGTAGGTTGAATAATATAGGTATAAGTCAGTTTATAAGCTGTTCTGCCGTTTATAGATGAAAAACTAGTTGCCTGGCTTGGACCGGCAAGGACTTTGAAATTGTTAAAGTTTGGAGGAGTAAAATCATCTGCCCCTTGTTTATCAATAGAAAATTCGATGCGTAAACGTTCGTTTAAGCCCAAATCAGTCTTACTCACAACAGTTTTAAATGTTACCTGTGCCAGTACATTTTGAACGAAAAATAACAATATCAATATGTGCAAATAATTCCTATTCATTTAAATATTCAATCTTTTATTTATTGAATTCCATTTATCTTACCAATCTTTTTCTTTTTTTACTTTTTTCCCTCTTTCCTTTCTTGCATTCACCTTTTTCTGTGTTTTATTTTCTTCATTATTCATTGCTTCCAAAAGTTGTTGGATTTGTTGCTGACTTAGCTTATTTGGCTGTGGTTTAGGCTGTTGTTTGTTCTTTTGCTCATCTTTACCGCCTTTATCCTGATCTCTTTTATCCTTATTGTCATCTCCTTCATTTTGATCTTTATCTTTTTGTTCATCATCTCCCTCTTCTTTCTTCTTATCTTTATTCTGGTCGTTCTTGTCTTTATTCTTATCTTTTTCTTTATCCTTATTTTTATCCTTGTCTTTATTTTGCTGCTCATCTTTTTTTAATTTTTGAGCCAATGCCAGATTATATCTGGTTTCCTCATCAGTTGGATTGAGCAACATAGACTTTTTATAAGCATCAATAGCCTTATCATATTGTTTTTCTTTCATAGATACATTACCAATATTATGAAAAGATTTTGCTTTGGTTTCTAAATCTTTTGTTGATTTTGCAACTAATTCATACTGGGGTAAAGCCTCTTTAAAACGATTTTGTTCATATACCGCATTTCCCAAATTATAACCCGCAGTTTCATAATGTGGATTTTGCTTTAATGCTTTTTTATATTTCACCTCGGCATCCACAAATCTCTTTTGTTTATACAGGTCATTACCACTTCTTAAAATCTGTTTATCCTCAACTTTTATTTTTACAGGTTTTTCCTTTTCCTGAGAATAAATCAAAAAAGGAAGTAACAACAATATGTATATTATATTTTTCATACTACTTTATTGTATTTGCTTCATTAAATAAATTCAACTTTTCAATCCATTTTGTTTTTTTATTCAATAAAAATACATCTATCACCAAAAATAAAAGTCCTATTCCCACAAACCATTGGAACTGATCTTTATAGTCGGAAAATTGTTTGGTTTCAAACTCTTTCTTATCTGCTTTTAACAACAGGTCTTCAACGTATTCAATAGTTTTAGACGTTTTATTACCATAAATATACTTGCCCTTTCCATTTTTGGCTATTTCCTTGAGTGTCTCAACATTCAGTTTCGTAATTACCACTTCATCTTTATTATCTTTTTTATAACCAATAAGCCTGCCATTTCTTTTAATTGGTATTGGAGCCCCTTTATTAGATCCTATTCCAATGGTAAATGTTCTTATACCTTCATTTAAAATTTCTTTTGCTATTTGGCCAGAATTCTCTTCGTGATCTTCGCCATCTGAAACAATAAATAAAAACCTATTTGTTTGTGTGTCATCATCGAAAAAAGTTTTGGCTAATTTTAAGGCTTCATTTATAGCTGTGCCCTGAGAAGAAACCAAATCGGGACCAGCATTTTGCAAAAACATCTTTGCCGCACCTTGATCTGTGGTAATTGGCAACAATGGATAAGCATTACCTGCGTAAATAATTATTCCCACTCTATCACTTCCTAATTTATCAATGATCTTTGTAATTATCTGTTTAGACTTTTCTAATCTGTTAGGAGCAATATCTTCAGCTAACATACTTTTTGAAACATCTAATGCGAAAACAATGTCGACACCTTGACGCTTAATTGTTTTTAATTGAGTTCCCATTTTTGGATTTACAAGTGCCAGAATTAAAAATGATAAACCAAGAGAGATCATCGTTATTTTTAAAATTGATTTAAATTTAGATTTGTCAGGACTTAATTTTTTTAACAAGGCCAGATCAGCGAATTCCTTTTGCTTTTTAAGTTTCCAGAATGAAACCAAAAAATACATCACAATCAACACTGCAATGCTTATAAATAAATAAAAATATTTTGGTTCTTCTAACTGATACATTATTAATGTTTATTTGTTTATTTGGGGATTTATTTTTTTGTTTAATTGAGAATTTCTCAATGAGTTTAGCATATTTGTAATCTTTGAAATTTGCTTTCTTATCACTATATAATCTATTTCCTTTATAAAATTTAATTCTTTTGCAATAATTAATTGATTTAAAACTTCCATTGAAGAACTAAATGATAGTGTTGTAAAATGTGCTTTATCTTTATCTGTATTTCTTGATGTCCCTTCAGCTAAATTTGAAGAAATTGAAACAGAAGCTCTTCTTAATTGACTTGTCAATCCATATTTTTCTGAAACAGGAAAACTTTTAGTTATATCATAAATCAATGTAACCAACTTTATTGACTCCTTCCAAACTTCTAATCTTTCAAACGAATACTCAAACATCTTTTAAATAACTACACATATCCACAAATAAACAAACCCACAATTATATAAAACTTCTATACACAGTAAAACGCAATATCATTTCCAACATAATTAAAAATCCTGCCAAAAAAATTATAGGTCTGTATTTTTCTTGATAATTATAATACTTGAATTCTTCAATTTTCGTTTTTTCCAACTTGTTAATCTCATTGTAAATAGATTCCAGTTTTTTATTTCCTGTTGCTCTAAAATATTTTCCATCTGTTTCTTTTGCAATAAAACGCAAGAGTTCTTCATCAATTTCAACCGGGGCATTTCTAAATATTAATTTTCCATTAAGATCTTTCGCAACAGGAAACAGTGCAGTCCCATTGGTTCCTAAACCAATTGTATAAACTTTAATGTTTAACTCTTTTGCCAGTTCAGTTGCAGTTTTCGGATCAACAAAACCGGTATTATTAACACCATCTGTAAGTAAGATAATAACTTTACTCTTTGCCTTACTGTCTTTTAATCTGTTAACGGCAGAGCCAAGCCCCATACCAATAGCTGTTCCATCCTCAATTTGACCCCATCTGATCTTTCTAATTGTATTTTTTACTATAGTCTTATCACTTGTTATTGGGGTTTGGGTAAAACTCTCACCGGCATATACAACAATTCCAATTCGATCATTCGGACGTTTATTCACAAATTTAATTGCTACCGCTTTCAAGGCTTCCAAACGATTAGGTTTTAGATCCTTTGCCAACATACTTGCTGAAACATCAATTGCCATCACAATATCAATTCCTCTGGTTGTATTGGTTCTCTTGCTCACTTGTACATTTCTCGGACGAGCTAAGGCTAAAATCAATAATGCAATTGCTAATAACCTTAAAAGATAAATTACTGGTTTTAATTTTGACCAAATATTTGGTTGATCAAAGCCTTTTGTACTTGCCATTCTTAAATTAGCGCTATCCTTATTTTTAATAAGAAAATACCATACAGCTAAAATTGGAATCAGCAATAGCAACCATAGAAAACCCGGATTTGTAAATTCTAAATTATCACCCATCGCTTTTCTTTTCTAGTTGAACCTCTTCTTTTGTAGGATGCATTTTATCTATTATTTTTTCTGCATCATTTCTATGTAATTCAATTTCATTTAGCAAAGGTTTTGATTTTGCAAATTTTACCAGATCTGCTTCTTTTAATAATTCCTGAAGCCTTAACAATGTTTCCTTAGGTATATTTAAATTACTGCTGCTATTAAAATCAGTTATGGTTTCTATTAATTCATCCGTTGTAGATTCCAAAGCCGGAATATTCAATTCCCTTTCAATAAAAGATCTTACTATATCTGTAAGTTCAACATAATATAATTTAATTCTGTTTTGTTTAAGTAATTTTCTACTATCCAATTCTTTCAAACGTTGTTTAGCCAGATCAAACGGTGGAATTCTCGATATTATTTCTTCATGGGTCGGTTTATCTTTTAAAACAAAGTATAAAATAACTGCTATTGCAATTAATATTAATAAACCCCAAAAATACTTTTGAAAATCTGCAAAAGTATATGGCTCATTCTTAATAGTTTTGATATGATGCATCGGTTGTTTAATGGTATCAACTGCAACAGTTGCAACATCAATTATAAAAGAATCTGTTAAGATAGCCTTATTGCGTATCATAACTGTTTGACCCGGTATAACATACCTCCCACTATCAAAACTGGTCAATGTGTATTTTTTAACTAATCGATTCTTAAGTGAATCTATTTTATGAGACTTTACAACACCAATTCTTTTTAAACTATCTAATTTAAGCTTGAGAAATTGTACATCTTTTGTTTCATTTACAGTAATCTCATATTGAAATTGCTCACCAATTCTAATTTTGGTAGTATCAATTTTAACAGTTACCTGAGAGGTCCCCGCAAAACCAGTTAATAAAAACAAAACAATAAACGAAAGACGAAAAAACAAATTTGATCTGTTTTTTCGGATTAATTTAAAAAACTCTTTTTCCAAATATTGTAAATAAAATATATATTTCATTTTTCAATTCTCTAATTCCTCTTAAAAAAGTCCTGTGCTACCTCCTTCTTTTGAAATAGCCGAGAAGCTTTTTTACATAACTTTCATCAATTCGAGTACTAATAGTTCCCGATCCACTTTTTGTAAATGAATTTTCAAAATATGCAACCATTTTCAAATAATTGGCTTTGTACTTAACTCTAACAGATTTTGAATTTGTATTTACCAAAATGATCTTACCACTTTCTGCATCTTGCATTGGAACCATCCCTAATTTAGGAATCTCTGTTTCGTATTTATCATAAACTCTTATTCCTGTAACATCATGTTTTTTACCAACAATTTTAAGTGCATTATCGTAATCATCATCCATAAAATCTGATAGAACAAAAACTATGGCTTTCTTTTTCATTACATTCGATAAATACCTCAAGGCATGCCTAATATCTGTTCTTTTGCTTTTGGGATGAAACTCAATTAACTCTCTTATTATTCTCAAAACGTGGATTTTCCCTTTTTTTGGAGGAATAAAAAGTTCTATTTCATCAGAAAAAAGCAATAATCCAACTTTATCATTATTCTGAATAGCAGAGAAGGCCAGAGTTGCACTTATTTCTGTAATAATATCTTTTTTAAATTGCTGGGTTGTCCCAAAAGATTCTGAATCACTTATATCAACCATCAACATCATGGTCAGTTCCCGTTCTTCTTCGAATACTTTTATATAAGGTTCATGGTATCGTGCAGTAACATTCCAGTCAATCGAACGGATATCATCTCCAAACTGATACTGGCGTACTTCAGAAAAAGTCATACCTCTGCCCTTAAATGAACTGTGGTATTCACCAGAAAATATATGATCAGACAAACGTCTTGTCTTGATCTCTATTTTTCGAACTTTTTTGAGTAATTCTTTTGTATCCAACTTAATAAGTTTTCAGTTGGCAGTTACAGTTAACAGATTTATCAGAATAAAAAAACTGAATACTGCTACTGTAAACTGCATACTTTTTTAAGGTACTTCTATTTCGTTTACAATTTTATTGATAATCTCTTCTGAAGTAATGTTTTCTGCCTCTGCCTCATAAGTAATTCCAACTCTATGTCTTAAGACATCATGAACAACCGCTCTCACATCTTCAGGTATCACATATCCTCTTCTTTTAATAAAAGCATAACATTTTGATGCCATTGCCAGATTGATGCTTCCCCTTGGTGAAGCCCCAAAACTTATCAATGGATTTAAATCTGGAAGTCTATATTCTTGAGGGAATCGTGTTGCAAAGATGATATCGAGAATGTATTTTTCAATTTTTTCATCCATATAAACCTCTTTAACCGATTCACGTGCTTTTAATATTTGCTCGGTAGTTACCACTTCATTCACCATTTCAAATCCACCAGCTAAATTTTGTCGCATAATGATCTGCTCATCACTCATTTTAGGATAATCAATTACCGTTTTTAACATAAATCTGTCAATTTGAGCTTCCGGTAATGGATAGGTGCCTTCCTGTTCTATCGGATTTTGTGTTGCCATTACCAAAAAAGGAGAAGGTAATTTAAAGGTTGTATCGCCAATAGTTACCTGATGTTCCTGCATTGCCTCTAACAAGGCCGATTGTACTTTAGCAGGAGCTCTGTTGATCTCATCTGCCAAAACAAAATTTGCAAAAATAGGACCTTTTTTGATGGAGAAATCATTTTCTTTCATGTTAAAGATCATCGTACCAATAACATCTGCCGGTAACAGATCGGGTGTAAATTGAACCCTGCTAAAAGATCCTTTTACGGCTCTTGCCAAAGTATTTATTGCCAATGTTTTTGCCAGTCCAGGTACACCTTCCAATAAAATATGCCCATTCCCTAATAATCCAATTAGCAATCTTTCTAACATGTGTTTTTGCCCGATGATAACCTTGTTCATCTCTAATTGCAACAAGTCAACAAAGGCACTTTCTTTTTCTATTTTTTCGTTGATTGCTCTGATATCAACATTTGAATTTTGTGTATCCATTTTATTATTATAATTGAATTAATTTTAAAACATTACAAGGGCAACAAAACTAAGGGATAGATTAGTTTTTTCTTGTTAAAATTTGGTTAAATAACAAAAATTTAAAAACTCGCTATAAAGCGAGTTTTTAAACTAATTTATCATAATTAATATTGTTCTTCTTTATTTGGGAAATCTTTCGATTTCACATCTGAAATATAGCTTTTGAATGCATTCCCCATTTCTGTATACAAATCTAAATATCTTCTTAAAAATCTCGGATTAAATTCATGTGTCATTCCCAACATATCATGTGTTACCAAAACTTGTCCATCAACCCCGTCACCTGCCCCAATTCCAATTACAGGAATGGATATACTTTCTGCAATTTCTTTAGCTAATTTTGATGGAACTTTTTCCAGCACGATACCAAAGCAGCCTAATTTTTCTAATAATTTAGCGTCTTTTTTTAATTTCTCTGCCTCTTCTTCTTCTTTAGCCCTAACGGTGTAAGTTCCAAATTTATATATGGATTGTGGCGTTAAGCCTAAATGGCCCATAACAGGTATACCTGCTGATAAAATTCTTGAAATTGATTCTGATATTTCTTCACCTCCTTCTAACTTGACCGAGTGTCCGCCCGATTCTTTCATAATTCTTATCGCCGATGAAAGGGCCTTTTTTGAGTTCCCCTGATAAGTCCCGAAAGGTAGGTCAACCACTACCAAACACCTTTCAATGGCTCTGATCACAGATGATGCATGATAGATCATTTCATCAAGTGTAATGGGTAAGGTTGTCTCATGGCCTGCCATAACATTGGAAGCTGAATCTCCAACCAAAATAACATCTATACCCGCATGGTCAACAATTTTTGCCATGGTGTAATCATATGCCGTGAGCATTGCAATTTTTTCACCATTAGATTTCATTTCCACCAACGATTTGGTAGTAATTCGCTTGTATTCTTTTTTTATTGCTGACATAATATTTTTATTTGCAATGCAAAAATAGCAATTATTTAATACTAGATTTTATTTGTTTTGAACTTCTTCTACTACTTTGACCAATTTTGGGAATATTGTTGGTGCAAAATTCTTAACAGGATCAAAAAGTACCGATTGATTGACCTTCTTTTTTTTCACAAATTTAATTGATCCATTAATTTGATCATAAACTATAAGTACTATACTCAAGATCAAAGCATACTTTAAAATACCGAAAATAGCACCAAGTATTTTATTAAATATCCCTAAAGAAGCAGTTTCTGCAATTTTTGTTAAAGCTTTTCCCAGAAAAACCAAAGCCAAAAGAATGATGAGAAATGTACCTGCGAAAGCAACTATCTGAATCATAGATGCATCCCAGTCTACTCTGTTTTCCAATATGTTAGATAAAAAATAAGAAAAATGGATAGCTCCATAAACTCCTAATACTAAACCAACTAATGAAGTAATTTCAATGAATAAACCTTTGATATATCCTTTTATCAATCCAAAAAGAAGTACTATTATTATAATAATATCTACTGTGTTCATTGTTTAATTTTAAAATTTAAATATACTATTTATCCCTGTAACTTACCAAAAGAAATATTTACTTTTTCTTAATTGTTATTTGGTCCTAAATCGAAAATACTTCAATTCTGTTATCTATATAAACTAAGAGTTTTTCACCAATTTCAAAATTCATTTTTTCTAAAGCTGCTGCATACCCAATAATTTGCTGCTTGTGTTTATTTTCTGGCTTACCCGTTTTATAATCAATAATAGTTACTTTATTTTTATCAAAGTTCAACCGATCGGGTATTAATATTTGTTTGTCTTCAGTTAATATTTCTCTTTCGGTCACAATTTTATCAGTTAATTGAAAATATTTGTTCAATTGTTCGTGATTTACAATATCAAATAGCAAATCTGCAATTATAATTCGATGATCTTCTTCTAGTAACCCTTTATTCACACTTTGATCAATTACCTTTTCAATATCTGACTCTGAATAAATATTGGCCATTAATTCATGAATAAAATTACCATATTTGATGGCGTCTCCTCTTTCTGAATCTAGTTCTCTAAAAGAATTTGTAACTATGTTAATTTGATGCTCCTTCCAGGATGTACTGGTAAATTCTTTTTGTAATTCTGTGTTAAAATTTATGCTGTTCTTTCTAGAATATCTTTTGCGTTTTCCAAATTCATAAATCAAACTTCCCTCTTCCCAAATACCAACGCTTTGCAAAAAATCAATAAAAAAATGTGAAAATAATCTGGTTTTATCTTTAACCATAGTTTTTTCTGTTATTATGAACAACTGTTCTTTTGCTCTTGTCAAGGTTACATATAACAAGTTAAAACTATCCAGTTCTAATTCTTCCTGTTGTTCTCGATATAATTTTTTGCCATAAGTTCCTGTATTTTCTATTTTCGCAGATGAACTCACCAAAATATTCTCAAAACCATTATACTTATCCTCATCTAAATCTTCATACCACACTTGTGGTGAAATCTGAAAATAAATATCCAGATCATAAGGGAAAATAACTACCGGAAACTCCAATCCTTTTGATTTGTGAATTGTCATTATTTGAACCGCATTCTTATTATTGGAAGAAACCAAACTCAGCATTTCTTTTTTCTGTTCCCAGAAATCTAAAAATATATTACTATTCTGGGATTTTCTCTGTGTATAATCGAAAACAAAATCAAGAAAAAACTGAATATGAGCATCCGATTCTACTATAAGTTTAAAACTTCTAACAATCTCTTCAATACTCTCATAGAAAGGACTTTTGTTGAAATTTTGAACTTTGAAAAATACTTGATGATCTTCCAATGCTTTAAAATATTCCGGCAGATCCAGTTCTACTAATTCGCAAATAAAGTCATGTTTATCAATTTCAATTTTCAAATGGTTAAATAAGAACTCTGTTACTTTAAATTTGGCATCGCTATTACTTGAATCTTTTAAGAAATACAACAAATTAATTATAAAGTCAACCTTTGTATTATTCTTTATCAATAAGGTTTCAGAGCTAACTATATCTACTCCCATTTCTGTGAGAAAATTAGCAATTGCCACACCCTGTGTTTTCTTTCTTACCAGAATGCATATCTCATTTCTGTCAAAATCCTTATCAAGATCTAAAATTGTTTCGTAAACCTTTTGAGGAAATAATATATCTTTTTCTTCAGCATTATTAGCTCCTTCCAAAAATCTAAGCTGAACATAACCTCCCTTTTTACTGTTGAGTTTTTGATCGTTTCCAATTTTATATAAATTTCGATAGGATTCTTCTTTGAAATATTTAGATAAATGCGAAAAGAAACTGTTGTTAAAATCGATTATTTCAGAATAGCTTCTGAAATTTGTTTCTAAATTTTTGATGCTTTTTTCAATTTGAAAAGGATTGCTTTGAACTGCGTCTTCATTAGTTGATAAAGCTATGAACTGCTCGGCCTTTCCCCCTCTCCATCTGTATATGGCTTGCTTGGCATCACCAACTAAAAAAGCACTAGTGTCTTCCTGACTCAAAGCGTTATCGATTAATGGAATTAAATTCTCCCATTGCAAAACAGATGTATCCTGCATCTCATCGATAAAAAAATGTTTGATTTTTTCACCAATCCTCTCATAAATAAAAGCTGCGGGTTGATCTCTTAAATGCTTGCTAATAATTTGATTGAACTCAGCATTCAGTCTAATATTACTGTCGATTTTAATTTCTTCTAGTACCTTATTGATAGATTTGATAATAGCTAATGGAATTAAATTTCTTAAGATCAGGTCATTGAGTAAATAAACTTGAAATTGTTTTTCAACCTGTGTATATAAATCCAATAACAAATTAACAATATCATCTATATTTGATTTTACCTCATTTGGTTTCCCTTTAGTATAGAAAGTTTGTGTTTGAATGCTTTTGCCAATTCCTTTGTCTTTTTGAAAATTTACTTTTGAAATATCTTCGATCAAACCCTGAAAGAATTTAGGAAATTGACCATAATAAAAATCCTTATGAGAAATACCCTTTTCATTAATTATATCCAGTCCCTTCTCACCAATTTCAGCAAATAGCTTCTCAGACTTCTTTTGCTCTTTTTTTAATTTTTTCTCTAAGTTCTTGAAATCACTTAAACTTTTAGATTCTAATTTTTGAATATAATTTGCATTGCTCTCATTCAATATTAATTTTGACACTTCAAATAATTCTCTGCTAATATCCCACGATTTATCTTCTAAGGTTTTTTGTTTTGCAAATGCAACAAGTATCTCTGTAAGTTCATTATCAATGCCTATTTTTGAAATAATAACATCAATGGTTTCTTTTAAAATAGAATTAGCATCCAACTCTACTTCGAAGTCCATAGACATACCTAAATCATAAGCAAATGATTTGATTAATTTATTGGTAAAACTGTCTATTGTTTTAATATTAAAAGCCGAATAATTTTGTAAGATGGCCTGGAGAATATGAACAGCTCTTTTTTGAATTACATCATGGGATAATCCGGTTTCCTTTATTATCATGTTAAACATTTCGTTTGAATTTTCAGAAAAATCATGCTTTGAAAATTCAAATAGACTATCCAATACTCGTTCTTTCATTTCCCCTGCTGCCTTGTTTGTAAAAGTAATGGCCAGAATTTTTTGAAACAAATAATAATTATCATTTTGCAACAAAATTTTCAAATATTCTTTGACCAAGGTGAAGGTCTTACCACTACCTGCGGAAGCATTATAGACCTGAAATGAAGTTTTATCTTGCACTTGAATTAATTTGTGTAAAAATAGTCAAAATTCAAATTTGTTTTTACTTTTGTAGTATAATTTTGTTTGCTTTAAATCTGTAGATTGACCTACTCAAAATTGTAGAAACACTAACTAAGAAAAGCAGTTTATTTTATAATTTAATTAAAAATTGTATGAAAAATGCTTTTTTAACCTCTCTATTATTAATATTTTCTTCTTTTTTGTTGGCACAAAACGATTCGATAATTAAAAAGCTTTCCTTTACAGGAGATTTTAGATTTAGAATTGAACAAGACTGGAATTCAAGAAAATCAGATGGCAGTTATAGAGATGATCGCAGTCGCTTGCGGTATCGTTTTCGATTTGGCATGAATTATCAGTACAATGAATGGGCTAATTTTGGTATGCGAATTCGAACTGGTTACAGAATTCATCAACAAGATCCACAAATAACTTTGGGCTCAGGATTTGGTGAATTCGGCACCTTACCTATTGGATTTGAAAAACTATTTTTTAAAGCAGACTATAAATGGTTTTTCGGATGGGTAGGAAAAAATACCTATCCTTTTGAAAAACAAAATGAGTTATTCTGGAGTGATAATGTTTATCCAGAAGGCGTATTTTTAAGTGCAAAGTTTATTAGTGACTCCAAACTATTGCAATCTTTAAAGTTGAGTATGGGTCATTTTATTATTGGAACAGGTGGTGCTTCCTTCGCCCAAGACAGATATTTTCAAGGTATTCAATTACTTAGCAAACATTGGAATGACAGGCTAAAGATCTTTCCTTCTTTTTATTATTTCAAAAAAATGCCTAATATTCCTGATGGAAATGAAACATATAACCTTAACTATTCTATAGTTCATCTTGGAACTAAGGTGAAAATAATTGAAAACCCCTCCGTTTCTGTTGGAGTAGACTTGTATAATAATGTAGAAGATCTAAGTAAAAATGATTCTATTCCTCAAAACCTTCAAGATCAAAAAAAAGGGATCGTTTTGGCATTATCAATCGGTGATTTTAAAAAGAAAGGAGATTGGACTATTCAAGCCTATTATACCTATCTCGAAAGGTATGCGGCAGTAGATTTTTTGGCACAAAATGATTGGACTAGGTGGGATTATTCCGATCAAGGTTCACCTGCAGGAAGGTTAACAAATTTCAAGGGTATTGAATTACGAGCGGGTTATGTTATCAATAAAAATTTCAGACTTAATTTAAGGTATTTTGTGGTCGATCAAATAATCCCATATGGGTTTGCAAATGAAACCGGAAACAGAATACGCCTCGATCTGGATATCGGATTTTAACGATAATTATAAAAACTATAGTTGTGTTATAAAATAGTGTGGACTTTGTGCAACTCAGTGAAAATTCTTTGTGTGTCTTTGTGTAATAACTATTTCACAGAGATACACAGAGAAAACACAAAGTTTCACAAAGATATTTTTGAGATATAGCTAAAATCATGTCCATAATAATTATAACACTACAATATTCTAACACAGAACCAAAACTATTTATTTCAAATTGACGCTACTTAAGTTGAATTCTATATAACTCAGGTTATTTATTTTGGGTTTTTCCTTTTCCTGTATTCCAACTAAATCCCGCCGAGATATAATTCATGGTATAGTTAATTCCTGTACCAAATGAAAAATCCAGTTGGATATTATCAGCTAATAACTAAGTAAATCCTGAATCAAAATTTATCAAATGCTCATCAAAAATTCCAATTTCACCATATGGTTCTAAATAAATTCCAACTTTATCTGTGATCTCTATTCCTAAGACCAAAGAATATGTTAAAAAACCGTTATCAATTCCAAAGTAACTATAGCCCAAATTATAACCTAAACCAATTCTGTCATTTATTTCATGAGAAACTGATAGTTTATTTATTGTACCTACTTTTTCGAAAGAAACTTCTTTATAACCTGTAGGCAGAATCAGATGAGACAAAAATGCAATTTCAGTATTCACCCCTTCCTTTTGAAATAATTGCACTTTCGCACCAATCTCTAAATCAGCTATTCCAGAAATTTCTCTTGAAGTTGCTTTGTTTTTTATACTTATAAACTGATTTACCACTCTTATTTCAATTCCTTTGGTCAATCCAAACCTAAAAAGCGTACTGGGACCTGAAAATTCCCTTAAAGAAATATTGTCACTCTCAGCAAAACGAAGTAATAGGCCACTTTCAATTTGTAAACTTCCTTTTGGAATAGTTGAAGAGCTTTCTGTTTGATCGGGCCTATCGGTTATTATCTTTTGTCCAAAGGCCTTATAATTTAGTATGACGATCAATACCAAAAAGGCATATTTTAATGAACTCTTTTTAATCATTTTATTAATTGATTCTTGATTTTTAGAAAAGTTAAAGTAGATCTGGGAATATATGGTTTAAAAAAGCACTCTCCATATTTGTGCCACCAAAAAAGTAATGACAAACCCCATTACTACAGGTAAAATTGAAGCAACTACTGTCCATTTTACACTGTTAGTTTCTTTGTATATAGTATAAATAGTCGTACTACACGGATTATGTAATAGACTGAATAACATTAGGTTAACTGCTGTAAGCAAAGTCCACCCTCCTGCTCTTAATATATCTCCTGTTGCATTCGCTGAATCTAATTCAAACATTACCCCCGCTCCTTCTCCACCAATCATTCCTGTTGCCATTACCGTTAACATTAAAATTGTAGGAATCACTATTTCATTGGCTGGAATTGCAACAATATATGCCAACAAAATTACTCCGTTAAGACCCAAAAGAAATCCGAAACCATCTAAAGAGTTGATTGTCCAAACAGCGATACTTTCATTACCAATATATATATTCGAAATCAGCCAAATAATAGCTCCGGCAGGAGCGGCAAAAACAATGGCACGCCATAAAACTATCAAGGTCCGATCAATTAATGAAGTATAAATGGTCTTCCAAAATCTCGGTGGCCTATAAGGAGGTAATTCCAAATTAAAAGTAGAAACCTCACCTTTTAAAACAGTTTTAGTTAATGCCCATGAGGTAAAAAACATAAAAAATATTCCTAAAATGGCAATTCCTATAACGGCTGATAAAGATGCAAGACTTGATAATGATTCAGGTACAACTGCTCCAATAAAAATAGTAGCTATCAAAATTTGGGTTGGCCATCGACCATTACACAAAGAAAAATTATTGGTAATTATGGCAATTAACCTTTCTCTTGGACTATCGATGATCCTGGTAGCAACAACACCCGCAGCATTACACCCAAATCCCATACTCATGGTCAAAGCTTGCTTACCGTGTGCTCCTGATTTTCGAAATAAATAATCCATATTGAAAGCTACTCTCGGTAAATACCCAAAATCTTCCAGCAAGGTAAACATAGGAAAAAATATTGCCATTGGTGGCAACATTACAGCAATGACCCATGCGATGGCCAAATATACACCATCGATCAAAAATCCATCCAACCACCAGGGTAAACCTGCACTGGCAGCTAAATTTTTAAGGATGGGATGAAAATTATCCAGTAACAAACTGGCCAGCATGGAAGATGGGTAATTTGCGCCAATAATTGTTAGCCAAAGAACCACACCTAAAATAAGGAACATGATAGGAAATCCCCAGGTTTTACTCGTTACTATCTTATCAATTTTCTTATCAATTCGAAATCTCTTTTTGTCATTTTCAATTGAAATACAAGAATTGGCAATTTGTGAGGCATCTGCATAAATCCCTTCGGTTAGACTATCGTGAAAATCATCGCCAATTTTCCAACGCAGATCCTGAGATAAATTTATTAAATTATCAATTGTATCGTTCTTCATAATTATATTAACTCTCCGGTTTTCAATGCATTGATAATTCGATCATCTCCTTCAAGCAGTCTAAATGCAATCCAGCGACTATTGGGAATTTTTGGAAAATGTTTTTCAATTTCCTTTGTTAATCTATTTACTGCCTTTAGAATTGGACCAGGAACATTTTTTATACGATGGGATTTGCATATTATTTCTCCGGAAGCTACTTCACTTATGGTTTGGATCAATTCCTGAATTCCTTTATT
>Ga0190293_1000267_pt1 | contig 18263 bp, 15 predicted proteins | sample 48693001_MG_FD_161671 | JGI IMG/M metagenome (GOLD analysis project Ga0190293, IMG submission 161671) | Hydrothermal vent microbial mat bacterial communities from Southern Trench, Guaymas Basin, Mexico - 4869-30-0-1_MG | ecosystem: Environmental > Aquatic > Marine > Hydrothermal vents >...
CCATGCCATGAGATCTCTCTCAAGTTCCGGGGACCACTCGTAGCCGTGGTGAAGCGATACGAAAGCCTTCACGACCTCTCCAGCCACGTCGTTGGGGATACCAATGACGCCAGCCTCGGCCACCGCAGGGTGGGCGACAAGCGCTGATTCCACCTCGAAAGGCCCGATGAGATGCCCTGCAGATTTGATGACATCGTCACCGCGACCGATGAACCAGAAGAACCCGTCGGCGTCGCGCTCGGCGCGGTCCCCCGTGCAATACCAGCCGCCACGGAAACAATCCTCGTATTGCTCGTCCATGCCGAGATAGCCACGGAACATGGAGGGCCAACCGGGACGAATCGCAAGTTCACCCTCAACCAGCGGCTCGAGTATCTCCACGGCCGATCCGTCATCGGCGAGGACGAGATCCCCCCGCTCATCGAGAGCAAGGATGCTCGCCTCCACGCCAGGAAGTGGCCGTCCCATCGAACCAGGCCGTATCTCGCTCGCCTGGTAGTTCGCGATCATGATCCCACCCGTCTCGGTCTGCCACCAGTTGTCGTGAATCGGCATGCCAAGGGCTCTGTCTCCCCACACCACACCCTCGGGGTTGAGTGGTTCTCCAACGGACGCGACGAACCGGAGAGACGACAGATCGTATTCGTCAGGGATGTCGTCTCCTGCCTTCATGAGCATGCGAATCGCGGTCGGCGCGGTGTACCAGACGGTCACCCGGAGATCCTGGATGATCCCGTACCATCGGTCAGCGTCGAAATCGCCTTCGTCAACGACGTTCGTAACACCGGTCACGAAGGGCGCAACGATCCCGTAGGACGTGCCCGTTACCCAACCGGGGTCTGCCGTGCACCAGAAGATGTCGTCGGCATGAAGATCGAGAGCGAAGTACGCCGATACCCAGTGGTGGAGAACCGCACCGTGCACATGGATGGCGCCCTTCGGCGTACCCGTCGTTCCACTTGTGAAGTGGAGGAGAGCAGGATCCTCGATATCCATGGGTTCGGCTGGCGTATCGGGATCGCCGCCGGCCATGAAATGGTCGAAGTCGATAGTGCCCTCTATGGGAGGCTTTCCTGATTGGGTGGCGATGATCACATGCTCGAGGTCAGGGAGACGGTCGAGGATGGGCATGATCTTGCGTCGATAGAGTCGTTCGGTCGTGAAGAGCACTTTGCCCTTGCCCATCACCATCCGCGTCTCGATCGGTTCTGGCCCGAACGCGGAGAACAGCGGAGCGAACACGCTCCCGTTCTTGATCGTGCCAAGTGCAGCGATGTACAACTCGGGAACACGACTCGACAGGGCGAATACGCTGTCGCCGCGACCGACTCCGAGTGCTCTGAGCGCTGAAGCGAACCTCGATGTCTGCCCGGCGAGGTCTCCGTATGTGAAGTCACGCACGTCGCCTTTCTTCGGTATCCATCGGAGAGCAACGTGGTCCTTCAGAGGACCGTGACCATGGCGATCGATGGCCTCATGGGCGAGGTTGATCCTCCCATCGCCCAATCCGTCGAGATTCTCACCCGCCCCTCGCCAGGTGAACGACTCGCGCGCGGTCTCATAATCAACGAGATTGGGTGAGACCGAGAAGGAGCCTTGTTTCGTGATCGGACGGACTCCCATGGAGGACCCTTCCAGCAGACGGCTCCCCCTGATTCTAGCAAGACCGTCGCGTGGGGTAAAGCCCAGGATGCAACCGGACCCTCAAATCATGTGGCACGGTTCTCACTCTCGTACAGGCGAAAGATGCGAGTCGTACACCTCGATCGCATCGATCATCCATTGCGTTACACCGAGATGGATTTCGTTCTCCCCGATCTCGTCGACCCAGTGCATGGGTATCGCCTTGCGATCCAAACTGGGATCGCTCATGGTGACGACGATGTGGGTAGCAAGGCCAGCGTCCGTGGTTATCACCTCGTCGAATTCGCCGATCTCGACCCGACCCAGGGCACAGACGCTGGCATCGGGTTGCAGAGCGATGGCTCTCTCAGGGATATTCCTCTCGGTCACAACGCTCATGGAGCTTGGGTACATAGCCGAGGACATCCCGTATGGTCCGTACCAGACGAACGGTGCTTTCGTGGCCCCAGCCCGTACATCGTCGTCCTCCTCCTCTTCATCGGCCTTCACGTAGTGCTGTTCGATGAACGCGAGGAAGTCGTCAGGATGGTTGCCTCTGTCGAGATTGATACGTTCTTCGGTTGCAGTGGCGATCCCTGCAACCGGAATCACCTTGTCCTCTGGTAAGAAGATGCCCTTGTGCACCACGATGTGGCTCACCATCCGTGTAATCGGATCGATAACGATGCGGCCGACTCTTCCAACGTACTCGCCATGCGCGGTGAAGACCTTCGCGTGTTCGGTGATCTCCAGCATGTTCCATCACCTACCTCTCGTTCCTGCCTCTTCCAGTATCTCCCCACACGGTCGATAGAGCAAGGAGGAGCACCGATTCCTGAGGGATCCCGAGAGAAACCTCGGATACCGTCGATCAATGACGCGTCAGTAGTTGCACTTGAGAGCCAGCAAGCTACGATGACAGGTATCGGCACGGATGGCGAGCATCAGCATGCAGAACAGAGACTCAGAGTTCGCTGATATGAACGCAGCGCTGGAGAGAGAGACCGCCGAGCGGACCGCGGAACGGGTCGAGGGTTCGGGATACCGTCTCCAGATGACGTTGATCGACCTGATCGACCTTGCGCTCCAGATCCAACACCTGCGCTGGAACCTCTTCGATGAACCCGAGTTGCGCAGTCAACTCGATGAACTTGACGAACTCGTGAGAGCAGGTTCAGATGCTGTCGCCCGGCGTCTTCGACAGCTTGGAATAGCACCGGACGGAACCGTAGCCGCTGTCTACCAGGATCTCCTGTTCGAACCCCTGCCCTCTGGGCCATTCAGCGCTCAGAGCGCAACCGAGGCATTCGCACCACGCCTCGACCAGATGGACCATCGTCTACGCGGGAGCATCACGATCATCGATGAGTTGGATCCCGAGTCGGCTGTCATCCTTGAGACGATCGCAGACGAAGTCTCGGCCTGGACACGCCACCTCCAGGCCGGCGCCTGAGAACCAGGAGCACCTAGCTCCTTCCGCATCTGGCACCTGCTCCTGGGGGATCATCCTGATCGTCGACTCAGGGTTTCAAGGTACAGACCGGCTACTACCCCGTATGAAACCAGTGTTCTGTGCAGCACCAGGTTCCGAACACGGGCGTCGGCCGTCGATGTCGCAGCTGGTTTGGGAGCAACAACGCTTGCCTACTACGGGACCGCTTCGCTCATCGGACTCCAGATGGGTTCCCTCTTGTTGGCCGTCGGCAGACCCAACAGCCGACAGCATGGGATGAAGTTGACAGCCGTCAGCCAGCAGCGATCAGATGAACACGTTCTCCAATGCGGAGCGCGGCAACCGCTTCAGTCCCCGGGGTCTGTGGTCACCACCCGGTAGGCCTCGGGGAGGAGTTCCGTCACCGGCGTGCCTCGAACCTCGACCGCGAGGCCAGCGAGTCTTCCCAGGATGATCTCAGGGGGATCGGGAGGATCCACATCGAGTAGCCAGCCAGCCGCTTGTGTCCCAGGGCGATCGGCAACGAGCGGGCGTGGCCGACGCGGATCAAGTGGCCACCACGACGCCACGTCATTCGCTGGATCGGGGGCCTCAACAGGGAAATCTCCGTCGTCATCTGCCGCAGGTATCCCCCGTGGCAGGAGCGGACCAAGGATCTGCTCCCGTGTTCTTCCCCGCCACTCGAGCAACAGCCACGGGTCGCTGTCGAGCCGGTCAGCGAACACGTACAGGGTTGCGGCGATGTGTTTGCATGGGTTCGCGTCGTCGGGACACGTACATCGCGCCACAACGTCGCTCCAGCGCTTCGGCAGCAGCGCCATACCTGCTGCGGTGAAGACCTCCTCGAGTTCACCGGGAACCTCGCCAGCCAGGAGCCTGGCTGCGAACTTGACCCGCGATGCCAGGGCCGTGTCAACTTCGGCCCATTGGGCATCTGATGTGGCTGGCGCGTGAACGGTTACCAGGTACGGTGTCCGACGCGACCCCTGCACCTCAGCGAGGAGCTTTCCTAGCTCGACCGAGAAGCTCACCAATTGGCCTGTCCGTGCGTATCTCCTTCCCCTCTGCATCCGGGGCCCAAGACCGTACGTATCGAGCACCTCAACGAATCGTTTCGACCACCATTGCTCTGCCATCGCGCCCCGGGCTTTGCTGGTTGCAATGCCGTCGTCAACCGGTAACGGTCTCGAGTCGTAGTATGGCTGCCATCGGCTGTCCCACCGTCGACTCGGCATCAGTTTCTCCCCGGTCTGGACGATGACCCGATGGCCGAGCTCTCTTCATCACCGTTGTCGAGGTCAGATGGTCTGAGGGCCACAAGATCACGGAGCTCGTCGGTCGACAGTTCAGTCACCCACTCCTCACCTGACCCGAGAACCCGGTCCGCTAATTGACGCTTGGCAGTGATCATGGCGTCGATCCGCTCCTCCACCGTGCCTGCACTGACCAGCTTGTGGACGAAGACGTTGCGCTGTTGGCCTATGCGGTACGCACGATCGGTCGCCTGGTCCTCGACCGCGGGGTTCCACCATCTGTCAAGATGGATCACGTGCGACGCTGCTGTGAGGTTGAGTCCGGTACCGCCGGCTTTGAGCGATATCAGGAAGATACGTGGCCCGTCGGGATCCTCGAAACTCTGGATCATGGCCTCTCGTTTCACCCGCGGGACTCCGCCGTGAAGCCACGCAACTTCGACCCCGAAGCGTTGTTCGAGATACGGCTGGAGAGCATCGCCCCATTGTCGGAACTGAGTGAAACACAGCGCCTTGTCGCCAGCGCTGAGGAGTTCGTCGAGCAGCTCCTCAACACGGGTCAGTTTGCCCGACCGTCCCGCCAGCGCGGAGCCGTCGCCAAGGTAGTGGGCAGGGTGGTTGCATATCTGCTTGAGCCGCATGAGGCCCGAGAGAACGAGGCCCCTGCGCTTCATGCCGTCGGCAAGGTCAGCATCGGCGATCATGTCATCTACGACCGCCCGATACAACGTGGCTTGCTCGCGAGACAACGGACAGTGGTCGGTGGTCTCGATCTTGTCCGGTAGATCCGAGATGATCGACCGGTCGCTCTTGAGCCGCCGGAGGATGAACGGACGGGTCAGGCGGAGAAGATCGTCGGTGGCCCCATCATCATGGTCGCGTTCAATAGGGATCGCGTATCGTTGCCGGAAGGCGGTCGCACTCCCAAGCAGGCCAGGGTTGAGGATGTGCATGATCGACCAAAGCTCGGAGAGCCTGTTCTCGACTGGTGTTCCCGTCAGAGCGATCCTGCGGTCGGAGCGCAGCCTGCCGACTGCCTTCGTCTGCTTGGCGCCAGGGTTCTTGACCGCCTGGGCTTCGTCGAGTACCAGGCGACCCCACTTCAACGCACCAAGATCGTCCGCGTCTCGCGCGATCAGGGAGTACGTTGTGAGGACAACGTCGTACGCTCCGGCGCGATCGGCGAACGAACCGTCATGATCGAGATAGCGGCCAGGCCCGTGGTGGACGAGTACCGTCAACCCGGGGGCGAAGCGTTCGAGTTCGGACCTCCAATTGCCGAGCACGGACACCGGGCAGACGACCAGCGTAGGCCCGGTGTCGTCACCGTCGAGGAGTTCCGCTATCACCTGAGCGGTCTTGCCAAGTCCCATGTCGTCAGCGAGACAAGCACCGAGGCCGAGACGCCCCAGGAATCCGAGCCAGCCGACGCCGCGCTCCTGATAGGGCCGAAGCTCTCCCTCGAAGTCGTCCGGTGTCGGAACCGGCTGAAGCGTTGTATGGAGCGCATCATCGAGCAGATCGCCGAGCCATCCGGTTGCGACGACCCCGTCGATGTCAACATCAGGGGGTGCGTCCACGTCGCTCAAACCGAGGGATGCCTTGAGCATCTCCGCAACCGAGCCATCCTCGGTCTTTCCGATCCGTTCCGTGATGTCGGCAAGGGACTCGGGGGTGATCTCGATCCATTCGCCGCGGAAGCGCACGATGGTGTGCTTGGCCGTCGCCTCTGCCTGAAGCTGAGCCAGATCTCGCTTCGTGAGGCTTACGCCACCGAGCGCCGCCTCCCATCGGAACTTGACGAGTTCGTCGATCCCCAATCCCTGTGCAACGGCTGGCTCCGGAGACGGTGTCGTGCTACGAACCCGCATCTGCAGGCTGATACGCTTGCGCTGTGTCCACCATGTTGGCAGCAGCACTGCAATGCCGGCATCGCCGAACGCCCCAAGCCGGTCCTGGAGTAGTTCCACAGCTGTGGAGGTGCTGACCTCTGACCACACCGGCCGTGCACTGTCGAGTAGGTCTCCAAGCTCGGGGGCGATCCGATCGACATGGCCGAGTGCGCGCAACACCTCCTCGACGGCATCATCACCCATGTTCGCTGTCCCATCCCACAGTTGCGAGATGGAGACGATCAGGCTCGGTTCATCAGTGTCCTGGAGGAGGAGTTCGATCGCCCAGGCATCTGGGTCGCTCGACCGGTCCAGATCGTTGCGATCCACGCTCACCAGTTCGTCCGTCAGGGCCTGCTGCGTGCCACTGTCCTGCTCCCGATCTCGGTCGACATCCGGAGCGAGAAAGCGAAGACACAATCGAACTCGACCGGTCGCGGGAACACCCGTTCCAACCCACGAGGCGACCTCCCGTGCGAGGTCGCGAACACGATCAGGGTTGAGCGAGGGCGCCATCCACGGGTCGTCTGCCACCAGGGCGTTGAGCCAACTCTCGGAAACGGCCTTTCGGCCGGGACGGCGTGCTGTGAGCGCAGCGCCACTACGCACGAGTCTGGTCCGCACCTCGGAATCTACGAGGTCACCCAACTCGCTTGCGAGGCGCCTGTGGTCCTCGAGGTCGTCACCATCGAGCAGCGCAAGCAACTCCTGACGGTCAGAACTCGCAGGCATGGGCCACCACCACGAACGACCCCTCCCTGACCCGTCCACGGTGAGCCCTGGTACGAATCGACCTCCATCAACCAGCGCGCTTGCCAGGGCGCCGAGCCGCTCCGAACGATCTGTCCGTCCAGGCGCCACGATCAAAGGCGACCTTCTGAGTCCGTGAATTGTTGTAGGCGCATCCTCACGCTGCACAGGGTAGATGTCCGGGCCCGGGTCCGCGATGTTGCTGGCGGGATCCACTTGTGCCTCACCCGGGAAACGCCGGTGTTGACAACATCCTGGACATTGGCCCCCCCAAAAAAAAGAATCTCCTCGATCACGATCAGTGTGAGCGAGACCGGAACACGACTCATTCAGGTGCTATTGGGAAAGGACAGTGCGGAAGTACTCGTTGAGGAGACGATCAGTCGGGTCGAAGCGTTTCCGGTATACATCAAACGTTGCGAGCCTGTTGCCAAAGGCTTGGCGCGATTGAGCTGGTGTGATGTGCTTGGTCTGGTTGAACAGCGGGGCCCCTCCCGCATCTGACCAGAATTCGTTGTAGGCAACTAGAAAGCCATCCCACCCGCCTGGCCTGTTGAGACGGGGCTCCTGCGTGATCCGCGAAGGTATCGCAACATGATCACTTCGATCCTGTTCGACAGGTTGATGAGGGCGGATCGAACGTTCTGGCCGGGCATGTACTCGCTCACGGCCCGCGACATGCCAGGGTTGATCTTTGACCAGAAGGTGTTTCTGAGCCACTACTGCCAACGGCTCTTCACGGACGCATCTTCCTGGTGCCGGCGGAATTCAACAGCGACCCGATCAACGATAGGGAAGAGGTACAGCATCATGGAGTCAACCTCCTCCTTCAGCCCGGGCAGAGCCTGGAGGAAGTCGTCGAGCGAATACGTACGGTGCCGCATCGAAAGTGCCCTGAACGCACGGACGCGAAACGTTACTTCGTAGACGATGCCGAGTAGCCCATAGCTCGACCGCATCACGGTCATCAACTCGCCATCATCGCTGTCAACGACGAGCAACTCGCCCGAAGGGGTGACGAGTTTGATCTGGGTCGCATAAGAGCACACCTAGCCGAATTCGCCTGGCATCGACGCATCCTTCGTACCCCCGGTCGCCGCGCTCCCCATCGTGAGATTGCCGAGTTCGATGTTGACGAAGAACTGAAGCCCGGCTTCCTCAAGTTCGTTCGCCACATCGATGTACAGAGCACCAGCCTGGACGGTCACCGTCTGGTAACCGATCTCGATGATCTCCGTCATCTCGCTGACATCGATCACGGTCCCTCCGTCAGCGATGCCACAACGGGTCGTCGAGTGGTTCGACCTGATCGCGCGCACCGGGGCCGGATAGGAGTCGAGATCCGTCATCACGGCGACAATGTCGTCGACGGGGCGGGCGTTCACCACGACATGTGGCCTCTGCTGGAGGTCCCCGAACCAGTTCTGAACAGTTACGCCAGCTACATCTTCCAATCCAACCCCCCGTCGGTTACACAGAACCGTACCACCCGCGATCGACCCTGGACAGGGGCTTCGCGAACCAGGAATTTGTCAAACTTCTTGCCCCTGCCACAAGAGGGCGAACCCGCCATCAGGACACCTCGAACAAGGACCATTCTCCGGGAACTCCTTTGAGTTCGAACGTACCGAGGGGTTGGAACTGGATGGACGATCCAACCGTGAGGTCCTTCACCGTACTCGACACTGCGATACACCCGTCGGGTGCACGGCTCATCACCCGAGATGCGATATGGACCCCGATGCCTGCGATGTCATCATCGTGAACGGAGATTTCACCGGTGTGCACACCCGCCCGCATCTCGATACCGAGCTCTGTCACCTCGGACAAGATCTCACGCGCCGCCATGACAGCCTTGGCCGGACTGTCGAAGATCGCCACGCTCCCGTCGCCGGTGGTGTCGATCGTCTCGCCTGCGAACCGGTCGACCTGTTGGGCACTGAGCTGGTTGACGGCCGAGAGTACGTCGAGCCAGCGCTCGTCGCCGAGCGTCGCGGCTCGGTCGGTCGAGCCGACGATATCGGTGAACAGAACCGTTGCAAGTCTGCGCTCGGTCGGCGCCTGTGCCCGCTCGCCGGTCACAAACAATTCGACGTGGTCAAGGATCTCGCTGTAGTCACCTGTGTGAAAGGGAAGCGAGTCAGCACCGCCGAGTTCGATCCATTTCGCATCGGGAATTCGATCAGCGATCCACTTCCCGAACTCGATCTTGTGGTACAGATTGTCCTTCCGGTGGACGACAAGCGTCGGAACACTGATCGTTGGCAACATGGATGTGACATCCACACGCTGTTGCCACGCATAATTGGCCGCAACCGTCATGGGAGGCATCGTTGACCGCTGGAACTTCACCCACCATCGTCGAAACCGTTCGTCCCCGGCAGCAGAGGGCGCAGTGAAGTCAACGACGCGACCGGTGGTCCCATGCTGGCTGAGGAACATCTCGGCGATCCGCTGAAGCTCCTCTTCACGGTATCCAATCGGATAGTCAGGACCGTGAAACGCCCGTGCCAGCGAATTGATCAGTACCAGAGATGAGGTTCTCCCTGGATAGGTCGCCGCGAACATGATCGCGAGAGATCCTCCCTCCGTGTCGCCCACGATCGCGGCGCTATCTGATCCAGCGGCATCCATGACCGTAAGGATGTCCTCCATCCACTGGTCGACCGGAGGCAGGTTCTCCGTAGGCACAGGGTCAGATACACCGGTACCGCGCTTGTCGAAGATAATCACCCTGGCGAACGAGGCGAGCCTATCGAGATACCGGGCTGCGGAAGGCTCATCCCAGTAGTTGTCGATGTTCGTGCCCCACTGGGTGACGAACACAAGGTCTACTGAACCTTCACCAAAGACCTGATAAGCCACGGCACCATTGCGTGATTCTGCGTATGTTGTCTCGGGTGGCACGTGGAGAACCTATCACGAAACAGGCTCTGTGCCGAGGTGAAACCGATCGCGATACGTCCGTTCGCGATGACACGGCGAGGCACATAGAGACAAGACGATAACGACCGTCGCCGAAGCAACAATCGCACGTGTGACAGAAAACCTGTGAAGTTGAACCGAATCACGAGTGAATTCTCTGGACTGCCGGGGATCCTGAGCGTAGAATTCAAGGATAGGGAACGAGCAGTATGCCTCGACTTCAGCACTCTTGTCATCTTCATGTGGCGGAGCTCTCTGCCGTACCTACACACAGCCCCAACCTGTTTCTCGCGCCGCTTACAGCGCCCGATTGCCCATACACAGGAGGAGGTGAGGCCTGGCACATGAGTGACTGATCCACGACACGAGGGGCATTCAGTCTCGGGCAAAACCGTGTTGGTGAATGTTCACATCTGGGTGTCCCGTTCGATGGGAGATGTGAGATGAGAGGAAGGTTACGAAAGAGCTTGATTCTGCTCGCGGTGCTTGCGCTAATGCTGATGGCAACGCCAATCGCAGGAGCACAGACTCTTGAAGACGACATAGAAGTATCTGTTGTTGCTGGCCTGGAGTGGCTGGCCACGCAGCAGAACGCAGATGGCTCGTTCGGCCTCGGCGGAGACGTGGATGCCCACACGGGCCTCGCGATCCTCAAGTTCGAGGACCGGGCGATCGATCTCGGGTTCAATCCCCTTGATCCTGCCTACGAGTACTCCGATGTGGTGCTCGCCGGGCTCGACTACTTGGAGGGAACAGCCATCGCTGACGCAAACGGCGTGCACTGGGGCCCAGGTGGTCACCAGGTGTACAGCACAGGGATCGTCATGATGGCGTTCTCAGCCAGCGGCAATCCCGCTGCGTACACACACTGGGTTGTTGATGCTCTCGACTGGATGGTCTGGGCACAGGCCGATCCGGGCTGTGGCGTACATAGCGGCGGGTGGCGGTACACCCCGAATGATTGCCAATCAGACAACTCGATTAGCGGATACGCCACCCTAGGGTTGGGCTTTGCACAGGCGGCCCCGCCCTTCGGGTTCGAACTGACCGTTCCCCAAGCAACGTTCGATGGACTCGACCTCTGGATCGGTGTGATCCAGAATCCAGCGACCGGCGGGTCGTACTACGATCCTGCGTTCCCCGGTTGGGAGAATATCCTCAAGACGGGAAACCTGCTCTTTGAGATGGGCCTCGTGGGTGATACGGCTGATACAGCAAGAGTGCAGAACGCGGTCGGCTACATCGAGGACCACTGGAACGATCCCGGCGCAGGTGACACAGGCTGGACAAACCACAATCAGGCGATATTCACGATGATGAAGGGCCTCCAATCTCTCGGGATCGAGTTCCTCGACCTCGATGGTGGAGGTGTGGCGGACGACGCCTGGTTCCCGATCGTGGCACAGCACTTGATGGACACCCAGATCGGCGACGGCTCGTGGGGATGGGACCCGTGGGGAGACCCGATCCTGTCCACAGCGTGGGCGCTGTTGACCCTGGAGAGGGCTGTGCCTACGTTCGAGATCGAGGTTCCCGTGGACGTCCACCCGACCTCGTGCCGTAATCCGTTCAATGTTGGAAAGGGCGGTGTGACGCCGGTAGCTATCCTCGGGACCGCTGACTTCGATGTCACACAGGTCGACCCAGCGAGTGTCGTCCTGGCAGAGGTCGCACCTTTGCGTTGGGCATACGAGGACGTGGCAACACCGTTTGAGCCATTCATCGGTAGGGTCGACCCGTTCGACTGTACCACTGAGGGCCCCGACGGCTTCATGGACCTCACCTTGAAGTTCGACAGCAAGGAACTGGCGGCTGCGCTCGGCAACGTTGTCGACGGAGAAGTGCTGGTTCTGAGCCTGACGGGCAACCTGATGGAGGAGTTCGGAGGGACACCCATCATCGGAGAGGACGTGATCGTAATCCTCAAGAAGAAGTAACCCAAGAATCTATCGAAAGACGAGGAGCCGGGTTCATGCCCGGCTCCTCGTCTTTCCCTTTTCGGCGCTGTGCCAGGGAGATTCAAACCACCCAAGCTCTCGGACAACGGTTCTCCCCGAGATCACACCAGCAAAACCGAAGGAAGGGAGGTCGCTTCTCCTCACAGCGTCTGGTTACTGGCCTCTCCATCTCGGTGATCCTGTGCAGACTTCGATATCAGGAGTGTCGCGCTGACGATCAGGACCCATATCGGAAAACCGAGACCTGTTGGCTCGTAGACGACTGGGATGATCAACATCACGAAGCCAACGATGTAGCCGAGGTACCCGAGCCACTTTGGGAGCATCTCCGTGCGGAGGATCAATGTCGAGGTGGACAGTACGAACGCACCTTGCAATCTGGGTGCGACAACGAGGATGAGCCCCTCGGCGAATCCCACCAGGAAAGTCGCCGTACCGGAATCAATCGACGCTTCACCGAACCGTTCAAACGCAAAGGCAAACGATGCAACAGACGCGGCAGCAACGAGCCAGATTCCGATGTAGAGAATCCCTGAGCCGAGGAAGACGGTTGCGATGAACCTGTCCTCCCTCTCTCCCATCCGCCTACGGATGACAGCAACGAACCAAAGGAACGCGATCGCTGAGATGGCAGCAAGGTTCATGCCGAGAATGAGACCCCATCGGTTCTGCGCATCAGCGAACCACGATTCAAGGGCTTCGGTGTCTGAAAACGAGTTCGGAAATGTCTGCAACAACACCAACGCGGCGACAGCAAGGATGGAGTACGCGACGCCAGCAATAGCGGCAGACTCCACAGAGCGTATGTTCCGTCGCGTTCTGTCAGTGGTCACCTGCAGATGATGGCATGCGGGAAGACTTACATGGCAGACCAGACCTGCGGGATCACGCGAGCGATACCGGAAGAGGGTAAGTGGTCATGGCGCAAGCGAATCAACGACGTCGGCACCAGATCGTGCCCGGGGTGGGACTTGAACCCACACACCCTTTCGAGTAACGGATTTTAAGTCCGCCGCGTCTGCCGATTTCGCCACCCGGGCCGGGCAACAGCAGAGTAATGCGCCGCTGAGTGTGCTCAACACTTCTGGAATGTTTACTCTTGCAGTAATCGAAATAGGAGCCTGTCGGTGAAAGTCTTTCCTCCGGAGAAGATCCGCAATGTCGCTCTCGTTGGCCATTCTGGTGCCGGCAAGACGACCCTCGCTGAAGCACTGCTGTATCGAGCGGGCGTGATAGGGCGAATCGGCACCGTTGAAGCCGGCACAACCATCACGGACTCTGACCCCGAAGAGCACGACAAACAGATGACGATCACCATGGGGATGGCTCCATTCGAGTGGCGTGGGCACAAGATCAACCTCATCGATACACCGGGATACGCTGACTTTACGGGTGACGTACACGCAGCTCTGCGCGTGACGGACCTTGCGGTCTTCGTCGTCAGCGCTGTCGACGGCGTCGAGGTGCAGACCGAGTACGCATGGCGCATAGCCGAGAAACTCGGTGTCCCCCGCATGATCTTCATCAACAAACTCGACAAGGAACGCGCCTCATTCGAGAACACATTGCGCGAACTCAGGGAACGATTCGGTGCAGGCATCGCGCCGATAGAGATCCCGATCGGCAAGGAAGAGGAATTCCACGGCATCATCGGCCTGTTCCGGGACAAAGCCTACATCTATGACTCCGGGCACGCTGAGGTCACCGATATACCAGAAGAACTGGCAGACAGGGAACACGAGGTCCATGACAATCTCGTTGAGGGCATCGTCGTTGCAGACGACGACCTTCTCGAAAAGTACCTCGAAGGGGACATTCCATCGGTGGCTGAGCTCGAAGAGACGATGGCCAAGGGTGTCGCCGATGCAACGGTGTTCCCCGTTGTATGCGGTTCAGCAACCGGCCCGATCGCTGTGGACAGGCTCGCCGACTTCATCGTCGAACTCGGACCAGCACCTCAGGATCGTCCTCCCAAGATAGTTCGGGCTGGCGACCAGGAGGTTGAGGTCGAAAAGGATCCGGAGGGTGATCCTCTTGCCTTCGTGTTCAAGACCTTGGCTGACCCGTATGTTGGCCAGATTTCTCTCATGAAGGTCATCTCCGGCACCTTGACTCCCGAGACTCACCTCACCAACGGCAGATCGGGCCAGGACGAACGCCTCGCAAAGATCGCGACGTTGTTCGGCAACGAGACGACGCTCGTCAAGAGCGCTCCTGCAGGCGACATCATTGCGGTGGCCAAGCTCATCGATACCAAAACGGGTGACACGCTCGCTCCGAAGAACAAGCCTGTGACCGTACCCAAGATCGACCGGCCCCAGCCCGTACTGTCCACGGCGATCGTCGCACGAACCCAGTCTGACGACGACAAGCTCTCCACGTCTCTGCAACGGATCCTCGAGGAGGACGCTTCACTCGCCGTCGATCAGAACGAGGAGACCCACCAGACGCTGCTCTCGGGCCTGGGGGAAACACATCTCCAGATCACACTGGAGAAACTCAAACGCAAGTTCGGTGTGTCCGTCGATCAGGAGCCGGTCAAGGTGGCCTACCGAGAAACGGTTACGCGAACAGCGGATGCCGAGGGAAAGCACAAGAAGCAGTCCGGCGGCCACGGCCAGTACGGAGTCTGCCACTTGATCATCAGCCCGCGGGACCGCGGGACCGGTTTCGGCTTCGTCGACAAGGTCAAAGGTGGCTCGATCCCCCGTAACTACATCCCTGCAGTGGAGAAGGGTGTCCTCGAAACCATGGCTGGCGGTGGTACGTGGGGATACCCTGTCGTCGATGTTGAGGTGACCGTCGATGACGGCAAGTACCATGCCGTGGACTCATCCGAGATGGCATTCAAGCTCGCAGCACGTGCGGGGTTCCGTGAAGCGTTCGACGGTGCTGGCCCGATCGTGCTCGAACCGGTGTCTCACGTCGCGATCACCGTTCCGACGAGCTACCAGGGAGACGTCATGGGGGATATCGCCTCTCGAAGAGGTGCCGTCCAGGGAACGACAACGAATACAGACGGGACACAAACGATCGAGGCCGATGTTCCAACGAGCGAGATCATGAGGTACGCGATCGACCTACGTTCGATCACGCAGGGTTGGGGACGATTCACCGCAGAGATGACTCGGTATCAGGAGCTCCCTTCCCAGCTCGTCGCCAAGGCGATGGCTGCCGCTAAGGAGTAGGGGCCTCGAACGCCAGTCCATCGAGAATCCCCCGGTCTGAAACGGTCACGACACTGATTCCGCAGTGCACGAGGGAGCGCTCTGCAACGATGGACCCACCGAGGATTACGCGTGCCCGCGCCGGATCGAGCGAAGGTATCAGAGCGGTTTCGGCCACAGACAGTTTCGACAGCCACTCCACGAGTGAGGACACCACGCTGAGATCAAGCAGCGAACCATGCACCGCCTCACCGTCGTACGAATCGAGCCCAAGTGCTATCGCCGATAGGCTGGTGAAGGTCCCTCCAACAGCCATAACGATCCCCGGATCGTCGCATGAGACAACAGGGGCAAACGCTGCATCCGCGTCGGACCTGGCTCGAAACAGCTCGTCATCGGAGGGCGGCCGCCGGTCGAAACAACGATCGGTGAGCCTCACTGACCCCATATCGACACTCACAGCGTACGACGGAGTATCAACACCGTAGACGAACTCCGTGGATCCCCCACCGATGTCGATCACGAGCTTCGTCCCATCGTCTCCCATCCCCAGGGTCGCTCCCGCAAACGAGAGGCCAGCCTCTCTGGCACCATCGATTATCGTGGGTTCAACACCGAGCGCGGCGCCGATCTCCCTCATGAGCGCAGCACCGTTGCGGGCGTCGCGAGACGCCGAGGTGGCAACGGCCCGCACATCCGTGACATCGAGCTCAGCGATCGTGGAAGCAAATCCAGCGATGACATCGACCGTTGCGTCATACGCCGAAGCATCGAAGGAACCTGTTCGTTCCAATCCTGTGCCGAGCGCCGTCACTGCTGTATCCCTCGAGATCTCCGACCCGTCAGGACCGATCACCAGGAGCCGAACAGAATTCGATCCGATATCGATCGCTGCAATGGTCATGTGGGCTCGACCCAGACTGGATTCGCAGCGGCCGCACCATCGATCTCGACCACACAGGCCGTCGCGCACACGAGTGGCTCGACTGCCAGCGCGACGTCACTTCCAATCGGGTTGTCGTTCCCTGCGGCGGTGTCCGCGTACTGAGCGTGTAGACACTTGACACCACCCGACGATCCGGCGATTCCCCCCGATGGCACAGGGCCATCCCACTCCCCAGGAACCAGGGAGTTGCGTGTTCGTTCGTACCTGGCCATGGCCGCCAAGAACGCCTCCCGTGTGACAGGATCCGTTCGAATCAGCTCATCGGCAGCCCTCACACCACCGGTTGACTCGATCCGTGAAATCCGGATCGTTGCCAGTGGGCACGTGAGCCAGTGCGTCGTTGGAAACGGTGTCCCATCGTCGAGGAGCGGCGGCACGTCGATCACGACAGGCATGCCAAGCCCACATCGTTTGGTGACCAGGACATCAGATCGGGGGGGACGCCCGATCTGCACGGTCACGATATCTGCGTCATCCATCGTCCGCGAGGTCATTCCCCGTGATGAAGTCCCAGATCATCTGCAGTATCGACCTGTCATCTGGCACAGCCGATTCAGGGGCCACAGGTGTGGCCTGAGTTGCGGGATCAACAGGAAGTACCGCAACGTATCCGATCTCGCCTGGTCGAACGAATCCGTACTGCTCTCTGGCAATTCGCTCAACTTCCTCCTTTGAATAGAGGGCGTTGACATCATCGGCCAGTAGCGCGTTCGCTGCAGTGACCTCTGCGAGTTGGTCGTTGGCCGCGGTCACGGCGTTCTCACGTCCAAGGAAGTCCCGCACAGGGAGCACGCCAGTGGCGACGAGGCCAAGAGCAACGAGCAAAACGATGAACACGGCAGTGCCGAGGCGCGACCGTTTCCGCTTTGCTCTGCGAGAACGCTTGTGGGATTCCGGAGCGGCGAGCGTGTCTGTCATGACCTCGATGCGAACCTATCCCAGCCAGCGAATCTGGCCTGCGTTCCGAGGTTCTCCTCGATGCGCAGCAGCTGGTTGTACTTGGCGGCTCGTTCACCTCTCGCCGGTGCCCCCGTCTTGATCTGTCCTGCGTTTGTGGCGACTGCAAGGTGCGCTATGAACGAATCCTCCGTTTCGCCTGAGCGGTGGCTGACCATCGATGAGTAGCCGTTGCGCTCGGCGAGGTCCATGGTGTGCAGAGTTTCAGACAACGAACCGATCTGGTTGACCTTGATCAAGATCGCGTTCACCGCTTCGAGTTCGATCGCCTTCGTGAGTAGATCAACGTTCGTCACGAGCAGATCGTCGCCGACGATCTGAACATCGGAACCCATCTCGACCATCATCGCCTGCCAACCCTCCCAATCGGCTTCATCGAGGCCATCCTCGACAGAAACGATCGGGTAGTCCCTCACCAGGCCGGCAAGGTGGTCAACCATCTCACCGGACGTGAGCGATGCTCCAGACAGTTGGTACCGACCGTCGTTGTACAGCTCAGAAGCGGCCACGTCGATCGCGAAGGAGACGTCCTCACCAACAACGTACCCCGCCGCTTCGATTGCCTCGGAGAGCACATCAAGAACTTCCCTGTCTCCTGGGAGGTTCGGTGCAAAGCCGCCTTCGTCTCCAACATTGGTCCCGAGGCCCATTGAGGAGAGAACATTCTTGAGCGAGTGATAGACCTCGACACCGGCCCGCAGTGCCTCGCTGTACGACCCAAGGCCGCCGGGAACGATCATGAACTCCTGAGTGTCGATCGAGTTCGCAGCATGGGCACCACCGTTCACCACGTTGAAACATGGCGTCGGCAGCGTCCGGGCATTCGTGCCGCCAAGGTACCTGTACAGGGGCAGGCCAACACCAGATGCCGCGGCACGTGCTGTCGCGAGCGAGACCGCGAGGATTGCGTTCGCACCGAGGTTCCCCTTGTTCGGGGTACCGTCGAGATCGATCATGGCCTGGTCGATGGATTCTTGATTGGTGGCGTCGGAACCAATCAGGTGAGGTGCGATGGTCTCATTGACGTTGGCTACGGCTGTGAGAACACCCTTCCCGAGGTATCGGGATCCGCCGTCCCTCAATTCGACGGCTTCCAGGGCACCTGTTGACGCACCCGAAGGGACAATCGCCCGGCCGAAGGCTCCCCCAACAAGGGTGACATCGGCTTCAACGGTTGGGTTTCCTCTGGAGTCGAGGACTTCTCGTGCGTGGATGGAACTGATCTGTGTGGATGAATGTGACATGGTTCTCCGAGGGTAGACGGTTCGCAGCGTTCCTTGGTGCATTAGGCGGAATGCTCTCCGCTCTCCGCTCTCCGCGAAGAATTGATCACTGCCGG
>Ga0190293_1000268_pt1 | contig 18237 bp, 17 predicted proteins | sample 48693001_MG_FD_161671 | JGI IMG/M metagenome (GOLD analysis project Ga0190293, IMG submission 161671) | Hydrothermal vent microbial mat bacterial communities from Southern Trench, Guaymas Basin, Mexico - 4869-30-0-1_MG | ecosystem: Environmental > Aquatic > Marine > Hydrothermal vents >...
ATTCTGATGGCTTTGATCGGTTACGCTTTGGGTAATTACCTGGCCATACTGACCGGGCGCATAGGCCAGTTTCTCAGCTAAAAGAAAGAGCCTATCCCGCCGCCATTCAGCTGCCATTGAACAAGATTCAGCACCCAGGCAAATAACAACCACGCAGCCATCGGCATCATCAGGCTGGAGGCTTCGGGTTTTATTGCCCGAAAGGTTCTGATCACGATCAGTACTGCCACCAGCCAAAGGCCCATGACAGCCAGCGCCCAGCCAACGCGGTGCAGACCAAAATACATCCACGACCAACATATACCGAGCAACAACTGCAGACCCCACCAACCCAGCGCAACACGGGCGAGACTGCGCATGGCATCCCATATCATCCAGGCAGACACGGCCATCAGTACGTACAGGACCGCCCACGCCGGGGCCATCACCATCGCAGGTGGATTCCAGGAAGGCTGATGCATGGCCAGGTACCAGTCACCGCCAACAAACTGCCCGCCTACCGCCGCCGCGATAACCACCAACAATAAAAATACAGCTAAAGAAACCAATCTGTGCATGGTCCGTCCATGGTGTGAGTCGATAAGCCATGCTACCTCAAACACGTGTTTCTCACCAAGTCCGGATCATCACATTGATCTGTAGTTTTCCTGCCGCCTAAATCGGTGTAATCTGTCTATATCCACTATTTATACCCTTTTTGTGACCGCATCATTGCGAAGGAAGCCAATCAAAATGAAACGCATGATATTTGATGAAGACCAGGAGATGTTCCGTGACTCGGTACGCCGCTTCATGTTGTCCGAAGCTGCCCCCCATGTTGAACAATGGCGTGAGGATGGTTGTTGTAATCCTGACATATTCTTAAAAGCCGGTGAACAAGGTCTGCTGTGTATGTGGGCCGACGAAAAATACGGTGGGCTGGGTATCGAGGACTTCCGCTTTGAGCAGGTCGTCATCGAGGAAACTATCAGGCATGGTGATATCGGCCTGTTTATGTCGCTACACAGCCGCCTGGTCGGTCCATACATCGGCCACCTGGGTAGCGAAGAACTCAAAGCGAGACTGCTGCCCAAGTGCATCAGCGGTGAAACCATCCTTGGTATTGCAATGACGGAACCCAATGCCGGAAGTGACCTGGCCGGGATTAAATCCAAAGCCGTGCGTGACGGTGATGACTGGATATTGAGTGGCTCAAAAACCTTTATTTCCAACGGCATCAATGGCGGTGCTTTCATAGTGGCTGCCAGAACTGTTCCGGATAAACCACATGGTATTGGCCTGTTCGTTGTTGAAAGCGACATGGAAGGTTTCAGCCGTGGCCGCAACCTGAAGAAAATGGGTTTGAAGGCCCAGGATACCGCTGAACTGTTTTTCGAAAATGTCCGCATACCTGCCGCCAACGTACTTGGTGACCCGGAAAAAGGTTTCTACAGCCTGATGCATCACCTGGCCGAGGAACGCTTGATCAGCGCCTGCCAGGAAGTCGCCCATGCCCAGGTCGCATTTGACCTGACCCTGGACTACATCCTCGAACGAAAAGCATTTGGCAGACCTATCGGCGCCTTTCAGAACAGCCGCTTCAAGATGGCCGAAATGCGCACTTCACTGGATATTCTGCAAACCTTTATCGACCAGTGCGTACTTCTGCACAACGATGGAGAACTAAATGCAGAACTGGCCGCCGAAGCCAAGCTTTTCGCCAGTGAACTTGAATCAACGGTGATGGACAACTGTGTACAACTTCACGGTGGTTCAGGCTACATGAGCGAATACCGAATTTCCCACATGTTCACCGATGCCCGCGTTTCACGTATTTACGCCGGCAGTTCCGAGATCATGAAAGAGATCATCGCCCGCAGCATTGGCCTTGATGAACGGAAATTAATGGGTGGCAGGTAATCGCAAGGGCTAATGTGTGAAGGGTGCCTGCAACGCTATTGGGTAACGCAGGCATCTCTTTTCTCTCTTCAAAGAACTCCGGTCACAAGCGCCACACCAACCCCGAACAACAGCACGCCAACCAGGGTTTGTATGCTGGTCATTTTCACTTTATGCAGGTAACGTTTGCCCAGTAATACACCGGCAAAGGCCGAGACGGCCCCGGTAATCACCAGCGGCCAACCGCTAAAGTCACTCACGTGGCCACCTGCAGCGGTAAACAGCGCTACATAAACGGAAATACGGGTCAAATCGACCAGGAAACCGATCGCGGCATTGCTTGCGACAAAGCGTTCCGTGGTTAATCCCGTCTTGGCCAGGAATGCTGACCTCAGTGCACCCTGGTGACCGGAAAGCCCCCCAAAGAAACCGGAAAGCACACCACCCAGGGGCAAATAACGCCGGTCAAACTCCAGGTCACTGAAACGGGGCACCAGCTCAAACAATGCAAAACCGATCATCAACAGGCCGATAGTCAGTTTGACCGGCGTTATCTCCGAGAAGACCTTTTCATTCACTTCAATCGTGAGACTTGAATCAGACTGGGCAAACCAGCCCAGTGCCAGCGCACCCAGGATTGCCGAGCCAATCGCCGGCAGCCCGAATTTCAACACAACTTCCCGATCTGCCTGGCGCCCCAGCAGAGACACCTTGAACACGTTATTAGCCCCATGCACCATCGCCGTGGCCACCACGGCCATTTCAGCCGGAAAGAACAATGCAAAAACCGGCAATAACAGCGTCCCAAGACCAAACCCTGAATAAAGCGTGAGTCCGGCAGCAATCAATGCAGCAAGTGCAACGGCCAGGTAAGCGGTCATGAAGGTGGACTACTCGTGACAGGTTTCAACGTAATTCTCCCGCGTTTTTTAATGCCCACAGATTACACAGATTACACAGATTAAGAGCAGGAACTCTCAGGTCGTGCTATTCACCTTAATACCTTTCTCAACCCAACCCTCGTTCTCATCCTTCTGTGCTCTTTCCTCTTTGCTCTTTCCCTGCCCTTGCTCTTAATCTGTGTAATCTGTGTAATCTGTGGGCCATTCTTGCCCTTGCTCTTGCCCTTAATCTGCGGGCATCACCCCCTTACTTTCTTCGCATAAACCTCAACTTCACTCCACACCCGCAGCAGGTTACCGCCCATGATGGCGCGGATGGTGTCGACGGGATATTCGCGTTGGAGTAATGCTTCGATCAGGGCCGGGTAGTATGAAACATCTTTCATGCCCACCGGCAGGCTGTCACCCACGCCGTCAAAGTCGGAACCGATACCGACATGCTCAGCACCCACCAAACCAATGACATGCTCAAAATTTGCGACCACATCATCAAGTGAGGCATACGGAAACGGGTACGCTTTCCGGTAGCGTTTCGACCACTGTGCCGCCTCGTCACCATGTGCCTCCAGACCATTTGCCTCGAGATATGCGCTACGTCTCTCATCCATGGTGATATACCATTCCCTGGCTTTCTGGGTCAGAAATGAAGAACCGAAATTGATCTGGATAACACCGCCATTCTTCGCCAGCGCCTTGATCATTTCATCGCTCATATTGCGTTCCCAGCCGGGCGTAAAGTGGCGAGGTGACGAGTGCGAGGCGATTACCGGGACCTTGCTGAGTTCCATGACCTGGAAAAAAGCATCATCAGTCACGTGAGATATGTCGATCATGACACCCACGCGATTCATCTCGGCCACAACTTCCTTGCCGAACGGGCTCAGGCCGCCCCAATGATGGTTATCATCATAGGATGAATCGGAAATATGATTGCTCTTGCCATGGGCAAGGGTGATATAGCGGATACCACGGTCAGCAAAGAACCCTACGTTTTCCAGCTTATGATTAATCGGCGAGCCGTTTTCCATGCCCATGGCCAGGCCGATACGGCCACTTTGCGCAGCTTTCTTTGCATCTTCCACCGAAGAGACCAACATGAATTTATCCGGCGCACGGGCAGCCATGGCCTCGACGCTATCGATCAACCGGTTGGCCAGTTCATAGCTTTCGCTGGCATCCCCATCTTCTTTTTCCATATCCGCCGGCGTGAAGATAGACATAAAAGGTAGATTCAAACCGCCCTTTTTTGCCCTCGGGTAATCAAATTCACCGCCTTCGGTTGCTTTTGTTACGTCTACCCAGCCGTTTTCTATGCGATAGGGCACATCGATATGAGTATCAGTCAGCAGATATTTCTGTGCAATCCCCTGTGCCTGCTCCTTAATCGATGGCTTATCGGCCAACGCATTAACCGTAACCAAAGACAGGCAAAATGCCGCGCAGGTGAGTCCTAAACATGTTTTTTTAATTATCATTATCAGTCATTCTCTTGTTCAGCCAATAACTCGTAATCGACCATCTTGTCACCATCAAAAATCCAGCGGCCCTGGAATCGCTCGCCACGAATCATCATAGGCAGCCAGATGGCGTCATCCTCCCACATCTTCTCGTAGGGAATATCATCCAGCGATACCCAAAGCGGCTTTGCTTCCAGGCTTTCGGTGGGGATGCCCTCGTATTCTGCGGTCCGGTATACCCACACGTGAATGGAGTAACCGTCAACAAACTGAAACCGGTGCTGGCCACAATATTGAAGGTTGGAAACGGTGATGCTCAATTCTTCCTGGCACTCCCGCACAGCGCACTCCTCAGGTTTTTCACCTGGCTCAACCTTGCCGCCAGGACCATTGACCTTGCCCTTTCCCAAGCCGGTTTTCTTGTTAATCAGCAGTATCTGGCCATCACGTATAACAAACACCAGGGTTGCAGGATCTTTGGCCTGCCAGTTATCCCAGTCAATATCTGCCAGCTGTTTCATGATGGCTGGTCTTCAACCGTCACCAGACGTTGTTTCGCAGCATCCATGTAGCGGGTGAACACCGCTTCATCGTTCTCTGCAACAGCAGTGACAAGCTCATTAAGCACTTTACGGAAATGTTCGCTAACCTCAGCGGTATTATCATTTCCCTGTTGAATCTCGTAGTACAAATGCGGGTTTTCAGACACGACCTGTGTCGCTACATTCAACTGTGCGTTGAAGGTGGAACTGGAAATCTGTTTCAGCAACGGTACGGCCTCGCCGCTTTCCGCCAGCGCACCGGCAAATGCAATATTAACCAGGTGTGACAACCCCAACACCCAGGCCATCACCTCATCGTGCTCTTCAAGGCTCAGTTCGACGCAATCGGCTGCAGTATGGGCGAACAATGCCCGCGCCTCGGCAATCGCTTCCTGGTTACCCACATTCACAAACAGGATATGACGACCGGACAAACCGACCTCATCAGGGCCAAACATCGGGTGCACCGAACATACCCGGCAACCACTCTGGCGCATTGCATCCAGGCCTTCACGCATCGGGCTTTTCAATGAACCGATGTCGAAGACCAGGCATTCCGGCTTCAAGGTTGCCAGGCGCAGGAGAATGTCATTGGAGGGCCGCAACGGCACAGCAACTACGATCAGGTCATAATCATTGACCACAGACTGCCAGTTTTCCACCCGGTTAAACGCTGTATCGCCAGTTGCCCGGTCCGCAATGTCCACGCTGTAACCCACCATGTCGAGATAGCGGGACATCCACACACCCATGCGACCAAGGCCACCGATAACCAGTGCGCGCTGGCCCTGGCCGTGATCGGACTGGACCAGTTTGTGTGTTTCCTGGTTACTGAGAGAGTGATGGATCAGGGTCTGAAGTATGTCGCGTGCAACTGAACCGTCCAGACCACGTGATTCGGCACGCTCCATTCCACGGTCAATGACCTCACGCTCACGCGCGTAATGGCGCAGCGGCAAACCTGTTTTCAACTTGTGCTCGGCGATCGTGGTAACCACTGCCTGGCGCTCGGCGATCAGGTCTACGATGCCGGTATCAATCTCATCAAGACGTTGGCGCAGCTCGAGCAACTCACCTGCTGTTAATGCTGCTTCAGACGACATACGCTTTACAAAACTTGCGTTTGCCTACCTGCAGGATGCCCTCAAAACCGGCTGCCAGTTGCAGCGTCCGGTCACTGACCTTTTCACCATCTATACGCACACCACCCTGTTTCACCATACGGAATGCTTCGGAATTACTGGAAGTCAGTCCACATTGTGTCAGTGCCGTAGCGATACCGAGGCCTTCCCCACCTGTATCCAGCGTTTTCTCCGGAATATCCTCCGGCATGGCGCCACCCCGGAAACGGGCAATAAAAGTTTCACGCGCTGCATCGGCAGCGGCGCGGTCATTGAAGCGCTCAACGATTTCTTCGCATAGCAGGAACTTGATGTCGCGTGGATTGGCACCATCTGCAACCTGTTGTTTTAGAGCAGCCAGTTCCGCATTACTCTTGAAGCTCAACAAATCAAAATAACGCCACATCATCTCATCAGAGATGGACATCAGCTTACCGAACATCTCATCAGGTGCCTCGGTAATGCCGACATAGTTATTCAGCGACTTGGACATTTTCTGCACACCGTCAAGGCCTTCCAGCAGCGGCAGCGTAATGATCACCTGGGGTTCCTGGCCATAGTGTTGTTGCAAATGCCGCCCGACCAGCAAATTAAACTTCTGGTCTGTACCACCCATTTCCACGTCGGTTTTCAACATCACCGAATCGTAGCCCTGCGCCAGGGGATAAAGAAGTTCGTGCAGACCAATGGCCTGACCGTTGCGATAACGGTTCTCGAAATCATCGCGCTCCAGCATACGCGCTACGGTGTATTTCGCCGCCAGGCGGATCATGCCCTCAGAGCCGAGTTCGCTCAGCCACTCCGAATTAAAGCGGATTCTGGTCTTGTCACGATCCAGTATTTTGAAAACCTGCGTGGCATAGGTATCCGCATTTTCCTTAACCTGCTCTTTTGTCAACGGCTTGCGGGTTGCACTTTTGCCGGTGGGGTCACCGATCATGCCGGTGAAATCACCGATCAGGAATGTAACCTCGTGACCCAGGTCCTGAAACTGGCGCATCTTGTTGATCACAACAGTGTGACCGATATGTAAATCGGGTGCCGTAGGATCAAAACCCACCTTGATCTGCAGGGTTTTCCCCGATTCCAGTTTCTTTTGCAGGTCTTCGACCTTGATAATTTCTTCCGTACCCCGCGAAATCAGTTCGAGGGCCTGTTTTACATCTGTCATATACCAGTCCGTATACCAGTCCGTTTGTGTCGAAGATGCATTGTATTGTCTTACTCGACAAGCCTCCACCCCAAAGCCCTATATTGGCGTAGAAATTTTGTGCCGGGATACGATAATTTCACACTCAGGATCGAGTGCCGTGTGTTATCTTAGGCGCTGCCTGAACACGCGGCCTTTTTGATGGTCAATACGCAGTATGCAAAATAAGAATTTCTTTTCCGGACTGGCCGGAAAACTGCCGCCGTTTCACTTAAAACTGACCCGAACCAAACTGTTGTTGTTTGCCCTGACCCTCATTGCCGTCGGCTTCGCGCTGGGCGGGCTTGAGAGCGGTACGGATGACGTGGACGTTGCCAACAAGGTGGTTAACCTGAACCTGCCCGACCGGCACGATTTCGAGATACCCCCGCTTGAGAGCATCCCCGCAATATCCGGCGATGAATCCGTTTCGGATGCATACATCGTTGGCGAGCAATGGGATAAGGTAACGGTCAAGTCAGGCCAGTCGCTGGATGGCATCTTCCGCCAACAGGGTTTCAGCGCAAAAACCCTGCACCAGATCATGGCGCTCAGCAAAGAAACCAAACAACTGACGAAAATCCGCCCGGGCGATCTGTTCGAGTTCCAGCGTCATGACGACAAGTCACTCAAACGCATGCGCTATGCCGTTGATGAGGCCCATTATCTGATCATCGACCACGATGGAGAACAGGCCCTGGCAAGCACCGAGCCCCGCGACATGATCACGGAGCCCACAGAAACCAGCGGCACCATCACCTCCTCCCTGTTTCTGGCCGGCAAGCAGGCGGGTTTAAGCGACAACATGGTAATGAAACTGGCGAACCTGTTTGGCTGGGATATCGATTTTGTCCTTGATATCCGCAAGGGCGACCGCTTTTTCCTGGTCTATGAAAAGATCTACAGGGATGGAAATTTCTTACGTGACGGCGAAATCATCGGTGCAACCTTCGTAAACCAGGGTGAGAAATTCCAGGCAATTCGCTTTGATATCGATGGCCGCGTGCAGCATTTTGCACCGGATGGGCGCAATATGCGCAAGGCTTTCCTGCGTGCACCGCTGAATTTCTCCTATATCAGCTCCAACTTCAACCCGAAGCGTTATCACCCGATACTAAAGCGGGTAAAACCCCACAACGGTATTGACTACAAGGCGCCACGGGGCACCCCGGTTTTCACCGCAGGCGATGGTAAAGTCACCCGCTCAGCCTACAACAAATACAACGGCCACCATGTATTCGTCCAGCACGCCAACAGCATCGTCACAAAATACCTGCATTTCACCAAGCGCACGGTCAAAAAGGGCCAGCGGGTCAAACAAGGCCAGGTCATTGGCTATGTGGGTGCAACCGGACTGGCACAGGGACCGCACCTGCACTACGAGTTCCTGCTCAATGGCGTTCACCGCAATCCACGCACTGTCTCACTGCCAAAAGCCGATCCGCTCGGTAAGGAGCAAATGGCCGAGTTCCAGCAAACAGCGGCCCCGGTGTTGTCGCAACTGAGTCGCCTCCAATCCGCTTCCATGTATGCCGGCAGTGCTACAACGGGCAGCGGCGCCCATGAATGACGAGCTCATCATCGGAATGCTATCCGGCACCAGCCGGGATGGTGTGGATGCCGTATTGGTGAGTTTCAGCCATGGCTCAATGGATATCCTGCATGCCTCGTGCACACCCTACCCAACCGCCATCAAGCTGACACTTGATCAGCTGCTTGAAACCGGTGCCGCACCCTCAAAAGACGTTGCAAACCTGCTGAATGACAACCTCGGACGATTCTTTGCACGCACAGCACAAAACCTGGTGCGCGAAGCCGGTATGGAAATGCGCGATATACGAGCCATCGGCTCACCCGGGCAGAATGTCTGGCACCAGCCCGGGGGCAAAAACCCGATAACCATCCAGCTGGGCAATGGAGATCTGATCGCCAGGAACACCAGCACAACGGTCGTCACGGATTTCTGTAACGCCGACGTAAAGGCCGGTGGCCAGGGCGCACCGCTGGCACCGTTAATTCACCAAAAACTACTTCATAGCAAGAAAGAAGACCGCGCAGTACTAAATATCGGCGGAATTGCCAATCTCACAATGTTGCCCGCCAAAGGTGGTGTTACTGGCTTCGACTGCGGCCCCGGCAATTGCCTGATGGATGTCTGGACCGACCGTCACCTGCAAAAAGAATACGATAATGATGGCCGGTGGGCCGCGAAAGGTGAGCTGGTCCCAGAACTGTTAAGTCACATGCTGACCGATTCTTACTTCAATCAACCACCACCAAAAAGCACCGGACAGGAATACTTCAATATGACCTGGCTGGAAAACATACTCGGTGATTTAGCACCAAAGGAAGTGGATGTTCAAACTACACTGGCAGAGTTAACAGCCATAAGCATATCCCGAAGCCTTACCGATGCCGGACTACCGGCCCGTCTGCTGGTCTGCGGCGGCGGTGTACACAACACCTTCCTGATGCGCAGGATAGCGGCAGCCCTGCCAGACGTTGTCGTAGAATCCACAGCACGCCACGGTGCAGACCCTGACTGGGTAGAAGCTTTGTTATTCGCCTGGCTGGCGCGTGAACGCCTCAACGGGAAGAAACTGGACACAGCACCGATTACCGGTGCCGGTCATCCTGTTTTATTAGGCAATATTCACGAGCCCTGAAAGAGGCACCGTCATCCCGGAAATGCGCAGCATTATCCGGGACCTCCTCACGCTCCCGGAATGCTGAACGAAGGGCTTCGATAAATATTCTGGTAAACGGATGGAGGTCCCGGATATTTGCTTCGCAAATTCCGGGATGACGGTACCCGTGTCGCCGCGATTCGGATGGTGCCATTCTTATAGAATTACTAATCGACAGGAACCTTCTCATTCCAGGGCGCTACCTTAAACAACAAAAGCATCCCCGGAATCGCCACCAGCGTACAAACAACAAAAAACTGCGTATAACCAATCGCCTCAATAATAAAACCGGTTGAAGCATTAGCAAAAGTCCTGGGTATCGCAATAAAACTGCTAAACAGGGCAAATTGCGTAGCTGTAAAGGCCTTGCTGGTCTCCCGCGCCATGAAAGCCGTCAGGGCAATTGAACCCAGACCCACACCAAGGTATTCACCACTGACCACAACAAACAGGACCACCGGATTATGGCCCACCGTGCTCAACCAGACATAACCAAGAATCGAAAATACCTGCACAAAGCCAAAAACCCAAAGCGCCCGGTTGATGTTCAGCTTCAACATGACGATACCGCCCAGGATGCCGCCGGCAATAACCGCCCATAGCGCAGCAGCCTTCGCAATCGAACCGATTTCAGTAAGACTGAAACCCATATCCAGATAAAAGGGTGTAGCCAGTGCCGTCGCCATGTTGTCTCCCAGCTTATAGAGAAACATAAACGAAAGGATGGCCAGACCGGCCTTGATGCCACCACGGGAAAAGAACTCGACAAACGGGTCAACGACCGCCTCACGCAGTGTCCTCGGTGCCAGCGCATCATCGCTGACTTCCTTGATGACCAGAGTGGTGATAATACCAACCATCATAAAGCCGGCCGTCACCCAGTACACCACCGACCATGGCAGGTGGTCAGCCAGAATCAGCGCGAGCGAGCCCGGCACCAATGAGGACAGGCGATAGGCATTCACAAAGAAGGAGGTACCTGTGCCGAGTTCATCGTCAGCCAGCAGTTCACGCCGGTAGGCATCAATCACGATGTCCTGACTGGCACTGAAAAGGGAGATAACAAACACCGTCACGACGATGGCCTGAAGCGACACCGAAGGATCAAACCGCCCCAGGGCTGCGATCGAAAAAAGTAAGCCCACCTGCGCTAAAAGGGCCCAGCCGCGGCGCCTGCCGAGGAACGGCAGTTTGAAGCGGTCCAACAGCGGCGACCACAGGAATTTCCATGTATAGGGAAGTGAAACCAGGGCGAACAGACCGATGGTCGCAAGATCGACCTCATGGCTGCGCAACCAGCCCGGCACCAAGTTAAAAAGCACGTAAAGCGGCATTCCCGAGGTAAACCCCAAAAAGATGCAGGTCACCATCTTGCGGTTGAGCAGGATATCCTGCCAGCGTCTTGGCGAGGACTTTACCACTTTGTCAGGGGTCACTTAATATCGTAGTCGTAGTCAATGGTCAGCGGCGCATGATCGGAAAAGCGCTCGTCTTTATAGATTTCCACCGCCTTTGCCTTCAGCGCAACACCGGGTGTGGCCACATGGTAATCAATCCGCCAACCGGTATTATTCGCCCAGGCCTGACCCCGGTTTGACCACCAGGTGTACTGGTGCTCGCCGCCCTCCACCTGGCGAAAGGCATCAACCATGCCCACATGACCAAATAACTCATCCATCCAGGCACGTTCTTCCGGCAGGAAACCGGAGTTTTTCTGGTTGCCCCGCCAGTTCTTGATGTCAATTTTCTTATGCGCGATATTCCAGTCGCCGCAGAGGATGTATTCGCGGCCCTCCTCCACCATCGCTTTGAGCAAGGGTTGCAGGTAATCCATGGTCTCGTACTTGATCTGCTGACGCTCCTCCTTTGAGGAACCCGACTGCATGTACAGGGAAATAACACTCAGATTGCCAAAATCCGCCCGTATCCAGCGGCCCTCGTCATCCATCACGTCCCAACCAATGCCAAACTGAACATCATCAGGGTCATGCCGGGTGTAGATAGCTACACCGCTATAACCTTTTTTCTGCGCGTCATGAAAGTAACGTTTATAACCGTCCGGGAAAAACACCGGATCACCCAGTTGATGCTCCTGTGCCTTGGTTTCCTGGATACACACAACATCCGGTTTGCGCTTTTGCATCCATTCAAAAAACCCTTTACGGGCAGCGGCCCGGATGCCGTTGGTATTTACACTGATTATTCTCATAGCGGGCAGCATAACCGCCCTTGAACGTGATGTCATGAGCAATGCATATTGCAGTGTGGGCGTAGCCGCGAGATACTTCGCCAATGCAGAATTATAAACAGCAATTTTTTAAACTTGCCATGGCGCGTGGCATCCTCAAATTTGGCGAATTCACACTGAAATCCGGTCGTGTCAGTCCCTATTTTTTCAACGCCGGCGGATTTGATGACGGCCTTAGCCTGGAAGTACTTTCCGATTGCTATGCCCAGGCCATACTCGACTCCGGCCTTGCTTTCGACATGCTGTTCGGCCCGGCTTACAAGGGCATCCCCCTGGCCGCCGGCATCACCATCATGCTCAATGCCAGCCACCAGCGAAATGTCCCCTTTGCCTACAACCGCAAGGAGGCCAAGGACCATGGCGAGGGTGGAACACTGGTCGGTGCCGAACTAAAGGGTAATGTCCTGATTGCCGACGATGTCATATCGGCCGGCACCTCGGTGCGCGAGTCGATCGAATGGATCCAACAAGCCGGGGCAAGCGCTTGCGGAGTGGCCATCGCACTGGACCGCCAGGAGCGCGGCCTGGGCGAGAAATCTGCGGCACAGGAAGTCTCGGATGAGTTCGGCATACCTGTAATTGCCATTGCTGGCCTGGATGATTTGATTGAATTCCTTGAAAGTCAATCTGTTGCCGGTATCGACATCGAGGCCATTCGGCGCTATCGTAATACCTATGGAATCTAGAAGCCCAAGGACTGTGGCGGTTCTAATCGCCGGGATTATTTACCTTTCAGTGAGTTCACTGTCTGCCGACACTTACCGCTGGAAAGACAAAGACGGCAAAGTACACTACGGCGCTGCAGTGCCGGCGGAGTATGCCGAACAACCTTATGACGTTCTCAATAATCAGGGAATGGTCATTGAGCATATCGAAGACACTTCAATACCTCTTGAAGTTATCGTAGAACAGAAAATTCAGGAAAGGCAACCCCTGATCTCCGACGAGGAACGCCAGCGTCAATCTGACCGCCTGCTGGTTATTCAGTATCGCTCGGTAGAAGAAATTGGTGTTGCACTGCAACTGCAGCTTGACCAACTGGGTTACGATTCCAGGATCATCAACCAGTCGTATGACAGCACCCGTAAAGCCATCAGGGATCAGATCAGACAAGCTGCTGATCAACAAAGGGCCAACCAACCCATCAGTTCAGACCAACAACAGGGCATTGATAAACTTTACACCCGGCTGACCCGGGATGGAAAGAAACGCGCAGCCATGGACAAGAGAGAAAACAGAATACGCGCGCGCTTCCAGGCGGCCCTTGATCGTTACCTCATCCTGACAACAGATACTGAAGAGACCGATGAGGAACAGACAGACCAGAGTTAAGTATTCGCTGACCTGTAACCATTGATGTATACCCGCTGCCCACAGTGCCAGACAGTCCATCCACTCAGTGCCGAGCTTATTTCTCATGCCCGCGGCCTGGTGCAGTGCGGTCAATGCAAACGGGCCTTCAGCGCTTTGAGCTTCCTCTATGACGAATGGCCATCCGGACAACCTAATGCGCCCGCGAAGGGAGCAAACATGGGTCCGCCGGTTCTCGGTGGCACCACAAAGGACAAAGATGCTGCAAGCAGCAGCCCTGCTGAAATCGCTGATCCTGCGCCAGTAGCAGAGAGCAAACCAAACCGCCTGGCCTGGCGCATGGCGATGGCAATGCTGCTTCTGCTTACAATCTCCAACACCACCTGGACATTCCGCGAACAACTACTGGAAAACCCCACCATCAATGCATGGGTGAACCAGGGTGGCGACCTGCAGCCAGGACAGAACGAGCTTTTAAAAGACCCGCAACAAATACAGCTGATCAGCCGTGACATGCACACGCACCCAACCCATTCCGGCATCCTGGTACTCAGCCTTACCTTTGTGAACCTGGCACAAAGCAACCAGGCATTCCCTGATCTGGAGGTGACATTGCTGGATATAACCAACCAACCGGTCGCCCGGCGCCGACTCCAGCCAGGTGATTATTTACGCCCGGGGGTTGATACCGAAACAGGGCTGGCAGCAGATGTGTATTTGCCGGTTTTGCTTGAACTGGGGGATCCCGGAGAACAAGCGGTCGGTTTTGAAATCAGGTTTCTGTAATATCCCCATACCTGAACATAAACCCCGCTGCATCCCATAGTCAATAAATCACTTTTCAGCGCGAATAAGTGCGCGTTTCAGCGACCAACTATGTTAGTGTTACCAGAGACTTTCAACCAACAGAAAACCACCAACCACAGACATCATGAACGCAGATTCCGAGCACGCCATCCCCCTCCGGCAACACGTACAGAACACCGTAAGCAGATACCTTCAGGACATGGGCAATACCGTACCGGAAAACCTCTACCAGATGCTGCTGGCGGAAATAGAACCACCGTTAATCGAAGAAATCCTGAAACGAACCGGTGGAAATCAATCACAGGCCGCGGGCATGCTTGGCATTACCCGCAACACCCTGCGTACCAAGATGCAGCGATATTCCATTAGTGCACGATCGAGCAAAATAACCCGGCTGCGCAAGTGACCTGCACCATCCCGGGTAATCGCAATACAAGCTCAACACAGCCTTTTTTATTTAGCCCAATTCATAAACAACAGAGCCGCAAATGCCTTCAAACAATAAATTCGCACTGATCAGCGTATCAGACAAAAATGGCCTGGTAGATTTTGCCAGCCAATTACTTAACCTTGGCTTCACTTTGCTAAGCACAGGCGGTACACAAAAACTGCTGTCTGACGCTGGCCTTGCCGTTACCGGCGTCAGTGAACACACGGGTTTTTCCGAGATCATGGATGGCCGTGTCAAAACCCTGCACCCGCGTATCCATGGCGGTATTCTTGGCCGGGCGCAGGACGAGGACGTCATGCTGGCACAGGACATCCCCCCCATAGATCTGGTCATCGTCAACCTGTATCCGTTTGAGGCGGCTACTGCAGATGAAAACTGCAGCCTCGAAAATGCCATTGAAAACATCGATATTGGCGGCCCTGCCATGGTGCGGGCTGCGGCCAAGAATCATACACGTGTTTCGGTGGTCGTTGACCCGGATGACTATGCAGCGATAGCGGGCGAACTGGCTTCTTCGGGCTCGGTATCAGCAAGCACACGATTTACGCTGGCGACCAAAGCCTTCGCGCATACCGCGCGCTACGATGGCCTGGTAGCGGCATATCTCAGCCGCAGAACCGGTGATATCGAACAGCCACGCCTACTACCCGAGTACATCACACCACAATTTCAGAGCAGGCAGGAGCTACGTTACGGGGAGAACCCACACCAGGCAGCCGCGTTTTATATTGAATCGGGTGTAGATGCAACGGGTATTGCCGCCGCGAAACAACTCCAGGGCAAGGCACTTTCGTATAACAACATCAACGATGCCGATGCCGCGCTGGAATGCGTCAACCAGTTTGGCCAGCAGCCGACCTGTGTCATCGTCAAGCATGCCAACCCCTGCGGCGTTGCCACGGGCAGCAGCAATACCGAGGCCTACCTGAATGCATTTGCCACCGATCCGGTCTCAAGCTTTGGCGGCATCATTGCCTTCAATCAGCTGGTACACACCGAAGTCGCCACGGCCATCGTAGAAAAGCAGTTTGTCGAGGTGGTCATCGCACCTGACTTCAGTGACGGGGCCATTGAGCGCTTTGCCGCCAAACCGAACGTACGCTTACTCAGAAACAATATTAACAGGCAAGCTACCAACGGTTTACATTTCCAACGGGTATCCGGTGGTTTGCTGGTACAGGAAAAGGACGGGAACCGGATTAGCCGGGAAGACTGCCGCTGTGTCACTGAGTGCGAGCCCACCGAACAGCAATGGCTGGATATGTTGTTTGCCTGGAAAGTCGCCCGCATGGCCAAATCCAATGCCATCATTTATGCCGCCGGGGGCCGCACCCTCGGTGTTGGCGCAGGCCAGATGAGCCGTGTCGACTCGGCCCGGATAGCGCGCTGGAAGGCCGGGGATGCCGGGCTTGATCTTAACGGAGCAGCAATGGCATCGGATGCATTCTTCCCGTTCAGGGATGGTATCGATACGGCAGCTGAAGCCGGTATCAAGGCAGTGATCCAGCCGGGTGGCTCCATGCGTGATGATGAAGTGATCGCGGCGGCTAACGAGCATGGTATTGCGATGGTGTTTACCGGGGTGCGTCATTTCCGGCATTAATGGGGTTGAGGGGGTTTGATGAAAGTACTTATTGTTGGTAGTGGTGGTCGCGAACATGCTTTGGCCTGGCGCGTTGCGCGATCCAGCAGAGTAGAAACTGTTTATGTTGCACCTGGCAATGCCGGCACGCTGCTTGAAGACAAAGTCAAAAATATTTCACTGGCTGCGGACGATATTGAAGGTCTGCTTGATTTTGCCGCACAGAAACGAATCGGTTTGACTATTGTTGGTCCTGAGGCGCCGTTGGTGGCAGGTATCGTCGACAGGTTTACCGCGGCCGGTTTACCCTGCTTCGGTCCCACGGCAGCAGCCGCTCAACTCGAAGGCTCCAAGGCTTTTGCCAAGGACTTTATGGCCCGGCACAACATCCCCACCGCAGCCTATGGAAATTTCACCGATATCGACGAGGCGGTCGCATTTATCCGTGAACAGGGGGCGCCCATCGTGGTCAAGGCGGACGGACTGGCTGCAGGCAAAGGCGTGATCATTGCGCAAACGGTTGAAGAAGCAGAGACGGCTGTTAAGGACATGCTGGCGGGAAATGCGTTTGGCGAGGCCGGCCACCGGGTAGTGGTGGAAGAATTTCTCACCGGCGAGGAAGCCAGCTTCATTGTCATGGCCGATGGCGAACATATCCTGCCACTGGCCACCAGCCAGGACCACAAGGCGCGTGATGAAGGTGATCTTGGCCCCAATACCGGTGGCATGGGTGCATACTCACCTGCACCCGTGATCGATGATGAATTGCATGAAAGAGCCATGGAAACCGTTATCCGGCCAACCATTCGCGGCATGGCTGAACAGGGTATGCCGTTTACCGGTTTTTTGTATGCCGGCCTGATGGTTTCACCCGATGGCGAAACAAAGGTTCTCGAATTCAATGTACGTTTCGGTGATCCGGAGACCCAACCCATCATGATGCGCCTGCGGTCCGACCTGTCTGAGCTTTGCCTCGCTGCAGTCAATAACAGGCTGGACAGGATGGATGCTTCATGGGATCCACGACCGGCACTCGGCGTGGTTATGGCAGCCGGTGGCTATCCTGGCAGTTACTCCAAAGGCCAGGTGATTTCCGGGCTGGATGACGCCAACCGGGGCGGGACCCGCGTTTTCCACGCCGGAACTGCACTGCTTGATGGCGAGGTCGTAGCCGCAGGCGGAAGGGTTTTATGTGTTTGTGCAATGGCTGACAAGGTAAGCGAGGCCGCAAACGCAGCCTACGCCGGTTGCAACAAAATCCACTGGGATGGCGCCTTTATCCGGCGCGACATTGGCTACCGTGCCATCGCCAGGGAACAAACCTAGGTATGGATGTATCCCACCTGCTTGATGAGTTGAACGAGGCGCAGCGCAAAGCGGTCGCCACCCAATCACAACACACCCTGGTACTCGCCGGTGCCGGCAGCGGCAAAACCCGTGTCCTGATCCACCGCCTGGCCTGGCTGATACAAGTGGAACATGTCTCACCACTCAGCATCATGGCGGTAACATTCACCAACAAAGCCGCCGGGGAAATGCGCGAACGCGCACAGAATTTACTGCAGGTATCCGCACGTTCAATGTGGATAGGCACCTTCCATGGCATTGCCCACCGCTTGCTACGCATGCACTGGGAGGAAGCTGGTCTGCAGGAGAACTTCCAGATTCTGGACTCGGATGACCAGCACCGGATACTGCGCCGCCTGATCAAGGAAGAGGGCCTGGATGAATCCCAGTGGCCGGCAAGACAGGCTCAGTGGTTTATCAATGCCCGCAAAGACGAAGGCCAGAGACCGCACGCCATCGAACATTTCGATAACCCGATGACGGCTCAGTGGGTGAGGATTTACGAAATCTACCAGGGCTACTGTAACCGTGCCGGATTGGTGGATTTTGCAGACCTGCTGCTTTACGCACACGAACTCTGGTTGAACAACCCGTCACTGCTGGACCACTATCGCAACCGCCTGACCCACCTGCTGGTGGATGAGTTCCAGGACACCAACGCCATTCAGTACGCCTGGATACGGATGCTGGCCGGAGATAACGGCAGCGTGCTGGT
>Ga0190293_1000269_pt1 | contig 18212 bp, 14 predicted proteins | sample 48693001_MG_FD_161671 | JGI IMG/M metagenome (GOLD analysis project Ga0190293, IMG submission 161671) | Hydrothermal vent microbial mat bacterial communities from Southern Trench, Guaymas Basin, Mexico - 4869-30-0-1_MG | ecosystem: Environmental > Aquatic > Marine > Hydrothermal vents >...
AAGGCCTTTATTCTCAGCTTCCTATATGGGAAACGTAAATTTCCACCATTTACAACACCAGGTGCGGTACCTTCTAATTTAACCGGGATATCCATAATAATTTCCTTATCCTTAAATAATTGATAAAAATCAATATGTAAGATTTTATCCGTTACCGGATGGAATTGAATATCCTGTAAAATGGCTTCATGTTTATCGCCAGTTTCAAGTTCAATTGTTGCTGTGTACACATTTGGCGTATACACCAATTTACTAAATGCAATTTCTTCAGCTGAAAAGTGTAAAGCTTTGTCTCCTCCGTATAAAACGCAAGGAACCTTTCCAGCATTACGTAAGGCTTTGGTTGCCACCTTGCCTACGCTTTCTCTTTGAGATCCTTTGATCGTAATCGATTTCATTATTATATTTATTTGATTTACATTAAAAATTTATCACTTATAGATGTGTTGGTTTGTACCTTGTGCATCACTTCAGCGAATAAAGGCGCGCAAGATACAACTTTAATTTTAGAAGAAGTTTGTTTTAAAGGAATTGTATCTGTAACAATTAATTCTTCTAAACGCGATGCTTCAATACGACTGTATGCCTCTCCAGATAAGATGGCATGTGTAGTAATTGCTCTCACACTTTTCGCACCTTTTTCCATCATTAGATCTGCTGCCCTTGTTAGGGTTCCGGCAGTGTCAACCATATCGTCAACAATTATTACATTCCTGTTTTCTACATTGCCTATCAATTCCATGTGGGAGATTATATTTGCTTTTTTTCTTTGTTTATAACAAATAACTACTTCGCTTTTTAAAAATTTTGAATAGGCATATGCTCTTTTTGAACCCCCCATATCTGGTGATGCAATAGTAATATCATCAAGGTTTAAACTTTCAATATATGGTAACAGTATGGTTGAGGCATACAGATGATCTACCGGAATTTCAAAAAACCCTTGAATTTGATCTGCATGTAAATCCATGGTCATTATTCTGGTAGCCCCAGCAGCCTGTAAAATTTTCGCAACCATCTTTGCGGCGATAGGAACTCTTGGTTTGTCTTTTCTATCTTGTCTGGCCCAACCAAAATATGGCATAACGGCAGTTATATGACGAGCCGAAGCACGTTTAGCTGCATCGATCATTAATAACATTTCCATTAAATTATCATGAGGTGGGATTGTAGAACCAATTAAAAATATTCTTCTTCCTCTAATAGATTCCTCAAAAGACATTTGAAATTCACCATCGCTAAATTGATTTTTTCTGACCTTTCCAAGTTCGATACCATAATAATCAGCAATTTTTTTAGAGAGTATAGTACTTTGAGAAGAGGCGAAAATTTTTGGTTCAAGTTTTTCGGATACCATCTTAAGTGTTTGTTATTTAGTAAGTTAAGTTAATAATGATATTATTCTGCAAAATTAGCAATTTTATTTCATCCAATATTTAAAAACAGCAAAATATTTTAGATGATTTTTATATAAAATCCTTAATATTTTTAAAAATCAGTTATATTTGCACTCCAAAATTATATCTTTTAATTATCTGTAATTAGAATTGAGATATAGAAAGAGGAGTTCCGATGTAATTCCGGAATAAAAAGGCACAATGACGGTAGAGAAAGAACTACAAAAATTTATAGTCCGTTCGAATTGATTTATTTGGAAGATTGTAAGACAAGACCGGAAGCCAGGATTCGTGAGAAGTATTGGAAATCTGGAATTGGAAAAGAGAAACTCAGAGCAATAAGAGATTCTCTAAAATAAGCCTTGGTGGCGGAATTGGTAGACGCGCTGGATTCAAAATCCAGTTCTGGCAACGGAGTGAGGGTTCGATTCCCTCCCAAGGTACAAGAGGCTTGGCAGAAATGTTAAGTCTTTTTTTTTTATATGGGTAGTTTTACTACTTTTGCAAACGTTTTAAATATAAATAAAATAATAAATAATATGGAGTTTATCGTAAATTATTTGCCTTTATTCGGAGTGTTAGCTCTGGTATTTGTGTTTATTAAAGAAAAATGGGTTTCTAAACAAGAAGCAGGTAACGAAAAAATGGCAAAGATAGCAAAACACATTGCAGACGGTGCGATGTCATTTTTAAAAGCAGAATATAAAGTTCTGGCTATTTTTGTAGTTGCAGTTGCAATCTTGTTGTATTTTAAAGGTACCTATGAAGAAGGATCCAATGGAATGGTTGCATTATCGTTTGTGGTTGGGGCAATTTGCTCTGGGTTAGCGGGTTTTATTGGAATGAAAGTTGCAACTAAAGCAAATGTTAGAACAACAAATGCAGCAAGAACATCTTTAGGAAGAGCATTAGAAGTTGCTTTTGCAGGAGGCGCCGTAATGGGACTGGGTGTTGTTGGTTTAGGAGTTTTGGGATTGAGTGGTTTATTCATGATCTATCAAAATTTATGGCCGGGAGCTGAAAATCTTCCAATGGTGTTAAATGTACTTTCCGGCTTTTCATTAGGAGCATCATCTATTGCCTTATTTGCTCGTGTTGGTGGGGGTATTTATACCAAAGCAGCCGATGTCGGTGCAGATCTTGTTGGTAAGATAGAAGCGGGTATTCCTGAAGATCACCCTTTAAATCCTGCAACAATTGCAGATAATGTTGGTGATAATGTTGGAGATGTAGCCGGTATGGGAGCCGATTTATTTGAATCATATGTAGGATCTATAATTGGTACAATGGTTTTAGGAGCATTTATTTTCACTCCTGATTTTGATGGACTGGGAGCGGTTTATTTACCTTTAGTTTTAGCTGCTGTTGGAATTGTTATGTCGATCATAGGAACTTTTTTTGTAAAAGTAAAAGATGGTGGAAGTCCTCATAAAGCATTGAATTTAGGTGAATTCGGGTCAGGATTTTTAATGATCGTAGCCTCCTATTTTATTATAAATGGAATGATACCCGAAACAGTTGAAGGATTACCTTCTGGTGCAATGGGAGTCTTTTGGGCAACACTGGCAGGATTAGTTGCCGGATTTTTAGTTGGAAAAGTGACTGAATACTACACTGGTACAGGATATAAACCTGTATTATCAATTGTAAAACAATCTGAAACCGGAGCGGCTACAAATATAATTGCGGGACTGGGTGTAGGTATGATGTCAACAGCTATTCCAATTTTATTAATAGCTGCAGCAATTATTATTTCACATCATTTTGCAGGATTATACGGTATAGCTATAGCAGCTGTAGGTATGCTAGCTAATACGGGTATTCAATTGGCTGTTGATGCATATGGACCTATTTCAGACAATGCAGGAGGTATTGCTGAAATGGCTGAATTACCTAAAGAAGTTAGAGAGCGTACAGATAAATTAGATGCAGTTGGTAATACAACAGCAGCAATAGGTAAAGGTTTTGCAATTGCTTCTGCAGCCTTAACAGCATTGGCTTTATTTGCAGCTTTTATGAAAACAGCTAATGTGACATCTATTGATGTTTCTAAAGCAGAGATCATGGCTGGATTACTGGTTGGAGGGATGTTACCGTTTGTATTTTCGGCATTATCTATGAATGCTGTAGGGCGTGCAGCCATGGCAATGATCGAAGAGGTTCGTAGGCAGTTTAGAGATATTCCTCAGTTAAATGCCGCATTAAAGGTAATGAGAAAGTACGATTCCGATATGTCAAAAGCAACAGAAGAAGACAGAAAGATATTTGATGCTGCGGATGGTTATGCTGAATACGATAAATGTGTAGAGATCTCCACAGAAGCGTCGATCAAAGAAATGGTATTACCTGGTTTATTAGCTTTAGTTGTGCCGGTAGCGGTTGGCTTTATAGGTGGTGCTGAAATGTTAGGTGGTTTGTTGGCAGGTGTTACTACTTCTGGAGTATTGATGGCAATCTTTCAATCTAATGCTGGAGGTGCCTGGGACAATGCAAAGAAAATGATAGAGGAACAGGGCAGTAAGGGAACTGAAGTTCATAAGGCAGCTGTTGTAGGTGATACTGTAGGTGATCCATTTAAAGATACTTCAGGACCATCTCTAAATATTTTGTTGAAATTAATGTCGGTTGTAGCTTTGGTTATTGCACCAAGTATTGCTTTAAATACTGATAAAATGGATGCTCATAATAAAGAGATGATGACAATTGAATTGCTTGAAGAAGGTACGAACTCTAAAAAAGTTGAAAAAGAAGTTATTATTAAAGTGAATGAAAACGGAGAGAAAACCGCAACGGTTACAACAACTACTATCGAAAATGGAGAAGAAAAAGTAGAAACTAAAACTTTAGAAGGAGAAGAGGTAGATAAATTAGTAAAGAAGCATAAAGAATAAATGTTTTACTTCATAATAAATTCAAAATGCGAACTTAGGTTCGCATTTTTTTTGCATTTTTTTCACTATAAATACTTGTAAATGAGTGCTTGTTTTTGTAACTTTAAAGAGGTGGAACAGATTAAATGCAGTAGGAGTTATGAAAAAAAACAATTTTGATAACTTTATATCTTTAAATGTCAAAGATACAATATGGGATCACTTTTATACAGTTGCCCCACTTGTAGTTATTGGCTCTAAAGAAAATGATGTTTATGATTTATCTCCCAAACATATGGTTACACCGATTGGGTTTTCAAATTATTTAGGATTTGTGTGCACTCCCCGTCATGTAACTTATCACAATATCAAAAAAGAAGGAAAATTTACCGTTAGTTTTGTCAAGCCAAATCAAATATTGTTAGCTTCTTTGGCTGCAATTCCAAGATGTGAGGACAATCATTTCTCCAAGGAAATAGTTAAAAAAATCCCCACAATACCAACTCCTGATAGAGAAAATATTTTTATTGCAGACTCCTATGTTCTATTCGAATGCAGTTTGTATAAAATAATTGACGGATTTGATGATTATAGTATAATCACAGGTCTAATCGATGCGGCTTTTGTACATAAAGATTATAAAATATTCTCAGAAGTTGATCAACAGAAGCAAATTTATGAAAATCCTCTTCTGGCCTATATAGCACAGGGAAGATTTGCAAGTATAAAAGAAACATTTGGTTTTCCATTTCCTAAAGATTTTAAAAGATAGCGTTGTTAAATTTTAGTTTAGCATGAAAAAAACAGAAGCTAAACATATTGTAGATTACTTAAAAGAAAATCAAGAATCACTGGTTCTCTTTTTAAAGAAACTTGTCGAAGCAGAATCACCTTCCACAGATTCAGATGCTCAAGCTGAGATTTTTAAATTGTTAGAATCAGCATTCGAAGAACTTGATTATCATGTTTTACATGTTCCAGGTAATAAAACAGGAGGATTTTTATTCGCAAGACCACTTAATAGATTAAAAAAAACTCCTATCCAGCTTTTGTTAGGGCATTGCGATACCGTCTGGGAAAAAGGGACCATATTAAATATGCCCATAGACCAAGATGAATTTACCATTACTGGACCGGGAATATTTGATATGAAAGCCGGTTTGACTCAAATAATCTATTCCTTGCGAATTATCAGAGATCTAAAATTAAATTGCCCTGTAACCCCTGTGGTAATAATTAATTCAGATGAAGAAATTGGAAGTAAAGAATCAGAAAAAGCAATAATAAGTCTTTCGAAAATTGCAGAGCGAGCATTTGTTTTAGAACCTCCTTTGGGAATAAATGGAAAATTGAAAACGGCACGTAAAGGAATAGGTCGATTTACCTTAACAGTTACAGGTAAACCAGCACATGCAGGTTTGAATCCCGATAAAGGTGTTAGTGCTATTGTAGAACTATCTTATCATATTCAACATTTATTTTCTCTTAACAATTTTGAAAAAGGAATTACGGTCAATGTAGGAATGATAGAAGGAGGAACATCTGCTAATGTTATTGCTGCAGAGAGTAGAGCAGTCATTGATGTTAGAGTACATAATAAGGAGGATGCAGCGTTCATCAGTAAGGAAATATTGAGTTTAAAACCTATTGATAAGGATATAGAATTATTGGTAGAGGGATATTTTGGAAGACCTCCTATGGAAAGGACCAATCGAAACCAAAAGCTTTGGAGAATGGCAAAAGGTCAAGGAGAATTACTAGGTTTAGAATTAGAAGAATCAACTGCCGGTGGTGGATCTGATGGTAATACAACAAGTTTGTTTACTGCAACTTTAGATGGTTTAGGAACAATTGGTGATGGAGCTCATGCGAGACATGAATTCATATTTACAGATAAGTTAATTGAACGAACCGCTTTGTTAACGATATTGTTAACTGCAAAACCCTTAAATTATTAATACATAAAAATTTTGATCGATGAATTCACAATATATTTTTACTTCGATGTTAAGGATTTCTGATTTGGATAAAGAACCTTTTTCTGTTGAAAAGCTAGATAAAATTAAATGGAAAACCGGTGATTATGTGGTTGGTAGGATCACAGATACAGGAAGTGATCGTCTTCAAATAGAATTAATTAATGGCAGAATGAGAAGCTTTATGAAAGAAGATCTGGTTGTAGGTGCTTTGGGTGAAAGATATGCAACACTGGAAGCTACTGGAACCTGGAAAGAAGTTGAAGAGGATGGAAGAATGCATTTATTGACCGGAGCAGGATTATTTGGGAAATGTACTTCTAAATCTGTTCATCTTCCTAATTTAATAGAAATAGAATATTTGGGCCATGTAGCAAGAGGAAAGCACATTTGTACAATGGATGATTATGTTCATGATGTTGAATTTTCTAAATTCAATACACCTGTGATTCTTTTGGTAGGAACCTCTATGTCTGCCGGTAAAACGACTTCCGCAAGAATTATAGTTAATCAACTAAAAGGTGCAGGCTTGAATATTGTGGCAGGTAAATTAACAGGAGCCAGCAGGTATCGGGATACCCTGTCATTAAAAGATGTGGGAGCTAATTATATATTTGATTTTGTGGATATTGGTTTGCCATCTTCTATATTTCCTCGCGAAAAATTTAGAAAAAAGCTTGTTCAACTGCTTAGTCGGATCAATGCTGTACAGGCTGATGTTGCTGTAATTGAACTCGGGGCATCACCTTTAGAGCCTTATAATGGAGATGTTGCATTTGAAGAATTAAAGGAAAATATAAAATTCACAGTTTTATGTGCATCTGATCCCTATGCAGTTTATGGAGTTATGAAAAGTTTTAACCTTAAACCGGATATTGTAAGTGGTATAGCGACCAATACATTTGCAGGAGCAGAATTAATTGAAAAATTATGTAATGTAAGAGCCTTAAATTTGATAGACCCAAAAACTTCTACAGAGTTGAAAACTATTTTAAGTGAAAAACTAAGTATTAATATTTAATATTGGCATGTCTCTTCTTAATTGGTTAGTTTTCCTGAGAAGTGTTAGAATTACCTTATTCAAAATGTCATATAATTAATATTATATTGTCTATTTAGTCACTTTTGGGAATTCATCATTAAAAAAGTTACCTTTGATTTTTCAATATTTTATAATGCGGAAAGCAACAGTTTTATTTCTTCTTTTTTCATCTTTATTAGTGGCTCAGAATGACAGTACATTTGTTGATAACAAGTATTTAGAAGACCAGTTTTATATTAATTTGACGTATATTAAGTTATTAGAGTTACCAGATCAGATATCACAAACCGGGTTTTCTTTTGGGCTTGGTTTAGGTTTTATAAAAGATCTGCCAGTTAATGCCAAAAGAAATATAGCATTTGGAATTGGTTTGGGATATGGGTTGAATAATTATTTCTTTAATGTTAAATTAGATGAAGTTTCACCAAATGAATCAGATACTTCTGAGTTGAAAAGTAATAAGATGGTTTTGCATACTATTGAACTCCCAATAGAATTCAGAATGAGAACTTCCACAGCTCAAAAATATAAATTTTGGAGAATCTATCCCGGATTTAAAATGGCATATGTATTTGCAACAAGATCGAATTTACGACAAAGTGAAGATTTTGATGTTGAAGACATTATCGAGCATAATGAGCTTATTTATGGCCTAACCCTTTCAACAGGATATAATAAATGGAATTTCCATATGTATTACGGTTTGAATAATTTATTTACAAACTCAAAAATTAATCCAAATGTTTTTGAAATTAAAGATTTGCGCCTGGGATTGATATTCTATATACTTTGATACACTTGAAAACTAATTATTTGGGATAAAATCCCAATTAGAAATCCAATATATACTTCCTTGTTTTGGTGGGCATTTAATTTTATTCTTGATACTGCAACCACACCCGAAACAACAAATAGAATTGCAATTATCAAATTGAAATTCAATTGATACTCAAGACTCATAATAATAACAAATCCAACTAATCCACCCATACCAAGAGTATGTAAACTTGATTTAATATTAAAATGAAAGAGTAAATAGGTGGCAGATAAAGCCAGGGTAACTCCGAAAAAAGAAAAAGCCAAAAGGTTTACAATTTGAATATTCAGTAGCATTCTACCAATTAGAAAAGACAAGACAGTAAAAAAGAGAATAGGAAATTTTCTTTCTTCTATAGTTCTTAAATGATAATCATTAATGAATTCCATTTTCTTTAATAATATTAATAAGAGAATAGGTAAAATATAAGTACTTACAAAAATTACAATAAGTATTATATATTCTTGTTGTTTGATAAAATGTTTGGGACTTAAAAACAGAAATAAAAAAGTGCCAATAAAAGAAAAAAGCAAAGGGTGAAAAACAAATGATATGATTTTGTAGAACCTCATAACATTTCCTTTCTTAATCTTGCAACCGGAATATCCAGCTGTTCGCGGTATTTAGCAACAGTTCTTCTGGCTAATAAATAACCTTTTTCTTTCAGCAATAAAGATAATTTTTCATCTGTGAATGGTTTTTGTTTATTCTCATCTTCAATAACAGTTTGTAGGATCTTTTTTATTTCACGAGTGGAAATATCTTCACCTTGATCATTTTTCATTGATTCAGAGAAAAACTCTTTGATCAATTTCGTGCCATATGGAGTATCGACATATTTACTATTAGCAACACGCGATACAGTAGATACATCCATGTTAATTTTTTCTGCTATATTTTTTAAGATCATTGGTTTCAATTTGCGTTCATCACCAGTTAAAAGAAACTCTTTTTGATAATGCATAATGGCATTCATTGTTAGCATTAAAGTTTGTTGACGTTGCTTTATAGCATCAATAAACCACTTTGCTGCATCCAACTTTTGTTTGATGAACATAACAGCATCTTTTTGTGATTTGGATTTGTCTTTTGCTTCTGCATAGCCTTTAAGCATATTATCATACTCTTTTGAAATATGCAGATCGGGCGCATTTCTGGCATTTAAACTTAACTCTAACTCACCCTCGTTGATCCTAATGGTAAAATCGGGAACGATATGTTCAATTATTGTAAGATTTCCAGAAAAAGAACCGCCCGGTTTCGGATTGAGTTTTTCAATTTCCTGGATCCCACTTTTTAATTCCTCATTAGAGACATTAAATTTTTGAATTAATTTCGTATAGTGTTTTTTAACAAAATGATCAAATGATTTTTCAAGGATATCTATCGCTAATCTTATTTCTGGAGTTTGTTTTTTTCTGATTAATTGCAATAACAAACATTCTTTCAACGATCTTGCACCAACTCCAGCCGGATCAAGTTGATGAACAATTTCAAGAACTTTCCCTACTTCTTCTGCATCTGTGTAAATATTTTCTAAAAAAGCTAAATCATCTACAATATCTTCTAAGGTTCTGCGTATATAACCACTTTCATCAATACAGCCTACAATGAATTCAGCTATTTGTTCTTCATTTTCACTAAGTCTATAGGTATTTAATTGCTTGATTAAATATTGATTGAATGTTATACCTCCGGAATAGGGTATTCTTGTATCCTCATCATCTGCACTGTAATTATTGGATTGAAGTTTATAACTGGGAATCTCATCGTCACTCAAATAATCATCAATATTTATATCAGTTTCGATTGTTTCATTTCCAGTATCATCAAATTCATCCTGCTCTGAATTTTGAAATTCATCAGCTTTTTCTTTACCACTTTCTAAAGCAGGATTCTCTTCAATTTCCTGTAACAACTTTTGTTCAAAAGCCTGTGTAGGTAATTGAATTAACTTCATCAATTGTATTTGTTGTGGAGACAACTTTTGAAGTAATTTTTGTTGTAAACTTTGTCTAAGCATAAATGAATTCTTTCAAGATAAAGTTACAAAAATTGAATTATCTTAAAAGTTAAAGTATTTTAAAATTATAATTAAAATTCAGCACTCTGAGGTGCTCTCGGATAAGGTATCACATCTCTAATATTTCCCATTCCTGTAGTGAATTGCACCAATCTTTCAAACCCTAAGCCAAAACCTGAATGTATAGCCGTACCAAATTTACGTGTATCTAAATACCACCACAATTCTTCTTCATCAATTCCCAGAGCTTTAATCTTGTCTTTTAAAACATCATAACGTTCTTCTCTTTGACTACCACCAACAATTTCACCTATTCCCGGAAACAGAACATCCATAGCTCTAACGGTTTTTCCATCATCATTCAAACGCATATAAAATGCTTTAATATTGGCTGGATAATCATACAGAATCACAGGACAATTAAAATGTTTTTCTACCAGAAACCGTTCGTGTTCACTTTGTAGATCAACCCCCCATTCATTGATAAGGTATTTGAATTTTTTCTTTTTATTTGGTTTGCTGTTTCTTAATATATCAATCGCTTCGGTATAGCTAACCCTTTTAAAATTATTATCAATAACAAAATGCAATTTTTCAAGAAGTGACATTTCACTTCTTTGATTAGCAGGTTTTGTCTTATCTTCCTGAATCAATCGTTGTTCTAAAAATTTCAGATCCTCTTCACAATGTTTCAAAGTATATTGTATTACATTTTTGATAAAATCTTCACTTAGATCCATGTTGTCATTTAAGTCATTGAATGCAACTTCTGGTTCGATCATCCAAAACTCTGCCAGATGGCGGGAAGTATTTGAATTTTCCGCTCTGAAAGTTGGGCCGAAAGTATAAACTTTCCCCAATGCCATAGCGTAGGTTTCTGCTTCTAATTGCCCTGAAACTGTAAGATTTGTTTCTTTTCCAAAGAAATCTTTACTAAAATCGATTTCACCATTTTCGTCCAATGGCGGATTTTTTTGATCTAAAGTAGAAACCCTAAACATTTCACCGGCTCCTTCTGCATCAGATCCTGTGATAATTGGTGTATGTAAATTATAAAACCCATTCGAAGTGAAATACTGGTGAACCGCAAATGACAAGGTAGACCGAACCCTCATAACAGCAGCAAATGTATTTGTTCTTGCTCTTAGATGTGCATTTTCACGTAAAAATTCTAAACTGTGTTTTTTAGGTTGTATCGGGTACTCATCAGGATTTGAATCTCCCAATATGATAATTTCAGACACTTGAATTTCAACAGTTTGACCCTTTCCCTGGCTTTCAGCTAATGTTCCCGTTATTTTTACTGCTGCTCCGGAGGTGATTCGTTTAAGCAAACTTTCAGTAGTGTTTTCAAAGTCAATTACACATTGAATATTTTTAAGACAAGAGCCATCATTCAAAGCAATAAATCGATTGCTTCTAAACGTTCTTACCCACCCCTGGATAGTAATTTCTTGTAAATAATCTTTGGATTGCAATAATTCAGCAACGCTATGTCGTCTCATCTAAAAAATTTTAAGATGCAAAGATAAGCATTGCGCTCTTATAACCTGAGTTCGATTAATACTAATTATCACAGAAGCCCAATAATTAGTGAGATTTGAGCTAAAAAATATACAAAACTAACATGTTAATTTAAGAATTTTTTAGTTCAAAGATTGCTGTTTAGTGAGCTTTCCTTTAGGATTCACTGAAAACCACATCTATTTCGTTAATTTTCCTTGAATTAATCTATTAGTTCTTCAAAAAACCGCCTCATATATGAGGTTTTCAATGAACTGTACGTTTTAGGATTAATCGAATTCAGGTTTATAGTATAATTGGCAGGGTGAAGTTATTTTATTAACCTTAATAAATATTCTCCATACCCACTTTTTAATAATGGATTGGCAATCTCTTTTAATTGTTCGGAATTGATAAATCCTTTTCTAAAAGCAATTTCTTCAATACAACCGATCTTTAAACCTTGTCTTTCTTCTATAACCTGTACAAATTGCTGGGCTTGAATGAGAGAATTAAAAGTTCCGGTGTCTAACCAGGCAGTTCCCCTACCGAATACACCAACTTTTAATTTCCCCTGATCTAAATATTCTTTATTAATATCAGTAATTTCGTATTCCCCACGATTGGATGGTTTGATGTTTTTAGCTATTTCTACCACACTATTATTATAAAAATATATTCCGGGTACCGCAAAATTAGATTTTGGAAATTCGGGTTTTTCCTCTATAGAGATGGCCTTGTGATTTTTATCAAATTCAACTACACCATATCGCTCAGGATCTTTTACATGATAGGCAAAAATAACACCCCCATCAGGCTGAGAAGCATCTTGTAATCGACTTTCTAGATCGGCTCCATAAAATATGTTATCCCCTAAGATCAATGCCACATCATCATTGCCAATAAATTCTTCACCAATTACAAAAGCTTGTGCTAATCCGTTTGGTATTTCCTGAACCGCATATTGAAAATTACAGCCCATATTTTTTCCATCACCCAATAACCTTTCGAACAAAGGCAGATCATTGGGTGTTGAAATAATTAATATATCTTTTATACCAGCCAGCATAAGAACCGATAAAGGATAATAGATCATCGGTTTATCGTAGATCGGCATTAATTGCTTGCTAACTGCTAAAGTAAGAGGGTGTAACCTGGTTCCGCTTCCACCAGCTAAAATAATTCCTTTCACAAATGTAAATTTAGATTAAAAAATAAAGTTACTTAATTAGTTGTTGCTTTTCATCAAAAGAAATATTAATTATCCTCTTTCGGAATGATAGAAATTGTTGGTTTTTTTAAGGTCTTTTTATTGGCAATTTTTGATTCTAATGACAACAATAGCGAAGGTAATAATAATAAATTAGAAACCATTGCAAATAACAGGGTTACAGAAACCAACCCGCCTAATGCCTTGGTTCCACCAAAGCTGGATATTGTGAAGACCAAAAAGCCAAAAAATAAAACAATGGAAGTATAGAACATACTAACTCCTGTTTCATGAAGAGCTGCATAAACCGATTTTCGAACATTCCATTTGTGATAAATTAGCTCTTGTCTGTATTTAGCTAAAAAATGGATAGTATCATCCACAGAAATTCCAAATGCAATACTAAACACTAAAATTGTTGATGGTTTTATTGGAACGCCTAAATACCCCATCAATCCTGCTGTAATTAACAAAGGAAGCATATTAGGTATTAAAGATATGAGAATCATTTTATAGGATCGGAACATCCAAGCCATGAAAATTGAAATAAGTAAAATAGCCAATGAAAGTGAAATCGCAAGATTTTTGACCAGATAGTTTGTGCCTTTTAAAAAGACGAGTGCTTTGCCGGTTAATGTGACATTATATTTTTCTTTTGGGAAAACTGTATTGATCTTATTTATTAATCTCTCTTCAATACCTTCCATCTTATCTGTTCCAACATCTTTCATAAAGGTGGTAATTCGGGCGTATTGACCTGTAGAGTCAACAAAATTCTTAAGCATGTCTGAGTTGCTGTCAGAATTCTTGGTATAGGCGAGAATAAAGTTTTTTTCCTGCTCTGTGGGCAATTGATAGTATTTCGGGTTTCCATTGTAAAAGGCTTGTTTAGAATATTTAACCATGTTTAAAATAGAAACGGACTTAGAAAGCTCAGGAATTTCCTCGATTTCCTCATCTAATTTATTCATCTTTTTCAAGGTGGTTAAATTCATCACACCCTTTTTCTTTTTTGTGTCTATCAATATTTCTAAAGGCATAATACCGCCAAACTCATTTTCAAAAAAGACAATATCTTTGTAAAACTGTTTCCCTTTCGGCATATCTTCAATAATACTTCCGGCAACACGAATCATATAAACACCTATGATACTTACAATTATTATGACTACGGTTGAAATGTAAATTCCAATTCTATGATGTCTTACTGTATTTTCCATCCAAACTACGATAGCCTCAATCCACTTTCTTTCTAGATGCTTCAAGTGTTTTACTTTGGGCTTGTGCATAAAACTGTAGATAATAGGAATTATTAATATGGAAAGAACAAAAATGGCCATTATATTGATCGATGCGATGATACCAAACTCATTTAATAGCTGACTATTTGTAAAAATAAAGGTGGCAAAACCCGAAGCGGTAGTAACATTTGTCATCAAGGTAGCATTTCCAATTTTTGAAATTACTCGTTGAAGAGACTTGGCTTGGTTTCCATGTTTCTTTACTTCCTGCTGGTATTTGTTGATCAGGAAAACAGCATTGGGTACGCCTATTACAATAATCAATGGAGGTATCAAAGCCATTAATACAGAAATTTCATATTGAAACCAGCCAATAAATCCAAGTGCCCAAACCACACCAATACTCACAACCAGCATTGTAATAAAAGTGGCCCTATAAGATCTGAAGAACATCCAAAAAATTAAGGAAGTAACCAGCAAGGCGAGTCCGACAAAAATGCCAATTTCATCAATTATATTTCTTGCATTCATGGTGCGGATGAAGGGCATCCCTGATACACGAACATCAAGTCCTGTTTCTTTTTCAAATTCAGCAACAGCAGGATTTAAAATATCGAAAACAAAATCTTCTCTGATTTTTGTATTTAGTATTTCTTTTTCTAAATAAATTGCAGTTCTAATAGTGCCACTTTTCTTATTGAATAAAAAATTATCGAAAAACGGTAAATTATTAAACAATTCATCTTTTATTTTTTGAACCTCAAGATCTGATTTAGGATTGTTCTTATACAAAGGCTCAACAATAAACCTTTGATTTTCTTTATCCTTTTTTAACTTTTGAATATCACCGATAGATATCGTAAAGTCAACTTGGGCTGAAGAATCTATTTTTTTTGAAAAATCATTCCACTTATTAAAATTTGAAACTTCAAATATAGCACTGTCTTGTATAGCTAAAATGATAAGATTTCCCTCATCACCAAAAATATCTAAAAAATGATTGTATATAATATTTTCTTCATGATCTTCCGGAAGCAGGTTGGCCTCGGTATGAGAGAACTTAATATATTGAATTTTTGATCCTAAAAATAGAGTAGCAGATGCTATGACCAATAAAATAATTATTCGCTGTTTTAGAATAAACCGGGAAACATATTGCCAAAAGTTCATAGATAATTAGATCATTTCAAAATAAAAAAAATGTATTTATTGAGGTTGAGATATAGGAAAATTCAATTAAACTAAAATTTAGAAAAGAAATTAAGGTTAAAGCTAAACTTTCATAATTTCTTTTTCTTTTACAACATAATGTTCATCTGCCATTGTAGAATATTTATTAGTAAGTTCTTGAATATCTATTTCCGCATTTTTTAATAAATCTTCGGAAATGTCTAAATTTTTTAATTCGTTATTTGCTTCTTTTCGATCATTTCTAATACTAACTTTTGCGTCCTCCGACTCAGATTTGGCTTGCTTGGCTAGCTCTCTTCTTCTTTCTTCGGTTAGAATAGGAACATTTATAATAACACTTTCCCCATTATTCATTGGGTTAAACCCTAGGTTAGCATTCATAATACCTTTTTCGATTTCCTGAATTAGAGATTTTTCCCATGGTTGAATTGAAATAGTATGCGCATCAAGGGTGTTGACATTTGCAACCTGACTCAAGGGAGTACTTGCACCATAATAATCAACCATTACACTTTTAAGCATCATTGGAGATGCTTTTCCTGCTCTAATATTTGTTAATTCTTGTTCAAGATGTTTTATAGCGCCATGCATTTGTTCGTCCGTACTCTCAACAATAAATTTAATTTCTTCATTCATGATTAAACAGTTAATGGGTTTTAAGAATTGACAAGAGTGCCTATTTTTTCACCTAAAATTATTTTCATCAAATTGCCTTTCTTATTCATGTCAAAGACAATTATTGGCAATTTATTTTCCTCACTAAGTGTGAAGGCAGTCATATCCATTACTTTTAGATCTTTATTTAAAACCTCCTTAAAGGTAATATTTTCAAATTTAACTGCATCTTTATTCTTTTCAGGATCAGAAGAATAAATTCCATCTACACGAGTTCCTTTTAAAATAACATCTGCATTGATTTCTATTGCTCTTAAAACTGCTGCTGTATCTGTTGTGAAATATGGATTTCCCGTACCTCCACCAAAGATCACAACCCTGCCTTTTTCTAAATGTCTTACAGCTCTTCTTTTAATAAATGGTTCAGCTATCTGTTCCATTTTAATTGCGGTAAGCAAACGTGTTTGCAAATCAACTTCTTCTAAGGCGCTTTGTAGAGCTAATCCATTTATAATGGTTGCAAGCATTCCCATATAATCTCCTTGAACTCTATCCATACCATTACTCGCTCCTGCTAGTCCTCTAAAAATATTGCCACCACCAATAACAATAGCGATCTCAACATTTTTAGCAACAATTTTTTTGATTTCATTGGCATATTCTGCTAGTCGAACAGGATCAATACCATATTGGCGATCACCCATTAAAGCTTCACCACTTAATTTTAAAAGAATTCTTTTATACTTCATCTGAAAGTTTGTAAGTTGTGCAAATATAATAAAATATACCTATCAAAAATTACTGTTTTTTATACAAAAAAAATCCCCGATAAATATTTATCGGGGATTTTTGTTCAAGTAATAAGTATCAAGTTTCAGGCACCAAATTAAAAACTCGGAACTTGGAACTTGGAATATTTTAACCTAGCGCAACACGTTTAAAATCAATCACTTCAACATTACCAATTGATTTTACATAATTTGCAACACTTACTTTACTGTCTTTTATAAAGTCCTGGTTTACTAAGGTATTGTCTCTGTAGAAACGTTTTATTTTTCCTTGAGAGATTTTATCCAACATTGCTTCAGGTTTACCTTCCTGACGTAGTTGATCCTTAGCGATTTCTATTTCTTTTTCAATAATTTCTTTAGAAACACCATCTTCATTAAGAGCAATTGGATTCATTGCAGCTGCCTGCATTGCAACATCTTTGGCCACTTCATCAACACCATCAACCTTTGCCGATAAACCAACTAAAGTAGCAATTTTATTTCCCGTATGGATATAAGATCCTACGAAAGGAGCGTTGATTTTTTCAAAACTTGAAAGTTCGATCTTTTCTCCTATAACACCGGTTTGCTCTATTAATTTTTCAGCAACAGTAATTCCTTCAAAATCAGCATTCAATAATTCTTCTTTCGAAATACTATTCAAAGCTTTATTGGCTAATTCTTTGGCAAAATTTACAAAAGATTCATTTTTTCCAACAAAATCTGTTTCGCACCCTAACACTATTAATGCACCAGCGGTATGATCATCATTTACAATTGCAATAGCTGCACCTTCTTTAGAATCTCTATCAGCTCTTTTTGCAGCAACTTTCTGTCCTTTTTTACGCAATAATTCAATTGCTAATTCAAAATCTCCGTTTGCCTCTACCAATGCATTTTTACAATCCATCATTCCGGCACCTGTAGTTTTTCTTAATTTATTAACTTCTGCGGCTGTGATTTTTGCCATAATAATATATTTTAATCGTTATTGAACAAGCTAATCAATTATTTTTCTTCGCTTGTTATTTCTTTTTTTGTTACTTCTTTAGCTTTTTCTGCTGCTTCTTTAGCTTTTACCGCTGCTGCTTCTTTCGTTTTTGCCGCCGCTTCTTCTTTCGCTTTTGCCGCTGCTTCTTTCAAAGCAATTTCTTTTTCTTTACTGCTTTTTCTTTCAGATAGACCTTCGGCAATTGCTTCGGTCAAATAGCTCAAAACCTTATCTATTGATTTAGAAGCATCATCATTCGATGGTATTACAAAATCAACAGGTCTTGGATCAGAATTGGTATCCACCATTGCAAAAATTGGGATATTTAATTTTTGTGCCTCTGCAACAGCTATATGCTCTCTTTTGATATCAACAACAAGAATTGCTCCCGGTAATCGAGTCATATCAGTAATAGATCCTAAATTCTTTTCTAATTTAGCTCTTTGACGATTGATCTGTAATTTTTCTCTTTTTGAAAGCGCTTCAAATGAACCATCTTTTTTCATTCTGTCAATATGAGACATTTTTTTAACCGCTTTTCTGATTGTAACAAAGTTTGTTAGCAT
>Ga0190293_1000270_pt1 | contig 18200 bp, 24 predicted proteins | sample 48693001_MG_FD_161671 | JGI IMG/M metagenome (GOLD analysis project Ga0190293, IMG submission 161671) | Hydrothermal vent microbial mat bacterial communities from Southern Trench, Guaymas Basin, Mexico - 4869-30-0-1_MG | ecosystem: Environmental > Aquatic > Marine > Hydrothermal vents >...
CTTAGTATAAGTATAAAAAATGAAGATTATTTTTTATACCGGATACCTTCTAGATGATTATCAAATCTTCGTTTGACATTTACCTTCTAATGGATGACCCCTTGGATAATATTGAACATTTTTATATTTAAAACGTAATTAATTTATTACATTATTTCAAAGGAGATTCATTTATGAAAATTAAAGTAATTTTTCTGGTGATTTGCATGCTTTTTCTTTTCAGTACTGCAGAAGGAAAGATCAATGCGAAATTAATGAGGTATATGGATGTTTCTGATACACAGATAACTTTTGTATATGGAGGCGATATCTGGCTGATGCAGAAAAGTGGAGGAACAGCTGTTCAGGTAACACATTCTCCGGGTGAAGAATCGTGGCCGAAATTTTCTCCTGATGGGAAATATATCGGATACACAGCATCCTATAATGGGAATAGTGATATATATGTGATAGCTGTAACGGGTGGTATACCTGTCAGAGTTACATATAACTCATATGCGGACAGGATGATAGAATGGCATCCTGACGGGAAGAGGATCTTATTTAGATCTGCACGGGAAAATGGTATACGCCGTCTTGGACAATTCTATCTTGTTGACAAGAATGGGGGAATCCCGGCTAAGATGAAAATTCCTTATGGTGAATTGGGTACTTTTTCTCCTGATGGTAATAAGCTCGCTTATATAACAAAAATAACAGAAAATTACCCTTTTAAAAGGTATAGGGGAGGGCTTGCATCAGATATTATAGTTTTCAATTTGAAAGATAATAAAGCAATAAATATAACAAAGACCGAAGCGACAGAAGGGAAACCTGCCTGGTCGGGTAATTACATTTATTTCCTTTCCGATCGTGGTGATAATATGAGACATAACATTTGGAAATATAATGTTCTAAATGAAAAATTCAGTCAGGTAACTACATTTGCGGATTATGACATTACTTATATGTCTGCAGGGAACAATGAGATAGTTTTTGAGTCTGCCGGCGGATTATACTTAATGGACCTGACAAATGATAAGTATAAGCAAATTAAAGTTAATGTTATCAGTGATCTTTCGACTGAAATGACAAAGAAAAAGAATGTGGGGAAGCAGATTACAAATATGACTGTTTCTCCCGATGCTAAACGGATTATTTTTGAAGCAAGAGGAGAGTTGTTTGATGTCCCGGCAGAAAAAGGTTTTATAAAAAACCTTACGAAAACAAGCGGTACCTGGGAGCATAGTCCTTCATGGTCCCCTGACGGGAAAAATATTGCTTACTGGAGTGATGCCTCGGGTGAATATGAGATCTATCTTAAAGATCTTTCCGGGAAAGTAAAACAACTCACTAAAAGGGAGAAAGGATATGGATATAGATTATTCTGGTCTCCTGATAATAAAAGTATAGCTTTTATTGATGAAACCAATAAAATATACGTTGTTGATATTGATTCCGGTAAAACAACAAATGTTGCTCATACTAAGTGGAATGTTGGACATGGAGGGAGATACTATTATCTGATATCCTGGTCACCTGATTCGAAATGGATCACATTTGAACTTGGAATGGACAATAGTAATAATGCAGTGTTTGTTTATAATCTGGCAGACAAAAAATTAAATCAGGTTACCAGCGGTTTTTTCTTCGACTATAATCCGATTTTCAGTGAGGATGGGAAGTACATATACTGCATGACAAACAGAAGTATGAAAGCTGTTTATTCAGACCTGGGTGACGGGACATGGGTATACCCGAATAGCAGTCAGATTGCTGTGATAAGCCTGACGAAGGGAGCAAAGTCCCTTCTATATACAGAGAATGATTCTTATAAACCATCTGGTAAGAAACCGGACGCAGAGAAAAAGAACGATAAGAAGAAAGATAAGAAAAAGGCTGAAATATCTGTAAAAATAGATCTTGATGATATTGAATCACGAATGGAGATACTTCCTCCAAAAGCAGGAAATATGGGTAGGTTGTTTTCCCTGAAAGGAAAGATAATCTATGTTAAATGGCCGAATTCAGGTAGTGATGAAAAAGATCCGTCTCTCATGTTTTATGACATAAAAGAAAGAAAATCTAAAAAGATCATCTCGGGTGTCAGCAACTATAATGTCACTTCAGATGGGAAATCCATTCTGGTCAAAAGCAAAAGGAGTTATGGGATCATTAAACCTGCTCCCGGCCAGAAAATAAAAAAACCGATTCCAACCAATGCTCTCGTGATGAATCTGGTCCCTAAAGAAGAATGGCATCAAATATTTAATGATATCTGGAGAAGGTATCGTGATTTTTTCTATGATCCTGCAATGCAGGGTGTCGATTGGAATTTAATGAGAAAAAGATATGGAGTACTTATTGATTACGCAAGAACCCGTCTGGATGTCAACAATATATGTTCGAATCTTTCTGCTGAACTAAGCGCCGGTCACACCTATACATTCGGTGGTGATTCTGAGAGAGTTTTACCCAGTATTACCGGTTTTCTCGGAATAGACTGGGGTGCAAAGAACAATAAACATATGGTGAAAAGAATAGTAAGGCCTGCGGCCTGGGATACTATAACAAGGTCACCATTTGACAAACCCGGAGTTAATGTTGTTGAAGGTGATTATATTCTTGCTGTTAATGATACTGAACTTGATCCTGACAAAGATCCATATTCTGTTTTTGAAGGATTTTCAGGTAAGACTGTTGAATTAACAATTAGCAAAAGTGGTTCTAATGATGACTCAAAAAAGATCGTTGTAAAATGCCTCACACAACGTGAAGAAACAAATTTAAGATTTTACGAATGGATCGAAAAAAACAGGTTGATGGTAGATAAACTTTCTGGTGGAAAACTTGGTTATGTTTATATGGCCGACACTTCATCCAGAGGACAGAGAGATCTTGTCCGTATGTATTATGCACAGGTTGATAGAAAGGGATTTGTTATAGATGAGAGGTTTAATGGTGGTGGTCAATTGGCGGACCGTTTTCTTGAATTGTTAAAACGTCCGGTTATCTATAATCTGAACTGGCGTCACGGAAAAGATCAGACTGTGCCATCCAAGATGAATACAGGGCCGGTCGGAATGCTGATTAACGGATGGGCAGGTTCCGGAGGGGATGGCCTTCCATGGGCGTTTCGTGAATTAAAAGCAGGCCCGATCGTTGGTGAAAGAACTCTTGGAATTCTTGTAGGTCCTGCAACAGGCCACAGACTTATTGATGGGGGAGGAATTACTGTTCCAGGTGCCAGGCTTTATTACAATAGTGGCAAATGGTTCCAGGAAGGCGAGGGTGTAAGGCCTGATATTTATGTCTGGGATGACCCGAATATGCTCATGAAAGGGAGAGATCTTCAGGTTGAGCGGCTTGTTAAAGAATTACTGATAATGCTTAAAACAAATACTCCTGAAATGACTCCTGCTCCGGCTAAAGAGGACCGGACAGCGAAGGGACTCATGGAGAAAAAATAGGTAATTGATAATGTGGGGAGATTATTTCTCCCCACAATATTTCATAAATTTATTTTTTTTTGTTGCAATTTGTTTCCTTATTTGATAAATTGCCTCTGAAAGGAGAAAAAAATGGCAGAAACAGCGTATTGTGTTAAATGTAAAGCAAAGTCTGAGATGAAAGATGCACAGGAAGTTAAAATGAAGAATGGAAGACCCGCTATGAAGGGTACTTGTGTAAAATGTGGAACAGGAATGTATAAAATTCTTCCTTCCAAAAAATAATCTGAATTCAGATAATTTACTAAAGTTAAGAAGTAATTAATTTGTTTGAAAATCAGGGGGGCTTATGCCCCCCTTTTATATCTGATCAAAACTAAAGATTTCTGATGATCTCGTCGGTCATCTCTTTTGTTGAAGCAGCTCCCTGATTGAGGGCATCTTCAGAACCCCTCAGTTTGGCCATATCATATGATTTAACTTTGCCATCTTCCACAACTTTTGAAATTGCATTTCTTATCTTTTCTGCAATTTCCTTTTCTCCGATATGCTCCAGCAGCATACATCCTGAAAGTATCATTGCAATTGGATTGACAATGGAGTTCTCATATTCAGCATATTTTGGTGCAGATCCGTGAGTAGGTTCAAATATGGCCACTTCCTCACCGATATTTGCAGAACATGCGAATCCAAGTCCGCCGGTCAATCCGGCAAAACCGTCTGAAACGATATCGCCGAACATATTTCCACTTGCTATAACTCCATAGTTTTCCGGATTCTTTGTCAGCCACATCATCTGAGCATCAATATTTGTATCCCATAAAGAAATTTCAGGATATTCTTTGGCAATCTCTTTCCCGAGAGCAAGCATCATCCCTGACGTTTCCCTTATAACATTTGGTTTCTCACAAATTGTTACTGATTTGTATCCGAATTTTTTTGCATATTCAAAAGCAGCACGAATTATCCTCTCAGTAGCTTTTTTTGTGAAGATCCTTGTTGAAACAGATAATTCACTCTTTGGTGTATCCTTGAAGTTTTTCATTTTAGGATGTGTGTTTAATGCAGCATAAACATCATCCGGCGGATCTGTCCATTCAACGCCACCATAAAGGCCCTCGGTGTTCTGCCGGAATATCACGACATCAACTTCAGGTTCTTCTATAGTGTTACCTTTACCTTTTCGGATGAAGTTTAATGGATTACCTTTGAATGTTTTACATGGGCGTGTACAAATATCAAGATTGAAGTGCTGTCTCAATCCTACGATAGGACTGTAATAGACAAAACCTTTATCTTTCAATGATGGATCAAGCTCTTTTGCAGCATCAGCTTTCGGTTTAGAAGTAATTGCACCGAAAAGTCCGAATTTGTGTTTTTTAAGTATTTCAAGAGTTCTCTGAGGAAGTGGATTCCCCTCTTTACACCAGAATTCCCATCCGATGTCGGCCTCTACATAATCAGCTTCAAATCCCGCAGCTTCCAAAACCCTCACCGCTTCCGGCAGGACTGTTTTTCCGATCCCGTCACCGGGAAGTAATACGATAGTTCTCTTTGACATTATTCCTCCTAAATTTTAAGGTATTTTTTTTTATCTGAAATAATAAGATTTGTTCAAACCTTATATGTTCGCCTTAATGAAATTTATAAGTCCGCCTTTTTTCAAAATATTCATAACTGTTGCAGGGTAGGAAGGGAATGTGAATTCACCTTTCGGTGTTATTATTTTTCCATTTTCCATGTCAACTATGACCTTGTCACCCTCTTTGATCGCATCAACTGCATCAGGAGCTATAATCGCCGGCATTCCGGCGTTAATTGCATTCCGGAAATATATCCTTGAAAATGATCGTGCAATAATAACATTTATTCCTGCATATTTTATTGCAATTGCAGCCTGTTCTCTCGACGATCCCATTCCGAAGTTTTTTCCCGCAACCAGAATGTCACCTTCACTTACTTTTGAAACAAACTCCGGATCCAGGTCTTCGAGGGCATGCTTTGCCATTTCTTCCGGTTCCATTTTCTGGTAAGTGTATTTTCCGGGAAATATTACATCGGTATTTATATTATCTCCATATTTCCATACTTTTCCCTCAAATTTGCCATTCATGATTCCCTCCGGGGATCTGTTATTTCACCTGTCAACGCTGCAAGTGCGACTGTTACCGGAGAGCCAAGATATATTTCTGCATCCCTGCACCCCATCCTTCCTTTGAAATTTCTGTTAGCGGTAGAGAATGTGACTTCACCCGGGGCCATCACTCCCTGATGGGCTCCAAGGCAGGGGCCGCACCCCGGATTCAATATGATCGCACCGGAATCTACCAGGGTCTCAATGATACCGCTCTTTATAGCCTCTTTATAGACAGTTCTTGAAGCTGGTATTATCAGAGTCCTTACTTTTACTTTCTTTCCTTCCATTACTTCGGCAGCAGCTCTCAAATCTTCCAGTCTTCCGTTTGTGCAGGTCCCGATCAGAGCCTGGTCAATTTTTGTTCCCTCAACATCTTTGATCGAAGCAAGATTGTCGACAGTATGGGGCTTTGCAACCGAAGGTGATACATCTTCAACATTAAATTTGAAAATATTGCTGAATACTGCATCTTCGTCAGAATAGAGACTCTCATATTCACTCTTTGCACGCCCTCTCAAATAATCAAATGTGTTATGATCAGGAGGAGTGTAACCGCATTTTGCCCCCATTTCAGCTGCCATATTTGACAACACCATCCTTTCAGGAACGGTCATTCTGTTTATGGTATCTCCTGAGAATTCAACAGCTTTATAATCAGCACCATCTGACCCGATCTTTCCTATAATATAGAGGGCAATATCTTTTGGAGTGATATATTTTGGCATGATCCCATTTATGACTATTTTTATAGTTTCCGGGACTGAAAACCATAATTCTCCGGTTGCCCAGATTGCGGCTACTTCTGAACGTCCGATTCCGGCTGAAAGTGCTCCTAATGCACCGTAAGTAGTAGTATGGGAGTCTGACCCTACAATTAGTTTTCCCGGCATGGCAAATCCCTGTTCTGTAAATATCTGGTGACAAATACCATGGTTAATATCAAAGAAATTCTGAATGTTTTGCTCTTTAACAAAATTTCTTATCTCCTTATGGTTTATAGCAGATGATTCCTTTGGTGCTGGAACCTCGTGATCGAGAATTATTACAACTCTTTCAGGGTATTTTATTCTGCTGACACCAATTTTTTTGAATGTTCCCGATATTGCAGCCGCATTGTCATGACTCATTACATAATCAGGCTCAACAGAAACTATTGCTCCGGCTCTTACATCTTTTCCGGACTTATTACTGAAAACCTTCTCAACAAAAGTTTTTCTCATATTGTCTCCATTTGAATCAATTTCACTAAACCTCGTAACGAGGTTAATTATGCAATTGACTCCTTTTAAAAAAGATACGTAATTCTATAAAAAAAACAACATTATGTAAAGAATAAATCAACAAATAATTTTAAATTATAACTTTTTTCTCAGTCTTTGAATTATTATTGATTTATTGAAAAAATTAATTTGAAATTACCGGGAACACAATTGAAAAAATACAGGATGGTAATGTGATTACCATCCTGTTTATTCGTGAATGTTGATTAAATTGTTTTAATCTAAGTCTATTGCTCCCATTGTTTTCTCCCTTCTCTTCTTTTCCATTTTATCCCATTTCTTCATACATCTGGGATACTTTACTTTTCCGAGGGAACACTTCAAATAGTCAGAGATATACATTATGCATGCTCTTATAGCTTTACCTACCGGAGTCTTTTTCGCTTTATCACCACTAATACCGAAATTTCTTATATTCAACCCCGCGCCAATCGCACTACCCTTTGCCTTTGCTTCGATAGTCCTGGCATCAACTATTTCACCTGTCTCAGCATCGATCACCTTTACATCAACTGCGATATAGGCTTTTGATTTTTTACCTCCGAGGCTTAGCCCTTTGAACCTCACTTTTCCACCGGAAGATTGGCTCATCTCAAATGCTGTGACTGTTCCGGCTATAAGATATTTTGCGCCCTTGATCCTTCCCATTTTTACAAGAGTACTTTTACTTACCCTTCCGGAACGACTAAGGTCCTGTTCTGACAGGACTGCTCCTATCTCTTTTCTTTCCAATACAGTAAAAGCTTTTACAGTGAACAGCTCTGCGATAAGCATATCCTGTAACTCTGTGGCAACCGTATTGTTCCATCTCCAGAAACTTGTTCCTGCAACCTGGTTTGTGAATCTCAGAACACCCAGGCGGGGTTTTTCCTGAGCAAAGCCTTCGATCATCGGACCCATAATTAAAAGCACAGATAATATTATCAGTATCTTTTTCATTTTTCCTCCTTTAAATTTTGGAATCATTATAGTTAATAAATAAAAAAAAATAAATTCTATCTCACTATTTTTTTAATTTACTCTCAATCCTGGCCCCTAAATCAGCCCAGGCTGATTTCTCTTCACTAGCGTGAATTCACCTTGCCCCTGGAGGGGGACTTTACTAACAGGTCTATGATCCCCCTTTAATCCCCCTTGAGGAAGGGGGAAAACTGTATTAAAAATATCGCTTATCACCTCCCTTGGTAAGGGGGGTGCCGGAGGCGGGGGGATAAAATTTGACCTTCTTGTGATTCAGTTATAAAATTGACCGATGAAATTAAGTGACTTCAGATTTGAACTTCCGGAAAGCCGGATAGCCAGGTTCCCTTCAGACAAACGTTCCGGATCAAAACTTATGGTTGTAAACAGAGGAACCGGGGAAATCTCTCACCATATATTTTCAGATCTCCCGAGCCTCCTTGATAAAAATGATTTTATTGTTATGAACAACACTAAGGTAGATCCTGTGAAAATCTTTGTGCATGTCGGCGAAAAGAGGGTTGAACTTCTCATCACCAAAAAACTCTCAGAAAATATGGTTGAATGTTTCGCCCTTCCGGCAAAAAGAATGAAGAAAGGGACGGTATTCAGTATTGTTAATGGAAAAAGCGGGAAAGTTGAGGCTGAAGGCGAAAGGGGGAGACGAATATTGAAACTGAACTTTTCCTTAGAGGAGTTATTTGAAAATGGTTATGCTCCTCTTCCACCTTATATAAAAAGAAAATACGATGAAGCGAACCAACACAGAGCTTTTGATCTAAAACGGTATCAAACAATTTATTCTAAAAATCCGGGATCGATAGCTGCTCCTACAGCAGGCCTTCACTTTGATGAAGATCTGTTGGAAATAATAAAGGAGAAAAATGAAATTCTCGAAGTTACTCTCAGTGTGGGACCGGCAACATTTCAGAAGATTGAAGTTGAGAATATTAATGAACATAAAATGGGAATTGAAAATATCAGGATTGAAAAATCGGTTTCAAACAGAATAAACTATTTAAAAACATGTAATAAAAACCTTTTAGCTGTCGGTACTACTTCTGTAAGATCTCTCGAAACCTTTGCATCAGAAAATCCGATGGAAGAAGATTTTAGTTCGGGTATATTTATTTCTCCAGGCTTCAAGTTTAAAATGGTTGACAAGCTACTTACAAACTTCCATCTCCCTGAGTCATCCCTTTTCATACTTGTGTCATCATTTGCAGGCCTCGGTCTCATGAAAAAAGCATATCAAATCGCCATCGATAGAGAATATAACTTCTTCTCATACGGTGATGTTATGCTCATAATTTAGAAAAAAGCATTAAATACAAAATTATTTAAAAAAATCATTGCAGAAAACGAAAAAAAAGGGTATAATTCGCCTGAAAAAGTGGATTTTTCCAGTTTTTTAAAATTGACACACCTGCTATGGGTGTGGTATACTCTTTGAGTTTTTTGCTGGCGTAGCTCAGTTGGTAGAGCAGCTGATTTGTAATCAGCAGGTCGGGGGTTCAAGTCCCTTCGCCAGCTGTTTTTTATTGGACGGGTAGGTTCCAGAGTGGTTAAACGGGATGGGCTGTAAACCCATTGGCTTATGCCTTCGGTGGTTCGAATCCGCCCCTGCCCAATTAAGCGGGAGTAGCTCAGCTGGCAGAGCTATAGCCTTCCAAGCTGTAGGCCGCGGGTTCGAATCCCGTCTCCCGCTTGAGTGCCCTCGTAGCTCAGCTGGTAGAGCGCATCCTTGGTAAGGATGAGGTCATCAGTTCAAGTCTGATCGAGGGCTTTGGCTTTGTTTTTTAAATTATTTATATATAAAGTTATAAAATTTAGGAGGAATTATGAGCAAGGAAAAGTTTGACAGGAGCAAGCCCCATTTAAATATAGGGACAATAGGCCACGTAGATCATGGTAAGACCACTCTGACAGCGGCGATAACAAAGGTGTTGAGCAAGAGTGAAACATCAAATGTTGAATATCGTGATTTTTGGAGTATTGATAATGCTCCCGAAGAGAAAGAGCGTGGAATTACGATCCAGATATCCCATGTTGAATATGACACAAAAGAGCGTCATTATGCTCATATAGACTGTCCCGGTCATGCCGATTATATCAAGAACATGATCACTGGAGCTGCTCAGATGGATGGAGCAATTCTTGTAGTTAGCGCTACAGACGGTCCGATGCCTCAGACCAGAGAGCACATTCTTCTTGCCCGTCAGGTTAACGTTCCTTCGATGGTAGTGTTTATGAACAAAGTAGATATGGTAGATGACGAAGAGATTCTTGATCTTGTAGAGCTTGAGATCAGAGAACTTTTAACAGAATACGGATTTCCCGGAGATGATATTCCTGTAGTCCGCGGCAGTGCATTGAAGGCAATGGAAAGTGACGAAGCCCCTGATGCAGAGTGGAATAAGAACATAATGGAATTGATGGATGCGGTAGACAGTTATATCGAGTTGCCGGCAAGACCTATTGATCAGGATTTCATACTTCCGATCGAGGATGTATTTACAATAAGCGGCCGTGGAACAGTTGTTACCGGCAGAGTGGAAAAAGGTATAGTCCACGTAGGCGATGAGATAGAGATAGTTGGAATCAGAGATACGCGTAAGAGGGTTGTGACCGGAGTTGAGATGTTCAAGAAACTTCTTGATGAAGGCAGAGCCGGAGATAACATCGGAGTACTTTTACGTGGAACGAACCGTGAAGATGTAGAGCGTGGTATGGTTCTTGCAAAAACAGGAAGTATAACACCTCATACCAAGTTCAAGGCAGAAGTGTTCGTGTTGAGCAAGGATGAGGGCGGCCGTCATACACCGTTCATTACCGGTTATCGTCCCCAGTTCTTTTTCCGTACAACAGATGTTACAGGAAGTGTAACAATGTCCAAGGGAGTTGAGATGGTAATGCCCGGAGATAATGCTACATTTGAAATAGAGCTGATCACCCCGATAGCAATGGAGAAGGGTCTCAAGTTTGCGATCAGAGAAGGCGGAAGAACAATAGGAGCAGGATCTGTTACAGAAATTATTAAATAAGGCAGGTTAATATGACAAATAAAATAATCATTAAATTAAAATCTTTTGACAGCAGGATACTTGACAAATCATCAGCTGAGATCACTTCAAAGGCGAAAAGGACAGGTGCGAAAGTTGCAGGCCCTATTCCGATCCCGACTAAGATCGAGAGATTTTGTGTGCTACGTTCACCTCATGTAGATAAAAAATCGAGAGAACATTTTGAGAGGAGAACGCATACAAGGCTGATCCATATCCTGGAACATAATGACGATACGATTGCAGAGTTGAAGAAGATGGATCTCCCTGCAGGTGTTGAGGTTGAAGTAAAATCTAATTAGAAGGTGAAAAAATGATTGAAGGAATAATTGGAAAAAAAGTTGGAATGACTCAGATCTTTACTGATGAAGGTATTGTCATTCCGGTTACTATAGTAAAAGCGGGCCCATGCCTGATCGTTCAGAAAAAGGGTGAGAATGAAAAAACCCTGAACAAGGTTCAGCTCGGATTTGTTGAAGATAAAAAAGTGAAAAATGTGACAAAGCCAATGATGGGACATTTTGATAAAGCTAAGGTCCCGCCTACCAAACTGCTGAGAGAGTTTTTTATAGATAACGATGATCACAAGGTAGGTGATTCGGTTAAAGTTGATATTTTTGAAGAAAATGAAAAAGTGAATCTGGTCGGCGTTACCAAGGGAAAGGGTTTTCAGGGAGTTGTACGAAGGTGGAATTTCGGAGGAGGCCCAAAATCTCATGGTTCAATGCATCACAGAAGGGCCGGTTCTATCGGCATGTGCGCTTTCCCCGGTGAAGTAATGAAAGGACAGAAAATGCCCGGAAGAATGGGTGGTAAAAATAAGACGGTCAAAGGGTTGAAGGTAGTGAAGATTGATCTGGAAAATGATCTGATCCTGATAAAGGGAGCGGTTCCCGGATTTAACGGAAATTACGTTTACATTTTAAAGGATTCCTTTAAGAGGAGATAGAAATGTTAAAGCTGAATGTCAGAAACTTAAATAATGAAGAGGTCAGCAAGGTTGAAGTCCCGGAAGAGGTTTTCGACTATCCATTAAGGGAGCACCTTGTGTATGAGGCTGTAAAGAATTTTAGAGCTAATCAGAGAAGTGGTAATGCCGCCACAAAAACAAGAGGGAAGATTACCGGCAGTGGCAAGAAATTATGGAAACAGAAAGGGACGGGGCGTGCCCGGGTTGGAACCATCAAGAGTCCTTTGTGGAGATCCGGTGGTATTACATTCGGACCACAACCTCGTGATTATTCCTATAGTATGCCGAAAAAGGCAAGAAGAAATGCACTGAAGTCAGTCCTTTCTGAAAAAGTAAGAAATGATAAATTGTTCGTAATTGACAAAATAGACGTAAATTCAAATAAAACAAAAGAGACCCTAAATCAATTACAGAAATTTGATTTTGAAAAAATGTTGATTGTCGATAACAGAGATAATTCAAAATTGATGTTATCAACAAGAAATTTGAAAAATGTAAAAAGCATAGACTTTTCAGAGATCAATGTTTATGACACATTAAAATATACTCATATCATGCTCTCTGTAGATGCTTTGAATGGAATATTGGAGGTCCTCAAATGAAATTAGAATATACGGATGTGATCGTTGCTCCGATGATAACCGAGAAGTCCAGCGAGCTGAAGGATACTCTTCACAGTCTGTGCTTTAAGGTTCATAGGAATTCAAACAAACTTCTTGTTAAAGAAGCGGTTGAGAAACTTTTCAATACTAAAGTTGAATCTGTAAGGTTGATGAATTACTACGGTAAGGAAAAAAAATACGGAAGGTTTACAGGCAGACGCTCAAGTTGGAAGAAAGCATATGTGAAGCTTCAGAAAGATGCAAAAATGATTGAGTATTTCGAGGTATAAAAATGGGAATAAAAGTATTTAATCCAATTACTCCAGGACTAAGAGGAAAGACCGGCTTTACATTTGAAGAGTTGACAACGGATAAGCCTTATAAAAAGCTGGTTAGAAAGCTTAATAAATCCGGTGGAAGAAATAATGAAGGTCACATAACAAGCAGGTTCAGGGGTGGCGGACACAAAAGGAAATATAGAATTATTGATTTTAAGAGGAATAAGCTGGATATAGCAGGTGTTGTTGAAACGGTTGAATATGACCCTAACAGAACCACAAGAATATCCCTTATAAAATATGTTGATGGTGAAAGAAGATATATCCTTACTCCACTTGGAGTTAAAGTAGGAGATCAGATCGTATCAACTAACGGCGAAGCTGAAATCTCTCCTGGAAATTCTCTTCTGTTAAAGAACATCCCGGTTGGAACTATCATTCATAACATTGAATATATAAGCGGGAAAGGAGCTCAGATCGCAAGGACAGCCGGAGCATCTGCCACACTTATGGCTAAAGAGGGTAAATATGCCCTGGTAAAAATGCCCTCAAGTGAGGTTAGAAAGATTTTAGTTGAGTGTAGAGCTACGATTGGCCAGCTTGGTAATGTTGAGCATGGAAATATTAAGATTGGTAAAGCAGGGAAGACCAGATGGCTCGGGCGCCGTGGTCATGTCAGAGGTACTGTTATGAACCCGGTTGACCATCCGCATGGTGGTGGTGAAGGGAAAACCAAAGGTGGAAGACACCCTGTGTCTCCCTGGGGACAACCTACGAAGGGATACAAGACAAGAAGGAATAAAAGAACCGATAAATTTATTGTTAAGAGGAGAAAGTAGATAAATGGGCAGATCAGTTAAAAAAGGTATTTTTATTGAAGAAAAATTGTTCAATAAAGTTATTGCCGCAAAAAATAGTAAAAAGAGAGAAGTTATTAAGACCTGGTCAAGAAGATCTACAGTTATTCCTGAAATGGTCGGGTTAACAATTGCAGTCCATAACGGGAGGAAGTTCATCCCGGTTTTTGTTTCAGAGAACATGGTTGGTTGTAAACTTGGCGAATTTTCCGAAACAAGGACATATAAAGGACACACCTCTAGAGAGAAAGGGAAATAATAGGAGAATAGAATGGCTGAAGTATCAATTTCAAAAGGAAAATATATGAAAATATCTCCGCAAAAGGTCAGGCTCGTGGCGGATCTCATTAGAGAGAAAGATGCCGGGGAAGCTGTGACTATTCTGAAGTTCTCGAAGAAAAAGAAAGCAGCGGATATAATTTATAAAGTACTTAATTCGGCAATAGCTAATGCTCAGGTGAAATTTCCGAACCTGGACGTAGATAATCTTTATGTTTCAAGGATCTTTGCTGATGCAGCTCCCATGATGAAAAGATTCAGAGCAGTTCCCCGAGGGAGAGGGGTAAGAATTTTAAAGAGATATTCTCATATAACAATATCTCTTTCAGAGAGAGAGGAGAAATAATGGGCCAGAAAACACATCCCTACGGATTCAGGTTAGGATTTAATAAAAGCTGGTTATCTTTATGGTACAGCAAAGGCAAAGACTATGTAGAACTGCTTCATTCGGACTTGAAAATAAGAAATACTGTAAAGAAAGAATATAAACATGCAGGGATTGCTTCGATCGAGCTGAAGAGGGTATCTGATACAATAAGAGTTCAGATAAACACAGCAAGGCCTGGTATCATTATCGGGAAGGGCGGATCCGGCATACAGAAGATCAAAGAGATGATTGCCAAGCTTGCAAATAAGAACAAGGATAAAATTCTCGTTGACGTAATTGAGATTAAATATCCTGAAGTTGTTTCACAATTAGTTGCTGAGGGCGTTGCTTATCAGATCGAAAAAAGGATTTCCTTTCGTCGTGCAATGCGTAAAGCTGTTGACTCATCTTTAAGAGCCGGAGCAATCGGTATTAAGATAAGAGTATCCGGCAGGCTCGGAGGAAACGAAATTGCAAGATCTGAATGGTATCTTGTAGGTAAACTTCCATTGCAGACACTCAGAGCTGATATTGATTACGGTTATGCCGAGGCTCAAACAGATTACGGCATAATAGGGGTAAAGGTGTGGATATATCCCGGAGATAAAGAAAAAGAAAGATATAAAAAGCAGAATATTGAAATTGCAGAGAAGGGAGAATGACCGATGTTAATGCCAAAGAAAGTTAAACACAGAAAGGTATTCAGAGGGAAGAGAAGAGGTGTTGCTACAAAAGGAAATACTCTGGAATTTGGAGAATATGGTCTTCAGTCACTTGAGAATGCCTGGATAACTGCCCGGCAGATCGAAGCCGGAAGGGTAGCTATTAACAGATATATAAAGAGGGGCGGGAAGCTCTGGATAAGGCTGTTTCCATATAAACCCGTAACTTCAAAACCTATTGAGGTTAGAATGGGTAAAGGTAAAGGTGATCCCGAATTTTGGGTGGATGTAGTCAAAAGAGGAAGAGTTATATATGAATTGGAAGGAGTTGATGAGGTAACGGCAAAAGAGGCAATGCGTCTCGCCCAGATGAAATTCCCCATTAAAACCAGGTTCATAAAGAGGACTTAACGGAGTATCAAATGAAAGCAAAAGATATTAGATCAATGACAATAGATGAGATCGACGGGAAACTTGTTGAACTTAAGGATAAATTGTTTAAGCAGAAGATCCAGAAATCATTGGGTCAGTCTGATAATCCCTTCAAGATCAAAGGTACAAAAAAGGATATCGCAAGATTATCGACGATTTTAACTGAAAAGAGGAAAAAAGATGGAAAAGAAAACTAAATCAGGCATTACACTTACCGGCCAGGTTGTTTCTACAAAAGCAGACAAAACAATTTCTGTCAGTGTTGAAACGGTTTTTCAGCATCCTGTATATAAAAAAATTATCAGGAAAAAGAAAAATTATCTGGCTCATGATGAAACAAACAAATTTAAAGAAGGTGATGTAGTCAAGATCAAACTTGTAAGGCCTTTGAGCAAAAATAAGACATGGCTTGCTGTTGAATTGATCTCTTCGGCTCCCGGCAAGGAGGTTTTGAAATGATCCAGATGCAGACAAGGCTTAAAGTAGCTGATAATTCAGGGGCTAAGGAACTGATGTTCATCCGTGCAGTTGGGGGAGGAGTTGGTAAGATAGCTCATATTGGAGATATCTTTGTAGGAACCGTCAAATCTGCAGAACCTAATTCTAAAATAAAGAAGGGTGAAGTTGTAAAAGCAGTAATAGTAAGAACCAGAAAGGAAGTGAGAAGAAGAGACGGATCATATATCAGGTTCTCTGATAATGCAGCTGTAATAATAGATGCTCAGGGCGAACCGATAGGAACAAGAGTTTTTGGCCCTGTTGCCCGTGAGCTTAGAGAAAAAAAATTTATGAAGATTGTATCACTAGCGCCGGAGGTAACTTGAAATGTCAACGCAAAAAATGAAAAAAGGTGATCCGGTTATAGTTGTAAGCGGAAAAAAAGAAGACAAAGGTAAAAAAGGGAAGATAATAAGACTGCTGACTGAAAAAAACAGGGTTGTAGTTGAAAAAATTCATATCGTTAAAGAATACGTTAAAGCAAATCCTCAGAAAAATATACAGGGTGGCATCGTTGATAGAGAAGGATCTATTCCTCTGGCAGCTATTATGTATTATTGCAGTGAATGTGAACAAGGAGTGAGGATAGGGTATAAGATAGAAAAAGATTCCAAACACAGGGTCTGCAAAAAATGTGGTGTTGTTGTTGACTAGGAGTAATAAATGAGCAGAGTACAGGAAAAATTTAATAAAGAATTAAGGGAAAGCCTTAAAAAAGATCTGAAAAAAGATAATATTATGATGGTCCCGAGGCTTGAAAAAATAGTAGTTAATTCCGGAGTAGGAGAAGCTACACAGAATATTAAACTTCTGGATAAAGTGATTGATGAGCTTACAGTTATAACAGGGCAAAAGCCTTCTGTAAGAAAAGCAAGAAAATCAATTGCAACTTTCAGACTGAGAGAAGGTATGCCGATAGGAGCAACAGTGACCATGCGGAATAAAAGGATGTATGAATTCTTTGACAGACTGGTCTCTTTTGTAATTCCGCGGATCAAGGATTTCAGAGGTCTTTCTCCGAAATCATTTGACGGAAGAGGCAATTACACTATGGCTATTAAGGATCAGCTTGTGTTTCCTGAAATAGATTATAATAAAGTAGACCGTGCAAATGGTATGTCTATAACGATTGTTACTTCTGCTTTAAACGATTCAGACGCATTGGTATTATTAAAAAAACTGGGTTTACCCTTAAGGGATTAGGAGATAAAAGTGGCCAAGAAATCAACAATTGCGAAACATTTAAGAGGACGAAAATATAAAGTAAGAGAGAGTAGCAGATGCAGAGTTTGCGGTAGATCCCGTTCTGTATATAGAAAGTTTGAATTATGCAGGCTTTGTTTCAGAGAACTATCTTTAAGAGGAGAGATACCGGGTGTTACTAAAGCATCCTGGTAGGGAGTAATTATGAGCCATACTGATCCAATTGCAGATTTACTGACAAGAATTAGAAATGCCGCAAGGATAAATAAACCTTCAGTTGATATTCCTTATTCTAAAATAAAGGAAGAAATAGTAAAAGTAATAAAGAAAGAAGGTTATGTTTCCGGTTACGAAATTAACAAAGAATTCCCGTCAAAGCTTGTTGTCAAACTAAAAAGCAGGCCGGGTGGAAAAGGAAGTGTTATTGAAGGACTGGAAAGAATCTCGAAACCCGGTAGAAGGGTTTATTCAAATGTTGAAAGTATCCCGAAGGTTATTGGTGGAATGGGCGTTTCGGTCATTTCAACCTCAAAGGGTATTTTTACCGGAAAAGAATGTGAAAAGAATAATATCGCTGGCGAAATATTATTCCATATTTGGTAGGAGGAAAAATGTCGAGACTAGCTTCTAAACCAATAAAACTTGAAAGTTCAATAACAACAGAGATAAAGGATGATTTGATCACTTTAAAAAACTCCAAGGGAGAGCTTAGTGTAAAGATCGTCAAAGGAATCAAATTGAAAATTGAATCAAATGAGATATTCGTCGAAAGAGAAAATGATCTTTATAAAGCTAATCAGGGCCTTGTATGGAGTCTTGTTAATAATGCTGTAGAAGGACTTACTAAAGGCTATTCAAGGAAGATCGAAATCGTAGGCAAAGGCTGGAGATCTGAAGTTAAAGGTGATGTTGTAAATCTTCAGGTCGGGTACTCACACCCGGTTTCATATAAATTTCCAAAGGGTATAACTGCAACACAGGAAAATCCAGGACAGTTCGTTCTGTCCTCAATTGACAAACAACTTCTCGGGCAGGTATGTGCAAATATTCAGAAGATTAGGCCGGTAGAGCCATACAAACTGAAAGGTATAAGACTTGAAGGTCAATACCTGAGGAAGAAAGTCAGAAAGACAGCGGGAGTATAATATGATCAAGGCAAAATATATTGTAAAAAAAAGAAGAAGT
>Ga0190293_1000271_pt1 | contig 18199 bp, 21 predicted proteins | sample 48693001_MG_FD_161671 | JGI IMG/M metagenome (GOLD analysis project Ga0190293, IMG submission 161671) | Hydrothermal vent microbial mat bacterial communities from Southern Trench, Guaymas Basin, Mexico - 4869-30-0-1_MG | ecosystem: Environmental > Aquatic > Marine > Hydrothermal vents >...
GAAACTCTGAAAGATCGAGTGCTTCTATAGCGTCTTCTACTGCCTCTTTGTCGGTGTCCCCCTGTGTGCGGGGGTCGAAACGATGTGGGAAACGTCCCATCGCAACCACCTGCTCAACGGTGAACGCTATGTCTGGTTCGCGCGTTGCATCGAGGAAGCCGCGGAGCTTCGCTCTCCGCTCAAGCGAGATGGTAGAGAGCGCCTCAGATTCGTACCAGATGGAGCCTTCTGATGGGATTATGTCTCCCGAGAGCAGATGGAGCAGTGTCGACTTCCCTGCACCGTTGGGGCCGATCACCGCTGTCATCGTCCCCGACGGTACGTCAAACGAGATGCCGTTGACGAGAGAGTGACGAGCGACGACGTACGAGACATCTTTGATCTGGACCCTCATCGAACGGTCTCCCTCCGGACAAGCCATACGAGTACCGGTCCACCGATGGCGGCTGTCAACAGACCGATCGGGATCTCGATCGGAGCCGCAAGTGTTCGCGCAACGGTGTCGAAGACGAGGACCACGATCGCACCAGCGATGGCAGATGCTGGGATGGTGATGCGGCTGATGCTCCCGAGCATCGGTCTTATCACAAGGGGGACGATGAGACCGACGAAGCCTATGACACCACCCAGAGCGACAGATGCCCCAACGCCGACGCCGATCGCAGCAAGTGCGAGAGGAACACGCCGGTGAGTATCGAATCCAAGGTGTATCGACGCTCGCTCGCCGAGGGCCAGGAGGTCGAGTCCAGGTCCCAACCACCACAGCAGCGCGATGCTGAGCGCGACGAGAGGAGCCGCTGCCGCGACGAGGGGCCAACTCACGCCTGACAAGGACCCGAAGATAAAGAAGGAGAGCGTCGGGACATTGGCGCTATCGACCAGCAGCACGAACAAGCCGGTCCACGCCATCAAGGCAAGCCCAGCACCGATGCCTACGAGCACACCAACGATCGAACCGCTGGTCGCTGCAGCGAACCGTCTTGTCGCGAGTCCGTAGCCGGCCCCTGCCAATGCGCCAAGGATGACGGCGAACTGGGACGATGCCCCGGTGGGGGCGATCGCGTACCCGATGGCAACTCCAAGACCAGAGGCTCCCGAGATCCCCATGAGATGCGCATCGACGACAGGTGTGCGTTGTATCCCCTGAAGCGAAGTCCCAGCGACAGCGAGCGTCGCTCCAACAGCTACCGCGGCCAGTGAGCGAGGTAGACGTACGCCTGATAGCACCCTGCCGGACAACGACTCGTCAGGCAGTCCTCCTGTTGCCCACGTGAGAACTTCGGCGATAGGGATGTTGACTGCACCCACAGCTAGTGACAGGCCGAAGGTTGCGACGAGGAACACCGAACCAGCCGCGAACCATCGCGTGGCTCGGCTGCGCTGTGTCGAGGTCAAGGTGCCACGCCGAGGTCGTCAAGGTCGCTTGTGAGGGCAGCCACAGACTGTGCAATACGTGGTCCGAGTGTAAGGAAGTCACCCTCGGGGTACGCGAGGATGTACCCGTCGCTGCCGGCAGGGGTCTGAGCTATCCCTGGTATCGCCAGGAGGCCGTCGATCCCTCCGAGCGACTCGAGGCCTTCAGCGGGCACCACGATGACATCAGGGGACGCTGCGATCAACGCCTCAGGCGTCACAGGTATGGACCCTTCTACGCCTGAAAGTGCACCTGCGTCTCGCGCACCTGCGGCAGCGATCACCGGATTGGTCACCATATTGGTGCCGAACAACAACATCACGTCGGGCCCTCGTGTGTATACATATGCGATGGTTGGAGATCGATCAGACGGCGGATTCGCGGCACCTGCCATCTCGATCTCGGTGCGTATCCGATCGGTGAGGGCCTGAGACTCAGTTCGCGTATCGAGGATCTCACCGAGGTGCCCGATCTTGGTGTACATCGATGTGAATGTCGTGGACGTGTCGAGGATGACCACGGGTACACCGGCTGACCGTATCTGGTCGATCGCAGACTGCGGTCCAGTCTGGGTGTCACCGATCACGAGTGTGGGGTTCTGGGAGAGGACAGCTTCGGTGGACAGGAACCGGCCGATTCCCACCTTGGGGAGGAGCACCGCCTCCTCCGGGTACACCGTCGTGAGGTCGGTTGCGACGATGGACGAGCCCCTTCCGAGTTCGTACACGAACTCGGTGAGGTCTCCTGAAAGTGTGACGATGCGTGATGTGTCGGCCACCGATGCAGCTACGCCATCCGATCCCGTGAAGCTCCCCTCCTGGTCCGCGGTCGATGATGAGCTGTCCCCAGAACAGGCTGCTGCTATGAGAGCGAGGGCGACGAAGATCAACGGGCGTGCGTGACGCATGGTGTGCTTTCTCAGGACGAAGGACAGCCGACCCTGGCCGATGCCATGATCGAGCAGAACAACTCGCGTGTGACGAGCCACGTGCCATCCACACGGACCGCATCGCCCAAAAGATCCGGGTAGGTGGGATTCCCACCGAACAGCAGATCGTAGGTCACCTCAGCTGTGTCTCCAGTGACGGTGACACTCGTTGCCACGAGGCCTACGCCTCCCATGGATTCGCCTGTCTTGGTGTACTTCGCTACGGTTTCTTCCAGCCCGGCGGGATCATCGATCAGGGATGCCTTCTCCTCGTACGTCGTGTCACTAGAGAAAACGGTCTCGTAGAGATCGGTGATCTCTTGGGTGTCCTGTTGATCGGTCGACGCAGACGGAGCCGTCGTCGTCGTGGTCACGTCCAGCACCGCTGATATCGTCGTGGAATCGGGCACCTCGCCCTGCGTATCCTCGGAGGCTGACGAGCACGCTGCTGCGATCATCGCAATGACCGAGATGAGTATGAACGCACGTTTCATGGCTGTGACCTCTGAGTCTGGTGGTTGGGAACCAAATTACAGCACTGTCCTGGTTCGACACGCTGTCGGCACCTGGTCCTAGCGCTTCTTCAGGGTTCCGGTTTCTCGTCATACCGAGCCGAGACAGAGATAGCCAGGACAGCTGTATCTGTCAGTCATCAGTGCTGTCTGGCAGGGGTGTAGGATATCGAACGAGGGAAAGTGGTTCAGTGAGCACGGACAAGTCGTCGAAATCGAAGGGCTATTCTCCTGACGGTCCGGAGGAAGTTCCCGACGTTGCTGAAGAAGTTGGCGTCGCAGGCGATGTCTTGACGACCGACGACTCCGACGTCGTTGTCATTGCTGTGGGTCAGGTGGATGGCGACGTCACTGATCTTGCCGAGGACGTATCCGGGGCCACTCTCGATCAAGTTGATGAACTCGCGGCGATCCGTGCCGAAAACGCGGAACTCCGCAACCAACTCGACACTCAGCAGGCGGAGAAGAAGCCCAAGACTCAGTCGACGGCGAATCCGATTTGGAGGAAGGTTGTCGCGATAGCGCTGATCGTCTTCGCAATCCTGGCTACGGTCTCGGCTGTCAGTGTGGTTTGGGCGAAAACCACTTTCGAGAACGAGGATCAGTTCGTCGCAACACTGGCACCCCTTGTGAAAGACGAGGACGTAGCGTCGGTTGTTTCACTCATCGTTGCAGCGGAGATCGTCAAGGCAACGGGCCTCGAGGAATCGGTCCGTGACTCGCTCCCCGTCGAGTTGAGGTTTCTGGCGATTCCTGTGACGAACTCGTTCACGGCAGTGATCGCCGCAGGTGCGAACGAGGTGATCCAGTCAGGCGCGTTCACTGAGGTCTGGGAGTTGGCGCTCAGGGGGACACACAAGGCTGCGAGTGTGGCCATCAGCGGGAATGATCGAGCCATCGCTTCACAGAATGGTCAGGTGTCGATCGATCTGGACAAGATCGGCGACACCGTCATCGAGCATGTCGAGTCCACGGGTCTCGAACTGCCTGATATCCAACTTGAGCTGGGTTCGATCGTTGTATACGAGGACGGTCAACTCGCAACTGTTCAATCCCTTGCCCAGGCGATCCGCACTGGCGGGTGGCTTGTCCCTCTCATCGCCATCATGCTGACCGTCGCTGCGATCTGGACCTCGAGGGATCGCCGGCGAACGGTGGCGATCCTCGGGTTCGGTACTGCGCTTGGTCTGTTGCTCAGTCTCATCGGACTCCGCCTGGGGCACAATGCACTTGTCAACGCCATCGAGGATGTGAGTCGCAAGAGCGCGGCCAGTGCAACGTGGAACATTCTTCTGAATCGTCTGTACCAAATGACATGGGCGATATTCGTCCTCGCACTCATAGTCGGGATTGCAGCTTGGGCGTTGGGCCCTTCTTCGCTGGCGACAAGAACCCGGGCGTGGGCGTCGGTCACGGTGAGTCGATGGCGAGGCTCCACCGAGGAACACCCGAATTCATTCACGAACTTCATAGCCGAATGGAAGCCCACGATCGAGGTGGTTGCCGTAACCCTCGGACTCCTGTTCGTATTGTTTGGACCGTCACCATCGGGTTTCTCCGTGTTGGCGACCGCCGCGGTGGTCTTGGCGTTTGTTGTTGCTGTTGAGGTGCTTGCGGTGCCTGACAGCGGTCACGCACACGATGGCACCTCATAGGGGCCGGCGGAACCCGCAAGAGTACATCGTTGCCCCTGAGTTGGAGCAGGCCCCCCGGCGTCCGCGGTGCCCGAAGCCCATGATGAGAATGGTGTCGGCACCGATGGGGAGGAATCGAGGCGTCGAGCGCTATCCGGTGTCCAGAATCTGATTTCCTGTCATACCGATCCGATACGTTGGGAATGTCTCGCACTTCCATCGAAAGGAAGTGTCATGGATCTCAACCTCATCGTCATCGCAGGTCGCCTCGCAGCGGACCCGGAATTGACCACGTTCGCCTCAGGGGCACGACTACTGCGACTCCTGGTGACGGTCAGAAGCCAGGAGCCCAGGCGTCGAATCGACGTCCTACCCGTGGTGATGTGGGATCCCGCTGACAGTGTCCAGGTAGACGAATTCGTCAGAGGCACCGGAGTGTGGGTCGCGGGCAGCGTCCAGCGTCGCTTCTGGTCAGCCGAAGCTGGGAGAACAAGCCGGGTGGAGATCGTCGCCCACGATGTCCAGCTACGCCCGGACCTGGCCGTGACCGAAGAGTCGGACTCAAACGCTGCCTAGAGTTGACGCCATGTCGCGCACCATCATCGCCGCTGCCTCTGATGCAGCCACAGCCTCGGGCGTTGCCGCCGCAGATCTCGGTGGGAATGCCGTTGATGCTGCGGTAGCCGCGATCCTGACGTCGATGACAACCGAACTTGGGATCGTGTCACCCGGTGCAGGCGGGTACATCACCATCTGGCCTCCAGATGCCGAACCCGTAGTGATCGACGCGTACGCGGAGATGCCCGGTCGAGGCAGGAGAGGCACATCGGAGATCGATGCACGGACCATATCAATGGATTATGGCGGAGGGATGGAATCCATTGTCGGCTGGGGGACTGTGGCTACGCCGGGCGCTCTCAAGGGATTCGAGATGGCATCGGATCGTTATGGGAAGGTGCCGTGGGCCGAACTGCTCCTCCCAACGGTCGACCTGCTGCGACGGGGATATGAGCTGTCCCAGGCGAGTGGTTACTACCTCACCTATGCCCACGATGTGATCTACGGATGGGATGACGAAACGTCCGCTGATTATCACAGGGACGATGGGACACCGCTGCGATCTGGCGACATCGTGACGAACCGACTGCTTGCGGACTGCTTCGAGGATCTTGCCCATGAAGGCGCAGACCTGCTGTATCGAGGTGACCTCGGGACCGCACTCGTGCGCGCATGTGCTGAACGCGGCGGTCTCATAACGATCCACGACCTGGAGGAATACGCCGCTGTTGTGCGTCCACCAGCAAGGATCGGGTTGCATCATTGGGATATCGCAACCAATGCGCCTCCGGCGGTGGGTGGGATCACACTCTCGGCTCTCCTGACGTTGCTCGAAACCCACCATATTGCCGGTTGGACAGCCCACGAGGTCGCGAGATACGCTGCCGCCCAGGACGCTGTGTTCAGCTTCAGGCGACACGAACTCGATGGGGTCGGAGACAGATTCATCGGTGGTGACGCCATCCTCGAGATGGCGCAGCGCGGTGATCTGGCGTCCATCCACCGGTCGCCGAGTACGGTACATGCCTCCGCCGTTGACTCCTCAGGGCTCGCATGCGCTATCACTGTTTCCGCAGGATACGGCTCGGGTGCGGTGATACCAGGTACAGGGTTCGGCCTGAACAATTCACTCGGGGAGATCGAGCTGATCTCAGAAGGACTGCACGTGCTGCCTCCCGGCCAACGACTCCTATCCAACATGGCGCCCACCGTTGGTCGATCACCCGATGGATCCGTACTCGCAATCGGATCTCCTGGTGCGGACCGGATCACGTCAGCGATCGCCACCGTGCTCATGAACTACGTCGTCTGTGGCATGGACATCGGTGAGGCCGTCGACCATCCTCGGATCCACGCTGAGGTCTTCGACGCGGTACCGACGCTCGCCGTGGAGCCCGGTGTGGACGTTTCGGAAGTGACCGACCTCGTGATCCGAGAACTCCCTGCGTTGTCGATGTATTTCGGTGGCGTTCAGGTTGCCCTCAAGGAAGCCGACGGAAGCTTCACCGGAGCATCCGACCCCCGGAGGACCGGTGCGGTCGGTGTGGGTGGAACAGATGGCTGAGGCAACGACCCTCGGCCTGTTACGGGCAGTGCTTGACCCTGTGCGACTTGCCGTGCTTGGAGCGTCGGTCACGGGTGCGGTCGACATCACGGCGATGAGCGCAACGCTGAACGTACCTCGTGCCGAGATCGCACGAGCTGTCGGCAGCCTCCGTTCATCGGGGCTGCTGCGGCCCGATGGAACTCTTGACTCTGAATCGCTCCGCACCGTTGCACGGTCGTTACCCGACAGGACCGGTGGCCGAGGCGCACCTGTCGAGGGACCATGGAGCGATACCGAGGCACAGATTCTCGGGCGCTTCTTCGCTGATGGCCGCCTGGTGGAGATACCCGCGGCGGCGAAGAAGCGCCGTATCGTGATGGAAAAGATCGCTCTGGAGTTCGAGCCTGGCCGGAGGTACAGCGAGCGCCAGGTCAACCTCACGATCCAGTTGATCCATGACGACTACGCGGCGATACGCCGATACATGATCGACGAGGGGTTCATGGATCGGGCTGATGGTGCGTACTGGAGAACGGGCGGACGTTACGGGCCGCCCGACACACCGGTTGCTGCTGACGATGTCGAGGGATATGAGATCTCGACCGAACGTGACGATGTTGTGCTCCACCCCTACGACTGGAACATGATCGAGGCGTTGATCGAAGCCGCCGATGACCCCCGTATCTCCGTCTACATGGGCGAGGTGTTCCCAAGCCCCTACACGAGAAAGGCTGCCGAGTCGTGGCTTGAGATCGCTACCGGCTCGTCGCCGCCGCTGCAGTACGCCATCTACGTTGATGGAGCGTTCGCCGGGGGCGTGGGAGCCTTCCTCTTCAAGGCCGAGAACGCTGGCGTCGCCGAGATCGGGTGGTGGCTCCACCCTGACTACTGGGGGCACGGGACCACGACGACTGCGGTGAAGGCGTTCATCGATGAGATGTTCGAGCACCGTGATCTCGAGCGGCTTTGGGCTCCCGTGATGGAACCGAACATTGCATCTGCAAGGGTGGCAGAGAAGGCAGGGATGCTCCTCGAAGGCATCGCACCATCGCACTACGTCAAACGTGGTGTTCGGATGGACGGGCTGAACTTCGGTATCACCCGTGCTCAGTGGGCCGATCGATAGGCCAGAAGCGCTCCGTACCCTAGATTCGTGGCCTCCTTCGATACAGCAACACTCCGGAAACCGAGGTGGATCCTCCTGATCCTCGTCGGCCTCGTCCTCGTGGTGGCATTCGTGCGGTTGGGATTGTGGCAACTCTCGCGCCTCGAAGAACGACAAACCTACAACGCCACGGTTACAGCGCGCATCGACAGTGAAGCCCGGTCCTTCGAGGGTCTGATCGGGCAATTCGGCAGCGATCCGGATGCACTCGTTGACCGAAAGGCTGTTGTCACGGGACGCTACATCAATGCAGATGAGTTCATCTCGGTGGGTCGCAACTACGACGGGCTGACAGGCACTCTTGTGATGACGCCCCTAGAACTCGACGACGGATCCATCATGATCGTGGTGCGAGGACTCGTACCCGTTGGCACCCCAGGGCCTCCGACGGCTGGATATGAAACTCCTTCTGGAGAGGTGACGCTCACAGGCAGGCTCGACGACGGTGAGGAACCGTTAAGGATAGGAGAACCACCTCCAGAAGACGGGGTTCTGCGTCAGATCAGTCGTGTCGATCTCGCCTACATCAACACATGGTACGAAGGTGAGGTACTGCCGATCAACCTCATCCTCGAGACCCAAGCCCCCTCTAATGACGGAGGATCCCCGATTCCGGTTCCCCAATCAGAACTGACCGAGGGGAGCCATCTCGGCTATGCCGTGCAGTGGTTTGCCTTCGCGATAATCGTTGTCGTTGGCGTGATTGCGCTCGTGTGGCGTGCCGGTACCGACAGGTCTAGTGACGAAACCTCCCAGGAGCCAGAGCGTCTCGATTGATCCCGAACGCTGAGATGGCATCGGGAACGCTGTCCGTCAGGATCAACGATGCGGCCAGTTCACCAAGGGCGGGGCTTGTCTTGATACCGTACCCACCCTGGCCAGCGAGCCAGAAGAAACCAGGCGCTGTGTTGTCGAATCCCACCACAGGGACACGATCGGGAGCGAAGGTACGAAGTCCAGCCCATGTGTTGCGCACCGATCGTATCGAGAGCGTCGTGGCAGAATTGATCTTCTCGATACCGAGGGCGACGTCGATCTCGGGTGGCCTTGCATCGACAGGACCCGATGGAAGCTCGCTCGCCCCTGACCCGAGCACATTCGGGCCCTCTGGCTTGAAGTACCACTGCTCGCGGGCGTCGACGACCAGCGGCCAGGTGGCCGAATCGACTCCTGAGTCGAAGGTGAACACGGATCGGAGCAGGGGAGTAAGGCCGATCGGATCGACTCCGGCCATGACAGCGATCTGATCTGCCCAAGCGCCTGCGGCATTGACGATGACCCGGGCGTCGATGTGTAGGTGCCCTGCCTCGATCGACCACCGGCCGTTCGGCATCGGTGTGATCTTCACGACAGGTGCAGCCGTGGCAATCGTGTTTCCTGATGACCGAATTGTGCGCTCGTACCCCGATTGAAGTGCGTGCACGTCGATGTTGAGTGCTCCTGGCTCCAATACACCGCCGGCGATTGTTGATGGAGCGAAAGCTGAGCAGCGGTCGACGACGTCGCTCGGTGATAGTCGCTCCAGGGATGGGACCAGGGGTAGGAAGGTGTCGAGAAGATCGTCGATGGCGCCTGGGTCGTTGTCGCCGGCTACGAACATCACGGGGAGAGGAGTCGTGATGTCGTCTGTGGCGGTGAGGTACTGGTGGGACGCTTTCGCCAGACGTCTGATGGTCTCTGCACCGTAGCACTCGGTGTATGCCGCAGCCGAGCGGCCTGTCGCGTGGTATCCGAGCGTCGACTCCGCCTCAAGGACAACAACGTCGCATCTTGGGGCGAGCCAGGCTCCCGCGGACAGTCCGGCTATTCCCCCACCGATGATCGCAATGTCGACATTCATGGCGCGTACGGTAACCGCTCCACGGGTACGTGGCGGCGGACGGGTAACGCTACGATGCACGGATGACAGAAACGATCTACTCCACCGACGCGTACGCGCAGAAGATGACCGCCACCGTGGTCAGAACCGACACCGACGACAACAGGGTCCTGCTCGATAGAACGGTCTTCTACCCTGGCGGGGGAGGGCAGCCACACGACACAGGCATCCTGTCGGTTGGCGATGACCTTCTCATCGTATCGAGAGTCACCAGCGACCGCGACGGCGTCTGGCACTGGCTCGATGGGTCGATCCCGTCGCAGGGAACGGAGATATCGGGTTCGATCGATTGGGAGCGAAGGTATCAGCTGATGCGGACACACACCGCACTTCACGCGCTGTGTGGCGTGGTGTGGAACCGATTCCACGCTCCTGTGACCGGCGGAAACATGCAACCGGGGGAGGGGCGGCTCGACTTCGACATACCGAACTGGACCGCTGAGGATCTCCCTGTCGTTGAGAGAGAACTCAACGAGGAGCTTGCCAAGCATCGGCGGATCGAGGTGTCATTCCTTCCACGGAACGCAGCTGATGAGGATCCGAGTCTTATCCGCACCAAGGTGAACCTTCTTCCGAAGTTCATTGAACAGGTCAGGGTCATCGACATCGTCGGTCTCGACAGGCAGGCTGACGGGGGCACCCACGTCGGCCAAACAGGTGAGGTCGGTTCGATCGTGATCCCCAAGGCAGAGAACAAGGGAAGAGGCTTCCGCAGGATCAGGGTGAGACTGGAAGAGTAGAAGATCGTTTTCCGTTCTCCGTCTTCCGTTCTCCGCATTCCGACTGTGAACTGTCGACTGTGAACTGTGAACCTCCATCCGCGTCCACCATCACTTCGTCGAGGCCCTTTCGGTGTAGATCAGGCACCTGGCAGTTTTCGGCTGCGTATCCGATAGGGAACAGGATGAATGGCCGTTCGTTGTCGGGACGATCCAGGACGTCGCGTAGAAAGGCCATTGGGCTCGGGGTGTGCGTCAGGGTCGACAGGCCCATCCGGTGGAGTGCGTCGATGAACATGCCACATGCGATTCCCACGGACTCCTTGACGTAGTAGTGGTGCTGGCGTGATCCGTCGGGTCGCATGCCGTAGCGCTGTTCGAATACAACAACGATCCAGGGCACCGTCTCGAGAAAAGGTTTCTTCCAATCCGTGCCCAAAGGCTCGAGATCCTCCCTCCAGTGTGGCGGAAGGCGCCCACCTTCGTAGTTGACCTTCTCCTCTTCTTCGGCCGCCATGCGTATCTGGCGTTTCACCACAGGGTCGCCAACGAGGACGAAAGTCCATGGCTGTTTGTGTGCTCCACTGGGAGCCGTGGATGCGCACATGATGGCCGTCTCGATCATCGAACGGGGCACGTCGCGCTCAGAGAAGTCACGCACGGATCTGCGCTCCTGCATCTCGGAGAGGACATCGCTGGCGACGCGTTCGCGGTCTGCCACTGAAACGGCCAGAGGCCGGTATGGAACAGTTGGATAGGTCATGACGACACTCTACGCAGGCGAGGTGGTTCACTATTCACAGCTGTCAGCCGTCAGCCGTCAGCCAGAGAAAGGAGAACAGATGTTCTCTATCCCATGGGAGTGTTCGCCACACCTCATGAGACGTTCAGGCGATACGCTGCAACTCGAATTGGTGCCTGGCAGATAGGCGCGCCCGTGTGAATACTTCGTGGGCCTCATGGGAGGGCAACGAGAAGTCGAGGTCGTCACGAACGGGGACGTCGACCACAACGTCCGCCCCCTCGATGGTGCGTGGGAGGGAGTACCTCGCCCTGATCCCTGAAACCAGCACAGCCCTAGCCAGAGAGTACGGACCAGAGATCCGCTGGTGGATGTGGGAATCCCCATCGGGTACCAGACGAAACCCGAATACCGGTCGATCGTGTGATACGACACCTATTGGATAGTTGGCGGCCATTGCGCCATCAGAGAACACGACCTGTTCCTGGGCGATCGTGTCAAAGAGCGTTACCGGGGTAAAGAGGAACGGCACGGCTGCTGACATGACCAGGGACCGCGCCACAGAGAACGTGTCCGGATCGATCCCGTACCCGGAGAGACAGTGCGGAAACGCAACGCCTGCCCCGTGTGTCAGATCGGTGGCGATCACCTCGAGAGCACCGTGCGGTAGGTCGCCAAATGTCCGGATTCCCTTGCGTACGAGCATCTTTCTCCACACAGCCTCGATTCTCTTCGTGCGGTTGACGCCCCGGTACAGGAGAAGAGCGAGATGGTCTCCAATGGCGGGGACCTTGGCCACTGGCACAGGATCGAGCAAACCGGGCCAATCCATGCCTGCCACCTGTTCCTCAAGCTCAGAGGCGTTGTAGCCAGCAGCAAGCAGCGCGGCTACCAATGCTCCCGCCGAAGTTCCAACGGTTCTGTGGAAGGTATACCCGGCGTCGAGAGCGCCTGCTGCGGCACCTGCAAGGGCGATGCCCCTGACGCCGCCACCTTCGAATACTGCGTTGATCTCCATGGAGGAAGAACACCATCGCGACCGCGTCCGAACAATGGAATGTCAGGTACATGACAGAAGTCGGGAACGGAAACCGCTCCGAGCGGGTTGGCACGGGTATGGAACGACTCCAAGATCAACACGCGGCGTGGCTTGCCAGGACCTTCGGACGAACGGACTACCTCCCTCTTACCCGTGAGGACGCGACCGCACTGTCTCAGGCTGGTGCGGTCGTCGACAAGTACAAAGGCACGCACTTGTTCAAAGAGGGCGGTGAATCCGACGCGGCGTTCGTGATCCAGGAGGGTGAGGTTGAGCTGTACCGTAACTCTGTGTCGGGGAGATCTGTCGTAGGACGTGTTGGCCCGGGAGCTGTCGTGGGTGACATTGCGATGTTCCAGAATCAGCCATATCTATCTTCAGCGAGGGCTGTCACAACAGTTCGTGCTCTACGACTTGAGCGAGACGCCTTGTTCCCGCTTCTGCTTTCCCGTCCGGTGATCGCCATGAGATGGCTCGTAACAGGACTCGGTCAGCTCGAAGCAACCCAACGAAGCCTGATCAGGCTCATGAACCGAACGGTCCTCGAACAAGTCGCGGATCTTCTTCTCGACGAGCAGGACCGTTTCGGAGAGGTCAGGCTGTCCCAGGCGACCATCGCTGAACTCCTTGGAGCCAGTCGACAATCGGTGAACGAAGCGCTTGGCCGTCTGAAGGACGCGGGTTCGATCGACACGGGATACCGACGTATCTCGGTGCTCGACAGTGGCGGCCTGGCGACTGCATCTTCGACGTAGTTTCACCTATCAGCGAGCCAGACGATGCCGAGACCCGCCGCGGTGGAGCCCGCCAGCAGCACGGCGCTTTCGGCCAGGACACTGGTGAACGGCTCGAGTGTGGGGCCATCGAGGTTCCCGCTGAGTAGAAGGATGACGAGGACGCCAGCACCGAGAGCCGCGCCACCCAGAACACCGGCGTAGGCCCTGCCCTGACCTCTGAGAAGAAATGCGGGTATCAGCGGGAGAAGGATGGGCCCGAGATGGAGCGTCGTTTCCGGCCTGAGTGCCGCTGCGACGATCCATACTGCGGCGATAGCGGCGGTCCAGCCCATGACGGAGCGCAGCGAACTAGTAGTAGTGGTGATTGTTGTCATGTGTTCGAAACGCTCGACAGGGTATGCGCTGATCCTGTCTGTCATCTATTGGACAGTTGGGTACACGGTCTGGCTTGCCTCTCTGGAGGGATGGCGCCGTGAGAAGAGGCATCGCAGGCTCAGCGAGGGGTGATGCGCGGACATGCGTATCCTCCCCGGTGATGTCTTGTTCAGGAAGGACCGAGTACCCATGAACGCTGGAGCCTGGCTGCCCTTAACGCTCGTGTTCGTGGTTGTTGCCGTCATCGCTCTCTGGCATCTGGCAACTCACGACGTTCCCTACATGCCGAAATGGGCGTGGGCTCTCCTCATCATCTTCACGTTCCCGATCGGTTCGTTCATCTACATCGCTGTCGTCATGTTCGGTGCGGGTGCGAATCGAGACGACGCAGAAGGCAACCCGGGCGACCGTTGAATCTCGGGGACGAGGCAGGTATCGCATGTGGTGTGTGACTCATCACGTACTCGGAGGATGAGCGGGTTGGGCCGGGTGCTGTCCGTGTTCCGTGTTCCGTTTTCCGCTGTGGACTGTGAACTGTCCGCAATAATCCACCTCCCCGTGCATCCGCTACGTAGCTTTCGTCATGTCGGGAACGCTGCCGGGGGTACGCTGCACCTTTGCACACACGATGGGTGAGATCACATGGCGATAGATGTCCGATCTGTCTCGTTCACGTACCCCGATGGGACCGCACCGATCGAAGATGTGACGTTCAAAGTACCAACAGGTTCCGTCACTGCCCTGGTCGGGCCGAACGGCGTTGGCAAGACGACGATGCTCGAGATCGTTGCTGGAGACCTGTCGGCTGATGAGGGCACGGTGCGATCTGACAGCGAGATCTCGTACATGCGTCAGAATCCTGGGTTCGACAATCTCGCTGGATCGACCGTGCTCGATGCTCTTGCGTTGTCGTTGCCAGAGTCGTTGCAGACGGTACATCATGAGCTTCAGGCGTTGTACTCAGGTGCGGGGGAGGGGAGCGGCATGGAGCTTGCCCACTGTCTCGACCTGTGGCAGTCCCTTGGTGGATACGACGCTGAGGCTCAGTGGGATCAGGCCACACAGGCTGTGCTTGGCCAGGGTCTCGGCGAGGCGTCATTCCGGAAACTGTCTGAGCTGTCCGGAGGTGAGCGTAAGGCCATCATCCTGCGGTCGTACCTGACTTCAGGCGTTCCGACTCTGATTCTTGATGAGCCGGACAACTTCCTCGACCTCTACTCGAAGGCATGGCTGGCGTCGGAGTTGAACTCGACGTCCAAGACTGTGCTTCTCGTATCGCACGACAGGACCCTCCTGAGCGATGCTGTCGATCGTATCGTCTCGCTCGAGCACAACGGCGTGTGGACGCATGGAGCGAGCTATCGAACATTCCCAGCCGCTCGCGCAGAGCGCACGGTGAGACTCGCCAAGGATCTTGACGCGTGGAAGTCCGAGGAGCGGCGCCTCTTTCGCTATTACAAGCTACTCAAGCAGCGTGCGTCGGTGAGCGAGGCGATGGCGTCACGGGCGGATGCAGCACAAACGCGGTGGGAGCGCTTCAAGGACGCCGGCCCGCCGCCGTTACCCCCACCTCAGCGCGAGATCACGCCGAGATTCGAAGGCTCACGCACGGGCAAGGAGGCCGTTCGGTTGACCGCGTTCGAGGTGGACGGCCTGGTGGGGGAGTTCAGCGTCACGATATACAACGAGGACAGGGTCGCCCTGCTCGGGGAGAACGGTGTCGGGAAATCGACCTTCCTCAAGGCACTGATGGCTGCCCGGTCCGCAGACGACCCAAGTCTTCGCTTTGGACCAAGCGCCAGAATTGGGTATTTTTCCCAGGACAACACGATAGCGTCAGATGCAACGTCGCTGCTTGATGTCATCCTCCCAGCCTTCCGCAACGAGAACGAGGCTCGAAGTGCGCTGGGCAGGTACCGCCTCGGCGAACACGTGCGTCATAGGCTTGATGAGCTGTCCGGCGGCCAGAAGGCTCGTGTCCAACTGCTGATGCTCGAGCGCACGCGGCCGAACCTACTGCTGCTCGACGAGCCGACGGACAACCTCGATCTCGAGTCCATCCTCGTGATAGAGGAATCCCTGATCGAACTCGATGCAACGCTGCTGGCGATCACCCATGACGCGACGTTCACGCGCGTATTCAACCGCTTCTTGTTGTTCGACGGCGATGGTGTGGTCGCGGAGGCGCCAACACGGGTGCGGGCACTTGAACTCGCCAGCAGACGAGGGCTGTCGCTCCTCGACGAATCGGGTATCACGATCCTCAGCCTCTGATTTCAACCGCGGCGAATCAGGTCGAATTACAAGAAGAGCGTCGTAGCATTTCTGTGTGGGAGAAGACCCACGATTCAAGCGAAAAGGAGCACCATGAAGAAACTCATCGTACTTGTGCTTGCCATGGCATTTGTTGTGGCGGCATGCTCAAGCAGCACAGAAGACAACGTCGAGACGTACTGCGATGACCTGGGCACGCTCAAGACCTCTCTGCAGGATCTGACGGCTCTGACAGCGCAGTCGACCATGGACGACATCGATAGCGCCAAGAAGGCGGTCTCGGATGCATACGACGCAACCGTGTCCTCGGCAGATGCCGTCGATGCGTCTGTGGCGAGCGAACTTGAGGATGCGCGCAACACGTGGCAGTCGACTGTCGACGGCATTCCGTCTGACGCCACTGTCGAAGACGCGATGGCGACGGTCACGACAGCCGACGAGGCGTTCCTCACGGCTGTCAACGCGACGTTCGACAAGGTGTCCTGCAGCTAGCAGTGGCAATCGATTCGATCGGTGGGGCGGCCTCGGTCGCCCCACCGTCGCGTCTGGCTCTCACGTCAAAGCGCCCATAATCCACGTTATGTAACATTTAGACTTTTAGCGTCCAGGAACGCCATATGTCGCTCCTGTGGACGCCAGAAGCGTGGTAATCCCCTAGCAACCGGTGGTGACGGTGATCGCCTCGCAGACAGCGGCCATCCTCGCGGCGTTCAACTCTGTGATGCGCTCCGTCAGATATGACGTTGTGATGAGCGTCAGGTTGTCCGTGGTGAGGACGCACTCGACCGGCATGCCATCATGTGTGTCGAGTTCGATCTCCGTTGGCATACCGCGGCGTGTCCGAGTTGCCGGTATCGCAAGAACATCGCTGAGGTATGGAATCAAGCTGTCTCTCGTGAGGATGAGGTGCGGGCGACGTTTCATGTCAGGAGGTTCGTACCACCAGATCTCTCCGCGTCTCACCATGTGAGGCCTGCAGCCTCTTCCTCGGCGTCGAGGCGTTCGAGCGTTCGTTTGGTGTTCTGCCGGGATTGCTCCAACGTGACGCCCCACTGGTCCCTGGCGCCCTGTGGGACGAGCGTGTACCCGTCGACCAGAGCCTTGTCGACAAGGGCCCTCCTGGTCGAGACGAGATGGTTCTCGATAGCCTGACGAATCACGGCTGACCGCGACATTCCTGCCGCTTCTGCCTCTCGATCGAGTGCATCGATTAGGTCGGAATTGAGTTGAACGATCGTTTGGACTCGTGCCATATGAATATCATATGGCATTCGGCGTGAGGCGTCAATGGTCTCGTGACACCTACGTGAGGGGTGCGGCGGCGAATGGGGTTGCGAATCGGAGACACCAGATAAGGACGAACCGGTGAACCTCAGGGTCGTATTCGGGGGGCAACTCGTAGTTCTGACCACCCGCATTCCCCTTGATCTTCCCGAGATCGATGTACTCAGGGGGTGTCCCGCTCTCGTAGTCCTCACTTTCGAGAAGCCACACAAAGAGATCCGGTCCGTTCTGGATGTCGGTGTCGTCCTCGAAGCGCAGAACGTACTGTCCGTCCTGTTCGTACACCGCAGCGGTGCCCTCGGCGGAGTGATCGATACCGAAGAAGTCGCCGCTTGCGACAATCGTTGGGCCTGATGGCTCGGGTCGGGTGGTTGTAGGGGGATGCGTGGTGGATGTGGTCGTCGGCTCCCCTGGATCTGGAGCGTTGCTTGTTGAGGGTGTCACTGGTGGAAGTGATGTCGTTGCGACCGTCTCGGTCACGAAGGCGTCCGAGAGAGACTCGTCCACAGAATCATCGACGAATAGCTTGTCTGGGCGGAAGGCCAGGAACGCCACAACGACGATGAGGACGCCGGCCCCGATGATGATCCAACGGTACTGTTTCAGGAATTCCATGGCCTTCACTCCAGGTCTGTGTCAGGATGTCAACCTGAAGCTACCGGCCAGGAGTCCTCCTGAGCTCTGTGTTCCTGCTTTGTTCAGATGTTCGGGCATCTGAACACATGGCGAGCAATCCACGATTCGGCCGAGGTCGAACCGTGAAGCCGGATAGCTAGGGTTCGCATGGAGCAGGTTGGATGTGGAGGCAGATAAAGGTGTTGTACGTTGCGTTCTTGAGAGCGATCAATACGGGAAACCGAAGGCTCAAGATGGCCGACCTTCGCTCCGTGTACCAAGAGCTCGGGTACACAGGCGTTGCGACCCACATCGCAACGGGGAACGTGATCTTCGAAGCCCCCTCCCCTCCCCCGGTGCCGGAACTCGAAGCAGCGTTCCAAGAGCGCTTTGGGTTCGCTGCTGAGGTGTTCCTACGAGGTGCAGAGGATGTTCGCTCCATGATCGCTGCGGTCCCGTGGACAGGCGATGACGACGTGGTCGAGGTGTCGTTCCTCGAGCGCGAGCCGGACCTTTCACATGCCAGAGAACTCGAGGCCACTTCCGTGGGTCCCGAGGAACTCGTGGTTGCAGGACGTGAGGTCTTCTTCCTGAGGGGCCTTGGTCGTGGAGTACCGACGATCCACAAGGAATCGACCTCGATGAGGATCCTCGGCATGAAGATGACGCGCCGCGGTCTGTCAACACTCAATCAGATTGATGTCAGGTACCTCCAGCCCCGGATGTGAGCCCCGTCCCGAACGGCCACCCTGATACAACTGTCGCCTACTGGACAAGA